>ERZ507065.232-NODE-232-length-47990-cov-4.839595_pt1 | contig 47990 bp, 40 predicted proteins | sample MGYA00513785_ERZ507065 | MGnify/ENA metagenome assembly ERZ507065
TCGTGCCGCTTCCTCGAAACCGGCTCGCTTCATCCGCCGCTGGCGGCGCTTCGCCGATTTCCACGTGCGTCGGAATTTACTCTTTGCGCGGAGCGCGTGTCGCAGCCGCCCTCTGGGCGGCAAGGCACGAAGCGGAGTGTATCTCCCTCAAAAAGCGGCGCTGCCGCTTTTTGAAGAATAAAAAAAGAGGAACGCTTTCGCGTTCCTCTTTTTTTAAGAACCTTTATTCGGCCTTGGGCGCTTCGGCGGCTTTCGCGGCTTCAGCAGCCTTAGCTTCGGCGGCTGCCTTGGCGGCAGCGGCCTTGCGCTCGGCGGCAGCCTTCTGCGCGGCCTTGAACTTCTCCTTCTCCTCGGGGGTCGGGATGGGCTCGATGGCGTTACGCGGGCAGGCCTTGGCGCACATGGTGCAGTTTCTGCACTTGTCGTAGTCGATGACGGCCACGTTGTTGACGACGTGGATGGCGTCGAACTTACAGGTGCGCTCGCACATGCCGCAGGCGATGCAGGAGTTGGCACACACCTTCGTGACGGCGGGGCCCTTCTCCTTGTTCGAGCAGTTGACGAAGACCTTCTGCTTGTAGGGCACCTCGACGATCAGCTTGCGCGGGCAGGCCTCGCGGCAGGCGCCGCAGTTGGTGCACTTCTCCTTGTCGACCTCGGCGACGCCCTGTGCATTGATGTGGATGGCGTCGAACTGGCAGGCGGCAACGCAGGTGCCAAAGCCCATGCAGCCAAAGGAGCATGCGGTCGGACCGCCGGCGACCTTCGTCGCGGCGACGCAGTCGTGAAGACCGACATACTCGAAATTCTTCACAGAGGCCTCGCCGCCGTTGCACAGCACGTGCGCGACCTGCTTTTCGCCGCTGGGGGCTTCCATGCCCATGATCTCAGCGATCTTGGCGGCGCCCTCCGCGCCAGCGGGCGCGCAGGCGGTGACGGGAGCCTTACCGGCAAGAATTGCCTCGGCGCAGCCCGCGCAGCCGGGATAGCCGCAGCCGCCGCAGTTTGCGCCGGCGAGGCAGGCCTGGATCTTGGGCAGGCGCTCATCGACCTTGACCTCAAAGGCCTTGGCCGCAACGGACAGGATCAGGCCGAACACGACGGCGATCACGCCCAGCACGAGGACAGCGTAAATAACGTTCGTAATCATAATTTCGTCCCCTCCTTACATGGGCCACACCTGCAGGCCGGAGAAGCCCATGAATGCAAGGGCGATCAGGCCTGCGGTGATCAGCGCGATGGGGAAGCCTTCAAATGCCTTGGGATAGTCGGCAAACTCCAGGCGCTCGCGCACCGTGGAGAACAGGTAGATCGCCAGCAGGAAGCCAAGGCCGCCGGTGATGCCGTAAACCACGGATCCGATGAAGTTGTAGTCGTTCTGCACGTTGAGCAGCACCACGCCGAGAACGGCGCAGTTGGTGGTGATCAGCGGCAGATACACGCCGAGGGCCGTGTAGAGCGTCGGCATGGACTTTTTGAGGAACATCTCGATGAACTGCACGAGGCTCGCCACCACGAGAATGAAGGCGACGGTCTGCATGTAGTCAAGGCCGAGCTTGACGAGGATGATGTTCACGCCGTAGCAGAACGCCGAGGCAAGGCCCATGACGAACGTAACGGCAAGGCCCATACCGATGGCGGTGTCGCTCTTTTTCGACACGCCGAGGAACGGGCAGATACCCAAGAACTGCGAGAAGATGAAGTTATTCGTCAGGATCGCGCCGAGGGAAATAGCAAGTAACTTAGTCACACTCATTTTTATTTACCCTCCGTTTCTTTCTTTTCCGCGTTCTTCTTCTCGCTTCTGGCAAGCGCCCACTGCATGATGGCGATCAGCGTGCCGAGGCAGAGGAAGCCGCCGACGGGCAGCGTGAGCATACCGGCGGGAACATAGGAAGAAGGCATGACCTGCACGCCGAGCAGCGTGCCCGCGCCCAAGAGCTCGCGGAACGCGCTCAGGATCAGCAGCACCACCGTGTAGCCGATGCCCTGGCAGATGCCGTCCACCGCGGAGGCGGCAACGGAGTTCTTGCTGGCAAAGGCCTCGGCGCGGCCGAGGATGATGCAGTTGACGACGATCAGCGGGATGAACACGCCAAGGCTCTCGGCGATGTCAGGGACAAACGCCTGCAGGCACAGATCAACGATCGTAACGAAGCCCGCGATGACGACGATGTAGCACGCGATACGCACTTCGTTGGGGATGATCTTGCGCAGAAGGGAAATAAAGATGTTGGAAAGCGTCAGGATGATGAGAACGGAGATGCCCATACCAAAGCCGTTTGCAACACTCGTGGTGATGGCCATGGTGGAGCACATACCGAGCACCTGCACCAGAACGGGGTTTTGGTAGATCAGACCGTCTTTGAGCTGTTTGTTGAAATTCATAGATCGTTCCCCCTTTCTCAGTTCATGGCCTCGGCGGCAGCCAGAGCGGCGTTGACGCCCTTGGTCACGCCCTTGGTGGAGACCGTCGCGCCGGTGACGGCATCGATGTTCTGCTTGACGACGAGCGTGCCCGCGCCGGACTTGCCGACGAACTGATCGAGCGCGCCGGTGCCGGCGGAGGTCGCTTCATTGTCGATGACCTTGGAGCCGATGCCTGCGGTCTCGGAAGCCTTGACGATGGAAACGCCCGTGACGGTGAGGTCGGTGTCCACGCCGACGATCATCACGATGTTGCCCTGAGAGCCGCTCGCGGTGACCTTGAAGGCATAGCCGATGGTGTCGCCGCCGGACTGCACCTCATAGACCTCGCTCAGCTTGCCGCCCTGTTCGTTGGCGGCGTCGATCATGGCCTGCGGGATGTCTTCCATCGGGGGGAATTCGCAGTCGGCCGCGGAGACGACCTTGGCGAGCGCCTCTTCGGTCTTCTGCTTGTTGATGGCCGCGATCTTGTCCGCGGTCAGCATGTTGGTCAGGCCCAGCAGCAGCGCGACGACCAGCGAGATCGCCGTCAGCGTACCGGCCACCTTGAAAATGAATTTACCTTCGATCTTCATTTCTTTGCCGCCTCCTTCGCTGCTTTCTTATCTACGCCGAAGCGGGTGGGCTTGGTGTACTTGTCAATGATCCAGGTGCAGCAGTTCATCACAAGGATGGAATAGCAAACGCCCTCGGGATAGGAGCCGAAGTAGCGGATGAACACCGTGATGAGACCGCAGCCGATGCCGAAGATCAGCTGGCCCTTCTTCGTGACGGGGGAGGTGACATAGTCGGTGGCCATGAAGAACGCGCCGAGGAACAGGCCGCCGCCGAGCACGTTGTAGAGCATCCAGCTCATCGCATCGTTGCCCTGGGGGAAGAGGAACGTGAGGACTGCCACCGTGCCGATGTAGGCAACGGGGATCTGCCAGGAGATGACCTTGCGGAAAATTAAGTACAATCCGCCGATGAGCAGCATCATCGCGGAGATCTCACCGAGAGAGCCGCCGATGTTGCCGATGAACATATCGGAGAGGCTGTACTGTGCCGTCACCTCGGCAAACTCGCCGCCCTTCATCATCGCGAGCGGAGTGGCCGCGGTCACGACGTCAGCGCCGCCGAAGAGGGGCGCCTTGCCGGAGGCCGGGTCGATCCAGGAGGTCATCTGGCTCGTGTAGCACGCGACGAGCGCGGCACGGCCGGCCAGCGCGGGGTTCAGGAAGTTCTTGCCAAGGCCGCCGTAGAGCTGCTTGACAAGGAAGATCGCGAAGAAGTTGCCGACGATCAGCATCCAGTAAGGAAGCGTCACGGGGCAGACGAACGCGAGCAGGACACCGGTGACGGCGGCGGACAGGTCGCCGAGCGTCTGCGTCTTGTGCATCAGCTTACGGTAGAGCCACTCGAAAAACATCGCGGAAACCACGCTCACGAGCACGGAGATCAGCGCGCGGAAGCCGAAACGGATGACGCTCATGATGAGCGCGGGGCACAGCGCGATGATCACGTCGAGCATGATCGAGCGCGTGTCTTCATTGTTGCGGATATGGGGGTTGGAGGAAGCGATGAGCTTCAGACCCTTATAATCATTCAGCATCTCTTAAGCCTCCTTCTTTGCTTCTTCGGCAGCCTTGGCAGCCTCAGCCGCGGCCTTGGCCTTGGCGGCGGCTTCCTTGACCTTCTGCTTGCCGACCTTGAACGAATGCGTCAGGTGCAGGCGGCCCGGGCAGATGTAAGAGCACGCGCCGCACTCGATGCAGTCCATGACGTGCGCCGCCTCGAGATCCTCGATGCGGTTCTTCTGCACATATAAATAGAGGTACAGAGGCTCGAGGTGCATGGGGCACGCCTCGACGCAGCGGCCGCAGCGGATGCAGGTCGGGTCCTCGGAGACCTTGTTCTCATTCGCGGCGAACGCCAGCACCGCGCCCGTGCCCTTGGCCACGGGGAAGTCGGCGGAGGCCTGCGCCATACCCATCATCGGGCCGCCGGCGATGAGCTTGAACGTCTCGTCCTTTAAGCCGCCGCAGGCGTCGAACAGGAGCGAAACGGGCGTGCCGATCGGGCACTCGAGGTTCTTCGGCTCCACAACGCCGCTGCCGGACACGGTGACGACCTTGCGCACCACGGGCATGCCGTCCTTGATGGCATGGTAGATGGCGATGGTGGTGTTGATGTTGAACACGGCGCAGCCGATGTTCGCGGGCAGACCGCCCGGGGGCACCTGCTTGCCGGTGATGGCCTGGCAGAGCTGCTTTTCACCGCCCTGGGGGTAGCGGCAGCGCAGCGATTCGACCACGACAGGAGCCTTCTGCTCGGCGATGACCTTGTTGAGGGACTCGATGCCGTTTTTCTTGTTGTCCTCCACGCCGATGATGACCTTGCTCACGCCGAACATCTTGGCGAGGTAGCAGCAGCCGCCGATGATCTCAGCGGGGCGCTCAAGCATCGCGCGATGGTCGCCGGTGATGTAGGGCTCGCACTCCGCGCCGTTGATGATGACGGTATCGACCTTGCCGATGCCGCTGGAGATCTTCGTGTGCGTGGGGAACGTTGCGCCGCCCATACCGACGATACCGGCCTGCTTGACCATTTCGACCATTTCCTCCACGCTCAGCGCGTCGGGGTCGGCCGGAGCATGGACTTCCTCGCTCAAGTCGTCCTTGAAGTCATTGTCGATAACAACGGACATGACCTTGCCGCCCATGGAATAGGGACGGGGCTCCACCGCAGCGACCGTACCGGATACGCTTGCGTGAATGGGAGCGCCGAGACCTTTGAATTCGCCGATCTTCTGTCCAAGCTTGACATAGTCGCCCTTGGAGACCGTCGGGGTGCAGGGTGCGCCGAAGTGCATCGACATGGGGATCACCACCTGAGCAGGGGCTTGTAACTGCTCGATGGCCTTTTCATTGGTAGCAGCCTTCATATCATTGGGATGAACGCCGCCAAAGAAAGCTTGTGCCATAGTCTTCACCTCATCTTTATACTGCCAGAGCAGCGGAAACACTGCTCCATAATCGGATAGATTATATCCCCTTTCTTTTCTCTTGTCCAGAAAATATTCTTCATGACCATCATTTTCCTACATAATTTATCAGATTTCGCCGTCATTTTTTCGCAAAAACAGCATTTTGCCAAACAATTCGCCTTTCGGCGGCCCGCGGAGGGAATAACCCATTTCTCCGCTTCTTGACGTGTCCCGGACGCGATGCTATAATTATGTATTACTATTTTTATGAATTTCGTGCATTTTCCGCACTTTGCCGTCCGTTTTTCCCCGTTCCGGCAAGAAAGGAGCTTTTTTATGCCCATGCAGCTCGATACCGGCGCGATCAAGGCAGAATCGCGCTCACTGCTGCGCACCGGTGAGGTCAATCCCTTCCGGATGACGCTTTTCTATCTTCTCATCACCCTTGTGCTCGATATGATCAACTCGGGCGTAAGCTATATGATCGACTCTGCCGGCGGCTTCACAGTGCTCTCGTTCAGTTTTGTGAGTATTCTGATCGGTCTTGTTTCGCTTGTTCTGAACGCAGGCTACTACTGCTACTGCTTCGGCATCCTGCGCCGCGAGCAAATGCCGTATGAGAGCCTGTTCGATGCCTTTCCCTTCGCCGGAAAGGTCATTCTCCTGTCCATCGTTGAAGGTATCTTCATTTTTCTCTGGTCGATGCTCTTCGTCATTCCCGGCATCATCGCGGCCTACCGCTACTCGTTCGCCATGCTGAACCTGTGTGAAAATCCCGAGCTCGGCGTGATGGAGGCATTGAACCTGAGCAAGCAGCAGACCTTCGGCTACAAGTGGCAGCTGTTTGTGCTCCAGCTCAGCTTCATCGGCTGGTCGCTGCTGGTGCTGGGCATTTTCCTCATCTACGAGCTGCTCGTCGCCGCCCTCCTGCCCGACAGCTTCCTCGGCATCATGTTTGGCTCGTTGCTGCTGAGCGTGCTCGCCGCCGGTGTGGGCGTTTACCTGACACCGTATCTGAATCTTTCCATCTGCCGCTTCTACCTGCTCGCCACCGGCGATCCGGCAGGCGGCACCGAGCCGCCCCACTCTGACCCGTGGGATACGCAGTTCTGACAAAACCGAAAAAGAGGGATCCCTCCTTGCGGGGGATCCCTCTTTCCTGTTCTCTTATTTCAGCACGTACACCGTCTTGATGCCGAGGAGCTTGCAAAGCTCGGTCTTTTCAGCGATGTCCGCCTCGCTCTCGTACCACACGCAGACGGTCTCAGCGCCGCTTTTGTTGTAGAGATACGAGCTTTTATACTGCGTGGAGCGGTGGAAGGTGGTGTTCTTCGTGTCGGTAAGCATCGCTTGCAGCTTTTCTGCCGGAAGCTCCTCTGCCTCGCCGGTCGCCACGCCCTTTTTGTCCGTCTTCTGCACCACGCTGTCCGCGCACAGAAGGACGCTGCCGCCCTTCCCCGCCAGCACCGCCGCGGCATAGACCTCCTCGAGCGCGGCGCACGGGCTCACGGCCTGCTCCCCCTTGCGCGCAGCGTGCCCAATGGTGAAAACGCAGTCTGTCTCCGGCACGTCGAGTGTTCTCGGCTCGCCCTCGGCTTCGACCCAGTGCGCGTCCTTGACGTTCACATTTGCGTGCAGGCGCTCATAAGTGCGCAGCAGCACCGCCGCGGTCTGCTCACGCGTGGCCGCGCCCTTGGGATCAAAGTTGTACTTGTTCACGCCCGTCATGATTCCCATACGGTAGGCAAGGGCGATGTAGCCGCGGTTGGTCGTGCAGTCGGCAAAGGGGCAGTTTTTCCCGATGTGCGCCGTCAGGCCGGCGAAGCCCAGCGTATCGCTCTGCACCGGCTGCGCGTCCGCGTCGGCGATGATGCCCGCGAGCGTGCTGTACCCCAGTGCGCGGACGGTCATCGCGGCCATCTCTTCGCGCGTGATGGCGTCGTTCGGGCGGCAGGTCGTGCTGTGGCTGGGAAAGACGTCATGCTCGCTCGCGGTCTCGATGGCGCTAAAGTACCACTTTTTCGTGTCCTGATTGTCGGTATAGCTGCCCTTTTCGGGCGTTACGGTCTTCCAGCCCATCAGGCGGCAGAGCGCCGCGGCATAGGCCGCGCGCGTCATCTTCTGTCCGAGGCCGAACTTGCCGTTTCCGATGCCCTGCAATAAGTTGTACTGCTTGCACTGCGCGATGCTTTGGCTCGCCCAGTTCTTGTCCGGCACGTCGGAATAGCCGGATTTGTTGGCGGCAAGCGCGAGCGTCGTGGTCATCACGAGCGCAAGAAGAAGCGCCGTCAGGCGCGTTGCGATCTGTTTCATTGGTATTTTCCCCCTTTTGGGTAATCTTTCTGCCGTATTGTAGCACAAAGTCGCGTGGATAGTCAAATTTCCTCTTTACCTTTGCGGTGGTCTTTGTTAAAATAATAGATTGTATTAGTATGATGAGGCAGTATTGCCTGAGATAGTATGTCCAAAAGTTCTCAAAAGAAAGAAGGTGAGCCGAAACATGAAGTACGAGCACTGGCAGATCCCCGCCGCGCCGGAGGATACCATCAAGACGCTGATGGACGCGGGATACCCCTATCTTGTCTCGTCGGTGCTGGCCGCGCGCGGCGTCACCACGAGCGAGCAGGCCGCCGAAGCGCTCGAGCGCGAGAAGACGCTCGCCTACTCTCCGTTTTTGATGAAGGACATGGACAAGGCCGTCGCGCGCATCTCGAAGGCGCTTGAAAACGGCGAAAAGCTGGCTGTCTTCGGCGACTACGACGTGGACGGTATCACCTCGACCTGCCTTCTGACCGATTATCTCCGCTCGCGCGGGGCGGATGTGACGATGCACATTCCCCGCCGCATCGAGGAGGGCTACGGCCTCGGCTGTGACGCCATCCGCGCACTTTCCGAGTCCGGCGTGACGCTGATCGTCACGGTCGACTGCGGCATCACGGGCGTGGACGAGACGGCCTACGCCGCGACGCTCGGCGTCGATCTTGTCATCACCGACCACCACGAGTGCAAGGAGCAGCTCCCCGCCGCCGTGGCCGTCGTCGACCCCCACCGGCCCGACTGTCCGTACCCTTTTAAGCATTTAGCGGGCGTGGGCGTCGCGCTCAAGCTCGTTTTGGCCCTTGGCGAGGGGCGCGAGGATGCGCTGTTTGCGCGCTACTGCACGCTTGCCGCCATCGGCACGATCGCCGACGTCATGCGCATGGAGGGCGAAAACCGCACCATCGTGCAGTGCGGGCTTGAGAGCATCGACCGCAGCGACTTTACGGGGCTGCACGCGCTGCTGCGCGAGGCGGGGCTCACGTCGCGCCCCGTCTCGTCGATCCAGATCGGCTTTGTGCTCGCCCCGCGCATCAACGCCGCGGGCCGCATGGGCCGCGCCGAGCTGGCCGCGGAATTGTTGCTCACCGACGATCCCGTCCGCGCGGAAAAGCTCGCGCGCGAGCTGTGCGAGCTCAACCGCGAGCGCCAGAGCGTGGAGCAGGACATTTTCCGCCGCGCCATCGAGCAGATGGAGGACCTTCCCGAGAGCGAGCGCAGTGCGCTCGTGTTGTCGAGCGCGGACTGGCACCAGGGCGTCGTGGGCATTGTGGCGTCGAGACTTTCCGAAAAATTCTCCTGCCCGAGCTTTATGATCCACCTCTCCGGCGGGTCGGGTAAGGGCTCGTGCCGCAGCTACGGCGGCTTTAACCTCTTCAATGCGCTCGAAGCGTGCTCCGACCTTCTTGTGAGCTTCGGCGGACACGAGCTCGCCGCGGGCTTTACGATCGAAGAGCGCAACATCCCCGCGTTCCGCACGCGGATGAACCAGTATGTGCGCGCCCACACGGGCGAGCATCCGCCGGTGTCGATGCTCGACGTCGACGTCGACTTGCAGCACCCCTCGCTCATCACGCTTGAGGAGGTCGAGGCACTTTCGCTCCTCGAGCCCTACGGCGCGGGCAACAACCGCCCCGTCTTCTGCCTGCGCGGCGCAACGCTCGAGAGCGTGCAGGGCGTGGGCCAGAACCGGCACTTAAAGCTGAAACTACAGAAAAGCCGCGTGAATTTCGACGGCATTTTCTTCTCCGTCACCGCCGACGAGTGCGGCGTGTGCGCGGGCATGCGTGTGGACGCGGCGTTCTATCTGCAGGTGAACGAGTTCCGCTCCCAGCGCTCCATCCAGCTCCAGCTCATCGACCTGCGCCCCTCGCTCGACCCCAGCGGGCGCGAGAATGAGGCACTTTCCCTCTGCCGCGAGCTGATTAGCGGCGGCACGCTCTCCCCGCGCGACGCGGCGCGGGCGCTCCCCTCGCGCGACCAGTTCGTGCGCGCGTGGCGCGTTCTGGAGCGCGAGGTCGGGCCTGACGGCGTCAGCGAGCCCATGCTGCCGCTGCTGCGGCATTTGAGCTCGGAAATGGTCGGCGCGGAGACGTTTCTGCGCACGGCGATGTGTTTGCAGGTCTTCGCCGAGCGCGGGCTTCTTTCGATCGAGCGCAAGGACACGACCCTCACGCTCCGCCTGACGGCGGACGGGAAAAAGGTTGAGCTTGACAAGAGCCCCTACCTTTCCGCCCTGCACGGCTTTCTTTCGTAATTAAAGGAGACGATTCGGATATGACAGCACAGGATAAAGCATTAAAAGAGAATACCGCTTCGGCTCCCCTCCAGATCGTCGCGCCCGGCACCTGCGTGGAGACCGGCGAGCAGGCGGCGCTCGTGCTCGGTATGTACGACCACCTTGTCGAGACGATCCACCAGTACAACCCGAGCGCAGACTTTGCCCAGATCGACAAGGCCTTCCGCTATGCCGACACGCACCACAACGGTCAGCTCAGAAAGGACGGCTCGCCGTTTATCACGCACCCGCTCGCCGTCGCGCAGATCATCGCCGAGGAGCTGCGGCTCGACTCAGAGTCCATCGAGGCCGCCCTCATGCACGACTGCATCGAGGACACCTCCGCCACGTATGCCGAGATCGCCAAGGAGTTCTCCCCCGCGGTCGCGGATCTGGTCGAGGGCGTCTCCAAGCTGACGCGCGTGCAGTACGCCAGCAAGGAAGAAGAGCAGATGGAGAACCTGCGCAAGATGCTCATGGCGATGGCCAAGGACATCCGCGTCATTCTCATCAAATTGGCCGACCGCACGCACAACATGCGCACCATGGAGTACCAGACGGCGGAAAAGCAGCGGCAGAAGTCGCTTGAAACGATGGAAATTTACGCCCCCATCGCCCACCGCCTCGGTATGCAGCGCATCAAGTGGGAGCTTGAGGATTTGTCCCTCAAGTATTTGGACCCCGTCGGCTACGACGAGATCACCCGCTCGCTCGCGGCCAAGGAGGCCGAGCACGAGGCCTTTATGGACCGCGTGCAGGCGCAGATCGAGGCGCGCTTGAAAGAGCAGCACGTCCCGTATCTCAAGGTCTACGGCCGCATGAAGCATCCCTACAGCATCTACCGCAAGATGTACGCGCAGAATAAGACGATGGACGAGGTGCTCGACCTCTTCGCGTTCCGCGTCATCGTCGACACCGTGGCCGACTGCTACAACGTGCTCGGCATCATCCACGACCTTTACCGTCCCATTCTGGGTCGTTTCAAGGACTATATCGGCACGCCCAAGCCGAACATGTACCAGTCGCTCCACACCACCGTCATCGGTGCGGACGGCATCCCGTTCGAGGTCCAAATTCGCACCGAAGAGATGCACGAGATCGCCGAATACGGCGTCGCCGCGCACTGGAAGTACAAACAGGGCATCTCCGGCAACGCAGGCGAGCACAACTACGAATGGGTGCGCCGTTTGCTTGAAAATCAGGAGAACACCGACGCCGAGGAATTCGTCCACACGCTCAAGGTCGACATGTTCGCCGACGAGGTCTTCGTCTTCTCTCCGCGCGGCGACGTGACGAACCTCCCCGCCGGCGCGACGCCCATCGACTTTGCCTACTCCATCCACTCGGCCATCGGCAACCGCATGACGGGCGCGAAGGTCAACGGGCGCATCGCCCCGCTCGACTATCAGCTCAAAAACGGCGACATCGTCGAAATTCTGACTTCGAAAAACGCGCACGGCCCCAGCCGCGACTGGCTCAAGATCGCCAAATCGAGCGAGGCACGCAGCAAAATTCGCCAGTGGTTCAAAAAGGAGCGCCGCGAGGAAAACATCATCAACGGCCGCATCTCGTTTGAAGCAGAGCTCAAGCACCTCGGCATCCCGATGAGCGACGTGCTCGGCACGGACATCGAGGCCGCGCTTCTCAAGAAGACGTCGTTCGGCTCGATGGATGAGATGTACGCCGCCATCGGCTACGGCGGATTTTCCGCGCAGAAGGCCGTCAACCGCATCCACGACGAGATCGTCAAGCTCGAAAAGCAGCGCAAGGAGGAGCGCACCGCCACCGTGCCGGTGGACAACTCCGGCGCGACGCGTCCCGCCGTCCCCAAGCGCACGAAGAGCGAGCAGGGCATCGTGGTCGAGGGGCTGTCGAACTGCCTTGTCAAATTCTCCAAGTGCTGCACGCCTGTCCCCGGCGACGAGATCGTCGGCTTCATCACGCGCGGCTACGGTGTGTCCGTCCACCGCTGCGACTGCCCCAACGCCGCCATTGAGCGCAGAAAGCCCGAGGAGCGCGGCCGCTGGATCAAAGTGAGCTGGGGCACGGACGTCAAGGAGTCGTATCAGACCGCGCTCGACATTTACGCCAAGGACCGCCTCGACCTCGTGCTCGACGTCTCCGCCGCGCTTTCGTCCTCGCAGACGCGCGTGGCGTCCATCAACGCGACGACGACCGCCGACGGCTTTGCGGTCATCCACCTCAGTATTTTTATTTCCGACGCGCAGCATCTCGCGGCGGTCATGCGCCGACTGCACCAGATCAGCGGAGTGATGAAGGTGGACCGCCCCGCGGGTTAAATTCCGCGCATCGCGCGGAGAGAAATGCCGCCTGCGGGCGGCAGGAGCACACCCCCCATTTTCTTTCCCGAGAAAAAAAACGGGCGGTGTGACCGTCCAAAAGAAAGGCGTTTGATTGGCAGCCTCGATCTTGAACAACTCTTATGCCTCCGGAATGCAGATGCTTTCGCGCGGCGAAGCCGCGTTTAGAACTGCTATATGATTTGCCTCTGCTTCTATCATCCGCTGTTGCGCAGCCGTTGGCGGCTTTGCCGCCTTACGGATGCGGCACACCCCTTGCGGGTGCCGCTCTGCTGATCTTATAGAAGTACAGCCTAATTTTCGTCTATCGCTGCACTACTCAATGCGGCGAGCGCAGCAATGCCGCATTCCGCAGGCAGTCTGCCGCCAAGCAAACGTCACTCGCGCCTCACGACAGTAAGGCGCGGTTGCAAAATGGTGACGCATCGCAGGGATTCATGGCGAAGCCATGTACACCGCACCCGATTGCGCAGCGCGTGCAGCTCTTCAAGCTGCAAACTCACAATGTCGGGGGTCGAGGGGGACTCCCCTCGTCCTTCTCTGGGGGATACAAAGGGGGTATTCTCTTCGAGAAGAGAATACCCCCTTTGCCCCGCGCTTCCCACGGCAGTGGGGACCAAAACACTCCCCCTTTGGGGATAAAAAGGAGAATCATCATGCGAGCAGTATTGACTAAGGTTAAACACGCCTCCGTTACGATCGACGGAGAGCTCAAGGGCAAGATCGGCAGGGGCTTTTTGATCCTGCTGGGCGTTGCGCCTGACGACACGGAAGAAAAATGCCGCAAGATGGCGGACAAGCTCTGCTCGCTGCGCATTTTTGACGACGAGAACGACAAGATCAACCTCTCCCTCGACGATGTTGGCGGCGAGCTTCTTATCGTCTCGCAGTTCACGCTCTACGGCAACTGCCGCAAGGGCCGCCGTCCCGAATTTTTAAGCGCCGCGCGGCCTGAGATCGCCATCCCGATGTATGAAAAGTTCGTGGCCATCTGCCGCGAAAAGGGCTACCATGTTGAAACCGGCGAATTCGGCGCCTACATGGAGGTCGAATCGCTCAACGACGGGCCGTTCACGCTGATCGTGGACTCCGCCGACTTAGACGCACCGAAAAAGCAGTAAAGAAAGGGGTTATTTCTTCATGAAAGTCATCACCACTGTCGTCGGCTCCCTGCAGACGAATTGCTACCTGCTCATCGACGAGGAAACGAAGTTCGCCGCGCTCATTGACCCGGGCGACGAGGCGGAAAGACTGCTCGCGCTCGTCAAAAGCGAGGGCGTCACGCTCAAATATATTCTGCTGACCCACGGACACCGCGACCACACGCTCGCCGTGCCTGCGCTCAAAAAGGCGCTGCCGGACGTGCCCGTCTACATCGGCGAGGCCGACGCCCACTCCACCGGCATCTACCACTACCCGATGGCCGACCTCGTCCCCGATCTCAAATACTATGGCGAGGGCGATACGCTGCCGCTCGGCTCGCTGACGATCAAGGTGCTCGCCACGCCGGGCCACACGCTCGGCGGTGTAACGCTGCTGGTCGGCGACGCGATGTTCCCCGGCGACACGCTGTTTGCAGGCTCGATGGGCCGCACCGACCTCCCCGGCGGCAACGACGCGCAGATGCTCACCTCGCTGCGCCGTCTCGCCCAGATCGAAGGCGACTACACTGTTTACCCCGGCCACATGAATTCCACAACGCTCGCGCGCGAAAAGGCGATGAACCCGTATCTGCGCCATGCGCTGCGATAAAGGACACGAAACCACATGAAACTTGAGCTCATTGGGCATGATGAAAAATACGCGCTGGAGCAGAGCTTACTCACGCTCTTCCCCGGCGAAAAGCCCGTTTACGGCACGGTCGACAAAACCGCCGACACGCGCTGGGCGCGCGTGACGCTCACCGAAGAGGACGAGCGCGTGCAGGTGACGACGGAGCTGGGCGTGGACGGCAAGTCCGCCGCCCACAGCTACGACTATCCCCTCTCCGGCACGGAGTATGAAAAGGAGGGACAGCGCCGTCACGCCGTCGGCATCAGCTTTTTCGGCGCGGCGAAGGACCTTCTCGGCATCTCCCCCGCGTGGGGGAGCCTGACCGGCGTGCGGCCCAGCAAGGTCGCGCTCTCGCTCATCCGCGAGGGCGGCAAAAAACGTGCGGAAAAGGAATTGCAGGAGCTCTACTGCGTCACGCCCGCGCGTGCCCGCCTCGCCATTGAGGCGGCAGATGCCGGCATCCGCGCCGCGGCGGAGCTGGAGCCGAACGATATCTCGCTCTATGTCGGCATCCCGTTCTGCCCGACGCGGTGTGCGTATTGCAGCTTTGTGGCGCAGAGCGTCGAAAAGTCGTTCTCGCTCGTCGAGCCGTATCTGGAGGCGCTTTTCGACGAGATCACCGCGGCGGGGCAGCTCGTGCGCGATTTGGGGCTGAACGTCAAGTCGTTCTACATGGGCGGCGGCACGCCGACCACGCTGACCGCCGATCAGATGGACCGCCTGCTCACGAGATTGGAGCAGAATTTTGACTTTAACGGTCTCGCCGAGCTCACGATCGAGGCAGGCCGCCCCGACACCATCGACCCCGAAAAGCTGCGCGTGCTGCGCGCGCACAACACCACGCGCGTTTCCATCAACCCCCAGACGATGGAGGACAACGTCCTCGCGGCCATCGGCCGCCGCCACACGGCGGACGACATCCGCCGCGCGATGGAGCAGGTGCGCGCCGCCAACTTCCCGCACGTCAACATGGACCTCATCGCAGGTCTGCCCGAGGACACGCCCGAGGGCTTTGCAAGGAGTCTCGACGAGGTCATCTCGATGGGCGCGGACAACATCACGGTGCACACGCTGTCGCTCAAAAAGGGCAGCCGCATCATGCTTGAAGGCAGCCGCATCCCCGGCGCGGACGAGGTCGCGCAAATGCTGGACTATGCCGACCCCACGCTGCGTAAACATGGTTTTGCCCCCTATTATCTCTACCGCCAGAAGTACATGTCCGGCAGCTTTGAAAATGTCGGCTGGACGAAGCCCGGCGGCACGGGGCTCTACAACATCTACATCATGGAAGAGCTGCACTCCATTCTCTCGCTCGGCGCGGGCGGCTCGACCAAGATGGTCGGCGGCGGACAGATCCGCCGCGCGTTCAACGCCAAATACCCGCGCGAATACATCGACCGGCCCGAAAAGCGACGCGCGAACCTGATGGACTTCGCCCGCTTCTACGCCGAACAAGGAGAATAACGATGAATAAGAGTGATTTCTTTACCGCCGACGCGGTCAAGCCGCACTTCACCTATGATGATTACTGCGAGAGCGCGGATATGATCGCGTCTCACCTCGGCGATTTCCGTCCCGAGGTGCTGCTGGTGCTCGGCAGCGGCCTGGGCTTTCTCGGCGACCGCGTCGAGGCGCGCACCTGCGTGAGCTATGCGGACATCCCGCACTTCCGCGCGTCCACCGCGCCGGGACACGAGGGCCGCTTTGTTTTCGGCGAGCTGCGCGGCAAGCGCGTGGCGGTCATGCAGGGCCGCATGCACTGCTACGAGGGCTACACGATGGAGGACGCCGCCTACGCCTGCCGCGTCATCCGCTTACTCGGCGCAAAGACGATGATCGTGACGAACGCCGCGGGCGCGGTGAACACCGAGTATTCCGCGGGCGATCTGATGCTCATTTCCGATCACATCAAGCTTTTCGACTTTGGCCCGCTCTGGGGGCCGAATATCGACGAGTTCGGCACACGCTTCCCCGATATGTCCAATGTCTACTCCCCCCGCCTGCGCGAGCTTGCCAAGGAAGTCGCCAGGGAGCAGGACCTCACGCTGCGCGAGGGCGTCTACATGTACTTTCCCGGCCCGCAGTTCGAAACGCCCGCCGAGGTGCGCGCCGCGCGCGTGCTCGGCGCGGACGCCGTGGGCATGTCCACCGTGCCGGAGGCCATCGCCGCCGCGCACTGCGGGTATGAAATTCTCGGCGTGACGCTGTGCGCCAATATGGCCGCGGGCGTGCTGCCCCAGCCGCTCTCCGGCGAGGAGGTCAACGAGATGGCGGAGCAGTCGGCCCCGCATTTCTCCTCGCTCATCCTCGGCTGCCTCGAGCGGCTGTAAAACAGTTTATTTCAGCGAAAAGGAAAAGGTCGAAATTTTAATGGCTACGGAAAAGAAACAGTCCTTTTTCGGCGGCGCGGCGGTGTTGGCCGCCGGCGTCGTCATCGTGAAGATCATCGGCGCGCTCTTCAAGATCCCGCTCGCGAATATCCTGAGCGAGACGGGCAACGCCGACTTCAACAACGCCTACAACATCTATGCCGTGCTTCTGACCATCTCGACCGCAGGGCTTCCCGTGGCGCTCTCAAAGATGATCTCGGAGGCGAAGACGCTCGGGCGCGAGCGTCAGGCACGGCGCGTGCTCAAGGTGTCGTTCGCCGCGTTTTTAACGCTCGGTGTCCTCTCGTTTGTCATCATGTGGTTCGGCAACGAGAAGTGCGCGGCGCTTCTCAATAACCCGAACGCCGCCTACGGTATCAAGGCGCTTGCCCCGGGCGTTGTGTGCGTCGGCTGCCTTGCCGCGTTCCGCGGCTTTGCGCAGGGGAGCTTCCGCATGACGCCGACCGCCGTCTCGCAGATCATCGAGGCGGTCAGCAAGCTCTTCATCGGCCTTGGCCTTTCGATGTACGTCGTGAGCCTTGGGTACGAGGATTACATCGCCGCGGCCGCGGCCATCGTCGGCGTGACGGTCGGCTCGGTGCTCGCGCTCGTCTACATGCTCATCGACTACTTGCGCCACCGCCCGCGCACCCCGGGCACAGACACGCCGGATGCCTCCGGCGCGATCTTGAAGCGCCTGCTCTCGATTGCCATCCCCATCACGCTGTCGGCTTCGATGGTGTCGATTATCACGCTGATCGACACGTCGCTCGTGCAGGGCCAGCTCCAGAACGCGCTGGGCTACACGCTCAAGGAGACGCGCCACCTCTATGGCACGTATTCCTCGGGCATGAACCTCTACAATCTGCCGTCGTCGATGATGACGGCGCTGACGATCTCCGTCATCCCGACGGTGTCGGCCTCCCTTGCGCGCAACGACCGCGTGCACACGTCCCGCGTCATCAACTCGTCGCTGCGCGTCACGGGGCTCATGGCCTTCCCGATGGGCCTTGGCCTCTGGGCGCTGGCCGAGCCCATTATGAAGCTCTGCTACCCGCGCTATGACAGCGAGCTCGGCGGCTCGCTTTTAGCCGTGCTCGGCATCGCGAGCATGTTCGTCTGCCTGATGCTCATTTCAAACTCCATTTTACAGTCCTACGGCCGCGTGCATGTGCCCGTTTTCACGATGCTCATCGGCGGCGTGGTCAAGATCATCTTCAACTACAACCTCACCGCCGTGCCGTCCATCAATATCCACGCCGCTCCCTTCGGCACGCTCGTGTGCTTTGTGATCGTATCGTCGCTCAACCTCTTTTTCGTCTACCGCACGATGGAGGATAAGCCGAATTACTTCAAGGTCTTTGCCAAGCCGCTGATCGCATCGCTCGTGATGGCCGTGTGCGCCAGATTCTCCTATCGCTTCTTCGCCGCCCATATCGCGCTTGGCGGCGCGACCACGACGCAGATCGTGAACGTCGGCCTTGCGGTCGTGCTGGCGGTCATCGTGTACGTCGCGCTTGTCCTCGCACTGCGGATCGTCACGCGCGACGACCTCGCGCTGCTGCCCAAGGGCGAAAAGCTCGCCCACATCCTGCACGTGCGCTGAAAACCCCTGAAAAATCAGGGAAATTGCGCAAAACACCTTGCAATGAGAGGGAATATATGATAAATTATCCTGAGAAAGATATCTACACTTATGACGACCTTGTCGACATCCTGCGCATTCTGCGCGCGCCGGGCGGATGCCCGTGGGACCGCGAGCAGACGCACGAGTCGAACCGCCGCAACTTCCTTGAAGAAGCGTATGAGGCCGCCGAGGCCTTCGACCTCGACGATCCCGAGCTGATGAAAGAAGAGCTCGGCGATGTGCTGATGCAGGTGCTCTTCAACATCCACATGGAAGAGGAAGCCGGCCGCTTCACGACCGATGATGTGACCGACCACGTGGTGCGAAAGCTCATCTTCCGCCACCCGCACGTGTTTTCGAACACGCGGGCGGACGACAGCGAGCAGGTGCTCGTCAACTGGGACAAGCTCAAGCGGCAGGAAAAGGGCCAGCGCACCACGGCGGACGCGATGGATTCCGTCGCCCGTTCACTCCCCGCCCTCTGGCGGGCGGACAAGCTGCAGAGCAAGGCCGCGAAGGCGGGCTTTGAATTCCCCGATGTCTCCGGCGCGCTCGACAAGCTCGACGAGGAGACACAGGAGCTGCGCTCCGCCGTCGAAAGCGGCACGAATTTTGAAGAAGAGCTCGGCGACGTGCTGTTTGCTGCCGTCAAGGTCGGCCGCTTCTGCGGCGTCGACCCCGAGGCGGCGCTTTCAAAGACCTGCGAAAAATTCATCGCGCGCTTCCGCAAGGTGGAAGAGACGGTGAATGCGCGCGGCGAGGATATGTCCGCTCTCCCGCTCGATGAGCTGATGGCGCTGTGGAACGACGCCAAGGAACAACTCAGATGACCAAAAGCGGCAACGCTTTTTGCTCATATACACCCCGGAGGCTCCGTCTCCGGACACTATTCAGGAGGATCAAACGATGAACAAGACTGAACTCATTGCTGCCGTGGCGGAAAAAGCCAGCATTTCCAAGAAGGAGTCCGAGGTTGTGATCAACGCTGCCCTCGACACCATTATCGACTCCCTGAAGAACGACGAGAAGGTCCAGCTCGTCGGCTTCGGCTCTTTCGAGACCAAGCACCGCGCTGAGCGCACCGGCCGCAACCCCAAGACCAAGGAGAGCATCACCATCGCCGCTTCCAAGGTCCCGACCTTCAAGGCTGGTAAGGCGTTCAAGGACGCTGTCGCGGAGTAATTCCCCAGTCAAGCTCTTTCATCATCAAAACGGCGGCGCGATGCGCCGCCGTTTGAGTTGGTGGAGCCCCTTTGATCCCGCACTTTTCCGAAAAGGAGACGAATTCCATGCGTCTTGACAAATATCTCAAGGTCTCGCGCCTTATCAAGCGCCGCACCGTGGCCAACGAAGCCTGCGACGGCGGCCGCGTGACCGTCAACGGCAAGGTCGCCCGCGCGTCGTACGACGTGAAGGTCGGCGACGTGATCGCGCTGCACTTCGGCGAGCGCGTGCTCGCGGTCGAGGTGCTCGATGTATCCGAGACCGCCGGCAAGAGCGAGGCCTCGCTCCTCTACCGCGAAGTGAACGCACAGTAAACCGTACTATTTTGGGTGCGCCCTTCATACGTTATCGTATGGAGGGCGCTTTCTTTGCGCCCAAAGCGAAAGGACGGGTTCTGACTATGACTTACGACACTTCCCCCGCTTCTCCCCAGCGCATCGAATTATCCGGCCGCGAGAGCCTGACGGTCTCCGGTGTAGAGGATGTCGACCGCTTCGATGAGACCGAGATTGTGATGAACACGTCGCTCGGCGTGCTCGTTGTCACGGGCGACAGCCTGCACATCGGCAAGCTGAGCCTCGACGGCGGCGAACTGCATGTCGACGGGCGCATTGACGCCATCGCCTTTGAGGATGCGCCGTCAAGCCGCGGCGGCCTGCTCTCGCGCCTGTTCGGGGGTTGAGGCACCGTGGGCGTGTCGCTCTCCGAGCAGGCGCGGTGCTTTCTCGCCTCGCTCCTGCTCGGCTTCATCCTTTCTCTCCTCTATGACCTGCTGCGCGCCGTGCGGCTGCGGCGGGCGACGAAGCGGCGCTTTACGAGCGCGCTCGATCTCCTCTACTGCGCGGCGTTCGCGCTGCTGACGTTTCTCTTCGCGCTGCGCATCGGCGGGGGCGAGCTGCGGCTCTATATGCTTTGCTCGGCGCTTTTTGGCGCGGTGAGCTACTTCACGCTCTGCGCACGGCTTTTCCGTCCGCTATGGGCCTTCTGGGCGGAGGTGCTGTTCTCCTTTGCGCGATTAGCGGCGGCGCCGCTGCGGTGGCTCCAAAAAGTTTATGGTAAACTTGCCAAACTTTGCAAAAGATACTTTCTTTTTTCCAGAAACCGGCTTATAATAAAGTCGTATGAGCGCCGCGCCCGTTATTCGCTGCGCCGCGCAAGGAAAAAGGAGGCTCATCGGCATGGCAGAGCAGGCCAAAAAAAGCAAAAAGCGCACCAGCTTTCTCACGATGCTCGTCATCGCAATTCTGATCGCACTGGTAGGGGTGCAGCTCATTCATCTGCGGAGCCAGATCGACGACGCGCGCAGCCAGCTCACCGCGCTGCAGAGCGATCTTGACACTGCCAAGCAGGAGAACGACGCGCTCGCCTCGGCGCTCGAAAAGGCCGACGACCCTGAGTTTTTGCAGGAGCTTGCCCGCGATCAGCTCGGCTACGTGACGCCGGGAGAAAAGACATTCTATGACGTCAGCAACTAAAAAAAGAACATTATTGAAGCGCCCGTTGAGGGCGCTTTTTTCTTGCGTGAAATAAAAAGGAGCCGCCGGCCAAGATGGCCCGCGGCTCAAATGGGTGGGATATTGGAAAGCTTCCGATGCTTATGATACCGCCCGTCCGCCAAAACGTCAATGGGAGCTTTTGCCGCATTCTGCCGCCTTTTGTCAATTCGCGTCGTGTGCCTTATATTTTGTCAATATGTACAAGAATGCTCAATTCATATATCGTTCATTTGAAATTTTCGTTCATTTGTGTTATGATATAGAAAAGGAAACAGAAGAGCCCTTCGCCCTCTCTTTCCTTCCTCACCAACGAAAGGAGCCAACACTATGAAATTCACCTACACCTGCAAAAAAGTCTCCCTGAACGATTCCGTCAAGGCCTATGCCGAGAAAAAGGTCGGCAAGCTCGAGAAGTTTTTCAAGGAGGAGCCCGAGGCTTCTGTCACCTTCTCCGTCGAGAAGAAGAACCGCTGTGTCGCCGAGATCATGCTCCGCGGCGCCAACGGCACGCTGTTCCGCGCGGTATGTGAGGACCCGGACGGCGACATGCGCGGCGCGATCGACGAGGCCACGGCCCAGATCGAGCGCAAGATCCGCAAGAACAAGACCCGCCTTGCCAAGAACCTGCGCGCCGAGGCTGTGCTGCCGGAGCTGCCCGAGGAGTTCGAGGCCCACGAGGAGGGCACGTTCGACATCGTGCGCACCAAGCGCTTCACCGTCAAGCCCATGAGCGTGGAGGAAGCCATTTTGCAGATGAACCTGCTGGGCCACAGCTTCTTCGTCTTCCGCAACACCGATTTCGGCGATGCGATCTGCGTCGTTTATCGCCGCAACAACGGCGGCTACGGCATCATCGAGACCGAGGACGACGAGGAGTAAGCCGTTCAGAAAGCATATAGAAGGGCTGCGCATTCGCGCAGCCCTTTTTTTGCGCGTTTTTCCGTGGTATACTGATCTTGTATTTTTCAAAAGAGGAGAAGTCTTATGAATGCCATGTTCTGCCGCGCGTTCCAGTGCTGCTTTGCCGTCGGCGCGCGCTTTCTCCCCTGGCGCACGCCGGAGGTCTTTTCGGGCGAGGGGAGCCTTCTTCGCGCCGCGGACATTCTGCGCGAAAACGGCCTGCGCCGCCCGTTCGTCATCGCGAGCCGCCGCCAGTGCGCGGACGAGCACTTCCGCGCCTTGCAGGAAAAACTTGACGAGCAGGACATCCTGCTCTCCATCTTCTCCTCGGTCGAGCCGAATCCGTCGGTCGAGACGGTCGAAAAGATCGCCGCGCAGTACAAGATTGATAGCTGCGACTGCTTTCTCGTCATCGGCGGCGGCTCGCCGATGGACGCAGCCAAGGCCGCCGCGGCGCGCCTCGCGCGGCCGGACAAGCCGCTTTCGCAGCTTGTGGGACTCTTAAAGGTCCGCCGCCGCATTCCGCCGCTCATCGCCGTGCCCACGACGGCGGGCACGGGGTCGGAGACGACCATCGCCGCCGTCGTCACCGGCAGCGACCACCACAAGTATGCGATCTCCGACCTCTGCCTCATTCCACGCTACGCGATCTTAGACCCCGCGCTGACCGTCGGCCTGCCTCCACACATCACGGCGGAGACCGGCATGGACGCGCTGACGCACGCGGTCGAGGCGTACCTGAGCCGCTTTTACAACACGAAGCAGACGCGCCTGCTCGCGGAACATGCCGTCGTGACCATCTTCACGCATTTGGAGCGCGCGTACCGCGACGGCACGTCGCTCCCCGACCGCGCGGCGATGCTGCAGGCCTCGTTCGACGCAGGCGCGGCGTTCACGCGTGCAAGCGTCGGTAACGTGCACGCCATCGCGCACACGCTCGGCGGGCTCTACGGTGTACCCCACGGCCTTGCAAACGCGGTGCTTCTCCCTCTCGTGCTCGAAGATTACGGCAAAGCGGCCTGTCCGCGCCTTGCGCGCCTTGCCGCACTCGTCGGCCTCAAGGGCGACACGGAGGAGGTGCGCGCCAAGGCGTTCATCGCCGAAATCCGCGCGATGAACGCCCGCATGGGCATCCCCGACCGCTTCAACTGCATCCGCAAAGAGGACATTCCCCTCATGGCCAAATGGGCCGCGCAGGAGGCGAACCCCGTCTACCCCGTGCCGGTCATCTACGACGAAGCGCGCTTTGCGCGCGTCATCGAGCGTTCACACCACAGCCAATAACCTTGTCAGCATTTTAGCGATACTTCCCCGCCGCCGTCTGGTATAATGGTGCTGCAATCCAAAAGGATCGGACGGTTTTTTATGATCGGAGTTTACGACTACACCGTGATCGCAACCTATCTCTCGCTGCTGCTCGGGCTTGGCGGCCTCTATTCCGCCGCGCAAAACGAGCCTCTCGACGCCATGCTGTGCCTGATGCTCGCGGGGCTGCTCGATGCCTTCGACGGGCGCATCGCCCGCACGAAAAAGGACCGCACCGAACAGGAAAAGCGCTTCGGTATCCAGATCGACTCGCTCAACGACCTCGTGTGCTTCGGCGTGCTGCCCGCCGCCATCGGCTGGAGCATGGACTGCGATAGACTCTGGTTTCTTGCGACGACGTCGTTTTTCGCGCTCTGCGCGCTCATCCGCCTCGCCTACTTCAACGTGACGGAGGAGGAGCGGCAGGACCAGATGAGCGAGCACCGCGCCTACTACCTCGGCGTGCCGGTCACGGCGAGCGCCGTGCTCGCGCCGCTTTTCTACCTGCTTTCGCTGCGCTTTTCCCTGAACTGCGCAGTCGTTTACGCGCTGGGGCTGTTCCTGCTTGGCGTACTGTACATCACGCCGATTCGCGTCAAGAAGCCGCAGCTGCGTGGCGTGGCGTTTCTGTCCGTGTTCGGGCTTGGCGAATTTGCTGTTTTGCTCCGCGTATTGACGCGTTAGCGCTCCCATCTCTCTCCTCCGGGCCGTCCGAAAGGTTTTCTTTTGGGCGGCCCCTCTCTTTTTACTTTCCCGATTGACGGCGGGAAGTCCGCATGCTATGATAGTCGGCAACTACCGTTTGCATGTTCTGTCAGATCGCGAGGAATTTTTATGAAAAAGGCCGACCCCCGTCTCATGCTCATTATGTCGATGACCGTCTTCGGCACGCTGGGGCTTTTTGTGCGCAATATTCCCGTCTCGTCCGGCGAGCTGGCGCTGTACCGCGCCGTGCTGGCCGCGCTGCTGATCGGCGTATACTTACTTGTCAGCAGGCAGAAGATCCCCTTCGCGCGCATCAAAAAGGAGGTGCCGCTGCTGCTTCTCTCCGGTGCGGCGATGGGCGTCAACTGGATCCTTTTATTTGAGGCCTACCGCTATACGAGCGTTTCCGTCGCCACACTGAGCTATTACTTCGCGCCCGTCATCGTCACGCTCGTCTGCCCCATCCTCTTCCATGAAAAGCTGACAGGGAAGAAATTTCTCTGCTTTGTGATGTCCACACTCGGCCTTGTGCTCATCACCGGCATCGGCGACACGCGCGGGTCGGATGACCTCAAGGGCATTCTCTTCGGCCTCGGCGCGGCGGTGTTTTACGCGACCGTCATCCTGCTCAACAAGTCCATCCATCAGGTCGAGGGCATCCACCGCACGTTTTTGCAGTTTTTGTCCGCCATCGTCGTGCTCATCCCCTACGTGCTCTCGACAAATGGCATCACACTCAGCTCGCTGAACGCCGTCGGCTGGGTGAACCTTCTCATCGTCGGCCTTGTCCACACGGGCATCACGTATTGCCTGTACTTCTCGTCGCTCAAGGAGCTGCCCGGACAGGAAGCCGCGATTTTAAGCTACATCGACCCCCTCGTCGCCGTCCTCGTCTCCGTCACCCTGCTCGGCGAGAGCATGACCGCAATGCAAGTCATCGGCGGCGCCCTGATCTTAGGCTTCACCCTGCTCAACGAACTCTCTCCCACCCCCAAAGCAAAAAAGAAGTAACTCCCGCAAATCTCGCCAAAACGCGTCGCAGACTTTGCACCCACAAATATTAAAAAGCATCGCAGATTTTCGCGCCGCACACGGCGCGAAATAAATTGAAATCGTTTTTTGTCGCGACATGTGCGTGACAAAAAGCACCTCTCAGCCCGCAAGTGTGGAAATCGCCCGCCGTTGGCGGGCGATTTATGCGCGCAGCGGGCTGTGATCTCCCTAAAAATAGAGGCCGCTCAGCCATGACTGAGCGGCCTCTATTTTTAATTTAGAAATTCTGCTGGGTCGCAGGGTACCCCATCTTTGCTGACCGAAAAGTGCAGATGCGCCGGCATCGAGAACTCTGCGATCGAGCTGCCGCCCACTGCGCCGATGACCTCGCCCGCGGAGACATACTGCCCCTCGCCGACGCCCGGCGAGCTGCGGAGATTGGCGTACGTCGTCTCGTACCCGTCGTCGTGCGCGATGGTCACGAGCGTGCCCATCATGTCGTCGTCACGCACCGCCGTCACAACGCCGCTGCACGCGGCGATCACCTGCGTGCCGACCTCGGCGGCGATGTCGATGCCGTCGTGCGTGCGCCAGTCGCCAAGCGTCTCGTTATACGTGAGCTCGTCGACCGAAAACGCCGCGACCTCCTCCCCCACGAGCGGCGCGACCACGAGCCGCGGGGCGACGGGCTGCGCGTCCGTCTCGCTCTCCATCGCGGGGACGGTGTCCTCCACGCCCGTGGCCTCATCCATCACGGTGAGGTCCTCGGGCAGCTCCTCCACCGGCTCTGCCGGCTTTGCCGCCTCCTGCGGCAGCTCCGCCTCCGGCATCTGCGGCGTTTCGTCCTCAAGCGGCAGCTCCACCTGCGAGGAAACGTTCTCCGCATCCTTGTCCGTCGTATTTTTCGGCAGCAGCGTCCAATAGCCCGCGACGGCCAGCGCCGTCACACCGAGGAACAGGGCTATGTATAAGCCCGTCCCGCCGAAGAAGTGCCGCTTTGCGCGGCCGTTCGATCCTGCCATGTTTCATCCTTTCCGCCGCTTTGCGGCTCGTGCGAAAATTGCGAGCAAAAAAGCTCTGACGGTAGTGTGTACCGTCAGAGCTTTTTCTAAACATGGCAGATTCGATTTTTTAGCGGACGATCAGCGTCTTGCCGTCCATTTCCGTGGGCTGCTCAAGGCCCATCACGTCGAGGATCGTCGGCGCAATATCGGCGAGGCGGCCGGGGCGCAGCTCGGTGCCCGCGCCGCAGAGGATGAAGGGCACCACATTCGTCGTGTGCGCGGTCATCGGGCTCTTACCGTCGGCCTGGAGCATCTGCTCGGCGTTGCCGTGGTCGGCGGTGATCATCGCGATGCCGCCCATCTTGAGCGTCGCCTCCACGACCTGACCGACGCACTCGTCGACCGTTTCGACGGCCTTGACGGCGGCGTCGAACACGCCCGTGTGGCCGACCATGTCGCAGTTGGCAAAGTTCAGAATGATGACGTCGTACTTGCCGGACTCGATGCGCTCGACGCACTTGCTCGCGACCTCGTAGGCGCTCATCTCGGGCTGGAGGTCGTAGGTCGCGACCTTCGGGGACGCGACGAGTACGCGATCCTCGCCGGGATACGGGTCCTCGACGCCGCCGTTGAAGAAGAACGTGACATGTGCGTACTTCTCGGTCTCGGCGATGCGCAGCTGGGTCATGCCCATCTTGCTCAGGTACTCGCCAAGGCCGTTTTTCACGCTGATGCGCGGGAAGGCGACGAGCACGTTCGGCATGGTCGCGTCATATTCGGTGTTGCAGACGTAGGTGAGCGGGAAGAACTCGCGCTTGAAGCCGTCGAACGCGGGGTCGACGAACGCGCGCGTGATCTCGCGGGCGCGGTCGGGGCGGTAGTTGAAGAAGATGACCGAATCGTTGTCGGAGATCATGCCGTCCTTGTCGCAGACGATGGGCTCGACAAATTCGTCCGTCACGCCGTTTTTATAGCTCTCCTCGATGGCGTGGATGGGGTCGGGATCCTGCACGCCCTCGCCGTAGACGAGCGCATCATAGGCGTTCTCTAAGCGGTCCCAGCGCTTGTCGCGGTCCATCGCGTAATAGCGGCCCATGACGGTCGCGATCTTGCCGACGCCGAGCTCACGGCACTTTTCCATGGTCTTTGCGACAAAGTCGCGGCCAGAGGTCGGGGGCGTGTCGCGCCCGTCGAGGAAGGCGTGGATATACACGCGCTTTAAGCCCTTGATGTGCGCCATCTTTAAAAGCGCGTAGAGGTGGTCGAGCGTGGAGTGCACGCCGCCGGTGGAGTGCAGACCGTAAAGGTGCAGCGCAGAGCCCTTTTCAAGGCAGTCGTCCATCGCCTTGTTGTAGGCGGGATTTTCAAAGAACGTACCGTCCTCAATGGAGCGGGTGATGCGCGGCAGGTCCTGGAACACGACGCGGCCGCCGCCGATGTTGGTATGGCCGACCTCGCTGTTGCCCATCTGGCCCGCGGGCAGGCCCACGTCAAGACCGGAGGCCTGGAGCGTCGTGTGGGCATACTCGGCAAAAAGGCCGTCGAGCACGGGGGTGTTGGCCGCGCGCACCGCGTTGCCGACGGTATCGTTGGACAGGCCGAAGCCGTCCATGATGATCAGCGTGGTGGGAGTCTTATTCATCGATTTTCCTCCTTACTCCTGGTTGGCAGCGTGGACGATCTCCATCAGCGCCTTGGGGTCGAGCGAAGCGCCGCCGATCAGGCCGCCGTCGATGTCCTCGTGCGAGAGCAGCTCGTGGGCGTTCGAGCCCTTCATCGAGCCGCCGTACTGAATGGTCACGCTGCGGGCGATGCGCGCGCCGTACTGCGCGCGGATGAGCGAGCGGATATAGGTGCAGACCTCGGCCGCCTGCTCGCCCGTGGCGGTCTTGCCGGTGCCGATGGCCCAGATGGGCTCATAGGCGATGACGCAGCGGCGCATCTGCTCGGCGCTCACGCCCGCGAGGGCGGACTTGACCTGCAGCGCGATGAGCTCCATCGTCACGCCCATCTCGCGCTGGGCAAGGCTCTCGCCCACGCAGATGATGGGGTTCAGCCCCGCCTCGAGCGCGGCGAGGACCTTTTTGTTGACGATCTCGTCCGTCTCGCCGAAGAGCGCGCGGCGCTCGCTGTGGCCGACGATGACATAGCGCACGCCGAGGTCGGCGAGCATGTCGGCGGAAATCTCGCCGGTGTAGGCGCCGCTCTTTTCAAAGTAGACGTTCTCCGCGCCGACGGCGATGCGGCTGTCCTTGAACGCGCGCACGGCGGCAGAAAGGTCGACCGTGGGCACGCACACGACGATGTCGCACCATTTGGTTTTGGGAAGGATGGCCTTGAACTGTTCGGCAAAGGCCTTGGTCTCACTGGGGGTCTTGTTCATTTTCCAGTTGCCTGCGATGATGGTTTTACGGTATCTGCGATTCATGTTGGGTCTTTTCTCCTGTTACTGTCTAAATCTAAAATCTATGCGAATATATGAAAATCAATAGTGATTTTTCTCACTTGTCTAAAAGGCACGCAACGCCCGGTAATTCCTTGCCTTCCAGGAACTCGAGCGACGCGCCGCCGCCGGTGGAGATGTGCGTGATCTTGTCGGCAAAGCCGAGCTGCTCGGCTGCCGCCGCGCTGTCGCCGCCGCCGATGATCGTGACCGCGCCGCTCTCGGCGAGCGCCTTGGCCATGGCCTTCGTGCCGGTCGCAAAGGTTGGGAACTCAAAAACGCCCATGGGGCCGTTCCACACGATCGTGCCCGCGCCCTTGGTCGCCGCGCAGAAGAGCTCGACGGTCTTGGGGCCGATGTCCATGCCCATCATATCCGCGGGGATGTGCATCGCGTCGACGACGTGGGGCTCTGCGTCGGCGGCAAACTCCGTCGCCGCGACGGTATCGACCGGCAGCAGGAGCTTGACGCCCTTCTGCTTGGCCTTTTCGATCATCTCGAGCGCGTAGGCGCACTTGTCTTCCTCGAGCAGGGACTTGCCGATCTCGCCGCCCTGCGCCTTGGCGAACGTGTAGGCCATGCCGCCGCCGATGATGACGGTGTCGGCCTTGTCTAAAAGGTTGTTGATGACGGCGATCTTGTCGCTGACCTTTGCGCCGCCGAGCACGGCGACGAACGGGCGCTTGGGATCGTCGAGCGCCTTGCCCATGACCTCAAGCTCCTTGGCAACGAGCAGGCCCGACACGGCGGGAAGATAGGCGGCCACGCCCGCGGTGGACGCGTGCGCGCGGTGCACCGTGCCGAACGCGTCGGAGACGTACAGCTCCGCCATCGAGGCAAGGGCCTTGGCAAGCTCGGGGTCGTTCTTGGTCTCACCCGCTTCAAAACGGGTGTTTTCAAGCAGCATGATCTCGCCGCCCTTGAGCGCCGCGGCCTTGGCCTTGGCGTCCTCGCCGACGACGTCGTGCGCGAAGATGACATCCTTGCCCAAAAGCTCGGACAGGCGCTTGGCGACGGGCGCAAGCGTCAGCTTGTCGAGGGACTTTTTCCACTTCTCCTCGGTCAGCGTCGCGGGGTCCTTGCCCTTTTCGGTCTGCTTTTTCACCCACTTGTCAAACTTGGCCTCGGGCTTGCCGAGGTGGGAGCAGGCGATGACCGCCGCGCCGTGGTCGAGCAGATACCGGATGGTCGGCAGCGCGGCCACGATGCGCTTATCCGAGGTGATCTCGCCGGTCTCCTTGTCCTGGGGCACGTTGAAATCGCAGCGCAGCAGCACCTTCTTGCCGCTCACGTCCACATCGAGAACAGTCTTCTTGTTATAATTCATGTTGTTTCCTCCTCATAATATACACATACGATTTGGTTACGCAGTTGAAACGAATTTGGGATCTTACGTTTTTTCGAGCATTTCCCCCTCGTGCTTGAGACCGGGAAAGCCCGTCTGCCGCAGCGCTTCATACGTCAGGATCGCCACGGAGTTCGATAGATTCAGGCTGCGCGCCTCCTTCCGCATCGGAAGGCGGATGCAACGCTCGTAGTGCGCCACGCGGAAAGGCTCCGGCAGGCCCGCGGTCTCCTTTCCGAAAAAGAGCCAGCAGCCGTCTTTGAATTCCGCCTGGCAGTAGTCCTGCGGAGCCTTGGTCGTGGCGAGCCAGCAGTCGCGTTCCGCCTCGGGATGCTTTGCAAAAAGGTCGGCTAAATTTTCGTACACGCTGATATCCACAAGGTACCAGTAGTCCAGCCCCGCGCGCTTGACGGCGCGGTCGGAAATGTCGAACCCGAGGGGCTTGATGAGATGCAGATGCGCCCCCGTCGCCGCGCAGGTGCGCGCGATATTGCCGCAGTTTTGCGGGATCTCCGGCTCGACGAGCACGATATTCAGCATGACAGCACCTCCTCCACGCGAAAGTTTTATCATTGTACCGCAAAAATATTGCGAATTCAACCTAAAATGCAGTCTTTTGAAACGAAATTTTGAAAATACAAAAGTAAAGCCGCCAAATCAAAAATTTTTTGTTTTTTTTGTGAGAAACGGTGGATTTTTCGGGCATCTTTGCTATAATGTCGTTAATAGAGAGTAGAATTGAAAGGAGATGAGCTCCGATGGATCAGAAGTTGGCAGTTCTCTTTATGCCGGACGATATGACCCTGACAAAAGAACAAGCACCGCTGATGCTGAGGCCCATTTTGTTCTGCCCCATTCTCACGTGGATGGTCGAAGAACTGATGGGGCGGGGCATTGAGCGGTTTTTTATTGTGTCTGACAAACGGGCGCACGACATGATGCGCCCCTACGTCCCCGAAAACGCCGATGTTGTCTACGTCGACGGTGCCAGACACGGGGAAGAGCTTTTAACGCTCCTCAAGGATGAAAAGGGCAGCGTGCTCATCGTCAACGGCGCGGTGCTGCCCGTTGGCGTGTTCTCCGGCGGCGCGGTCTACTCCGCGGACGCGAAGGAGTGCTGCAAGGTGCTCAAGGAGCACGGCGCCTTCGCCGCCTTCCCCAAGGGGGCGGAGATCACGAAGGGCTTTTTGCCCGTCGGCGACGACGAGGAGCTCAGATCCGCACAGGACATGTGCCGCCGCAAGATCGCCGACAAGCACTTTGCCGCGGGCGTTTCCATCATGGACCCCAACAATACCTACATTGACCCCCGCGTCAAGATTGGCAGCGGCACGGTCATCCTGCCGGGAACGATCCTGCGCGGCCGGACCGTCATCGGCAAGAACTGCACCATCGGCCCGAACGCCATGATCCGCGACTGCACGGTCGGCGACGAGACCGAGGTGAACGCCTCGCAGCTCAATGAGAGCACCGTCGGCGCGCACACGACCGTCGGTCCCTTTGCCTATGTCCGCCCGAACTCGAAGATCGGCGATCATGTCAAAGTCGGCGACTTTGTCGAGATCAAAAACAGCGTCATCGGCAACGGCACGAAGATCTCGCACCTCACCTACGTCGGCGACAGCGATTGCGGCGAGCGCATCAACTTCGGCTGCGGCACGGTCACGACGAACTACGACGGCTTTAAAAAGTTCCGCTGCACGATCGGCGACGACGCTTTCATCGGCTGCAACACGAACCTCATCGCCCCCGTCACGGTCGGAAACGGCAGCTACATCGCCGCCGGCTCCACCATCACCGACGAGGTGCCCGCCGATTCCCTCGCCATCGCGCGCGAGCGTCAGGTCAACAAGCCCGGCTGGGCGGAACAGTGGCGCGCGGCGCACGAGAAAAAGTAACTTCAGAAAATTTTTTATAAACAGAGGAGTACATCAACATGATCTCTCACGGTAAGGACATCAAGATTTTCACCGGCAACGCAAACCCCAAACTGGCAGCGGACATCTGCAAGATCATCGGCACCAAGCTCGGCGAGAGCGAGGTCAAGAGCTTCGCAGACGGCGAGGCCTCCGTCTCCCTGTACGAGACCGTGCGCGGCAGCGACGTGTTCCTCGTTCAGTCCACCTGCAAGCCCGTCAACGACAGTCTGATGGAGCTTCTCATCATGGTCGACGCCTGCCGCCGCGCTTCCGCCGGCCGCATCACCGCCGTCATGCCCTACTTCGGCTATGCCCGTCAGGACCGCAAGGCCAAGAGCCGCGACCCCATCTCCGCCAAGCTCGTGGCCAACATGCTCGTCGCCGCAGGCGTTGACCGTGTGCTGACGATGGACCTGCACGCCAACCAGATCCAGGGCTTCTTCGATATCCCCGTGGATAACCTCTTCGGCAACCCCATCTTCGTCGACTACTACGCCAAGAAGTTCGGTTCCGTGTGCGAGGACATGGTCGTCGTCTCCCCCGACGTCGGCTCCGTCGCCCGCGCCCGCACCTTCGCCCAGAAGCTGCACATGAACCTCGCCATCGTCGATAAGCGCCGCCAGAAGGCCAACCAGTGCGAGGTCATGAACGTCATCGGCGACGTTGAGGGCAAGGAGTGCATCCTCTTCGACGACATGGTCGACACCGCTGGTTCCCTCTGCAACGCGGCCAAGGCCATCGTTGAGGTCGGCGGCGCGAAGAAGGTCTACGCCTGCGCGTCCCACGGCGTTCTCTCCGGCCCCGCGCTCGAGCGCCTGGCCGCGAGCAGCATCGAAGAGCTGGCCCTGCTCGACACCATCCCCGCCCCTGCCGGCGAAGAGGAACTCGCCAAGTCCCGCATCAAGTACCTGACCGTCGCGCCGATGTTCGCCGAAGCGATCGAGCGCACATATCAGGAAATTTCTATCGCGAAACTTTTTAACTAAAACTCCTTTAGGAATTAGTTAAATAACTTTGCTGGTATGACCCGCTGCGTGGGGGCGTAAGTCCTTTGCGCCGCGCAAAGAAGCGAGTAAAGGGGGCCATTCTCTCGCGTGAGAGAATGGCCCCCTTTGACCCCCAAGAGAACGCGAGGGGCTCTGCCCCTCGACCCCGCACATTGGCAGTCTCGATCTTGAAGAGCTGCACGCGCTGCGCAATGTAAGTGCGGTGTACATGGCTTCGCCATGAATCCCTGCGAATCGTGACCGTTTTGCAACCGCGCCTTACTATCGTGAGGCGCGAGTGACGGTAGCTCGGCGGCAGACTGCCTGCGGAATGCGGCATTGCTGCGCTCGCCGCATTGATGAGTGCTCCGTTAGACGGTGATTAGGCTGCACTTCTACAAGACTGGCAGAGCGGCAGCGAAGATAGGAGCAAATCAAATCGTATAGGAATACCAACCGCGGCAACGCCGCGCGCAGGCAGTCGATTCGGCAAGCGCCGCACCTCTTCGAACTGCTCGCTTGCAATGTGAATTTTCTCTGGGAGGGTGCAAGGGAGGGATATCTCTTTTCGAAAAAGAGATATCCCTCCCTTATCCGTTCCCCTGCCAGCAGGGAAACAACACGCTTCCCCCGCAGGGGGAAATTACTGTTTTTTCCTGATTAGAATAAACGGCGTGCACTGGTCATCCTGACCCGCGGGGTTATCGCGGATGATCTCACACAGCTGCTCGTCGGTGAGGGTCACGTTGTCGCCCTTGCCGAGAATGTCGCGCGTGAAGTCGTTCGCGTCGACGATCATCGCGCGCACGCCGGTCTTCTCATAGATCTCGTTGCACACGCCCGAGGGATTTTCCGGAATACGGATGCCGTAGTCGCCGTAGACGGGGAACACGTCGGGGTAGAAGCCGTCGAGGCCCGTGACCTCCATGCCGACCATATCGTAGAAGATGCCGTGCTTGCCGACGAGCTTGCCAAAGCCCGCGCAGATGGCGGCCCAGAGGACCTTCCACGCGCCGCACTCGTCGATGGCGAACTGCATCTTGCACACCTCACCCACGCCGATGCCGGCGCTGTTGTGCTGGATGGCAAAGCGGCTGAGGAATTTCGCCAGCCACGAAATTTTCATATCCTTGCGGTAGACCACTCGCTTCTGGCACAGGGCGATGATCTTTTCGCTGATGCTCAGCAGGTCGCCCTCCTCGTAGAGGGGCTTGACGTAGCGGTTGACGAGTTCGATGTAATCCTCGCCGATCTCGACAAAGTGCGTCTGGATGGCGTGGCGCAGATAGACGCCCGTGGACGTCTCAATTTCAACGTTTTTGGAGCCGTTTGCAACAAAATCCATGAAAAAAGCCTCTTTCGTGCAGTATTTGAATCAATCAAAATATGAACCGATGGTATTGTACCACAAAATCCGCAAAATGCTACTGTAAATTGCAAAAATTCAGGAAAGAAAAAAGCGCGCCGTCCGCGGCGCGTGCTTGACGCGGCGGACGGCGTGAAATGGCGGAAAACGAGAAGGCAGAGCGCTTACTTTTCGGTGATGACCTTGAGCACCTTTTCGTAGCTCTCCTGGGCGATGGGTACAGCGTGCGCGAGCAGCGCCTCGCCCTTCTGGCAGCACTCGTCGCGGAACGCCTTGTCCTTTAAGGACGAGAGGTTGATGAGCACGTTGAGCCACGCGCTCTGCATGGCCGTCTTGAGCGTGAGCGCGGCGATACCGAGGTCGCTGACAACGTTCGGATTCGTCGTGCCGACAAGCTCGGCGCACAGGTCGATGGCCTCGGAGCAAATTTCCATCATTGTCAGCGGCACCTGCGTGCAGCTGCGGAAGCTTGCCTGTACCGCGCCGCGGCGGATGGCCTTGTGCGCGTCATCGTCCTTGGGGAGGGCAAGAGACTCGATCAGACCGTCGAAAACCTCGCTGTCGCGGTTCATCACATCGATGAAGCGCTCCTTGAGCTCATTGCCCTTGGCAATGGCGTCCAAAAGGCGTTCGCGGTCGTTTTCAAAGCCCTTCTTGTCGAGCGTCAGGCCGTTGACCATCATCGTCAGCGCCACGCCGACGCCGCCGGCAAGGCCCGCCACTGCGCCGCCGCCGGGGGCGGGAGTGCCGGAACCGACTTCGTTGATGAGCTCGGTAACTTTCATATCTGCGATCTTCATAGCGTTCCTCCCCGGATCGGTAAAATCAGAATAAAAGGTTTCAGGAAGAGGCGGGTCATCCCGCCTCTTCCCAGTAAATCAAAAGGGTAAAATCTGCGATATATTGCAGGGTTTCTCTTAAAACAGGCCGGTGATCTTGCCGTTTTCGTCGACGTCGATCTTCTCGGCGGACGGGACCTTGGGCAGGCCCGGCATCGTCATGATGTCGCCGGTCTTGGCGACCAGGAAGCCCGCACCGGCGTTGACCTTGAGGTCGCGGACGGTGATCTTGAAGCCGCGGGGCGCGCCGAGCTTGCTGGCGTCATCGGAGAAGGAGAACTGCGTCTTGGCCATGCAGATGGGCAGCTTGTCAAAGCCGAGCTCGGTGAGCTGCTTAAGCTGCTTCTTGGCGGAAGCGGCGATGACCACGCCGTCAGCGTGATAGACCTTGGTAGCGATGGCGTTGAGCTTGTCCTCAATGCTGTCGTTGACGTCGTAGACGAACTGGAAGTGGTTGGGCTCGTCGCACAGGCGCACGACTTCCTCAGCCAGCGCAAGGCCGCCTTCGCCGCCCTTGGCCCACACTTCGCTCAGGCGGACGTTGACGCCCAGCTCGCGGCACTTGCTCTCGACGAGGTCGAGCTCGGCCTTGGTGTCGGTCGGGAACGCGTTGATGGCGACGACGCAGGGGAGACCGTAGACGTTCTTCACGTTGTCGACGTGCTGGAGGAGGTTGGGCAGGCCCTTTTCAAGCGCCTCAAGGTTCTCGCTGTTGAGCTCGGCCTTGGGCACGCCGCCGTGATACTTGAGCGCGCGGACGGTCGCAACGATGACGACAGCGTCGGGGTGGAAGCCCGCGGCGCGGCACTTGATGTCGAGGAACTTCTCGGCGCCGAGGTCGGCGGCGAAGCCGGCTTCCGTGACGGTGTAGTCGCTCAGGCGCATCGCGGTCTCAGTGGCCTGGATGGAGTTGCAGCCGTGGGCGATGTTTGCGAACGGGCCGCCGTGGATGAACGCGGGAGTGCCTTCGAGCGTCTGGACCATGTTGGGCTTGATGGCATCCTTTAAGAGCGCGGCCATCGCGCCCTCAGCCTTCAGGTCGTGCGCGGTGACGGGCTTGTCGTCGTAGGTGTAGGCGACGACCATCTTGCCGAGGCGCTCCTTGAGGTCGGCGAGGCCGGTCGCAAGGCAGAGAACTGCCATGACTTCGCTCGCGACAGTGATCTCAAAGCCGTCCTCGCGGGGCACGCCGCTGGCCTTGCCGCCAAGGCCGTCGATGATGTGGCGGAGCTGGCGGTCGTTCATATCGACAGCGCGCTTCCACACGATCTTGCGGGGGTCGATGCCGAGCACGTTGCCCTGCTGGATGTGGTTGTCGAGAAGAGCGGCCAGCAGGTTGTTGGCAGCGCCGATGGCGTGGAAGTCGCCGGTGAAGTGCAGGTTGATATCCTCCATGGGGACGACCTGAGCGTAGCCGCCGCCGGCAGCGCCGCCCTTGACGCCGAACACGGGGCCGAGAGAGGGCTCGCGCAGGCAGACCATGGTGTTCTTGCCGAGCTTGTTGAGCGCGTCGGCAAGGCCGACGGACGTGGTGGTCTTGCCCTCGCCCGCGGGGGTGGGGCTGATAGCGGTGACGAGGATCAGCTTTGCCTTGCGGGGCAGCTTGCGGATCTCGCTTAAGTCGAGCTTGGCCTTGTAGTTGCCGTAGAGCTCGAGATGCTTTTCATCGATGCCGGCCTTGGCGGCGACGTCGACGATTTTTTTCATTTCATGTGCCTGAGCGATCTCAATGTCGGTCATGGGGAATACCTCCTAAATAATTATGTATTTAAAAGCGGAGAATTGTCTCTTATTGACAAAATCAATTATAGCCGAACGATAGAGAAAGGTAAACTGTTTTGCAAGCCTCTTTTTTCCAAAAACCTTAAAAAATTAAGCGTTGGTTTGCGTGCCTTAAAAAGAAAAAAACGGGAGTTTTTTGGACGAATTTTCAACGCTTGCGGCAAAGGCCAAAACGAGAAAAGCGAAAGTTGCCAGCGCCCGGCTTTCATTTCACTCTGCCGCGTTACAGCGTGATGCGCATGGGCTCATCCAGCGTGACCTCGCCGCCGATGCTCGCGGCGATGACGTTTCCGCCTTGGCGCTCGACGCTTGCGCGGACCGCGCCCGCGGGCTGCCGGTATTCGCACGAAAAACCGCCGTTTTCCATGCGTTCGCTCTGCGCGACGGCGCAGGCGACGCTGCCGCTGCCGCAGCTGCCCTCCCAGACGAGGGAGCCGGTCTCGATGACCTTGACGAGCGGGGTCATGCTGCGCTTTTCCGCATCGAGGAAAATGACGCCGCAGGCGTCGAGCCCTGCAATTCCGGAAAAGATGGGTTCCGCCGCGCGGAAGAACCCTTCGCTCGGCTCCACGCCCTCAACAACGAAGTGGGCGATGCCTGTTAAGTCGACGAGCGTGCCCTCGTGACCATTCACCGTGACACGCTTCACGCTGCGCGGACAGGGCATTTCAGCGCGCGCCGTGCCGGATTTCAGATCGACCTGCGCGGTGACGGCATGGTCGCAGCCGCTCACGCGCAGCCTGACTGAGGAAAGGCCGCCCTTTTGCTGGGCAATATACATGCCGTAGGCGCGCGTCGCGTTGCCGCAGAATTCGCCGCCCATCATCTCCATGTGGCCGTCGACGTCGTCTTCCGACGGGCAGGCGTAGCCGACCTGCTCGGCCTTGAGTGCGGGGATCGCCATGATTTTCTCTGCGATGGCCGCGCGCTGTGCCTTTTCGACCGGATCGAGCACGAACACCGTAATGTTCCCCGCCGGGTCCGCCCGTAAAATGTTCAGTTCCATAGTAAATTCCTCCTAAAAAAAGAAGGTGTAAAGCCAAAATAACTTTACACCTTCTTTTACATCCTGTCAATTCGTGTCAAAACACAAATCTTTCAGCATTATTGTCCCCAAATCGGTAGCAATAACCATTTTTGAGACGCATCACATTTGCGGCCGCGCACGCCGCAAACAAATTGGATACGTCCCGAAGGACGACCTGTGCGTCCGCAGGGACACTCTGCAAACTTTTTCACGGTGAGTGAAAAAGTTTGAGACCCCTCTCAAAAACGGGCTTGCCCGTTTTTGACTTACTCAAAGTCGGGGATATACTCCTTGACGATATCCAGCAGCTCGCCGGAGCGGATCATCGCTTCCACCGCACGGATGTCGGGCCAGATCTCACGGTCGATCTCATAGAAAGCGACCTTCTCGCGCACGTGCTGATAGAGAGCCTCATGCAGCGGGGTCATGCCCTGGCCGTGGGTGTTCAGGCGGCGGCGGATGTCGATGGCCTGGCAGGCGGTCATCAGCTCGTCGGCGAGGACGTCCTGCGTGTTCTGCAGGATCATCTTGGCCTTACGGGCAGCGGTGGTGCCCATGGAGACGATATCCTCCTGGTTGGCGGAGGAGGGGATGGAGTCGACGGAAGCGGGGTGAGCGTAGATCTTGTTCTCGCTGACCATGGAAGCGGCAGCGTACTGAACGATCATGAAGCCGGAGTTGACGCCGGCCTCGGTGGTCAGGAACGCGGTCAGGCCGTTGGAGAGCGCGGGGTTGACCATACGCTCGGTGCGGCGCTCGGAAGCGTCGGCCAGCTCGCTCGCGGCGATGCCGAGGAAGTCGAACGGCAGGGCCATGGGCTCGCCATGGAAGTTACCGCCGGAGATGACGGCCTCGTCATCGAGGAACATCAGCGGGTTATCGGTGACGGCGTTGAGCTCGATCTCGACCTTCTCGCGGACGTAATCGAGAGCGTCACGGCAGGCGCCGTGCAGCTGCGGGATGCAGCGCAGGGCGTAAGCGTCCTGAACGCGGTCCTTCTGGCAGTTGTCGAGGATCTCGGAGCCGTCGAGCAGCTTGCGCATGTTCGCGGCGACGAGCATCTGGCCCTTCTGGCCGCGCACCTGATGGATGCGGGGGTCGAAGGCGTTGCGCAGGCCGGTCAGGCCCTCGAAGGACATGGACGCGATCACGTCGCCGAGCTGGGCGGCGCAGATGGTGTCGTACAGCGCGAGAGCACCGACGGAGGTCATCGCGCAGGTGCCGTTCGTCATGCCGAGGCCTTCCTTGGAGACCAGGGTGTCGAGCGTCTTGATGCCGGCCTTGGCCATGGCCTCAGCGCCGGGCATCTTCACGCCCTCGTACATGGCCTCGCCCTTGCCGAGCATGGGGAGCGTCATGTGAGCGAGAGGAGCCAGGTCGCCGGAGGAGCCGAGAGAGCCCTTCTGCGGGACGACCGGGGTCACGCCCTTGTTGAGCATCTCGAGCAGCATCTCGACGAGGATGGGACGAACGCCGCTCACGCCGCCGCACAGAGCGTTGGCACGCAGCAGCATCATGCCGCGGACGATCTCGTCAGCATACGGCTCGCCGGCGGCGGTGCAATGGCTGAGGATCAGGTTGGTGGAGAGCTGATTGCTCATCTCCTTGGGGACGGCGACCTTCTGGAACTCGCCGAAGCCCGTGGTGATGCCGTAAGCGACGCGGCCCTCAGCGGCGATCTTCTCGGCCAGGGCGCGGGACTTCTTCATGGCTTCCAGAGCGGAGGGAGCAAGCTCGACGATCGCATTGTAGCGAGCGATGGCGACGAAGGATTCGAGCGTCAGGCTGTGGCCATCGACGACGACATGCTTGATCGCGGTAGGATTCATGATCATGGTAGTGTCCTCTCTTTTCTCAAAGTTCCGGTGTGACCCGGTCGGCGTGTCCGGTTGCCCGAACCGCCCAAGTGCAAGAAACGTGTCGAAGCGTTCCCCTTACTTTCCGCGCATGCCCGTGCGTGGATGGCGCTCCGCCTGTGGAAAAGTCCCACAGGATCGTTCTGAAAACAGTATAGCACATTTTTGTGCAAAATCAATAGTTTTTTGCCGGAAAAAGTTTTCTTTGTTGTGCGTTATCACCATATTCGGATAACACACTATCAGGGTACAGTGATAGAATTAGACAGAATAGATAAAAAAAGCGCCCCGCAAAAGCGGGGCGCCCTTCATTCTTTGTGGAAAGGTCACAGTTGTTCACTTCTTGTGCTTCTTGCTGGACTTCGGTTCGGGCGCGGCATAATCCATGATGCGGATCGCCGGATTCTTCTTTTTGATGAACGAGTAGATCTCGTCGAGATCTTCGCGCGGGAAGAAGAGAGCCTTTTCCGTGTTGCCGTGGCCGATGTGCAGGCGCACCATGTCGGCATGGCCGCGGTCCTCGCACACGATCGCGTTGATGTCCTCCCAGGGGAAGAACTCGTAGTTGGTGGTGAACTGCATATCGTAGAAGATCTCAAGTCCGCGGCTCGTGAGAGCGGCGTCCTTTTTGGTCATCAGCGTCAGCAGATACAGCACTGAGAATGCGAGCGAGACGAAGGCGAGCAGCGGATTTCTGCTGCGGGTCGAAATGCCGAACAGCAGCAGCACGACAACCAAGATCCATCCGCCGGTCTGCACCCACTTTTTACGAGGCTTGAGCGACGACTGTGCGGGGTAGATCGGAGGCGGGACGGATTCCCAGGGAAGCGAATGTTTCACAGCGGTGATTCCTTTCTAAGTAAGCGGGGAAGGGGGCTTACGCGTTGATCTTGGGGGCCTTACCGGCGGCACGGCGAGCCTCGAGGTTCGCAAGGGCCTTGGCGTGAGCCTCTTCGGGAGCGCCGGCGGGCTTGCCGGCCTTGGTCTTGCCGAAGATATTGGTGTAGGAACCGTCAGCCCAGAAGATGTTGCGGCCGAACAGAGCGGTCACATAGGCGTAAACGGGGTTGAGCAGGTTGACGAACGCATACGGGAAGAACACCAGCGGGCTCATGCCGAGAACGCCGGTCTGGTAAGCGCCGCAGCCGGTCCAGGGGAACATAACGGCCCAGAGGGTACCGGCATCTTCCAGAGAACGGGAGAGCATATTGCGGCCGAGACCGAGCTCATCGTACTTGTCAGCATAGATGGGGGCGGGAACGCCGATGCCGAGGAACTGGTCGCACATGGTGGCGTCGCAGAAGATGGAGGTCAGCAGGGTCGCGAGGATGAGGCTGCCGACAGAGTGGATCTTGTGCTTCAGGCCGCCGAACAGACGCTCGACGCAGCCGCAGCGCTCCAGAGCACCGCCGTAGGCGAGCGCGAGGAGGATGAGGTTGATGGTCCACATGGTGCCGTCCATGCCCTTGGCCTTGCCGAGGATGGAGTCAGCGACCTCGTTGCCGGTCTCAACGCCGATACCGTAGTGCAGCGTGTTGAAGATGTCGCCCAGGGCGCGGGAGCCGTAGATGTCGGTGGACTGGAAGATCATCATGAAGATGGTCGCGGTGGCAACGGAGATGGCGATACCGACAAGGCCGGGCACGCGCAGGATGCACATCACGATAACCACGATGATGGGGATGAGCAGAACGGGGGAGATCACGAAGGCCCCACGGAACGCGTCCTGAATGGACTGGGCGACGGTCGGATCATAGGCGCTGGCGTCGATGTTCAGGCCCATGATGGTGTAGAGGATGAGGGCGATGACCAAGGTCGGGCCGGTGGAGGAGACCATCGCGGTGACGTGGTCGAAAAGACCGGTCTCGGCAACAGCCGCGGCGAGGTTGGTGGTATCGGACAGGGGGGAGAACTTATCGCCGACATACGCGCCGGAGATGATCATACCGGCGGTGAGGGCGGGATTGATGCCAAGGCCCGCGCCAATGCCGAGGAACGCAAGACCGATGGTGGCGGTGGTGGTCCAGGAGGAGCCGCACGCCATACCGACGATCGCGCAGAGGATGCAGCCGACAGGCAGGAACAGCTTCGGGGTCAGCAGATCCAGACCGTAAACGATCAGGGAGGGGATCGCACCGGAGGCCATGAAGCTCGCGACCAGGAAACCGACGGTGCAGAGGATCAGAACCGCTTCCATGGAAGCGCTCAGGCGCTCGATCATACCGGAGAGCATATCCTTGAAGTCGTGACCGCAGAAGTGACCGACGATGCACGCGACGACGATGGACATGACCAGGGGCAGGTGAGCGTCATGGTAACCGGATTCGGAATGACCGAGGAAGCAATAGAGCATGAACCCGATCATTGCCACAATGGGAACTAACGCCAGCAGAAAACTGGGCTCCCGTGCGACTTTCTTTTCGTTTGCCATTGATAAAATACCTCTCTCTTCATAAAAATACTTGCCCGTCAGGAAGCGGGAAGCCGCTCCTCCCCATGACGAACACGCTGCACACCGCACGCGGGGACGTGCGTTTTCTGTGGAGGGGTCCCACAGAAAAACAGACACAGAACTTAGGCAACAGCACCGTCGGGCAACGGTTTCTTGCACGCTGTTTCCCATGCCCTAATCTATTTGTGAACTAATTGTAACATACCTGTTCAGCAAAAGCAATAAAATTCGCGTAGATTCCAAAAAATATTTTAGTCAATTCTTCTCTATCGGGATGACGTGATGTTATGTTGATATGCTTTTACGGCATTGCAATAAAGCAAAACAGACAAAAAGGAGCAGGCGCTTAGCGCCTGCTCTGATCAAAATGACGAATGGCTTACTTTTCTTCTTTGGCCCGCTCGAGCAGCAGCTTATAGCCGTCCGCCCCGTAGCAAAGGCACTTATTGACGCGCGTGATGGTCGTGGACGAAACGCCGATCTTCTGCGAGATCTGCGTGAAGGTCTTGCCATCGGCGAGAAGCGACGCCACCTCGAAGCGCTGGGACATCGCCTCGATCTCGCTGAAGGTGCAGAGATCGTCGAAGAAGCGGTAGCATTCTTCCTCCGTTTTCAAAGATAAGATCGCCTTGAACAGGTGATCGGTCTCTTCGCTTTTCATTTTGCTCTGGTACATCCAACGTTCCTCCTCAACGATCCGATCGGATCGACTCCTGCCCGCGCGGTGTGGCCGCGGCGGACGCCGAATGACGGCTGCCCGGAAGCTGCTTGCGGGCGAACCTCGGTTTTCGGAGCTTGCCCGTTGATATTGTCTCTATGGTAACAAAAAGAGGCAGTTCCGTCAAGCGCAATTCGTGCTTTTTGGCGGATATCTTCATTTTTCGTGAACACTGTCCGCGACGGAAAGAAAAATTTTTGCACCGCAGGCGGCGAAAGCTATGGAAATTCCGCGCGGAAAATGCTATACTGTCACGAAAGTGGAAAAAACGGCCGCGGACGCTTGACAATCCCTGCGCCGTACCGTAAAATATCTGTCAACCACTCCGATACGCTGCTGTGCCACCGCAGTACAGTACGCTGTCCATACATTCTATTAGGAAAGGACACACACTATCATGGCAACGATCAAAGCTCACACCTTATCCGGCTTTATGGAGCTGCTTCCCGCGCCGCAGACCCAGATGGAGCGCCTTATGGAGGTGCTGCGCTCGTCCTACGGCGTCTATGGCTTCACCCCGCTCGACACGCCCATCATCGAAGCGAGCGATGTGCTGCTCGCCAAGGGCGGCGGCGAGACTGAAAAGCAGATCTACCGTTTCTCCAAGGGCGACAGCGACCTGTCCCTTCGCTTCGACCTGACGGTGCCTCTGGCGAAATACGTTGCCCTGCATTATGCCGACCTCGCTTTCCCGTTCCGCCGTTTCCAGATCGGAAAGGTCTATCGCGGCGAGCGCGCGCAGCGCGGCCGCTTCCGCGAGTTCTATCAGGCAGATATCGACGTCATCGGCGACGGCGAGCTCGACATCACGAACGACGCCGAGATCCCTGCTATCATCTATACCGTCTTCTCCCGCCTCGGTCTGTCGAGATTCCAAATCCGCATCAACAACCGCCGCATCTTAAACGGCTTCTACGCGATGCTGGGCCTTTCCGACAAGTCCGGCGATATCATGCGCACCGTCGACAAGATCGAAAAGATCGGCCCTGACCTCGTGCGCGCGATCTTGGTCGACGACTATGCCATCGAGGGCGAAAAGGCGGATGAGATCCTCGCCTTCATCGGCATCAAGGGCACGAACGAAGAGGTGCTCGCTTCTCTTGAAAAGTACCGCGGCCGCAACGAGATGTTCGACCAGGGCCTCGACGAGCTGACGACCGTCGCCAAGTACCTCGGCGCGTTCGGCGTGCCGCAGGAGAACTTCGCGGTCGACCTGACCATCGCGCGCGGCCTCGACTACTACACCGGCACGGTGTACGAGACGACGCTGCTCGACCACCCCGAGATCGGCTCGGTCTGCTCCGGCGGCCGCTACGATAACCTTGCGGAGTACTATACTGACCGCAAGCTCCCCGGCGTCGGCATTTCGATCGGCGTGACGCGCCTGTTCTATGTCCTCGGCGAGCAGGGCTTTCTGAATAGCGACATCTGCACCGCGCCGGCGGACGTGCTCATCCTGCCGATGACCGAGGACCTGAGCGAGGCCATCTCGCTCGCGACCGATCTTCGCGCCGCGGGCGTCAGCACGCAGATCTATACGGAAAAGAAGAAGTTCAAGGCCAAGATGAACTACGCCGACAAGCTCAAGGTGCCCTACGTCTACTTCCTCGGCGAGGACGAGATCACCGCGGGCGTCGTGTCCTGCAAGGACATGCGCACCGGCGAGCAGGTCAAGCTTCCCCGCGCGGAAGCGGTGGAAAAGGCCAAGGCCTTTGTGGAGTCTGACCGCCAAAAGCCGGTCATTTGTGAAAAGTAAAAAAGTGGCAGCCCGAATGGTAGCACCAGATAAGAAAACATTGAAGAAGTCAGTAAAATCAATGTTTTTCATGGTGCAAACACGGTGCGAAGTCGAAACAATCAAATACTGACAGGCTCAAAGGGCGTTGATATGCAAATATCAGCGCCCTTTTCCTGTTTTCACGCCATAGGCAACCGTCCCATGGCGTTTTTTCATACCCGCACCTGTCCCTGTCTCAAAACTGTATCACTTAGGGTGCGAAATCCTCTGCTTTTCCCTCTCAGACTGCTGCAAGCAGGCGGGCGTGGATGTTTTCCTATGGAACACATCCGAGAGGCAAAACGGAGGCTTTTTTCATCGAAATCAACACTTTTATCTTCACAGGAAGGAGGTATCGAAGATGGCAGTTTTCCGTATTGAAAAGACCCGTGATTACACGGTCATGTCAAACCATCATCTGCGGGATATGTCCCTGTCGCTGAAAGCAAAGGGGCTTCTTTCCCTCATGTTGTCCCTGCCGGAGAACTGGGACTACACCATGAAGGGGCTTTCCCGTATCTGCAAGGACGGTATCGACAGTATCAGTGGCGGCATCCGGGAGCTGGAGGAACACGGCTATCTGATCCGTGAGCGCGTCAGAGGCGCAAACGGTCAGCTCGGCTCGATTGAGTACACCATTTTGGAGCAGCCTAAAGAGCCAACGCCTGCACAGGAAAAACCTATACGGGAAAATCCCGTACAGGCAAACCCAACATTGGTCACGCCTGTTCAGGAAGAACCCGCCCAATTAAATAAAGATAGATCAAGTAACGATCCATCAAGAACTGATTTATCAAGTACGGAGATATCAAATCCTATCCAATCAAGCCCCCAACCCCCCGCAGGGAGCAGCCGGACTGGACGGGACTGGATGCGGGAGCGAGAGAGCTATCGGGAACTCATTTTGGAGAATATCGAGTATGACTATCTATGCCGGGATGACCGGCTGGACCGGGATATGCTGAACGAGCTGGTGGAGCTCATGGTGGATACCGTTTGTTCCCGCAGGGAGACGATCCGCATTGCCGGAGACGATTATCCGGCGGAGGTGGTAAAGTCCCGGTTTATGAAGCTGGACAGTTCACATGTTCAGTATGTCATGGACTGTATGAAGGACAACACCACCTATGTCCGCAATATCAAGAAATATCTTCTGGCGGCACTGTATAACGCCCCGACCACCATCAACAGCTATTATTCTTCCCTGGTGCAGCACGATATGTACGGGGCAAATCGGGGCCCCCGCAAAGTCGGAGACTTTGTGGGGAGAGGAGGAGTTGCGGAATGAATGGGCTTTTCGCATATATGCGGAAACGAATGATATGTAGCCAACGACGACGAGAAAGGGGGCGAGGCTAAATGCAGGAGGAAGTAACGCGGGGCGCCGTAACGCTCATTGTTGACGGAACCAAGCTAAGCGAGCAGGTCTTTGAAAAGGCCGTCAAAAAGTTCCTGGAGGAAATCCAGAAAAGCCAGAAGCCAAAAATCTACCGCGGCAGGCAGAGCCTTAAACAGCTTGCCAGCCAGAACGCCGGTCTTGCCAATATTGAAATCAGTGACAAGAATATCAAGGCTTTCTCCCGTGTGGCGAAGAAATACCATGTGGATTTTGCCTTGAAGAAAGACACCGCCGCAGAGCAGCCCCGTTACCTGGTCTTTTTCAAAAGCCGGGATGCGGATGCCATCACAGCGGCATTTCAGGAGTTTGCCAGCCGGAAAATAAGCCGTGAGGAAAAGCCCTCCATCCGGGAACGGCTGACCCAGGCGAAGGAACAGACGGCGGAGAAAGCGGAACACCGCACCATTGACCGGGAGAAAGTAAAGGTCAAAGATCGGAGCGTGCAGAGATGAACATGAAAAAACTGTTTTTGCTGAATCTCCCGTATCTTCTGTTCGTGTATCCCTTCGATAAGCTGGCACAGGCTTTCCGGCTTGCGCCCGGTTCTGACCTTTCTGGCAAGCTGCTCTCCATCGGGGACGGCTTAACGGCAGCGCTTTCCTCCCCGTGGCTCAGTTTCCATCCCACGGACCTGCTGATCGGCATAGCCGGTGCGGTGGTCCTTCGCATGGCGGTCTACCTGAAAGGCAAGAACGCAAAGAAATACCGCCACGGAATCGAGTATGGTTCTGCCCGCTGGGGTACGGCGGCGGATATTGCTCCCTACATGGACAAGGACTTTTTCCAGAACATCCCCATGACGCAGACGGAACGGATCACAATGGCGAGCCGTCCAAAGCAGCCGAAGTATGCCAGAAATAAAAACATTCTGGTGATCGGCGGTTCCGGCAGCGGCAAGACGCGGTTCTTCTGTAAGCCGTCGCTGCTGCAAGCTCATTCGTCCTATGTCTGCACTGATCCGAAAGGAACCTTGCTGCCGGAGATCGGCGCTTTCCTGGAACGGAAGAAATACCGTATCAAGTGCCTCAACCTGATAAACTTCCGAAAATCCATGAAATACAATCCGCTGGCTTATATCCGATCAGAGAAAGATATCTTAAAGCTGGTGAACGCCCTGATTATGAACACGAAGGGCGAAGGCGAAAAATCTTCGGAAGATTTCTGGGTCAAAGCGGAACGCCTCTATTATTCCGCGCTGATCGGCTACATCTGGTACGAGGCCACGGAGGAAGAAAAGAACTTCATCACGCTTCTGGACCTTATCAATGCCAGTGAAGCCAGAGAGGACGACGAAACCTATCAAAGTCCGGTGGACCTGCTTTTTTCTCAGTTGGAGGAACGGGAGCCGGACCACTTCGCCGTGAAGCAGTACCGCAAATTCAAAATGGCGGCGGGCAAAACCTTAAAATCCATCCTCATTTCCTGCGGTGCCCGGCTTGCTCCCTTTGATATCAAGGAGCTGCGGGACCTGATGGAGTATGACGAACTGGAACTGGATACCCTGGGCGACCAAAAGACGGCGCTGTTTGTGATCCTGTCAGATACGGACAGCACTTTCAATTTCGTAGCCGCCCTCATGTATAGTCAGCTTTTCAATCTGCTCTGCGACAAGGCGGATGACTTCTACGGCGGGCGGCTGCCTGTCCATGTCCGTTTGATCCTGGACGAGTTTGCCAACATCGGCCAGATACCGAACTTCGATAAGCTGATTGCCACCATCCGAAGCCGTGAGATATCGGCTTCTATTATTTTGCAGTCGCAGAGCCAGTTAAAGACCATCTACAAGGATGCGGCAGATACCATTGTCGGTAACTGTGACAGCACTTTGTTTTTGGGAGGCAAGGAAAAATCCACGCTCAAGGAAATTTCGGAGCTGCTGGGGAAAGAGACCATTGATCTCTATAACCAGTCCGAAAACCGGGGCAGCCAGGTTTCTCACGGCCTCAGTTATCAGAAATTAGGAAAGGAGTTGATGACCCAGGACGAATTGGCAGTGATGGACGGCGGCAAGTGTATCTTCATGCTGCGGGGCGTGCGTCCGTTCCTTTCGGACAAGTACGACCTCACCCGGCACCCGAATTACAGATACACGGCCGACGCCGACCCTAAAAATGTCTTTGACATGGAACGGTACATGAAGAAGCAGCGTGCCGTGGTAAAACCCACGGACACCTTCGATGTGTACGAGATTGACGCAACAACTTAACCCAAAATCAAAAACATTTTTTAGGAGGATTATTTTATGGAATTTTTCAACAGTGCAGTTGGTGTTTTGCAGACTCTCGTAGTGGCCCTGGGCGCAGGTCTTGGTATCTGGGGCGTTATCAACCTTCTGGAAGGTTACGGCCAGGACAACCCTGCCTCCAAGAGCCAGGGCA
>ERZ507065.237-NODE-237-length-47372-cov-7.822833_pt1 | contig 47372 bp, 37 predicted proteins | sample MGYA00513785_ERZ507065 | MGnify/ENA metagenome assembly ERZ507065
CACATGAATGACACTTTCTCTGTCACCATCAAAAAAGCAAACAGAAAATTCAACTCCAGGCAGGACTTTTTGAATAGAGTTTTTCTCGCTCTCCGCTTGTTTTAGAGCTACATAAAAATCATATGAAAAAGTGTCATGGTCTGTAATTGAGCAGATATTAACATTCTGATCATTGAGCTTTTTTATTAATAGCGGAATGTTATCTAAGGTATTATTCTTAACTTTTGTGCCGTCTTTATGAGATGAAACGATAGAATGAATATGTAAATCGATTTTTAAGCCATTTGATACTACTTTTTGCATGTATTCACATCCCCCTCCATTATAAATCGGCTGGTCGACTATTATATCAACAAAACACTTTCATTTGTCTAATTATAATTTTTTACTGTGTTTCGAGAAGTATCTATTCGACCATATTACCAGATACACACCTCTATCTACTGCTCCATATCCCATTCGAGTTGATTAGATTTGCAAAAAGCCGCATGGGAATACACCCACACGGCTGCCTTGGCGGCGCAAAGGCCTACCGTAGAATTATTATAGTGGATAATGTCGGAAAATTCAAGTTTCCGGCGTATCTGCGCCGAAAATACCGAAGTTATACCCGTTAGGGATGGGTTAGGGATTTTGCGGTTTTCGGCATTCCTCCGTACCAAGGACGCAACCGTTATTTTACCGCTCTGACCACAATTGAAATGTGGTTAAGCACACTTCGAAAATCGAACTTATAACGCAGAAAAACCGCCTAAAAGGCGGTTTTTCAATGGAAGATGGTCCGAGTGACAGGATTCGAACCTGCGGCATCCTGCTCCCAAAGCAGGCGCGCTACCGAACTGCGCTACATCCCGTTGATCGGGGCCGGCCGCGTCCTGTCGATTTGAGAACTGCGCCGTGTCCCGTGCTGAGCCGCCGGGGAGTACCTCGCGGTGGCTGCCCGGCAGGGCGCTTTTGCTATTATAACCGATTCGTCCCCCCGCGTCAATGCGGAGGGACGAAATTTTTTTATTTTTCCTGCGCGGCCCGCTTTTCCTCGGCCTCTTCGGTGATGTCCTGTATCTCCGCCTGCCGCCGTTCCAGCTCCTGCTCCATCTGGGATTCCTCGGTCTTGATCTCCCAGTGGATGAGGAAAGTCAGCGCCGCCCGCAGCACGATGATGGCGGCCACCAGCCCGATCTCGGTGAATTCGCGCACCACCACCGTGCGCAGGATCTCGCTGCCCAGCTTGAACTCCAGGCCCATGGCCATGCCCTTGGCCAGCTTGAGGCGGGTCAGGGGGTCGCGGCGCACATAGTTATAAATGCCCTGCAAAGCCGCCACCACGATGACGCCCACGCCGATGAACTCCAGCAGCACCACCGACAGGTTCACCAGGGTCACAAGGCCCTCGTGCAGCTCGTTGTAGAGCGTCTCAAAAAACATCGGATCCATGTTCGTTCCTCCCCGCGCCGCGGCCCGCAAAGCCGGGCGCCTTCGGTTTTATAATAAGTATACCAGATGCGCCGCCGTTTGCATAGGCCCCGGCCAAAACCGCCGGCGCGAAAAAGGGCCCCGCGGCGCGCCGCGGGGCTCTTTGCCTGTTTTTGTCAGCGGTACATGCCGTTGGCCTGCATGTAATCCGCCAGCTGTTTGCCGTGGTGCTGCTCCTGCTGCTGGATGCCGCTGAGCACCTGGCGGCTCTTCTCGTCGCAGAACTCGAACACCGAGGTGTTGTAGACCCCCGCCACGTACTTCTCGGTGGCCAGCAGGTCCGCCAGAAGATAGGCGTCCTGCTTCTTGCCCGCGCGGGTGGCGGTGGAGCGGGGCGGGGTCTGCTCCTTGGCGGCCTTGGGCTGGGCGGCCGCCGGGGCGGGCACCTTGCCCGCCAGCATGTCGGTCACGGTGTCATAGTGGTTCTGCTCGGCCTTGGCGATCTGGCCCAGCATGGTCTTGAGGGCCGGGTCACAGGCGGCCTCGGCAGCCTTCTGGTACTTCTCGGCGCACAGTTTTTCCTCGTTTTGCAGGTCCTTCAAAAGGCTCTGTTCCTTTTTGGTCATGGGCATGGTGTTCTCTCTCCTTTTTTTCGCGTCTTGCGCGGTATGGTGTCAGTGTTCCCCAAAAACCGCCCGCTATGCGAAAAAAAGCCCGGCGGCCTGAAACGGGCCCGCCGGGCAAGCAAAGAGAAGGGGCGAATATGTATAAGGTCAGTCTTCCACCCAGTCCTTGGCGCGGCGCACGGCCTTGTGCCAGCCGGCCACCAGCTTTTGCCGCTTTTCCTCCTCCATGGCGGGCTCATAGAGCTTGTCAAGCGTCCACTGGCGGCGGATGTCGTCCAGGCTGGACCACACGCCGGTGGCCAGACCCGCCAGATAGGCCGCGCCCAGGGCGGTGGTCTCCCGGATCATGGGCCGGCGGATGGTGCGGGCCACGATGTCCGCCTGGAACTGCATCAGGTAATTGTTGGCGGAGGCGCCGCCGTCCACCCGCAGCTCCCGCAGCTGGATGCCGGTGTCCTGCTCCATGGCCCACAGCACGTCGGCGGTCTGGTAGGCGATGGCCTCCAGGCTGGCCCGGATGATGTGGTTGCGCCCCGCGCCCCGGGTCAGGCCCAGGATGGCGCCCCGGGCGTACATGTCCCAGTGGGGCGCGCCCAGGCCGGTGAAGGCGGGCACCACATAAACGCCGGCGGAATCCTTCACCTTGGTGGCGAAGTACTCGGTGTCCGACGCTTCGGTGATGAGGTGCAGCTCGTCCCGCAGCCACTGGACCACCGCGCCGCCCACGAAAACGCTGCCCTCCAGAGCGTACTGCACCTTGCCGTCGATGCCCACCGCGATGGTGGTGAGCAGGCCGTTCTTGCTCTGGTACATCCGCTCGCCGGTGTTCATCAACAGGAAGCAGCCGGTGCCGTAGGTGTTCTTGGCCTCGCCCGACTCAAAGCAGGTCTGGCCGAAGAGGGCGGCCTGCTGGTCGCCGGCGATGCCCGCGATGGGCACCTCCACTCCCTGGATGTTCACATGGCCGTAGACCTCGCTGCAGCTCTTCACCTCGGGCAGCATGTTCATGGGGATGCCCAGCCGCTTGCAGATGGCCTCGTCCCAGCACAGGTCCTTGATGTTATAGAGCATGGTGCGGCTGGCGTTGGTGTAGTCGGTCACGTGCACCCTGCCGCCGGTGAGCTTCCAGATGAGCCAGGTGTCCACGGTGCCGAAGAGCAGCCTGCCCGCCTCGGCCTTTTCCCGCGCGCCGGGCACGTTTTCCAAAATCCACTGTATTTTGGTGGCGGAGAAGTAGGCGTCCACCAACAGGCCGGTGTGGTCCTTCACATAGGCGGTGAACTCCGCGTCCTCCTTGAGGGTCTCGCACAAGGCGGCGGTGCGCCGGCACTGCCACACGATGGCATTGTAGACGGGGCGGCCGGTCTCCTTGTCCCAGACGATGGCGGTCTCCCGCTGGTTGGTGATGCCGATGCCGGCAATTTCCCGCACGTCCACGCCGCTCTGGGCCAGCACCTCGATCAGCACGCCGTACTGGCTGGAGTAGATCTCCATGGGGTCGTGTTCCACCCAGCCGGGACGGGGGTAGTTCTGGGTGAACTCTTTCTGGGCCAGCTGCACGATGTTCTGATGCTCGTCGAAGAGGATGCAGCGGCTGCTGGTGGTGCCCTGGTCCAGGGCGATCACATACTTTTTCACGGCGTGGCGCCTCCTTTTTTATCAGCTCTCCGGCGGGGCGGCGCCCGCCGGGCTTCGTCTCACATTTCCCAGACCGCCGGGCAGGTGGTGGAAACCGCCGCCGCCCCTGCCCGCATGGCAGCCATGACCTCATCCTTATATTTAATGAGGCCGCCGGCGATCACCGGCGTGGCGGTGGACTGGGTGATCTCGGTGATGACCCGGGGCATGATGCCGGGCAGTATCTCGATGAAATCCGGCTTGCCCACCGAAAGCTGGGCCGGCAGGTTGGACAGGGCCAGCGAGTCCAGAATGAAGGCCCGCTGCACCGTGAGCAGCCCCAGATGCCGCGCCCGGCGCACCAGGGCAGGCCGGGTGGAGATGATGCCGTCCGGCGCGCACATGCGGGTGAGGCCGTCCACCGCTACCTCCCGCTGGCTCAGGCCGTCCAAAAGGTCGATGTGCACGATGGCCAGCTTGCCCGCTGTCCTCACCCGCTCTACCAGGTCCGGGATGTTCACTACCGAACCAAAGAGCAGGAATATCACCTCGCACTCGCTTTTCAGCGCGGCGGCCAGACCCGCCTCGTCTTTCACCGCCGCAATGACCGGGCAGTCCAGCATGCGGTGCTTTTTTTCCAGGATGCTGTCGTTCTCCATTCCTTGCGTTCCCCCTGTTGCCCCTCAAGATTGATAAAAAATAAACATTTTACAAAGAGAGCGGGACGAACCCCGTTCGCCCCGCTCGTTACTCAGTGGACATAATTTATTATGGCAGGATGTGCGCAAAAAGTAAAGTACCGGGGCAAAAAACTGTCTTTTCCGACAAACCCACGCCGCCGTTTTTTATGTTTTGAATAAATATTTTCTATTTTTTGTGAATTTTTTATTTTCTATTGACATAAAGTGCTTTCGGGTGATAGCATGGTAACAACAGATATGCTCCGGAGTTTTGAAGGTGGGCGTAAGGACAAGATTTGATGTCCTTGCGCTCTTTTCATTTTCCGGGGCGGATGCGGGCCTGTGCTGGAACAGGTTTTGAAAAAGGAGGAGAATCCATGACGTCAGTGAATCAAAAGAAGCACCTTAGCCTTCTGGCCATATGTGCCGCGGTCATCCTGATTTGCGGACTTGTGATGGCGAACATCAAGACTGCAGGCGGCACAGTCACGGTGCAGGATGTGGTGATCTCGCCCTATGGGGCAGACCTCTCGATCACCATGTACATCCCCGACAGCGCCCTGGAGACCGATGAGAACGGCAACTTCATCAATGCGGGCAGCTACCCCGCAGTGATGGTGAACCCCGGTTTCACCGAGGACCGTTCCTGCCTGGAGAACATTTCCATTGAGCTGGCACGGCGCGGCTTTGTGGTGGCGCAATATGATATGTATGGCCACGGCCTCAGCGACGCCATCACCACCCGCGGATATGGCAGCGTCCCCAACCCCTTCACCGGCGACTGCGCACAGCTGGGCGCCTATGACGTTTTGGACTATCTGCGTACGCTGGGATTTGTGGACCAGAGCCGCATCGGCATGGCCGGTCACTCGCTGGGCGGCAGCGCTACCGGCTCGCTGGCGGCGAACTCCGCGGGTTTTTTCACCCTGGAAGACAAACTGCTCAATCTGCTGCACAATGATTTTGGTCTGACGATCACCGCCGAACAGGTGGCGCAACAGGACCCCGACGCCATCGCCGCCGCAGAGCTGAGCGAAGCCGATTTGGCCGTGTATGAGGAGCGCAAAGCCGCCATCACCGCCGAACACAACACCGCCGTGCGCAACGTGGTCATTCTGGATGCCAATGTGGGCTTTGCCCTGCCCAAGGCAGTGGAGGTCGCCGGCAACGAGGTGTGGCGCGATGTGCAGGCCAATCTCGCCACCTTCCAGAACATCAGCGGCGGCATGTCCAAGGGTATTGCCGACCCGTCCTACTGCCAGAGCAGTCAGGAAACCCTTTCTTCCATGAGTCAGGACGTTTCGGTGGAGCGGGACACGTGGTACGCGCTGAACCTCTCCGGCACCGCCGAGCGTGAACTGAGCACCCCCGTGAGCGACTTCTACACTAGTCCGGCCGACGAAACCGTGCGCACTTTGGCCGACTCCAACAGCCTGCGAGTGCTGGTGCAGCCCCGGGGCTGGCACGCCTTCACTTATATTTCCAGCGAAACCACCACCGCCACCGTGCAATTCTTCATCTCCACCATGGGCTATGACAACGGCAACATCGAAGTGGGGTCCAACGCTGCCGCGGCGACCACCCAGACCACCAGCTCCTGGAAAATTGAAGCCATTGCCAGCGCTGTTGCCGTGCTCGCGCTGCTGGTGATGGTCCTGCCCTTGGCCATGCTTCTTCTGGACAGCCGTCCTCTGGCCGGCATGCAGGTCGCATCCGTGCATTCGCCCGCGAGCAAGCTCTCAGTACCGCTAATCCTCACCATGCTCATTGCGGTGCTGGTGCCCTTCTTCACCTATCCCAAGGGTGTAGGCTGGGGCGTGAACATCCCGGGCAGCATGCTCTCCACGGTCCAGATCCCTACCCAGACCGCCTTCTGGGCCTTTATCATGGCAGTGATCCTGTTCGCGGTGCTGCTGGTCAAATACTTCGCCTTCGACAAAAAGCAGACCGGCATGAGTTTCATCGACCTCTACGGCCTGCGCATCTCGGGCGCGAATCTTCTGCGCAGCATTCTGCTGGCAGTGTGTGTGTTCCTGTTCATTGCGATGCTGCTGAACGGATTCTATGAGTTGTTTGCCGGCGCCCGCATGCGCGCCACTCCGCTGGGACGAGTCCTCTTTGCCAGCCTCTCCACCGAACAATATTACAGCTATCTGCTTTACTACATCTATTTCCTGCCCTTCTACCTGATCAACAGCATGCTGGTGAATTCCCTGCACTTCGAGAAGCTGAGCGAAAAGAAAACCACTCTGCTGGTGGCGTTCATCAACGGCGGCAGCATGTTCGTTCTGGCCTTCTTCCAGATCGTTCTGGGCCTGTACCGCACCGGCGCCGCTTTCTTCCCCACCGTTCCCGGCACTTCTTCCACCATTTACAATCTGCCGTTTATGGCAGTAATGCTTTTCTGCTCCACCATCTTCACCCGCAAATTGTATTCCAAAACTGGTTCGTCTGTGCCCGGCGCACTGATGAGCGCTGCTGTGTTCACCTTTGTTGCCATTCAGTCTTTTGCGTACTATGCGATTTGAAGACTTTTTTGTCCGCGCTATTGCATGGGGTCCATTTCTGTGCTATAGTAAGAACAGCAAAATGAAAAACGCTTGTTGAGACAGAGAGCAAAGCGAACATTTTCCCCTTGCGGGACGTGTTTGCTTTGCTCTTTTTTTGTTTCTTTTCGCCGGAATCACCTTTCGGCGGTGGGCATATTCGGTTTGGGAGGTATTTTTCTATGTACGATGTAGTCATCATCGGCTGCGGCGTGGTGGGCGCGTCGGCGGCCTATGAGCTGGCCCGCTACAAGTTGCGGGTGGCAGTGCTGGAGGCCGCGGCGGATATCGCCGCCGGCACCACCAAGGCCAACAGCGCCATCATCCACGCGGGCTACGACCCGGAGCCCGGCACCCTGATGGCCCGGCTGAACGTGGAGGGCAACCGCCTCACCGGCGAGATCTGCGAAAAGCTGCAGGTGCCCTTCAAGCGGGTGGGCTCGCTTGTGGTGGCCTTCAGCCCCGAGCAGCTGCCCACCCTGCGCACCCTTTACGACCGGGGCTGCAAAAACGGCGTGCCCGGGCTGCGGCTGCTCTCCGGCGAGGAGGCCCGGGCGATGGAGCCGGGGCTTTCGGAGGAAGTGTGCGGCGCGCTTTTGGCGCCCAGCGCCGGCATCATCGACCCCTGGGGCTTTGCCATCGCCATGGCCGAGACCGCGGTGCGCGGCGGCGTGGAGCTGCGGCGGGACTGCCCGGTCACCGGCATTGAAGACACCGGCGCGGGCTTTGTGCTGCACACGCCCGCCGGCGACGTGGCCGCCCGCTTCGTGCTGAACGCCGCCGGCGTGGACGCCGACCGGGTGCACGAGATGCTGGAGCCCAACGACTGGCACACCCTGCCCAGCCGGGGCGAATACTACCTGCTGGACAAATCCGAGCACGACCGTGTGAGCCGGGTCATCTTCCAGTGCCCCGGCCCGGAGGGCAAAGGCGTGCTGGTGGCCCCCACCATCCACGGCAACCTCATCTGCGGCCCCAACGCCGAAGCCGTGGAGGACCGGCTGGACCTGGGCAACACCGCCGCCGGCATGGCCGAGGTGCGCACCAAGGCCGCCCGCAGCGTGCCGGGCGTGGAGTGGCGGCAGAACATCCGCAACTTCGCCGGCCTGCGGGCCAACACCACCCGCAGCGACTTCATCATCGAGGAGAGCAAGGCCCACCCCGGCTTCATCGACCTGGCGGGCATCAAGAGCCCGGGCCTTTCCAGCGCGCCGGCCATCGCCAAAATGGCGGCGGAAATGCTGGCCGCCGACGGTCTTGCCCTGGAGCCGGACCCGGATTTTGTGGATAAGCGGGAGCACATCGTGTTCAAGAACCTCTCCGCCGAGGAGAAGAACGAGCTCATCCGCAAGGACCCCCGCTACGGCCGGGTGGTCTGCCGGTGCGAGACCATCACCGAAGGGGAGATCGTGGCGGCGCTGCACAGCCCCATCCCGCCCCGGTCCATCAACGGCGTCAAGCGCCGGTGCAACGCGGGCATGGGCCGCTGCCAGGGCGGCTTCTGCGGCCCGCGGGTGCAGGAGATCATCGCCCGGGAGCTTGGCATCGACCAGGCCGAAGTGCTGCTGGAACAGGCGGGCAGCACCATCCTGACGGGCAGGACCAAGACGGGAGGGAACGCAAATGTATGATCTGATCGTGGTGGGCGGCGGCCCTGCGGGCCTTGCCGCCGCCTGCAAAGCCTGGGACGAGGGCGTGAAGAACATCCTCGTGCTGGAGCGAGACAAGGAACTGGGCGGCATTCTGAACCAGTGCATCCACAACGGCTTCGGTTTGCAGCGCTTCAAGGAAGAGCTCACCGGCCCGGAGTATGCCGGGCGCTACATCGACATGCTGAAGGCCACCGGCGTGCAGGTCAAGCTGGACACCATGGTGCTGCAGATCGTGCCGGGCGAGGACGGCGCGCCCCATCAGGTGCACGCCATCAACGGCGCCGACGGCTACATGGTGCTGGAGACAAAGACCATCGTGCTGGCCATGGGCTGCCGGGAGCGCACCCGGGGCGCCATCAGCACCCCCGGCGAGCGGTGCGCCGGCGTGTTCACCGCCGGGGCGGCCCAGCGCTTCCTCAACATGGAGGGCTACATGGTGGGCCGCCGGGTGGTCATCCTGGGCAGCGGCGACATCGGCCTCATCATGGCCCGCCGCATGACCCTGGAAGGGGCCAAGGTGCTGGCCTGCGTGGAGCTGATGCCCTACTCCGGCGGTCTGACCCGCAACATCGTCCAGTGCCTGGAGGACTACGGCATCCCCCTCTATCTCTCCCACACCATCACCGACATCAAGGGCCACGAGCGGGTGGAGCAGGTGACGGTGAGCCAGGTGGGCCCCGACCGGCGGCCCATCCCCGGCACCGAGATGGTGTTCGACTGCGACACCGTGCTTTTGAGCGTGGGCCTCATCCCAGAGAACGAGCTGACGCGGCAGGCGGGCATCGCCATGGACAAACGCACCAGCGGCGCGGTGGTGTTTGAGAACATGGAGACCGGCGTGCCCGGCATCTTCGCCTGCGGCAACGTGGTGCACGTCCACGATCTGGTGGACTATGTCTCCGCCGAGAGCGAGCGGGCGGGCGCGGCGGCGGCCGCCTGGGTGCAGGGCAAGCACGCGGCGGGCGAGGCGCTGGAGCTGAAAAACGGCGACGGCGTGAGCTACACCGTGCCCCAGCACCTGCGGCTGGATGCTCTGGAAAAGCCCGCCCAGGTGTTCTTCCGGGTGAACCGGGTGACCAGGGACGCCCAGATCCTGGCCACCGACGCCGACGGCAAGACCATCGCCCGCTTCAAGCGGGAGCACATGGCTCCCGGCGAGATGGAGCAGGTGGCGCTGCCGCCCCAGCTTTTGAAACTGGCACGGGGTCCTTTGACCCTGAGCATCCGGGAGGTGTGACGCGATGAAAGAACTGATCTGCATCGTCTGCCCCAAGGGCTGCCACCTGAAGGTGGACGAGGATAACGGCTGGGCTGTCACCGGCAACTCCTGCCCCAAGGGCGCGGAGTACGGCCAGAACGAACTGCGCAACCCCACCCGCGTGCTCACCACCACCGTCTGCGTGGAGGGCGGGCTCTACCCCCGCATCCCGGTCAAGACCAGCCGGGCCATCCCCAAGGGCCTTTTGATGGACGCCATGGCCGAGGTGGCCAAGGTGCGCCTCGCCGCGCCGGTGCGCCGGGGCCAGGTCATCCTGCCCGACCTGCTGGGCACCGGGGCCGACCTTGTGGCCAGCCGGGACATGGACGCGCTGTGAGCGCCCGCTCAATGCCAAATAAAAAAGGAACGCCCCGCCGGGGCGTTCCTTTTTTATTCCTCTGTTTGCAGCAGCGGCTTGATCACTTCGCCCATCACGAAGTCCATCCGGGCGGTGAGGTCGTAGTCCGGGGCGTTGTGGATGACCCAGTCAAAGACCACGCCCCGGGCGCAGGTCATCAGGTACCCGCGCCACTGGGCCGCCGTGCGGCGGCGGCTGGCCCGACCGTCGCTCTGATAGCCGGCCAGCAGATTTTCCAAAATCAGCTCAAAGTTCTTGTTGCCCTGAAAGATCTCCCGGTTTTTGGGGATCGCCAGCAGCTGCACATATTCCATGCCCATGCCCTCGTTCAGCCGGGCATACTGGCGGAAGTATTCCAGCAGCACTTCTTCCGGCGGCTGTTCCAGCACCCCGGGCTCCTCGAAGGCGCGGAAGAAATCGTCGGCGCGGATGAACATCTCGCCGTAGAGGTCGGCCTTGGAGGGGTAGTAGTGATACAGCGTTCCGATGCCCACCCCCGCCGCCTGGGCGATCTGCTCCACGCTCACGTTCTGGTAGCCGTGTTTGCGGAAGAGCTCCGTGCCGCAGCGGTAGATCTTCTGTTTCGTTTCCTGGGCCTGCATGGCTCGCTTGGTCATCTTCTTTTCCATCAGCGCCACCTCGTTTGCTCACAGCGTGCTTTCGTTCATTATAACAAGTTCCCGCCTTGTTCTCAACCGTCCCGCGGAAAAGGCCCGCCGGCGCTCCCTTTTTAGAGAGTGCCGGCGGGCCCTGTTCATGCCGGGACGAAACGGTCAGCCGTTTTTGCGCAGCCAGTCCAGCGCAACGGCGCAGAAGGCCGCGGCGCCCTTGTGCATCACGTCCTCGTTGAAGGTGACTTTGGGGTTGTGATGGGCCCAGGGATAGCCCTCCTCGGCAGTGCCGGCGGAGAGCAGCATGTAACAGGAGTCCACCTTCTGGGAAATTTCGCTCCAGTCGTCGGAGCCGGTGAGCGGCACCTCCATGTCCCCCACCGGCCGGCCGGTGAGTTCTTCGACGCATTCCATCACGCTTTCGGTGAAGGCGGGCGCGTTGTACACGCAGGGGATGCCCTGGGTGAAGGTGACCTTCACCTGCACGCCGAAGGCCTGGCCCACGCCGGCGCAGATGGCCTCGATGCGCTGTTTCATCCGGGCGCGGGTGTCCTCGGAGACGGTGCGCAGGGTGCCCACCAGCTGGGCGGTCTCGGGCAGAACGTTGGCGGCGGAGCCGCTCTGGAACTGGCCGATGGTCAGGGTGCACTGCTCGAAGGGCGGGATCTCCCGGGCCAGAAGGTTCTCAAAGGCCTGATAGATGTGCACCCCGGCGTTGATGGGATCCACGCCGTCCTGGGGCATGCTGCCGTGGGTGCCCTTGCCGGTCACGGTGACGGTGACGGTGTCACAGGAGGGCATCAGCGCCCCCTTGCGGGAGAAGAAGGTGCCCGCGGTATAGGGCGCGTTGGACCAGATGTGCATGGAGAAGGCCGCGTCCACATGAGGGTCCTCCAGGATGCCGTCCTCCAGCATGGCCTGGCTGCCGGAAAAGCCCAGGGGGTTGGTGCCCTCCTCGTCCGGCTGGAACATCAGCTTCACGCAGCCGTTCAGCTCGCTCTCGTGCTCCTTCAGCAGCTTCGCCGCGCCCAGCAGCATGGCGGTGTGCAGGTCGTGGCCGCAGGTGTGGGCCGCGTCGCCCTTGGCGGCAAAGGCAAGGCCGGACTCCTCCTTCATGGGCAGGGCGTCCATGTCCGCCCGCAGCAGGATGGTCTTGCCGCCCGGCTTGCCCAAGGTGGCCACAACGCCCGCTTTGCTCATGCGCCGGGGCTCATAGCCCAGCTCCCGCAGCTTTTCTTCCACAAAGGCGCAGGTCTCGGTCAGCTCAAAGCCCACCTCCGCGTGGCTGTGCAGCCAGCGGCGGTTTTCCACCAGCTCCGGCTGCAGTTCTTTTGCGCGTTCCAACAGTTTGTTCATCACAGCTTCGCCTCCCAGCGGATGTGCTCCGCGCCTTTTTTCACGGCGCGGAAACTTTTTGTTGAAAAGGGTTGTTTTTTCCGAACTCACGTGATAGAGCCTGTTCATGGAATCAATTCGATGAACTCATTCTGCAAAATTTTTCTCCCGCTGTCAACCGCCTTCTTCGCCCGGCGCGGAAAAGGCCCCCCGAATGATCGAAAGGAGCAATTCTTGTGAAAAAGCAAAAGAAGCAATTTCGCATGCCCGCCGCGTTCACGGTGCTGATCCTGCTCACCATCGTGGTCGCCATCATCACCCAGTTCATCCCGGCCATCACTCCTGCCACGGCGGCCGACGTGATCATGGCCCCCATCGACGGTTTTGCCAGCGCGATGGGCGTTGCCCTGTTCGTGCTCATTCTGGGCGGCTTTCTGGGCGTGGTGATGAAGACCGGCGCGCTGAACGCGGGCATCACCGCCGTTGCGAAAAAGCTGAACGGAAAAGAGACCTGGATGATCCCGGTCCTGATGTTCCTCATCAGCCTGGGCGGCACCACCTACGGCATGGCGGAGGAGACCATCGCCTTCTACGCCCTGGTGACCTCCACCATGGTGGCGGCGGGCTTTGACTCCCTCACCGCGGCCTCCACCATCCTGCTGGGCTCCACCGCCGGCGTGCTGGGCTCCACGGTGAACCCCTTCAGCATCTCCGCCAGCGCGGCGGCGCTGAACGCCGCGGGCATCGAGACCAACCAGACCGTCATCATTCTGGTGGGCGGCCTTTCGTGGATCCTGTGCTATATCGTGGGCGTGACCTTTGTGCTGCGCTATGCCCACAAGGTGAAGGGGAACAAGGCCGCCTCGCTGCTGACCAGCGAGGAGTGGGCCGAGGTGGAGAAGGAGTACGGCGGCGAAAAGAAGCCGGAGGCTGACTCTGTTTTCACCCTGCGCCAGAAGATCGTGATGGTGCTGTTCGGCCTTTCCTTCGTTGTGATGATCGTGGGCATGGTGCCCTGGAGCTCCTTCGGCATCCACCTGTTTGACCACACCGGCTTTTTGACCCGCAAGAACCTGGGCGACTGGTACTTCAGCGAGCTGACCGCCTGGTTTTTGCTGATGGGCATCGTGATCGGCCTTGTCTACGGCCTGAAGGAGCGGGACATCGTGAACTCCTTCCTGACGGGCGCGGGCGATCTGATCGGCGTGGCGCTGGTCATCGCCGTCTCCCGCGGCGTGTCGGTCATCATGAGCAACACCGGCCTGGACATGTACATCCTGGAAAAGGCCTCCGAGGCGCTGCAGGGCACCTCTTCCCTGCTGTTCACCGGCTGCTCCTGTGTGGTGTATCTGCTGCTGTCGGTGCTCATCCCCTCCTCTTCGGGTCTGGCCACCGTGTCCATGCCCATCATGGGGCCCCTGGCCCAGAACCTGGGCCTTGTGCCCGAGATCATGGTGTGCGTGCTCAGCGGCGCCTGCGCGCTGGTGAACGGCATCACCCCCACCAGCGGCACCCTGATGGGCGCCATCGCCATCTGCCGCATCGAGTACACCACCTGGGTGAAATACATCTGGAAGCCCCTTGCCATGATGCCGGTGCTGCACATCGTCATCCTGTCGGTGGGCATGGCCGTTCTGTGACCTGACGCGCCGCATCCCCCGCATTGACATCTCCTTTGCCGCTGTGATAGTATCATCTTACCGTGGAACATCACGCGGGCAAAGGAGGCGTTTATCCCGTGGGAACTGAATGGATGGGCCGGTACCGGCCGCTGGTGGCCGCCCTTGTGAAGCACACCAATGTGGTGCAGCGCGCCGCCGGGCGCACCGTGCGGCTCTCCGATGAGCTGAGCCTGACGACACAGGAATGGCAGGTCTTTGAATACATTCTGGAGCATCAGGACGACGACTCCTGCATGAACCACATCTCCGAGCGGCTGGGCATCCCCCAGAGCACCTTCTCCAAGATCACCAAGTATCTCTGCGAGCAGGGCCTGGTGGACAAATACCAGACCGAGACCAACCGCAAGAACATCATCCTGCGGCCCTCCCCCGACGGAGTGGACCTCTACCGCCAGCAGACCTCCACCGTGGGGCTGGCGATGTTCGGCGGCTTTTTCCGGGACCTGGAGGGCGTGAGCGACGAACAGCTGGCGGCCTTCACCGCCGCGCTGGAACGGCTGAACGCCTCCCTGGCGCAGAACGGGCGCTCCGGCGAAAAGCCCCGCCTCATCAAAAAGACCTGACCTTCGGCAGACAAAGAGCCCCCGGCCAGCCGCGAAACGCGGCCGGCCGGGGGCTCTTTTTTGTTGTTTTCATTCGGCGCTGTCCTGCACGCCGATGCCGTTCTGGAAGAAGCGGAAATAGACATACTTCTTCATGTTGGCCTGCAGCACCGGGTCGGTGATGCCGCACTGGTCGAAGTAGTTGAACAGGTTGAAGGAGATGGAGGCGAAGAGATAGGCCGCCAGGTCCTCGTCCACGTCCCGCCGCACCCGGCCGGCGTACTTTTCCGCCCGCAGCTTGCGGCTGATGATGGAATAGAGGATGTCCTGCTCCACCTGCAAAAGCCGGTCCCGTATCTCCCGGTGGGCGTTGCCGATGCGCATGCAGGCGGCGAAGAAGTCGTTGTCCAGCGCGTCGTCGTAGACGTTGACGAAGCGGTAGACCAGGGCGTAGTCCTCGTAGCGGGTGCGCCCGATGAGGTCCCGGTAGGCATAGATGAGCAGGTCGTCCCGGCTCTCGAAGTAGCGGTAGAAGGTGGTCAGGTCGATGCCCAGCTCCCCCGTTAAAAAGCGGATGGTGATGTCCTCGAAGGGATAGCGGACATAGGCCTCCTTCCCCTTTTTCAGCAGCAGCTCCCGCTTTGCCTCGGGCAGGCGCAGAAAAGCCTCTTTTTCCATAGTTTCCCCCAGCGCGGGCCCGCCGGGCGGCCCGCGTTCAATTCATTCCGTGCACATAGTCCGCGTAGAGCAGACCGCACTCCAGCTGCACCTTGACCAGATGGGCGATGGGGATGGCCTTGTAGTGGAAGAGCTTTTCCATCGCCGCCAGATTCTCACACTCCCTATTATACAGGGAATCGGCAGCTTTTTCCAGCTGGTCGCGCACTTCGGGGGCAAGGTCCGGCTTTTTCAGCTCCTCCTGGCAGGCGCGGCGCAGCAGCACGATGCTGAGGTTGGAGTAAAAACGGGTGGTGAGCAGGTTGTCGAACTCCTGGCAGACGGTGGCGGGCTTTTCCATCTCCGGGTCGGAGCGGGCCCACTCCATCTTGGCGGCGGAGTGGCTCTCCATGCCCACCCGCTCCCGCACGGCCAGATAGAACTGGTTGTCGGCGGAGAAGAATTTTTCCAGCCGGTCGAACACCGGCTTCCAGACGCTGAAATACTCCTGGGCCACGGCGCAGCTCTCCAGAATGACCTGGCGGCGGCTGCGGCTGGTGAGGCTGGTGTCGGAGACCCGCTCGTCCACATAGTAGGGCATCTCGGTGACCAAAATCTGGGTGCTGCCGCCGTCCCGGTTGGCGTACTCATAGCTGCATCCGCCGCCGCTCATCAGGGAGGCGGTGGGGGTGTCCGGCATGAACTTCTCCAGATAGTCGTAGTTGTCCTTGGCGCCGGTCATCTCGTACACCGCGTCGTACAGGCCCTTGCAGTAGGGCATTTCCGGCTCGCCCAGATTCAGGTCCACGCCGTATTTGGCGGGCACGGTGAGGAACTTCTTATACAGCTCCTCGTCGCCGCTGGAGAGATACCAGTAGCAGCCGCCGAAGCCGCAGTTGTGCAGCGAGTAGATGAAGGCGGGCTGGGTCTTGTCGATGAGGCCCATGATGCACCGGGTCTCGGGGGTGGGGGCGTCGAAGTGGTAGGTCTTGTAGTCGAAGGGGAAGGACCATTCCACCTGCTGGTCAAAGGCGGGGCGGAAAAAGTTGTGCTGATACTGGGTGATGGTGAAGGGACCTTTGAGCCAGCCCTCGTTTTTGGCCAGGCCGTCCACGTCGCTGGACTTGACGATGTAGAAGGTGTAGTCCAGCGCCTTGCGCAGCTGCTCGTCCTCGGCCAGAATGCGGCTGAGGGCGTCCAGCATCATGCTGCCGATGGGCTCGTTGGGGTGGGGCGTGCCGTAGAGCAGGGCGTTTTTGCTGCCCTGGCCGATCTTCAGGCAGTAGATGGGGCGGCCCTCCTTGGAGCGGCCCGCCTCGAACAGCTCCACCACATCGGGGTATTCCTTCGCCAGCTGGAAGGAATGCTGGTTCAGCTCGTCCACGGTGTAGAACTCCTGATAATCCGGCACGCGGGCCAGGATGGATTCCATGTCAAAGTTCATTGGATCACTCCCTCATTCACAAGATGGCAGGCGACCACACGCCCGTCGGGCAGGCGGGTCTCCTGCGGGTATTCCTGCCTGCACTTTTCGCAGGCGCGGGGGCAGCGGTCGGCAAAGTAGCAGCCGGGGCCCGGGTCCACCGGGGAGGGCGGCTCGCCCTCCACATGGATCTTCTCCACGTGGCTGTCGATGTCGATGGAGGCGCAGTTGGACACCAGCGCCTGGGTGTAGGGGTGCATGGGGTGCTGGATGAGGGCGTCGGTGTCGCCCATCTCCACGATGCGCCCCAGATACATCACCGCGGTGCGGCTGGCCACATAGCGGATGACCGCGATGTCGTGGCTGATGAACAGGATGGAGGTCTGGTACTTCTTGGTCAGGTCCAGCAGCATGTTGATGATGTCCGCCCGGACCGACACGTCCAGCATGGAGACCGGCTCGTCCACCACCAGGAACAGGGGGTTGACGCTCATGGCCCGCAGAATGGAGATGCGCTGCAGCTGGCCGCCGGAGAGCTCATGGGGATAGCGCCCCAGGAAATCCTCCGCCGGGGACAGGCCGCCGTCCTCCAGCAGCTGCACGATGCGCCGGCGGCGCTCCTCTTCGCTGCCGCCCAGGCCGTTTATCTCCAGCGGGCGCAGCATGATCTGCTCGATGGTCTCGGTGGGCAGAAAGGTGTCGAAGGGGTTCTGGAACACCATCTGCACCATCTGGTGAAAGGCTTTGGGGTCCTTTTGCAGGATGGCCCGGGCGCTCTCGCCGTTGATGCGCACGTCGCCCGCGGTGGGCGCTTCCAGATTCACCAGGGTGCGGCCCATGGTGGACTTGCCGCAGCCGGACTCGCCGATGACGCCGAAGATCTCGCCTTTGCGTATCTCAAAGCTGACGCCGCCCACCGCCTGCACCATCTTCTTCTTTTTGAACAGGCCGCCGGTGCCGCGGTTTTTGTAGAATTTTTTCAGCCCTTCCACTTCGATCAGGGCGTTTTGCCGGTTATCCATTTGCTCCTCCTTTGCAGCGGTGGCAGGCTGCCCGGTGGATGCCTCCCAGCTCCACGTCCGCCGGGCGCTGGGCATAGCAGCGCTCGTCGGCGTAGGGGCAGCGGGGCGCGAAGATGCACCCGGGGCACTCCTTGGACATGTCCGGCAGGATGCCGGGGATGGACTTGAGGGCCGTCTTTTCGCCGTAGAGCGACGGGAAGGAGGCGATGAGGCCCTGGGTGTAGGGGTGCTGGGGGTTCTTGAGGATGTCCTCCACCGTGCCGAACTCCATCAGCCGCCCGGCGTAGAGCACCAGAATCTTTTTGCAGCTGGTGGCCACCACCGAGAGGTCGTGGGTGATCATCAGCCGGGTGATGGACATGGTCTTTTCCATCTCCATCAATTCGTCCAAAATCTGCCCCTGGGTCACCACGTCCAGGGCGGTGGTGGCCTCGTCCATGATGAGCAGCGCCGGGCTGAACATGATGCTCAGCGCGATGTTCAGCCGCTGCTGCATGCCGCCGGACAGCTCGAAGGGATACATGTTGTAGATGCGGGGGTTCAGGTTCACCTTTTCGAACAGCCCGCAGATGATCTCTTTCATCTGCGCCTTGGTGGCCCGGGGCTCGTGCACCCGGTACACGTCCTCGAACTGCTCGCCGATGGTGTGGATCTGGCTGAGGCTGTTCATCGAGCGCTGGAACACCACCGCGATCTCCTTCCAGCGCAGCTTGCGCAGGGTCTTTTCGTCGCAGGTGAGCAGGTCGGTGTCGTCGAACCAGATGTGCCCCTGGGTCTCGCCGGTCTTTTCCGGCAGAAGGCGCAGAAGGGCGTGGATCATGGTGGACTTGCCCGAGCCGGACTCGCCGATGATGCCCAGGCTGTCGCCCGCGTCCACCGAGAAGGAGACGTGATCCACCGCCCGGACCTGCTTTTCCTTGCCGTGGTAGACCACGCTCAGGTCTTCTATGTTCAGTTTGTTCATGCCTTTTCCTACTTTCTGCTCTGGAGCTTGGGATTCATGGCGTAGTTCAGCCCGTCGCCGATCATGTAGAACACGATGACCACCAGCATGATGGCAAGGCCGGCGAACAGCGAGATCCACCACCCGTTCACCAGATAGGACTTGCCGGACATGATCATCTGGCCCCAGCTGACCACGTTGGGGTCGCCCAGGCCCAGAAAGCTCAGGCTGGCCTCGGTGAGGATGGCCTGGGCCACGTTCATGGTGGTGTTGGCGATGATGGGATAGATGCCGTTGGGCACGATGTAGTGGAAGAGGATGCGCCCTTTGGATTCGCCGATGGTCTGGGCGCTCTTGACGTAGGTGCGCTCTTTCAGCGACATGACCTGGGCGCGCATCATGCGGGCGTTGCTGGGCCAGCTGGTGAGGGCGATGATGACCATGACGTTGAACATGCTGCTGCCGAACATGGCCACCACGATGAGGATGAGGAAGAAGGACGGGATCATCAAAAAGATGTTGGTGACCTCGGTGAGCAGCTTGTCGGCAATGCCGCCGAAGAAGCCCGCCAGCGCACCCAGCACCACGCCGATGGCACCGGACAGGGCCGCCGCGATGATGCCGATCTTCAGCGAGGTGCGCCCGCCGTAGAGGATCATGCTCAGCACGTCCTCGCCCATGTAGGTGGTGCCCAGCAGGTGGCCGCCGGTGAGGGGGGCCACCAGAAGGTCGTCGCTGAGGTAATAGGGGTCGTAGGGCGAAAGCACCGGGGCCAGCACCGCCAGCAGCAGGATGACCGCGAAGAACACCAGACCCCACAAAAGCTTGGGGCTGATGCGCACATAGCCGGCAAAAATGGTGAGAAAGTTTTTCTTTTTCATGGCGCGCACCTCATTCGTAGTGGATCCGGGGGTCCAGCTTGGCGTAGACCAGATCCACCAGGATCATCACCGCCGCCACCGACACCGCCAGGATGATGTAAACGCCCATGAGCACGTTGTAGTCACGGTTGCTGATGGCGTTGAACATCATGATGCCGATGCCCGGCCAGGAGAACACCGTCTCCACCAGGGTGGAGCCGGACACCACATAGGCCAGGTTGATGCCGAACACGGTGACCACCGGCAGGATGGCGTTCTTGAGCACATATTTGCGGAAGATCTTTCCCTCGCTCATGCCGGTGATGCGGAAGGTGGTGATGTAGTCGTCGGTGAGCACCTGGCACACCGAGGATTTGGTGATGCGGAAGTAGGCCGGGATCTGGATGAGGGTGAGAGTGGCCACCGGCAGCACCATGTGCCGGGCCACGTCCACCACCCGGGCAAAGCCGGTGGCGCCAAGGCGCATGTCATACATGCCCTGGGTGGGCAGCCAGCCCAGCTTGGAGGCAAACACCAGAATGAGCATCATGCCCAGCCAGAAGGAGGGCATGGAGTTGCAGATGTAGGCCCCGGTGGAGAAGGTGCGGTCGGCGATGCCGCCGGTGCGCTGGCCGGCCACAAGGCCCAGGGAGGTGCCCAGCACGAAGGCCAGCACCGCGCTGGTGCCCGACAGCAGCAGCGACGCGCCGAAGCGCTCGCCGATGAGGGACACCACCGAGGCGTTGTTGTAGTAAGACTCGCCCAAGTCGCCCCGCACCAGGCGGCTCAGGTAGGTGATGAACTGCACCGGGATGGGCTTGTCCAGGTTGTATTTGGCGGTGATGGCCGCCTTGAACTCCTCGCTGGGGTTATCGAAGCCCGCCATGATGGTGGCGGGGTCGCCCGGCGCCAGCCGGATGATGACGAAGTTCAGGCCCACCACCACCAGCACCACGATGAGCGCGGTGAAGATGCGCTTGATGAAATATTTTCCCATGGCTTTTCCCCTTGTGAAAAAGGGAGCATATGAGCCGGAGCGCCGTGTGAAACGGCGCCCCGGCCTTTGTGCTCCCTTTCGGTTTACACTTACTTGTTGATGGTCACCTTGCTGAAGTTGTAGGCGTTGATGTCATCCACATCGGTGTCGATGTAGGGCAGGCCCGAGATGTAGGAGGGGCAGGCGTAGTAGCCGGCGTACTCCACCAGGGGCAGGATGGGCAGATCCTGGCTGAGGATGGTCTGCACTTCCTTGTAGTACTCGCCGCGCTGGGTCTCGTCGGTGATGACGCGGGCCTTGGCCAGCAGGTCGTCCACTTCGGTGTTGGAGTAGAAGGAGACGTTCAGGCCGCCGCCGGTGCCCACGCGGTTGGTCATGTTGTCGGGGTCGGGGCCCTGGAAACCGGCCATCATGCACATGTCATAGTTGCCGGCAAAGACCTTCTCCACCCAGGCGCCTTCTTCCAGCTCCTCGATGGTGGCGTCGATGCCGATGGCAGCCAGCTGGCTCTTGATGACCTTGGCGCAGTCGGCGTAGGTGCTGCCGGTGAACACCAGGAAGGACAGGTGCAGGTAGTAGCCGTCGGCGTCCTTGGTGTAGCCGGCGTCCTCCAGCAGCTGGATGGCGCCCTCCACATCCTGCTCGCCGATGTCGGCGTCGGCGTTGTAGGCCCAGTCAAGGAAGGGCGGATAGAAGCCGTAGGCGGGGGCCTGCAGGCCGTTGGTGCCCTTGGTGGAGATCTCCTCCCGGTCCAGAGCCTTGGCCACGGCCTGACGCACAGCCAGGTCAGAGGTGTACTCGCCGTTCATGTTGAAGCACAGCTGGAAGCGGCGGCCGGCGGACAGGCAGCCCACCTTGTAGTTGGAGTCGGCTTCCAAGGCGGCCACGCTGGAGGCGGGCACGTCGGTCAGATAGTCCAGCTCGCCGTTCATGAATGCCTGATAGGCGGTGTCGGTGTCGGTGCTGATGACGTAGATGACCTTGTCGATGGAGGGCTCGCCGCCGAAGTAGTCGGGGTTCTTCTCCAGGGTGATGCTCACGCCGCTCTGCTCGCTGACGAACTTGAACGGGCCGGTGCCCACGGGCGCGGTGGTGGCGGCGGCGCAGGTGGTCCAATCCTCGTCGGTGTCGAACAGGTGCTGGGGCAGGATGCTGTTGTTGTACCATGCCAGGCTGGACAGGAAGGGCGCGCTGGGCTCCTTCAGGGTGATGACGAAGGTGTTGTCATCGGGGCACTCCATGGTGTCCACCACGGCCAGATCGCCGGCCAGATAGCCGTTCTCCTCAATGATCTTTTCGTAGGTGAACTTCACGTCCGCGGAGGTGAAGGGCTCGCCGTCGTGCCACTTCACGCCCTGGCGCAGGTGGAAGGTGTAGGTGAGGTTGTCCTCCGAGATCTCCCAGCTCTCGGCCAGATCGGGGATGATCTCTTCGTTGTTGTTCAGCGTCAGCAGGCCGCTGTAGAGGTTGCAGGCCACGTGATAGGTATGGTCGTCGGTGTTGGCGTCCGGGTTGAAGCTGGTGGGGTCGCCGCCCAGGCCGACCAGCAGCACCTTCTCCCCGCCCGCTTCGGACGCGCCGGTGCTGGCCGTGCCGGAGCCGGTCGTGCCGCCGCCGCAGGCCGCCAGGCTCAGCGCCATGACCGCGGCCATCAGCATGGATAACACTTTCTTTTTCATGATGATTCCCCTCTCTATTGAATTTTTGCCTCGCAAGAAAGCAATCAATTACACAACATCGTGCAATCATGTTTGCATTTTATCAATTTAACTCGGTAAAGTCAACAGGAAATCGCAGGTTTTTACAAAAAAACTCAAAAAAGGTCATTTCGTCCGTTTTGAAAGCGCCGGCCAAACAGGCCGCAAACCATCTTCCGGAGCGGGTTTGCGGCATTTTTCGCGCGGGCGGCAGGGCCTTGCCCCCTTGCGCCGCAAAGCGTATAATGAAGAAAAAATATGCGCCGCCGACCGCGCGGCGCAAGGGAGGGACCGTTCATGTGCGATACCCTGGGCCGGGTGGTGAACGAGGGGCTGGCTCTGTTTGCAAAAAACAGCGACCGCAGCCCCAACGAACCCCAGGTCATCGAATACCGGCCTGCCCGGGACCACCGGGAAAAGGAGCTGCGGGCCACTTACCTGACCATTGAGCAGGCGCCCCACACCTACGCCACCCTGCTCAGCCGCCCCGCCTGGATGTGGGGCGCGGAGATGGGCGTGAACGAGCACGGGGTGTGCATCGGCAACGAGGCGGTGTTCACCAAGGGCCGCTACGCCTCCACCGGCCTCACCGGCATGGACCTGGTGCGCCTTGCGCTGGAGCGCTCGGCCAGCGCCGGGCAGGCGGCCGAGCTCATCCCGCAGCTGCTGGAGCAGTACGGTCAGGGAGGCGACTGCGGCTATGACCACAGCTTTTTCTACGACAACGCCTTCCTCATCCTGGACCGCCGGGAGGTCTGGCTGGTGGAGACGGCGGGCAAAAAATGGGTCCGCCGCAAGGTGAGCGCAGGCAGCATCTCCAACCGCCTTTCCATCGGCACGGAGGGCGATGAATACAGCACCGGCGCGCCCTTCGATTTTGCCGGGCGCTTCCGCGAGCCGGTCTACTCCCATTTTTCCGGCTCGAAGCAGCGCCTTGCCCAGACCGCGCCCCTGGCCGCGAAAGCCGAAAGCGCGGCGGACATGATGGCCGCCCTGCGCACCCACCGGGCGGGTTCTTCCCCGCTGACCAAGGGCGACGTGGCCAGCGTCTGCATGCACGCCGGCGGCCTTGTGGGCGACCACACCACCTCGTCCATGGTGGTGGAACTGGGCGAGCGCGTCACCGTCTGGCTCACCGGCAGCTCCACCCCCTGCCTCTCCCTCTTTGTGCCCTGGGAGTTCGGGGCCGAGCCTCAGGCCCCGGTGTTCGCCGCGGGCCGGGCGGAGGAGGCCGCCCGCTGGTGGCGGCAGTGGGAAGCCTTTGCCCGCACCTGGGTGGGCCGCACCCCGCCGCCGGAGTTTTACGCCGAACGGAACGCCCTGGAAGCGGGCTGGCTGGCTCTGCCCGCCGGGGAGGAGCGGACCCGCCGCGCCGGGGAGGAGGCCGCGGCCTTCTTCGCGAAGTGGGCCCCCGCGGCAGAGCAGGCGGGCCCCCGCCGGGGCGCGGGGCGCTTTTTGCGCTATTGGGAAAACAAAAACCGGGCGCTGGCACAGCCGGAGCGCCCGGTGACAAGCGGCGATTGAGCCGCGGGAGGTGACGGGATGACCTTTGCATTCATCATCATGGGAGACTTCGACCCCCGGCAGGACCGGGCGGCCATCCACGGCGGCAGCGCCCACATGGTGGGCGTGGCGGACCTGGAACAGGCCTGCGAGGCCGCGCGGGAGCTCTGCGCGGCGGGGGCGGAGTGCATCGAACTGTGCGGCGCTTTTGGCGAAGAGGGCGCCCGCCGCGTCATCGAGGCCATCGGCGGCAAAGTGCCGGTGGGCTATGTGACCCATCTGCCCCAGCAGGACGCGCTGTACGCGGCGGTGTTCGGGCATTGAGCAAAACAAGGGAGGACAGTGAGCATGAACAGCGCGCCTGATTTTCGGTATGCACGGCGGGAGGACACGCCCCTCATCCTGCAATTCATCAAGGAGCTTGCCGACTACGAAAAGATGCTGGACGAGGTGGTGGCCGACGAGGCCACGCTGGAGGAATGGCTCTTCGACAAGCAGAGGGCGGAGGTCATCTTTGTGATGGCCGATGGCACGGAGGCGGGCTTTGCCCTCTTCTTCCACAACTTCTCCACCTTCCTGGGCCGGGCGGGGCTTTATCTCGAGGACCTGTATGTGAAGCCGGAATACCGGGGCAAGGGCTACGGCAAAGCCATCCTGAAAAAGCTGGCGCAGATCGCCGTGGAGCGGGGCTGCGGGCGGCTGGAATGGTGGTGCCTGGACTGGAACCGGCCCAGCATCGACTTCTATCTCTCGCTGGGCGCAGAGCCCATGTCCGACTGGACGGTGTACCGCATCGCCGGCGACACCCTCTCCGCCCTGGCAAAAGACTGAAAAACGCGCGCAGGCCCAGGAGCCGATGGCTCCGGGGCCTGCTTTTTTGCTTTGATTCAAAACCAGCCGAACAGGGAGCGTCCCTCGTCCAGGGCGGCGATGGCGCGGCGCTCTTCGTCGGTGAGGGAAAAGTCGAAGATGTCCAGGTTCTCCCGCAGCCGCTCCCGATGGGCGGACTTGGGCAGCACCGGGATGCCGTTCTCCACCAGATAGCGCAGGGCCGTCTGGGCGGCGGTCTTGCCGTGGCGGCGGCCCGCCTCGGCCAGCACCGGCTCGGCGAAGATGTTCCGCCGTCCCTCGGTGAAGGAGGCCCAGGCCTGCATCCGCGTGCCCTTTTCCTCCAGCAGCTTTTTCAGCGCCAGCTGCGGGTGATACACATGGGACTCCACCTGGTCCACCGCCGGCGTGACCCGGCAGTGTTTGAGAAAGCGCAGATACTCCTCCCCGCTGAAGTTGGAAAGGCCCACCGCCCGCACCAGCCCCGCCGCGCAGGCCTCCTCCATCGCCAGGTACATCTCCGGCGCGGCCTCGTAGGGCTCGTGGATGAGCAAAAGGTCGATGTAGTCGGTCTGCAGCACCTCCAGCGAGCGGGCGATGTCCTCCTTCGCCTTCCGGTAGCCGGCGCTGGGGGTGAACAGCTTGGTGGTGATGAAGACCTCCCGCCGGGGCAGGCCGCTCTTTTTCACGGCGCTGCCCACGATGTCCTCGTTCTCGTACATGCGGGCGGTGTCCAGCAGGCGGTAGCCCAGTTCCAACGCGTCCAGAATGGCCCGCTCCCCTGCCTGGCCCCGCAGCTGCCAGGTGCCCAGGCCCACCATGGGCATGGGCGCGCCGTTGCTCAGTGTGATGTGCTCCATGCGTCTCTCCCCATTCCGGGGGCGCTGCCGCCCTCCGTGCTTCTTTCATTATACCAAAAAAGCCGCAGGAAGACCTGCGGCTTTTTTCCGATGCCGTTTCGCGCCGGGCTCAATAGGCCACGGGAACGTCGATCTCCATATCCCCCGTGGGATAGGTGACGCAGGGGTGGATGAAGCCGAACTTGCGGTCCGCTTCCCGGCGGCCGTCGCGGCCCTCCGCCACCCGGTAACCGCCGGCGATCCACTTGCTGTGGCAGAAGCCGCAGCCGCCGGCGCGGCACTTGTTGGGCGCGTTGAGGCCGGCCCGCTCCATGGCGGTGAGCAGGGTCTCGTTCTCCTTCGCGGGGATCACGAACACCTCGTCCCGCATGTGGACGGTGAGGCGGAACTCGGCGGGCTGCTCCAGGGGTAGGTCGCCGCAGCAGGTGGCGTCCCGGTGCAGAGCCTTCAGCGGCAGCTGCAGGGGCGCAAGCTCCCTGCCGATGAAATCGTACATGGCCTTGGGGCCGCACAAGAAGAAGGTGCTGGCGGTCAGATCGGCATATTTCTTCATCAGTTCCGCCGACACAAAGCCTTTCTCGCAGCCGGGCTGCTCCTCTTCGCTGAGGACATACACAACCTTCAGCCTGTCGCAGCGGGCGGCCAGCTCCTCCAGTTCGGCTTTGTAGGCCAGCCGGGCCGCCGTGCGCGCGCCGTAGAACAGGGTCATGGAGTAATCCTCGTCCCCGTCCGCAAGGCTGCCCGCCATGGACACAAAGGGGGTGATGCCGCTGCCGCCGGCAACGCAGACGATGTTCCGGCTGTCCCGCAGGGTCTCATAGTGGAATTCGCCGGAGGGTTCGGTCATGACGAACCGGTCGCCCACGGCCGCCGTTTTGCACAGATAGCCGGACACAAAGCCCGCGTCTTCCACCGCCAGCACCAGCTTGTTCTCCAGCGCCTGACGGGGCGTGGAAACGATGGAATAGGGACGGCTGACCAGGCTGCCGCCGATCTTCACCTGCAGGGAAACATACTGCCCCGCGCGGAAGAAGGGGAATTCCTGGGCGTCCACCCGCTTGAAGGTCAGCTCCCGGATGGTATCGGTGAGGGGACGCGCGGCGGTCAGTTCCACCTGCATATAGCCGGGATGGAGTTTTTTCGCCAGGGTGTTGGTGCGGTACTCCTGGGGCAGGGGTTTGTTCTCCCCTTCCGCCAGCATCCTGCGGCGGGTGGGGACCATCTTTTTGAACCGCAGCATGTCCATAAAGCCAAAGGGCTGTTTTTTGAAATTCATTCTCCCTGTGCCTCCTTTTTCAAGTCGCCCACGGTCTGCCGGCCGGAAAGGTCGCCGGAAATGTAGGCGCTGGAATACCCGCTGGAGCGCATGGCGTAGCCGCCCGCGAAGCGGATGCCGGGGTTGAGCAGGGCGTCCTCTTTCATCATCATCATGCGGGGCATCAGGCTGTCCCACCCGGCGGTCTCATAGCCGTAGATCACGCCTTCGGGGTGGCCGCAGTAGCGGGCATAGGTGGTGGGAGAGGCCACCGAGATCTCCTCGATGGCGTCGCGGATGCGGCAGCCGGTCTCCCGCTCGAAAACGCGGATCATATCTTCCGCGACCTCGTCCTTTTTCTTGAAGTACTCCGTCTCGGACACGTTGCCCCAGTCGTCGGACATGAACATGGTGGTGAAGTACATCATGCAGGTGCCCTCGGGCGAGCACTCGGGCCAGGCGTTGTTCAGGCAGACCGTGGCCTGCACATGGTTGGTGCTCACCTTTTTCATCAGGTCATACTGCTTGACGGTGTCGGCGGTGTCGTAGATGAAGTAGTTGTGGCTGGTGATGCCCAGCTCCTGGGCGGACTTGTTCAGCCCCAGGAACAGCGTGAAGCCGCGGCCGGCGAAGGTGCGGCTGTTGGCGGCACGCACCATCTGCTCGGTGACGGCCTTCTTTTCCAGCATTTTGCCATACACCAGATGGGGCGAGCAGTTGGCGATGACGTGGCGGGTCTCCACCACCTTGCCGCCGGAAAGCTGCACGCCGCGGATGCTGCCGTCGTCGTTTGCCAGAATGGTCTCGGCCTCGGTCTGGTACCAGACGTCGCCCCCCAGTTCCCGGATGCGGGCATCCAGCGCCAGGCTGATCTCGTGGGAGCGCATCTTGGGCATCCAGGCGTCCCGGGTGATGTAGCGGATGACCATGGAGCCGTAGTGCAAAAAGCTCATGCGGTCGCAGTCCACGCCCAGATAGCACCAGTAGGCGTTGAGGATGTCCTTGGCTTTGGGGGGCATCTTCAGGGCGTCCAGCACTTCGTTCACCGAGTAGCTGCCGGCCTTGACGAAGTTGGGGAAGGTCTTCTTCATGTAGGCGGAGTCGGTGTTGCCGTTCACCGAGTTGGAGTAGGTCTGGGCATCCCGCACCTCGTTGCACAGGGCAAAGAAATCCGTCATGGACCGGCGGGACCCGGGCACATACTGCTCCATCTTGTCGATGAAGGCCTGCTGGCCGAAGGGCATCACGCAGTCGTATTTTTTGTCGGTGGTGATGAGGTGATAGGCCTCGGGGATGCGCACCCAGTCGATCTTGTCCTCCACGCCCAGGTCGCGGAACAGCTTGCGCACATCGCCGGGCTCTTCCGGCGAGCCGAAGTCGTTCAGTTCGTGCAGGCTGGCCTCAAATTCAAAGCGCCCCCGCTTGAAGCTGGTGGCAAAGCCGCCGGGCAGGTTGTGCTTTTCCACCAGCAGGCAGGAATATCCCGCCTGCAAAACGCGGATGGCGGCCACCAATCCGCCGTTGCCTGCGCCTATGACCACCACGTCATAGGCATGTTTGCCGTTTGCTGCCATAGTGTGCCTCCTTTATACCAGCAGATTCCGTGAGCGGTCCAGCCAGTGCTGAAGTTCCTCTTCACTTTTCGTCTGCTTATAATAGCTCAAAATGATGCGGTAATACTCGGTGAGTTCCCGGCTTATCTCTTCTTCGCTGAAATCCAGATATCCTGTGGCCATCATCACCGCCATGGAGTAGCAGTAATACTGCATCCTGCGGTGCATTTCCGCCGCCTGCCCTTCGGGAAGTTCCAGGTTCAGCTCCAGCTTGCGGATGGTCTGCGCTTCGTTGGGGTCCTCAAAGAGTTTTTCCCCCTCCACCCGCCGGCGCAGATAGACCAGCTGGAACAGGTTCTTTTCCCGCCGGGCAAACTGCAGGAAGGAAAGGGCCACCTGCTTGTAGCTGCCGGCGTCCTCCCGGAGGCAGCGCTCCCGGACGCTGGCCGTCAGCTCTTCCCGCAGGGTCTCCATGCTTTCAAACTCGGAATAGACCGGCTGGGTGGAGCAGCCCAGTTTTTTTGCGATGTTGCGCACCGAAAGCGCCGCCGGCCCTTCTTCCCGCACAAGCCCGACCGCGGCGTTCAGAATGTCCTCCCGAAAAATGCGTTTTCGCGGCGGCATAAGAGCGCTTCCCTCCCTCTTAAAATAACACGTGTTATTTATTTATCATTGTACTATATCCCGCGGCGTTTGGCAAGCGCCCCGCGGCCGGAAAATGCAAAAAGGGCCACCCTTTCGGGTGGTCCTTTTTGTGCCGCATGCAAGCTGCGGGCTTGTTCTGCTCAGGGTCGCTGCAAGAAAAGCGGCTTATGCCTGCGCTTCATCCTCGTCGGCCTTTTCCTTGTCCTTCTTTGCCAGGATCGCCACGATCACCTGAACGACCGCGATGACTACCATGAGCAGGGTCCAGCGGTCAGTGAAGACCATCGGATTGCCCATGTTCTCGGTCAGGATGAACGCCACGATGGCGCCGATGGCAGGGATCAGGCTGAACACGCGCCAGACGCCCTTCTTGTTCACGGTGTACTCGCCGTTGTTCTTCTCCTTTTTGCCGAAGTAACCGATCAGCAGCAGCACGCTGCCCAGCGCGGTCAGGACGGCCAGGATCAGGTTCAGCAGCGCCCAGGTGCCGCTCACGGGGCCTGCCAGAGGCACGTCTTCCTCTTCCACCGTCTCGGTCTCGCCGGCCTCGCCGGTCTCTCCATTCTCACCGGTCTCTTCGGTAGGAGCCTGCGGCGTTTCTTCGTCGACGATCTCCTCGGGTGTCTCCGGGGTCTCCTCATCGGGGTCCTCCGGGTCCACGGTGCCCGGAGTCACCGGGGGCACCGGGGTGGGCACAGGAGCGGGGGTGGGAGTGGGCTGCACGGGTTCGGACGGGTCGTTCGGGCGGAAGCTGACCACATAGGTCATGTCCTCTGTGATGTTGTCATCGGTGGAGGGAGCCTTGGGCTTCCAGGAAGGCCCGTGCAGGGTGTAGCCGCCGTTGCCGATCGCGACAGGGATCTGCTGGCTGGTCAGATGACCGATGCCATCCTCCGCATAGCTGCCGTTTTCATCCAGCAGGGTGACCACGGTGCTCAGGCTCTTCACCTCGTCCTCGACCGTGCCCTCCTTCGGCCGCACATTGCCGTGGACCGCCTCGAAGGTCACGATGACCTGATACTTGTCGGGGATGCCGTCGCCGTTGGCCGCGTCGCCATCCGCGTCTCTGCCCGGATCCACCAGAGCGTCGATGTCGTAATAGACATTCAGCACATTCTGCTTCGCGTCGATGCCGATGGTCTTGGGGCCGTCGTCGTGGCTGAAGAGATAGTTCTGCTTCTCGAACACAAGGCCCTTGTCGTAGGTGATCTGCGTGTCGTAAGCAGCGCTGCCGGTCTGGCTATCGCGTCCCAGCTCAGTGCCGGAGCGGTCCAGATAGATATGGTTGACGGTATAGTCGTAATTGTTGGCGATGAAGGTGCCTTCAACTTTCAGGTCTTTCGCGGGCATGGTCGCGGGCAGTCCGTCAGGATAGCCCACCACAGTCCAGCCGCTGAAGGTGTAACCCTCGCGGTCCGCCGGATCAGCCATGATGCTGATGGGCTGGTTGTAGACCGCGGTGTCGGTGCCGTAGACCGCGCCGTCCAGCCAGTAGGTGATGGTGTGCTTGGGGACCTCCACGTCTTTGTAGTCCCAGCTGCCGGTGACCTTCACATCGTCGTCACCCATGACGCCGTTGTTCGGGTCGGTCCAGCCGTTGAAGGTGTACTCGCCGTTGATGTTGCCGTAGGCATCGTAGGTGTTCACCACATACCCCTTGGTGTACTTGGAGTCGATGGTGTAGCCCTGGCCCTTCACAAGGTCAGTGATGGGGTCGGGCAGGGTCTCGCTGGTGGGAGCATTGCTCCACTCGTACTTGACCTGATGTTTGGCGACTTCCACGGTCTCGTGTTTCCAGCTGCCGGTGACGGTCACGCCTTCGGTCTTCATGACGCCGTTGTTCGGGTCGGTCCAGCCGCTGAAGGTGTAGCGGTCGGTCACGTTGCCGTAGGCATCTTTTTCCACCACGACCGTGGCGCTGGTGTACTTGGAGTCGATGGTGTAAGGCTCACCGAATTTCACAGTTTGGTCAGCAGGCTTCGTCACGCTATCGGGCGCGCCGGTCCAGCTGTAGGTTACCTTGTAGTCCTTGGGCGCAAAATGCGCGGTGTAGACGGCATCGGCCTGCACGTTTTTCGGCGCAAAGTTCGCCTTGTCGCTGACCTCCTTGCCTTCCTCGTCCGTCCAATTGACGAACTTGTAGCCGGTGCCCGGGGTGGCGATAGAACCCTTGCCGTCCTGGCCCGCATTGACGGTCTCAGACACGGGGCTGACCTTGCCGCCGACGTTGGCCACATAGGTGATGTTGAACACGTTCACCTTCCACTGGGCAAAGAGAACGGTATCCTCGTTGACCACGGAAATGGTTGCACCGGCCGCATAGGAAGTGCCCTTTCCGTCCGCCTGGGTGTTCCAGCCGATGAACTCGTGGTTGGTCTTCTTCAGCCCGTCGCCGCCGGCCACAGGGGAGTAATCCTCGCCCTTGACCAGGATGGTGCTTTCGGGCACTGTGCCCGTGCCGCCGTTGGCGTTGTAGCTGACGGTGACCAGATCCGGAGACTCCTCGTTCACATAGATCTTCACCACATAGGAATAGACATCCTCTGCCAGGTCGCCGGGCTCCCACTGAACGGTGTAGAGGCTGCTGTCGTCGGTGAGGTCATAGCCCCACATCTCCTTGGCCAGCTCAGCGGCGCTGTAATTGTTCTTGTAGTCGTTCAGTCTGGTCCAGTTGACGTCCTCATTTTTGGAGTTGAGGCGCGTGCTGCTGCCGGGCTCGCCCGCATACAGCTCCACGGTGATCTCATAGGTCTGCGTGTTGTGCCACACCGCGTAAAGGTCCACGTCCTTTCCGGGCATGGTGAAGGTATCGCCGGCCTTGTACTGCGCGACCGTGGCGTTTTTGTCCTCAGCCCAGCCCAGGAACGTGTAACCGTTGCGGGACAGGGTGCCTTGCGGCTCAACGGTGACCGGCGCGCCCTCGACGTATTGACGGCCATTGGGCACTTTGCCGGTGTACTGTCCAACCAGCGCATTCGGATCATAAGTTACATTGTATTTGTTCTTATCCAGGATCACGCCGTCCACATGGTAACCATCATTCTCTTGTTTGATGACATACCAAAGGATGTACTGGGTGGCGGGGTCATAGGTCTTGCCCGCAGCTTGCACTGCCTGCTTGATCTGGTCATCGGTAGGTTGTTTGTTCAGATTATCCTTCACAGCCTTGCCGGTGGAATCGACCACAAACTTGCCCTGCTTAATGGCTTCATCGACTACAATACCCGCAGTGTAATACTCGCCGTCATATTCAGCAGGTTCCCGGGGGATCGTTCCGTCCAGGCGGATGAAGAAGGTCGCATTCGCATTGTAATTCTTCACCCAAATGGCGTAGAGGGTCACGTCATGCGCCGGCAGAATATAGGAATAGCCGGCGGGGTAAATGGTTTGTTTGTAGTTTTCGGACGTGCCGTTATTGGCAGTGGCGGACGTGCTCCATCCAATGAAGCCCTGGCCGTCCATAGAAGGCAGGGGCACCACATTGCCGGATTCCCCGTTCACCGCCGCGGGAGCAGTGCCGGAGCCGCCGTTGGCGGTGTTGACATTATAGGTAAGGGTGACCTTGGCAGGAATCACGGTGACGGTGTATTTGTAGGTATCGGTCTTCATTGTGAAAAAGGACAAATATGTGTGACTCACAGTGATGGTAGCCGTACCTAATCCCACGCCGATCACCGTCGCGTTCCGGCCGTCGCTTTGCAGAGACACAACGCCTTCGCCGCCGGAGATGCTCCATTCGTGGGTTACGCTCAATTCACCTCTGATGCCAAAGCTTTTGCCCACTTCTATTTCTTTGGGTTCTGCATTAATATAATCGGCGCGGCTGGCCAGGGCGGGGGTCACGGTCTCGGCCACATAGTAGCCGATGGGGCTGAAGGAGCTGACCTCCAGCGTGCCGACGCCCGCCTCGGCGGTCTCCAGGGTGCCGTCCGCCTTCTGGTGGAACATGACGACGGTCTGGTTTTCGCCCGCTTCGGGCAGCGCCATGGTCACGGTGACCGGCTCTTCGGGCTGCACGGCGGCGCCCTCGGCGTCCACGATGGTGACATCATAGACCACCAGAGCGTTCAGGGACTGACCCTCCCCCAGCAGCGCGCCGATCTGGCCCTCCAGGGCGGTGCGGTCCTCCAGGGGCGCGACCTCCACGGCGGCGCCCTCGGGCAGAACGCCTTCCACCGTGTAGGCGGTGCCGTCCTCAGCCGTGCCGGTCAGCTGGACCGGCTCCTTCTCCACAGGGGTCTCCTCGGCAGGAGCCTCATTCTCGGGGGTCTCCTCAGCGGGAGTCTCCTCGGCGGGAGTCTCTTCCTCAGGGGTCTCCTCAGCGGGAGTCTCCTCGGCGGGAGTCTCCTCGGCGGGAGTCTCTTCCTCGGGGGTCTCCTCGGCGGGAGTCTCTTCCTCGGGGGTCTTCTCGGCAGGAGCCTCTTCCTCAGGGGCCTCCTCCGCAGGGGCCTCCTGGGTGGGGGTCTGCCCCACTTCCTCTTCGTTGTTCAATGCCTCAGAGGCCGTTTCCTCGTCAGCAGCGGTGCTGACGGAAACGGGCGTCTGCGCTGCTGCGACCATGCCGTTGTCTGCAAACGCGCCCAACGGTGTTGTGGTCACGACCAGCGCCACCGCCAGCAGGACGCTGACGGCGCGGCGAACTTTGTGCCAAAACTCGTTCATGATGTGCTCCTTTCTGAATTGATATCCGCTTTCTCCCCAAGATGGGAAAACAAAACAGCCAGCCACCGAATTGCAATCACTTACACATCGGTAGCTGGCTGCCATTTTCAGGCCCTTTAGCTTTGCGTCGCCGGCTTTCGCCGGTTTTGCTCTTTCAAACAGTGCCGTTTTTGGTGGGATGACTCTCTTGCTGTTCTCATTGTAGCACCCCTCGGTCACAAACCGGTCACAAAAGCGGTATCCAGGAAAAATTTTTATTTTTCCGCTCGAAGCGCCTGTTTTTGCGGGTGTTTTTTCGCCGCGCCCGGGCCGATGAAGCAAAAAGCCCCCGAGGGCTCGCCGCCTTCGGGGGTCCTTTTGTTTTGAGTGCAAGCGCCGCCGGGCGCTTCGGCTGTCACATCCTTTGCAGCTGCTCCTGCTCGAACTGCCGGCGGTAGAGGTCGCGGTAATAGCCTTTTTGGCGGATGAGCTCGTCGTGGGTGCCCTGTTCCACGATGGCGCCGTCCCGCACCACCAGGATGAGGTCGGCGCGGCGGATGGTGGACAGGCGGTGGGCGATGAGGAAGGAGGTGCGGCCCTTGAGCAGAAGCTCCGTCGCCTCCTGGATGAGGCGCTCGGTCTTGGTGTCGATGGAGCTGGTGGCCTCGTCCAGCACGAAGATGCGCGGGTCTGCCAGCACGGCCCGGGCGAAGGAGATGAGCTGCTTTTCTCCGGTGGAAAGGCGGTCGCCGCCCTCGCCCACGTCGCTGGCGTAGCCCTTTTCCAGCTTCATGGCCACCTGGTCCGCCGAGACGGCCTTCGCCGCCGCGATGACCTCCTCGTCGCTGGCGTCCAGGCGGCCGTAGCGGATGTTCTCCATCACGGTGCCGGAAAAAAGGTGCGGGCTTTGCAGCACATAGCCGATGCTGCTGTGCAGCCAGAGCTGGCTGCGCTGGCGGTAGTCCTTTCCGTCGATGAGCACCTGGCCGGAGGTGGGCTCGAAGAAACGGCAGGCCAGGTTGACCAAGGTGCTTTTGCCCGCGCCCGTCTCGCCCACGATGGCGATGGTGGAGCCGGCGGGTATCTTCAGATCGAAGTGGGAGAGCACGTCCTCGCTGCCGTCCGGGTAACGGAAGGAGACGTCCCGGAACTCGATGTCGCCCCGAATGGGCTCCCAGTTCTCCCGCTTCGGCTCAAAGACGGTGCCGTATTTTTCGATGACTTCGGGCGTGTCGGTGATGAGGGGCTGCTGTTCCAGCAGGCCCATCACCCGCTCGATGTTTGCCTGCAAAGCCAGGATGTCCGCGATGTTGCGGGCAATCTGCTGGATGGGCTCGAAGATGCCCACCGCGTAGGAGGTGAAGGCCGACAGCGTTCCGATGAGCATCAGCTGCTCCAGCGCCAGCGCGCCGCCCCGGGCCAGCACGATGGCCGTGGTCAGCGAGCTGAAAAACATCACCAGCGGGATGTAGACCGCCGAGAGCCGCGCCGCCCTCACCGACGACAGGCGCATGTCCTGGGTGACCGCCTCGAACTCGCGGCTGTTCTGTTCCTCGATGACCAGGGTCTTGGAGGTGCGCGCGCCCATGATGCCCTCGTTGTAGGCGCTGGTGATGCGGGAGTTCATCTTGCGCACCCGGCGGTTCCAGCGCAGGATACGGTCCTGGAACCAGGCGGTGAGCAGCGCCATCACCGGCACGATGAGGATGACCGCCGCCGCAAGGCCGGGGTCCAGCGCGAACATGATGGCGAACACGCCCAGCACGTAGAACACGGCCCACAGAACGTCCACCATGTTCCAGGCGATGATGGCGGCGATGCGGTTGGTGTCGCTCATGATGCGGGAGAGCAGATAGCCCACGGGGGTGACATTATAATAAGAGAGGGAGAGGGTCTGCAGGTGCACGAAGCAGGCGCGCTTCATGTCGCGGCCCAGCTGCATCTCGATGCGCATGGACCGCCGGGTGAAGAGGATGACCGCCAGCGCCTGCATGCCGATGACGCAGCCGTAGAAAAGGGCGAAGCCCGGCAGGCCGGACACATCCCCCGTCTCGATGAATTCGTCGATGGCGTACCGCTGGAACAGCGGCAGGGCGATGTCGATGACGGCGCAAAAGACGTTCAGCGCCAGCACCACGGCCACCAGGCCCCGGTAAGGCCGCAGGAAGGGCAGCAGCTTTTTCCAGGAGCGGATGTCGAAGGATCTTGTGTATTCCTGTTCGTCAAACCCCATGGCTCTCCCCTCCTTCCTCCGAAAGCAGAAGGTCCCGGTCCTCCCCGGTCATCTGCAGGTCGTAAATTTCGCGGTAAAGGCCGTTTTTCGCCATCAGCTCCTCGTGGCTGCCCAGCTCCGCCACCCTTCCCTCCTGCAGCACCAGGATGAGGTCCGCCTGCATGAGGGTGGTGATGCGGTGGGAGATGAGGATGACCGTGGCCGCGCCCTTGGCCTGATGGAGCGAAGCGCGAATTTGCGCGTCCGTCTCCGCGTCCACGGCGGAGAGGGAATCGTCGAAGATGAGGATGGGCGCGTCCTGCATCAGGGTGCGCGCGATGGCCACCCGCTGCTTCTGCCCGCCCGAAAGGGTCACGCCCCGCTCGCCCACAATGGTGTCGTAGCCGTCGGCAAATTCCAGGATGGCCTCGTCCACGTGGGCCGTGCCGGCGTGGCGGCGCACCTCCTCCAGCGGCGCGCCGGGGCGCACGGCGGCGATGTTCTCCCGGATGGTGCGGGAGAAGAGGAAGGGCTCCTGCAGCACGATGCCGATGTTCCGCCGCAGCCAGGGGCGGCTGATATCCTGAATGTCCACGCCGCCCACGGTGATGCGCCCGAACCCCGGCGGCAGGTCATAAAGCCGGTCCAGCAGGTGCATCATGGTGGATTTGCCGCTGCCCGTGGCCCCCAGCACCGCAAAGGTCCTGCCGGCGGGGATGGTGAAGCTCACGTCCCGCAGGACCGGCTGCCCGCCGTAGGCGAAGGAGACGTGCTCGAACACGATGTCTTTGTCCATGGGCGGGGTCTGGGCGCTCGCCGGCTCCTGCTCCGGCTCGGAATCCAGGATGTAGGCCAGCCGCTCGATGGACACGCCCGCCTTGCTCATCTCCGAGAGGATGCGCCCGAGGCCTCGCACCGGCCAGACCAGCGACTGGTTATAGGACACGAAGGCCAGAAACTCGCCCAGGGTGACGGCCCCGCCCACCGTCTGCACCACGCCCACCGAGATGACGGTGAGGATCTGCAGGCCGGTGATGAAGTCGCCCACGCCCCAGTAGGCGCTGAGCAGCCGTCCCAGGCGGATCCACAGCGAGGCGAACCGCTCGTTCTTTTTGTCAAAGCGCTCCACCTCAAAGGCCTCCCGGCCGAAGGCGCGCACCACCCGCACGCCCGCCAGGTTCTCCTGCACCGTGGCGGACAGTTCGCCCTCGGCCTCGTCCGCCGTCAGAAAGCGCCGCGCGATTTTCGAATAGAAAAGCACCGAGTAGAGCAGAATGACCGGCAGAAAGCCCGCGGCGATGAGGGTCATTTTTCCGTTCATGGAAAGCATCACCGCCAGCGAGAAGCCCACCAGAAAGACGACACGGAACACCTCCAGCAGCTGGTTGGTGACGAAGTTGCGCACCACCTCCACGTCGGAGGTGCAGCGCTGGATGATCTCGCCGGTGCTGTGGCGCACATGCCAGGCGTAGGGCAGCCGCTGGATGTGGCGGTAGAGTTCGTCCCGCAGGGACTTGACAAAGTTCTCGGAGGCGTTTGCCGTGCCCATGCGGCTGCCGTAGGTGCAAAGGCCCGCCAGCACCGCCACCGCCAGCAGAAAGCCCGCCGCCGCCAGCAGCCGGGTCATGGGCCCGGCCGCCAACAGCGCCGGGGGCGCAAGGGCCGTCACCACCTTGGGCAGCGGCTCCCCGCCCAGGATGGAGTCCACCGCCACCCGCACCACCTGGGGCGTGAGCGAAGAGAGCACCGTGTTGCCCATGGAAAACGCCAGCGTTAGCGCGAAGAGCCACAGATAAGGCCGCAAAAAGCGCCAGATGAGTGCCCGTTTCGTTCGTTTCAAACCGTTCCCTCCCTTTTTCCCAAAGAAAAAACGCCCCCGGCACAAAGGCCGGAGGCGCTGCATTCATCCCGCAAAAGTCTGCCCCTCACGCAGGGCAGGGCGAAGGCGCGGACAGTCCGTTCCGGCTTTTCAGAGATCTCGCATGTTCACTGAAACGCTTTTCGGTCATTCTGCCCGCCTCCTTTCTGAGTATGCGCTGTGTTGCAAGGTCCACTATACCCTGCCCGTTTTGGGTTGTCAAGAGGGCCGCCGGGCGCCCCCGGGCCGGGGCGGCGGTTTTCGGCGGTTCGCCGAATTTTGGGCGCCGCTTCCCGGCAAAATAACGGTTTGCCGCCCTCAGAAAGTGGGGCCGTCCACCTGCACCGTGCCGTCTTCCTTCACGGTGATGGTCATGCCGTCCTGCACGAAGTCCAGAAACTCCTCGCCCAGGCAGTCGATGACCGGCATCTGAACATCGTCCAGCCAGACGGCGGCCAGCACCGAGCCGGCGGCGGCCAGCGAGTCGATGGGGTTGGAGAACAGCAAACAGGCCGGCTGGCGGTTCATGGAGCAGGCGCAGTAGAGCACCAGCCCGCCGGTGGTGGAGCCGATGGTCTGGGGCAGGCACAGGGCCTTGCCCGCCATGGGCTTGCCGTAGAGGTCGGGGTTGTTCTGGTCGCCGCAGGTGGTGGTCTTGTCGCCGAACTGCAGGGCCTTCTGGAAGGAGGCCAGGGTGTTCAGCCCCCCGTGGGAGACGAGGGCGGGTGCGCTCACGCAGCCGGGAGCCACCACGCGTCCGTGGAATTCTTTCATTTGCCTGCCGCTCCTTTCGTGATGATGTCCAGGATTTCCGCCTCGGTGTAGTAGCGGGCGGTGGTGTAGGTGCGCAGCTTGTTGGAGCAGGTGATGACCGGCATGGGCCCGCACAGGGGGTTGTTCATGTACATCAGCGGGCAGATGCAGGAGAGGATGGCCCCGGTGGCCGCAAGGCGGGCGGCGTATTCGGTGGCCTCAAAGGCCTTTTTCACGCCGGGGGCGGTGGTGAACACGGTGGGCACCGCCAGCTTTTTGCGGCCCGATGCTTTGAGGCCCTCTTCCAGCGCGTCCGTCCAGTCCTTCAGCTGCTGCAAACTCAGGTGGGGGCAGCCCACGAAGCAGAGCTTGGGCTTTGCGTCGGGGTTTTTCCACACCAGGAGGTAGCTCTCCTTCACCCGGCGCAGTTCGGCGTCGTCGATGACGTACTCCTTCGCGCCGGGGAGGATGAGGTCCTTTCCCTGCTGCTTTGCCTCGGGGGTGAGGCCCTCGATGTGGTAGAGGCCCACCGCGCCGTTGGAGGCGGCGGCCGCGCCGAAGTCCTTCAGATAGGCGCAGGCGGAGTCGTCCAGCTCGCTTCCCAGCCAGCGGTCCAGACCCGCCACATAGGGCACGTCCTCCATCACCTTCATGCCGATGGCGGAGCCCAGCAGCTGGGCCTCGGGCTTTTCGGTGGTTTCCACCTTCACCACCCAGGAGGCCCTGCGGCCCTCGTCGGTGAGCAGGCCGAAGGATGGCACGAAGCCGGCGATGGAGCCCATCAGGTCCATGATGCCGGAGTTGCGGTTGCACCGCGCACCCAGCACCGAGTTTGCGTAGACCACCGCCGAAGATTCGGCCCAGCTGAGCACCTCGCCCTGGGCGGGGCGGTTGCCCTGTTCGTCCAGATAGCAGGCGCAGCTGAAGGCTTCGTCGTCCTTCAGGCCCAGGGCCTTCAGCTGGCCCTCGTAGAAGCCCTGCTTGCTGTACATGAACTTCTTAAAGACCAGATTCTGCAAGAAGTTCGCGGGCACCTTGGGGTCCAGGGGCCGGGGGTCCGCCGAGAACTTCTGGCCGGACACCGCCCCCGCGGCGATGAGCTGGTCCATCAGGTCGTAGACCGGGCCCAGGGCCTTGAGGCCGAAGGAGGTGACCAGATGGTTGTAGCGGCTGGTGACCGGCACCATCTTCTCGGCCCCGAAAATTTCGCCGTATATGACCAGGGTCTTCATCACCTTGGCCATGGTCTGGCCCTTTTCGCCGTTCAAAAGGGCCTGCTGTTCCTGTGTCAGTTTCATGTTTGTTCCTCCCTCACAGCTTCATGGCCACGTCCCAGGCGCGCCAGATGACGGTGCGCAGGTTGCCCACCTTGGCGGCGTCGCCCACGATGTGCACATGCCGGCCTTTGGCCGCCAGCGGCGCGGGGCGGTAGCCCGCCGACAGGATGACGGAATCCGCCGGGATGTCCTGCTTTTCGCCGTTTTTGCCGGTGACGGTCACGCCGTTTTCCCGAATTTCAGCCACGGTGCTCTCCAGATGCACCGGCACCTTGTTGGTGCGGAAGAAGTCCCGCAGGTAGCTGGCGTTGGCAAGGCACACGCCGGCCACGGCGATGAGGTCGTTCTTCATCTCCACGACCACCGGCTCCTTGCCCTGGAGGTAGAGGTCATAGGCGATTTCGCAGCCGGTGAGACCGCCGCCCACGATGACCACCTTCTGGCCCACGGGTTTGCGGCCCAGCAGGTAGTCCACCGCCTCCACGGCCTTGTCCGCGCCGGGCACCGGCAGCTGCACCGGCACAGAGCCGGTGGCCACCACCACCTCGTCGGCGTGCAGGGAGGCGATGTCCTTCACCTCGGTGTTCATGCGCACGGTCAGGCCGGGGCAGTTTGCCACCTCCCGGGCGTACCAGGCCAGCAGCTGGCGGTCCTTCTCCTTGAAGGAGGGGGCGGCGGCGGCGTTGAACACGCCGCCCAGCTCGCCGCTCTTTTCATAGAGGGTGACGCTGTGGCCCCGCTTGGCGCAGACCAGCGCGGTCTCCATGCCGCCGATGCCGCCGCCGATGACCGCGATCTTCTTGGGGCGGGCGGCGGGCTCGATGCGGTATTTGCGGGACTGCATGGTGCGGGGGTCCAGCGCGCAGCGGGACATGCCCCGGGTGTCCGGCAGGGATTGGGCGTTGGCGTGGCCCTTGAAGTGGGAAAGGTTGAAGCAGCCGTTGTGGCAGCAGATGCAGGGGCGCACCTCCTCGAGGCGGTCCTCCAGCAGCTTTGTGACCCACTCGCCGTCCGCCAGAAACTGCCGGGCCGCGCCCATGGCGTCGATGCGGCCCGCCTCGATGGCACGGGCGGCGTCCTCCGGCTCCATGCGGCCGGCGCACACCACCGGGATGTCCACCGCCTCACGGATGGCGGCCACGTCCTCCAGGTTGCAGTTCAGCGGCATGTACATGGGCGGATGGGACCAGTACCAGGAATCGTAGGTGCCGTTGTCCGCGTCCAGCATGTCGTAGCCCGCGTCCTGCAGGTACTTTGCGGCCAGACGGCCTTCCTCCAGGTCGCGGCCTATCTCCTCGTACTCCTCGCCGGGCATCGCGCCGTAGCAGAAGTCCTTCACCTTGGAGACGGCGCTGTAGCGGATGGAGACGGGATACTCCTGGCCGCAGACGCCCTTGATGGCCTTGACGATGTCCACGGCGAAGCGGTAGCGGTTCTCAAAGCTGCCGCCGTAGTTGTCGGTGCGGTGGTTGGTGTATTTCAGGGCGAACTGGTCCAGCAGATAGCCCTCGTGCACCGCGTGCACCTCCACGCCGTCCACGCCGGCCTCCTTGCAGAGCGCCGCCGTTTTGGCAAAGGCCTCAATAATTTCCTCGATCTGGGCCAGGGTCATCTCAGGGCAGGTGACCCCCTCGGCCCAGCGGGAGGGCAGCGGGCTGGGGCTGGCCAGCTGATAGTCGGTGTCCAGGATGGGCTTTGCCAGCACCTTCAGCACCGGGTTTTTGTGGATGGGCAGCACCTCGTCGGAGATGCCCCAGGCGCGGCCCATGCCCGCGGTGAGCTGCACGAACAGCTTCGCGCCGGTGGCGTGTATCTCCTCCATGAAGTCCTTCAGCTGGCGGAACATCTTCTTGTTCTGGTAGAGCCAGCGGCCGCCCAGGGTGTCCCGGATGGGGGCGATGCCGGGGATGATGAGGCCCACGTTGTTCTTCGCCCGCTCCAGAAAGAAGTTGGCAGCCTCCTTGTCAAAGTGGTTGGGCTCCATCCAGCCAAAGAGAGAGGTGCCGCCCATGGGGCACAGGACGATGCGGTTCTTTATCTCCACATTGCCGATCTTCCAGGGGGTGAACAGGGCTTCGTAGCGTTCGTTCATTCCTTTGTCTCCTTTTTCATTGGGCCAGCGAGAAGGTGAAGGTGGCGCTTTCGTCGCCGTAGTTCTCATTGCTCACCCACAGCAGGCTCTTGTCCGTCAGGTTGTAAACGGCGCTGTGCACCGTCAGGCTGTTTTTGTCGTCGTTGTCCCAGCCGCGGCGGCCCACCGAGGCCAGGATGCTCATGGCGGCGGCTTCGTCGGCCACCACGCCATTGGTCTTGCCCAGCTCTTCATAGAGACGGTCGTAGCGGTCAGCGCCCTTCTTGTCCTCCTCTGGGCAGCCGTCGTAATAGCCCGGCTGGAGCACGAAGTTGGTCACCACCTGCCAGTCGCTGGCCGCCTCCCGGGGGCCGATGCGGCTGTCATCATCGTTGTAAACGACCTTCAGGGTGCGGGCGGCTCCGTCGTTGTCGGTGGCGTCGGTGCCCGCCGTCCACTCCAGCACGGCGCTGCGGCCGGTGGAGTCCGCCACCATGTAGTGGTAGGAGGTCTGGGCCGAGTCGTGCAGGTCATAGGATGAGGCGATCTCCACCGCTTCCTCCACACTGCCGGCATAGTCCAGGATCAGGCGCAGCAGGGTGGTGGAAGTGAAGTCCGGCTTGTCGGTGTTCTGGTCGGTGGCCACCGTGGCCTCGCCGCCCTGGTAGGTCATGTAGATGCCGCAGCTCACGCCCGCGTCGTTCACGCCGTCCAGCGGGGCATAGGGGGCGGCCAGGCAGGTGATGCGGTCCATCAGGCTCTCCAGGCCCCGGTCCACGTCGATGCCCAGGAATTTCAGGTCCACCGTGGAGATGGTGGCGTGCCGGCCCTCGCCGCCCTCGGTGAACACCAGCATGGTGTTGGTCTTGGACAGGTCATAGTTGCGGGCAAAGAGGGCGTCGCCCTCCTTTGTGGCCGCGGTGAAGGAGGAGCAGCCGATCTCCGGGGCGCTGATGTCGATGTTCAAAAGGCCCCGGGTGATGTTGCCGGTGACGAAAGCGATGAGTTCATCGTCGCTCTTCACGCCGCCCTGCTCCACAAATTCATCCAGGTAAAAGCCGCCTTTCACCTGCATGGCGTACACCGCGCCGTCCTGGTGTTCGCCGTTGCTCTCCCGCAGCATCTCAATGCTGAGCAGGGTCCCCAGCTCGTTGTGCCACATGGCCCAGACGCCCGCCGCCGCCAGCGCCAGCAGCGCGGCCAGCACCGCCAGCAGGGTGAGCAATATCTTTTTCACTTTCATATCCGATTCCTCTCTTTGCTTGCTTATTCAGGGATGCCTTCTTTGGTGAGCACCCGGAGGTTGCCGATGATGGAGTCCAGCGCGCCGTAAAAGGTTTCCCGCTGGGCGTCGGTCAGGTCCTTGCCGGCAACCTCCACCGCCCGGCCCGCCCGCCGGCGCACGTGCTCCGCCGCCTGCCGGCCCGCCTCGGTGAGGTGGATGGTGCCGCCGTAGCCGCTCTTGTGGGGGCCCTCCTTGCGCACCAGGCCCTTCTCTTCCAGAATGGCCAGCATGCGGGAGGCGTCGGACTTGTCTTTCGCGCACTGTTCGCACAGTTCCGGCACTGTGATCCCCTCCGGGTACCGCCCGATGATGACCAGATAGGTGGCGTGGGCTCCCTTCAGGCCGTAGGCCTTCATCTCCTCCCCCGCCAGCTTGTGCCAGCAGCGGTTGATCTCCGCGATGGCCACCGAAAACCGTTCAAACCGCTCTACCATGAGGATCCTCCCCTCCCGTTCCAAAGAAATTGAAAATGCAACTTTTACAGTATAACCTCATAATGTTGACTTGTCAACTTTTTTGGCAGCCTTTTGCCCCAAGGCCTGGATGTCGAAAAGAGTTCAAAAGCACGGCGGCGCCGCGCCTTGCGGTCATTGACGGCTTTCGATCCGTTCAGGCCGCTCCCGGCCGCACCCAACCGCAGCTATTTCCAGAAAGTTATCCTCTGAAAGAAACTCTGGTACGGCCAATCAAACGCCTTGTCTCCCCGCCGCCGTTGTGATATGATTTTCATATAGGCTGTGCAGAGCAGAAGGTGGAGATCCTATGGCTGAAGTGATCGCACTGATGAAAGAGTTCGGAACGTCCGTGCTCCAGCCTGGCGCAGTAGCCGGCATCGCCGTTGCCTCTTTATCCTGGAGGTGCGGTGGTCCCATGCTCATCCGCCCCATAGCAGGCGGGTGGAGAAGGCGGTGGCCTTGGGCCATGTGGTGACGGCCAAGCGGATCAAATACTGGGACGACGGCGTCACGCCCGATGAGAAAACCACCTCGCAGTATCACGCCACCTATGCCTATGAGGTTTCCGGGAAACACTACCAGTACAAATACCTGGAGCGCGCCGTCCCGCCGGTGCAGATCCAGCTGTATTATCTGGATGATCCCGGCAGAGCGTTCCGCGGCAAAGAAAAGCGAAGCGGGCTCGCTCAGGTTTTCTTCCTTCTGCTCCCCATCCCTGTGGGCGCGGCGGCAGCGTACCTGCTCGGCGTGAAATGACTGGCTCCAAAGCCTCCCGCCTCTGTGGGAGGCTTTTATCTTTGGCTCTGCGGCGCAGTTTCTGCTGTATCTGCCACCCCACGGTCATTCCGCCCTCTGCCCCACCGGGGCGGCGGGCGGTGCGGGTGTTCCTCTGCGCCGCCGCTTCCCATATCAGGGCACACATGAAAAGCACGATGCACATTTGATTTGTAGCGGCAAAAAAGAAGCCGCCGGCATTATGCGCGGCCCCCCCGCTTCAAAAGAGTGCGCTGCCATCGCAGGTTGATCTGTTCTTGCCAAAAAAATGCCAAAAATTTTCACACGCCTCTTTTTTCGCAACAGAAAAAACCGTGCAAACGGCTTGTTTGCACGGTTTTTTATGGTTGCGGGAGGCGGATTTGAACCACCGACCTTCGGGTTATGAGCCCGACGAGCTACCAGACTGCTCCATCCCGCGATATCAGCGTCCTCTTTTGATGGCGCTCTATTAATATATCACACTGTGCGGGAGTTGTCAAGGATTTTTTGCACGATGACGCGATATTTTGCACCGGGCTCAACCCAGATACTTTTTCAGGTAAGCGCCTGCGCCGGTGCCGTCGCTCGCCGTCAGGCGCCAGCCGCCCGGGGCGCCCTCGTCCCGGGTGAGCACCGCCACCCGGCAATTGTCCAGGTTGACGGACCAGAACTGATCCAGCGGGTTCGCCAGCGCCGCCGTGAGCATGGCGTGGAGCGCCGCGCCGTGCCCCGCCACCAGCAGGGTCTGGCCGGGGTGCTTTTCGGCCGCAAAGGCAAGGAAATCGCCGGTGCGCTCCAGGGCGCTTTGCAGGCTCTCCGCCCCCTGCGGCGGGCGGTAGGACGCCGGATCGGCGAAAAAGCAGGCGAACGCCGGGCCCAGGGTATGGGGGTCCTTGCCCTCATAGGGCCCAAAGGCGATCTCGGTGAGGCGCTCGTCCGGGCATATCTTCTCCTCCCGCCAGCCGCTGACCAGCTTCGCGGTGTCCATCGCCCGCTGCAGCGGGCTGGAATACACCGCATCAAAATGCACGCCGGCCAGGCGTTCTCCGGCCTCCATCGCCTGACGGCGGCCCGTCTCGTTCAGAGGGATATCAGTGCGTCCCTGCAGCATCGCCCGCAGGTTCCAGTCGGTCTGACCGTGCCGGATGAGATACAGCTGTGTTTGCGGCAAAAAACAGGCCTTCTTTCGTTGAAAGGCCGAATTATCGGCCTTTTTGTCTGCTATGATAAAGATGCACGGAAAAAATCACCACTTGGCTTTGGTCTCCACCACCTTGCCGGCGATGAAAAGCTTGTCCAGCTCCTCGCCCCGCAGCACCTTGGGCTCGTAGGCGGGGTTGAAGGGCTGAAGCACCACGGCGTTGCCCCGCAGAACATATTTCTTCAAGGTCCCCTCGCCCTCGTCACCGTAGACCATCACGCCCAGATCGCCGTTTTCCAGCGTAGGCTGCCGGTGCACCAGCGCCAGGTCGCCGTCGCTGATGCGGGGTTCCATGCTGTCGCCCTTGACCACCAGATAAAAATAGCTGGCGGGGTCCTTCACACGGGCGTATTCCACGCCGTAGTCCTCTTCGAAGGCCAGGGCGCCGAAACCGGCGCGCACGGTGCCCACCACAGGGATGGGGCTCTCTTCGTAGCCGCCGAAAAATCGCTGAGCTGCGGCGGCCGGCGCCACCGCGGCCAGACCCATCAGATCGTCGATGGAGGTGCCCAGCAGCGCCGCGAGACGCGCCAGAGTGTCGGGGTCCGGCGAGGAGCGGCCGGTCTCCCACTTGCCCACCGCCTGCTGGCTGACGCCCAGCTGGACCGACAGGCTTTTCTGGCTGAAGCCGCTGCGCTTTCTCAGTTCTTTTAAACGCTCTGGGAACATGGCCATTCCGCTCCTTTCCTGTATGGGTCTATTATACAACCGCAGGATGTTTTTGTAAAGAAAAATGTAAAAAAAGTTGTTATTTTTGCTTGACAACAACCATTGGTTGTTGTAGGATAGAGCCACAGGGACGAACCTTCGCGCTGTGCGGCAAAATGGAGGGAATCGATATGAAAGAGACGATGTGCATGATGCTGGCTATTTTTGCGGGGCTTGGCGTTGTGATGCTGGCCGGGGCCCTCATCGAGGGAGGCCTGTCGGCCCCGGCGCTGCTGGGGCTGGCGCTGTGCGCGCTGGCAGCACGGGTTTTTTATCGGTTGGGTTCCCAGCCCGCCCGCCCTGAACGGCGGCGGGTGAAGCGTCACACCAGCCCGGCGGCGGGCTTTTCCAAAAAGTCCGGCAGCCTGCGAGCGGCCTGAGCCGCCGGAGGGCTCGGCATAAAACGCGACGGAGCGGGCATGCGGAAGGCCTGCCCGCTTTTCCATGTCTTTCTGAGCATTTTGAGCATGAGGCGGTCAAAATCCCTTGACAGGTCCAGCAAAGTATGATAATATGTATAGCGTGCCATCGAACGCGCAAGGCGGCCACTATGGAGAGGTGTCCGAGTGGTTTAAGGAGCCGGTCTTGAAAACCGGTGACCCGGCAACGGGCCATGGGTTCGAATCCCATCCTCTCCGCCACCGGCTCCCGGCTCGGCTGAGGCTGCGCCGGGAGCCGGGCATATGTCAATCCAATAAAAAGCGAGGTCTTGCAGATGGGAGAGTTCAGGGTAATCACGGACGGTTCAGGGGACATTCCTCAGGAAGTAATAAAGGCCAGGGACATCAAAGTCATAAACTTCTTCGTTATGCTCGGCAGCGGCGAATATTTGCAGCAGGGCGTGGACATCGGAGACGAAGAGTTTTACGAGTGGATGGTCACCCACCCCGGCGTGTATCCCAAGAGCTCTACTCCCTCTACGCAGGATTATCTCAAGGCTTTTACCGAAATAGCCAAGGCCGGGGAGAAGGCTATAGTGCTGTGCATCACTGAGAAGTTCTCCAATTCATACCAGACCGCCTGCATAGCGCTCGACCTGCTGCGCGAGGACTACCCGGACGCGGAGATAACCGTGATAAATTCCATGGTCAACACCGTGCTGCAGGGGCTGATGGTGCTTGAGGCCTGCAACCTGCGCGACGCGGGAGTGCCGTACGCCGAGGCCATAGAGCGCCTGTACGAAATCCGCCCGACCGGCCGCATTTTCTTTACCATAGGCAGCATGGACTACCTTGCCGCCGGCGGACGCATAGGGAAGCTGGCGGGGAAGGTCACGAGCGCCCTTGGCATCAGGCCGGTTATCACGCTCAAGGAGGGCGAGATTTTCCTGGGCGGCATGGGCCGGGGCAGGGCAAAGACTCTGGACAAGACGCTAAAAAACGCGCAGGAATACCTGAAAGAAACTTTTACCAGCCGCGACCAGTTTGAAATCTGCCTCGGCTACGGCTATGATTATAACGAGGCGGTGGAGTTCCGCGCCAGGTTGGAGGCCGTGCTGGAAGAGCTCGGACTTGGCGGCGGGGAAGAAATGCCAATAACCCACATAAGCTCGGTCATTGCGGTTCACACAGGCCCTTACGCACTTGGAATAG
>ERZ507065.250-NODE-250-length-46011-cov-17.595004_pt1 | contig 46011 bp, 37 predicted proteins | sample MGYA00513785_ERZ507065 | MGnify/ENA metagenome assembly ERZ507065
AGGTCGTTGAAGAAATGCACCTTGTGGCCGAGCTGGAGCAGCGCACCTACATCGAGCAGCAGCTTGCCGCGCTGGGGCTGTAAAGGAGGACAAACACATGATGATTTTCAAGGGGCGTAACCGTGTAACCTCCGGGTTCCGGCTGGCAGCGCGCCCGAGCCACAACGGCATAGACCTTGTAGGTGACGACGATAAAACGGTGCACGCCGTCGCGGGCGGCACGGTGGGCTTTGCGGGTGCCGTGTCCAAAAGCGCGGGCGGCCTGACATGGCAGTGGGGCTATTATGTGCGCATCGACGGCAACGACAACCGCAAATATTACTACTGCCATTTGGCGGCCGGCAGCTTGCTGGTGCGCGTGGGCCAGCGCGTGCAGGCGGGAACGGCGCTGGGCACGATGGGCAACACCGGGTACAGTTTCGGCGCGCATACACACTTTGAGGTGCGGAACGCTTATGGCACACCGATAGACCCGGCAAGTTATGCAGGCGTGCGGAACGCGGTTGGTACTTATGCAGATACAACGGACAAGGAGGACGGCGGTATGAAATTCTTGAAGGTGCTTTCGGAAAAGTGCGAAGTGTTCTCGGCGGCGGACGTGAATGCGGTGGACAAGTCCTACAACGGCGGCCGCCTGAAGGTGGACGAGCATTACCCTATCCAAGCGGAGGTAGGTAGCGACGGCACTTATACCTGGGTGCGCATCCAAGCCGGCGCGGAAAAGCGCTATGCCGTGGTGCTGCCCGACCGCAGCGAGGTCGTGGAGCTTTCCGCCGGGGATGCCATTGCGGCCTGCATGGCGCAGGCCGACGGCGACACGGCAGAGCTGGAAAAACGGCTTGCTGAGGCAAATGCCCGCGCAGAGGCTGCGGATCAGCGCGCGGAGGAAGCGGACAAGCATGCAGCCGAGGAAATGCTGCGTGCCAACGAAGCGGACATAAAATTGTCCAATATTAAGGCGTATGTTGCAGGCATCTAGCGCTGGGTGTATCCTTTCTGCTGCATGTATACTTTTTCATTAAGGAGGCTATTTTTATGCAAGCTTTTCTACTTATTCTTTCTCTCGCAGTCATCGTCGAGGCTCTGGTCCAGTATGCCAAGACTGTCATTAAAATGCTTGAGAACAAACAGTACAAAACCTTCGGCACACAGCTGGCTGCTATCCTCATCGCAGTCTTTATCTGCTTTGCCGCTGGGGCTGATATCTTTGCCCTTATGGGCATTTCTTTCTCGGTTTGCTGGCTGGGTACTCTGCTCACAGGGATTGTTATTTCTCGCGGTTCAAACTATGCAAGCGACCTCATCAAAAGGCTCCAAAACCCGGACATCGGGGAGATTGTTCTGGAGGACATCGTTGAAGCAGCAGATCCTGCAAACAAAGCTGCGGTACACATCAGCGGCGTGCCTCCGAATGCATGACAAAAGGGTGCAATGAAAGCGCTGCATGCTGCCTAATTTGCACCCGTAAACAGCCGTTTTTACACACTTTAAAAGGGCGTTTACATGGGCTTTTTAACCCGTTGTAAACGCCCTTTTCTTTTTGCCGTTTTGTTGCAATTTTGCAACATGCTTTTCTCATTCTTTCTGAAAACTTTTCTCATTCTTTTTGAAAAGCAACATCCAGGCCGTCGATCTCCTCCTCGCGGGAAACGCGCAGGCCGATGGTCTTTTTCAGCAGGAAGAACACCAGTGTGATGGCAACGCCGACCCAAGCGCATACAGCCAGCACGCCCAACATCTGTACGCCCAGGAAGCCGAAGCCCCCGCCGTAAAACAGGCCGCCGTCCGTGGCGAACAGGCCCGTGAGCACAGTGCCCAGCGCGCCGTTGACAAAATGCACGCCGATGGCACCCACAGGGTCGTCAATTTTGAGCTTCTGGTCGATGAACTCAACGCCGAACACCACTGCGAAGCCCGCGATCAGCCCGATAATGGCCGCGCCGAACGGGTCCACTGTGTCGCAGCCGGCCGTGATGGCCACAAGCCCGGCCAGGGAACCGTTCAGCGTCATCGAGACGTCTGGCTTTTTGTAACGGCTCCAGGTAATGATCATCACCACACAGGTTGCCACAGCTGCGGCCAGGTTGGTATTGACGAAGATGAGGCTGGCGTTCACCAATGTCTCGTCCCCCGTCATCGAAACGGTGGAGCAGCCGTTGAAGCCGAACCAGCAGAACCACAGGATAAAGCAGCCCAGCGCGGCCAATGTAAGGCTGTGGCCCGGGATGGCGTTCGCCTTGCCGTCCTTCGTATATTTGCCGATGCGCGGCCCCACCATCTTTGCGCCGATGAGCGCGCACAGGCCGCCCACCATATGCACTGCCGTGCTGCCCGCAAAGTCGTGGAAGCCCAGCTGGCTCAGCCAGCCGCCGCCCCAGATCCAATGCCCGCCGACAGGGTAAACGATCAGGCTTATGGCTACGCTGTAAATGCAATAAGAAAGGAACTTGGTTCGCTCCGCCATCGCGCCGGAGACGATGGTGGCCGCCGTGGCGCAGAACACCGTTTGAAAAATGACGAACGCCCAGGACGGGAACGTGCTGCTGTAATCGCCCAGGATGAACGGGTCGAACCCGCCGATCAACGCGCCGTCCCCCGCGAACATGATGCCGAAGCCTGCCAGCCAAAAGGCAACGGTGCCGAGGGCAAAATCCATCAGGTTTTTCATGATGATGTTGCCCGCATTTTTGGCGCGTGTCAGGCCGGTCTCCACCATCGCAAAGCCCGCCTGCATGAAGAATACCAGCGCCGCGCCCAGCAGCACCCAAATGGTGTCTACGGATGAATACATAATGACCCCTCCTCAATTTTTTACGCTTTTCAACCGCGGAAATACAACAAAAAAGGCGCCGCCGGATGTCCGGCAGCGCCTTCGCTGTTGTTGCATTCAGTTTACGCGCCGGGACGTGGCATGTCAAGCCCGCGGCGGCAAAATTGCGCCTTTGTACAAGGCGCATCCAAAATCAGACCGTAAAGTTTAGAATATATGCACAAGACCAAACAGACAAAAAACGCGGATGAAAATACAAATATTGGCGGGCCGTATAACAAAAAAGGAAAAAATACGATTTTTTTCCCGCTTGTTCACAACTCTGCCACTTTTTTTGTGTAAAATCGGGCTATACTAACAACAGAGCAGCACCGAGGCCATGCTGCGCGGCAAAACTGTTTGCGTATTCGCCCGGTTTGCGGTATCATAGAAAAAGTATGCAGGCCGCCGGACGCGGAAAGCCCGGCGCGGAAAAGGAATGATACCGGTATGGCAATATTGCGGACGATCGTGTGGTTTTTCTATTTCTTCGGCGCGCTCATCGTGCTTACACCGAAAATGAACGAGGCAAAGCGGCGCAAGGCCGCGGGGGATGAGAGCGGCTGCCGGGCCATCGTGGACAGATATGTGCCCATGTGGATGTCTACTCTGATGCGCATTGCCGGATGTACCGTTACGGTGAACGGGCTGGAAAACATTCCGAAGGACCGGGCCGTGGTATTCACGCCCAACCACCAGAGCGATTATGATATCCCCATCACGCTGGTGCATCTGGACAGGCCCCACGCGCTGGTGGCGAAGGTGGAGACGCTGAAGATCCCACTGGTGCGCACCTGGATGAAGCTGTTCGACTGTGTGTTCATCGACCGCAAAAATCCCCGCCAGGCTGTCACGGCCATGAAGGAAGCAGGCGCGCTGCTGGCGCGGGGCGAAAGTGTCATCGTGTTCCCCGAAGGCACGCGCAGCAAGGGCGACGCCATGGGCGAGTTCAAGCACGGCGCGTTCAAAATGGCCTTTGCGGCGGGTGCGCCCGTGGTGCCCGTCGTCATCGACGGGAGCTATAAGATCATGGAGGCAAACCACAACCTGATGTGTCCCGGCCATGTGACCATGACCGTGCTGCCGCCCATCGAGACCGCCGGGCTGGACCGGGCGGCGCAGAAAGCGCTGCCGGACGAGGTGGCCCGGCGCATTGCCGCGCACAAGGATAAAACCACAGCGCACTGACGCCGCGCAGCGGCGTATGCATAAAAGCGTGCGGGCAGGCCCGCCGCGACACATATAACAGAAAGAGGGAAACACGTGTATGGCAAGCCCGCGCTACACACTGAACATCAAGCCCGAGGACCTGCAGCCCGAACAGCCGAAGCATGAGATGACCGGCAAGGAAAAACGGGAAAATTTCTGGTTCTATCACAAATGGCATGTGATCGTCGGCATCGTGGCCGCGCTGATGGTCTTTTCGTTCGTTTGGGAGATCGCCACCCAGGTGCATCCGGATTATACCATCGGCATCCTCACCACGACAGGTGTGCCCATGGGCACCGGCGAGGCACTGGCCGAGCAGCTCAAGCCGTATTTTGACGACCGCAACGGCGACGGAGAGGTCGTTGTGAGCGTGATGGAATACACCATCGGGAAAGACGCGGATTCCATCGCGGACCCCAACGTCCAGATGGCGAACATCACGAAGTTGTCCGGCGACATCGACGGCGGCGAGAGCATGCTGTTCCTTGTGGACGATATGGAGTATTTCCAGGAGCAGTATATGCTGTTCGCCTACAACGACGGCACATCTCCCGCAGAGGGCGAAAAGCCGGACTATGCGCGCATGGGCGTGCGCTGGGGAGACTGTCCGGCGCTCACGTCGCTGGAGCTGGGCGCGTCGGAGAACTTCGACGGTTCGCAGGGGTATGATTACCAGACATTTTTGCAGGACTACAAGCTGGTGCCCCGCGTTTATACGGGCACCAAGCTGGAAAAGGATGAGGACGCCGCCGCGTATTACGAAAAGGCGATGTCGGTGTTCCATACTCTGACGCAGCAGTGAACGAACGGAAAAGGAGGAAGGCGTATGCTTCCCTGGCAGTGGATCCTGATGGCTGCGGTGGCCGCGGCGCTGGTGATTCTGGGCGTGCTGGTGCTGGCGGCAGTGGCGGCCAGCCGTTCCAGGCCGCGCCCGGAGCAGCTTACGCCCACCCAGCGCACGCAGAACCCGTACCGCCGCTTTTACGGCGGTAGAAAGTAGGCGCGGCGCGCGCTGCTCTCTTGGAGCTGAGATAAAAAAGCCGGAGCCCGGCGGGATTTCCCCGCCGGGCTCCGGCCTCTTTTTATCGGTTTGCAATGAAGCTCATTCGATGCTTGGCTGTTTTTTGCGTCAAACAGGCTGCGGAGAGTCGTGCCGCCCGATGGAAAGCACCCCCGCGCAGTGGGAAAGCCGCGCGAAGGAAAGGCGCAGGCTGGGCAGAGCACCGGCAAGCAGCTGCGCCACGGCATAATCCTCGCCGCAGTCCCAGGCCGTCCCGGCCGCGGCATGGCAGGCATCCAGCTCGGCCTGCGTTTCAAAAGCCACGTCTCCTATCAGACATTCGCCGCCGGGGCTGAGACGGCGGGACAATTCCAGCAGGAACGTGGGTTTCCCGGCGTCCGGCACATGGTGGAAAGCATAGGTGCTGATGATAAAATCGAACGTCCTGCCCTCCAGCGCGGGGGGCAGGCCCCGTGTGAAATCATACAGATACAATTCCGCGCAGGGCATCTTGGTGCGGGCGGCGTCCAGCATATTCTGGGAAAAATCCACTCCGGCTACCGGATGGCCGGCCGCGTACAGGCGTGCTGTCAGCATGCCTGTCCCGAAGCCCAAGTCCAACACATCGGCGCCGGGACGGCTGTTCACACGGGCCTCGATAAGAGACAGCACCGCATCGTAGCCTGCGAAGGGATATTCCCCCGCATCGTGGGAATGGCGGACGCTGGCGTCATAACCGGCGGCCCATTCGTCGAAACCCTTGCTGTTGAGCATAAAAAACCTTCTTTCTGCCTGATAGAAAAAATGAAAGCCGCCCGCCACAAAAAGGGCAGGCGGCGAAAAGCTATGCGGCAGGGGCGGGGATAGGGGTAGTTGCGGGAGGAGCCCAGTTTGGGTCCTGTCCACCGGCACCGCAGACTGTACAGCTGCGGGCGCCCGTGCTCGGATCCGTCGTCCCCCAAGTATGGGGCTGCAGTTCCGTGGGTGCAGGGCACCCGGCGGCGGAGCAGGTGCGCTTGTGATTCGCGCCGTCACCCGCATCCGTCCAGCCGCTCCAGGCATGGACATGTTCGGCGGGCGGCGCGGTCCAGTTGGGGTCCTTTCCGGCCGCGCCGCAGACAGTGCAGGTGCGCATACCAGTAGCCTGGTCCGTTGCGCCCCAGGAGTGGGCCTGTGTTTCCGTAGGGGCGGGACATCCGGCAACGGAGCAGGTGCGTTTGTGGTTTACGCCATCGCCGGCGTCCGTCCACCCGCTCCAACTGTGGGTATGAGTGTCAAGAATGGCGTGACATGTGGGCTGTGTACAGTAAATGTGCATTTTGGTGGCGTCGTTGGGGTCTGCCGTCCAGTTGCCTTTGATATGGTTCTCCGTCTCGGTCTTGGGCGGGTTGGTGCAGCCGCTGGCCGTGCAGGTGCGCGTATGCTTTGTGCTGTCGCTTTCGTCAACCTTCCAGTCGCTCCAGGTGTGTGTGTGCTTATTTTTGAACGTCACCCACACACTGATGGATTCCAGCTTTGTATTTGCGGGCACGGTGAAGGTCAGCGTGCCGTTGTTCACATTTTCAATGCGTCCCTCGGTGCAGCCCCATTCCAGCGAATAGCCTTCCTTGGCGGTGGCCGTCACGGTGGAGCACGTTTCGCCGGGCTTCACCTTCTGCGTCAGCGTGCCAGACAGCGAGCCGCCGTCTTTGCCGTCCTTGATGGAGAACGTGACGGTCACGCCCTCGGCTTCGGAGCTGGACGAGCTGGAGCTGCTGGACGCCGCCTGCGGGTTGAAGGTCTCCTCCGGCGTGGCCGTGTGCGTGGGGATGGTGGTCAGCGCCGGGCGGCGGTCCTCGGTCTCGTAGGTGTGCGTGCGCACATAGTCGATCAGCGCTTTGGCGCCCTGCTCATTCAAATGCAGGCCGTCCTCGATCATATACGAAGCTCTGGCAAAGCCCGTGGCGGGGTCCTTCAGGGCCTCGCTGCTGTTCAGGAACCGGTAGCCGTCCTCCTTGGCAAGGTCCGCCAGAGCTTTGTTGAATTCGTCGATGGCCTTCTGCGCGGCGGCCGCGCCCGTGCGCGTCTGCGCCACGGGCGGTACGGCGTTGATGATGATGTCCGCGTAGGGCCATTCCTTTTTGATGGCCTCCAGAGCACTGCGGTACTGGTTTTTGAATGTGTCCGCAGTGGAATTGGTGTTGTTGGTGCCGTATGTGATGACGATGCGCCGGGGCTGCATCATGGAGACGGCCTTGGCGACATACACCGGGCTGGATGAACCCTTGAAGTACATGCACGGCGTGCTGGTGACATGCTGGATGCCCATGCCCACGGCGCTCAGGTTGTTCTGCCACGTCGTCAGGCCGTAGGCCACCAGACGGTAGGTGTTGGAATCGCCCAGAAACATCGTTTCGTCAATGTACGTCTGGCCGCCGTCCGCAGTCTCCGGCAGGATGGTGCCGTCGTAGGCCTGTTTGTCCAGCGCGTCCGCGTCCGGGTCATAGCTGCCGCTCTGGGAAGCGGAGACAGACGACGAAGACGGTGCGGACGAGGAGGCGTCCACGGGCGCGGCGTCGGGCAGCAGGGACATCACAAGAATAGCGAGCAGCGCGATGATGAGCGCGGCGGCGCATACCAGGATGGCGATGTCGATGGGGCTGCCTTTCTTTACGCGGCCAAAAAAGCGCGCCAGCGCTTTGCCGGCCTTGCGGAAATATCGTTGGATCTGTTGCACGGCGTTTCCTCCTAAGATGGCCCGTTCGTGTACAATACGGGCATTCTAACGTTTCCATTGTACACGATTGTAACGCGGAAAGCCACCGTTTTCTTTCAAAACTTCAATTCGCAAAGTAATTTTGAGCATAAAAAAAACGCCCCAGTCATAGGGACGAACTCCATTGATAGAATTTGACACCTAATAAGCGCCACTCAACCGCATACCGGCCCGTTTAACGAGCGCGGTATACACGCACATGTGCGTGTACCCAGGCAACTACGCCACTAGGGTAACAGCGCCAATGCCCTCTTACGAGAGTGACTGTCATATAAATACCTCCTTCCGGGGAAATCTTTTGCTTCAATAAGACATCCCCACTAATTCGGTTTTTATATGAACATGAGCGTTTTTATTTGTGATGGTGAGTGGCGCTTATTAGGTGTCAATATAATTTATAAAGATACAAGCAACACCTATGTTTTTTATTCAATGATATAATATCACGTCATAATGTTTAAGTCAAATAGCTACTAATGTGTTTCGTCTATCCCATTCGCCTTATTGAACGCCCGATACGCTTCGATAATTTCCCAAACCGTGTTTTGCTGGCGAGGAGTTAATCCTGTAACTTCAATCATCTGTTTATCGTTGACACCCAGCAGATTGTCCGTAGTTACATGAAAAAGTCGTGCAAGTTTGATAAGCACATCATAAGAGGGAAGTCTTGAACCGTTCTCATAGGCGGAAACCGTGGCCTTTGAAACGTTGATTCTATATGCCAGTTCCTCTTGTGTGATGCCTTTTGCCATTCTCAGCGTTTTGATGCTGTTTCCGAGGTTGTTTCCGTCCATTTCATCCCCTCCTGTCTAAAGTTTAGCCTATAAGCATCATACTGTTGGTAGATAAAAGTCATGCGTTTAGTTGACACAATCTGTGTTTATATGTTATACTATTAGCAGATAAAGGAGGTGCGCTTATGATTCGCGTATGTAAAAACGATAAAGAATCAGTCTTTGCTATGATACGGCAAGGCAAGTTAGACGCGGCGGCATTGAGCACGTCAAATCTTGTTGACGAAATCATTTTGTCGATGTACAAGCATGGTATTTTCACCTGTTTGGAAAACGGCATATGTGATAAGCGTGCCGCTAACACAACGGTTCCATTCGGTATTATATGGGCGGCAGCTATTGCTGCGAAAATGAAAGTGCAAACCAGTTTGTCAGATATCCCGTTTGCTCTTTCAGACCATCGTACACTGGCAGAACTAGGATATACACTGTATGACCCGGATGGCGTTTACAGTGGACTGATGCGTGAGGGCAGCTTGCGTTTTCTTCTTGGAAAGTATACATGGGATGAATTGCTCAACGCATATCGGCTTACAGTCCGTGACCAGATTATTCCACAGTTGGGAATACAGCCGCATATTCATATACTGGATTGTACACCGCTTGAAGTGAACTTCAAAAACAGCCGTTATGAAAACTCTGGTATCGGAGTAAACAAAAGCGGTGAACACGCGCGTGGATATAGCATGCTTACAATGCGCGGCATCTGTGGTGATTCTGGAATCATTGAAGATTTCTTTGTTGCTCCGCTTGGATTCGCTGATGCGAAGTTTGGTGAAATTGTACTTAACGCAACAAGAGTTTTTCACGAGGGCGACATTCTCATAAACGACAGAGGTTTTCTTTCACGGCGAACACTCAATTTTGTGAAAAACATTCACCATGTCGATACATATTTACCTCTTAAACGGAATATGGAAGCATACAAATTTGCTATTCAATGTGCGCAAGAAGAAAACTGTTGGGGACAGCACCCAAATCCTAAACGGCCAACGCAGAAAATTGCGCTGGTAAAAAATCTTGGTGGACTTTGGAAAAGTGATAATCCCGCTGAAGATGTTGACATAAATGCTTGTGTCGTATGGGATACGAGTACCAACCAATACTTTGTTTTTGCCACAACGGATTTGACAAAATCTGCGCGTGAGATTGTTAAGACATATGAATTACGTCCAGAAATTGAAGAAGATTATCGGCAGCTTAAAGATTTCTGGCAGATAGAGGATTTCAAAAGCACACAATACAATGTAATTTGTTTTCATATCGTTTGCGTACTGTTCGGCTATCTCTTTTTCCAACTTTACACAATGCTTCCAGAGGGAGCGCAGTTTATTGGTCGCTCACTTCCTGTTATTCTCAAAAGCTATACTCCACGGGCACTCGGAAGTATTATCCTGTATGTCGGATGTTGTTTCGGCATTTTTAGTCTGGTGGAGATGATGCGCATATATGCGGAGTGTAATAATACCATCAAACAAAAGTTGGAGGAGGTTATAGGGAAACTATAACCTTTAATAGAGGAGGAATTAAAATGTCATTGATAGTATCGCTTTTGGTGTTAGCGGGTGTAATTGCTTACTTTTTGGCGGGAGCGACACTTAAGCCAAAGTGGGAATCTGAGTACAAACAAAGAATGGAAGATTTTGATTGTGGGTTATCTACTTTCTTAAATGATGAAGAACAACGAATTAATGAAGCTGGTTGTAGTATTTCCAAAACAGTTGACTTCACTCGGTATCTCCTATATGTAGGGCATGAATTATATCAAGCTGTTGGGTATCGCCTATGGGTAGATGATATAAGAAAAAAATGGGGATTGTCAGTCTACGCAGAAAGAACTCCCAAAAGGGTCCCAATTGGTGGAATTGAATCTATTGCTACAAAAATATATGACTACAAAGACTTAATTAAATACGAAGTCATAGAAGATGGAGAAACTGTAATTTCTGGGAATGCGGGTAAAGCAGTAGTCGGAGGTATATTATTCGGTGGAATTGGCGCTGTCGCTGGCGCTGCGGCTTCTAGAACTATAAAAGAAAGGCCGAATATTGTGTCGGTACAGATGCGTATACGGGTAAAAGATATTGAGCAACTAAGTTACTTGATTGATTTCAGAGTACCTACTACTGATGCTAATGCCAGTAAACGTATCAACCCACATACCGGCGATATTGAATATGTGAGATATTCTGACAAAGCTTGCGAGCAAAACGTAGAGGCATTTGTTTCAATATTAAATTATATTTTAAAAGATTCCGAGTAAAATCACTTGATTTGTATAAAAAAACAACGCAGTTTCAAGTGCGTTGTTTTTTTACGATTTTTTACTTTGCGAATTGAAGTTTCAAAAAGAACGGTGGCTTTTCGGGGTTTTCTTCCTGTTTGTGCGTTTTTTGCCAAAAAACGTCCGGTTCGGGCCTGTGACCCGGCCTCAGCGGGCGCGGGCCAGCGCGTTGTTTTGCTGGCGGCGAAGCTCGGCCAGATAGGCGGGCACCAGCATCACGGCTGCGCCCGTCCAGGCCACCGGGTTTGCCAGGCACACGCCGACATAGCCCAAGAAGCGGGAGAGGAGGATGGCGGCGGCCAGGCGCATGGCGAGCTCCACACCGCCGGAGATCAGCGGCATCACGGCGTTGCCCAGGCCTTGCAGCGCGTTGCGGTAAACGAACAGCACGCCCAGGGCCAGAATGAAAACCGCTTCGATATTTAAAAACTGTACCGACGCGGCGATGACGGCCGTCTCACCCGGGTCCACGAACCAGGTGGTGATGGGCGCGGCAAACAGCCATACCACCACGGCCGCGGCCAGCCCGGCAATGAGGTTGAGCACCGTGGCCTTGCGCACGCCGTCCTTCACGCGGTCCAGCTTGCCGGCGCCCGCGTTCTGCGCGGTAAAAGTGGCTGCGGCCAGCCCGAAGGTGAACGTGGGCTGCGTCGTCAGCTGCTCCACCTTGGAGGCGGCGGTGTATGCCGCCACCACCGTGGAGCCGAAGCCGTTGATGGTCACCTGTAAAATCATGCAGCCGATGGCCGTTACGCTGTTGGACAGCGCCGTGGGAATGCCCATCCGGGCAAGGCGGCGCACCATCGGGCCGTGCCAGGCCCAGTCGGCCCGGCCTGTGCGCAGGATGGGGAATTTTTTCAGCATATAGACCAGGCACAGCAGCGCCGAAACGCCCTGAGAAAGGATGGTGGCCCAGGCGGCGCCCGCCACGCCCATGGAGAACGTCACAACGAACAGAAGGTCCAGCACGACGTTCAGCGCGCTGGAGAGGCACAGGAAATACAACGGCGTTTTGCTGTCGCCCACGGCGCGCAGCAGGCCGGAGAACAGATTGTAAAACAGGCTCGCGCCCAGCCCCAGAAAGATGATGCCGATGTATGCGGCGCTGTCGCTGAAGATGTTTTCCGGCGTGTTCATGGCGCGCAGCATCGGTTCTGTGCCAAGAAAACTGGCCGCCGTAGCCACGGCGGTGACGATGAGGGACAGCAGCATCGTCATGGCCACGCACCGGCGCAGCCCGGCCTCATCCCGCGCGCCGAAGCGCTGTGACACCACCACGCAGAACCCGTTGGCAAGCCCGATGACAAAGCCCAGCACCAGGAACGACATACCGCCCGTGGCGCCCACGGCGGCCAGCGCGTCCACGCCCACAAAGCGGCCCACGATCATGGCGTCCACCATGCTGTAAAACTGCTGGAAGATATTGCCCACCAGCATGGGCAGAGAAAACCGGAGCAGCAGCCGCATGGGGCTGCCCGAAGTCATATCCGTAACCAAAAAAGCACCTTTCCTTTCCCGAAAAGCGGCGCTTCGGAGCCGTGTGCCCCGCGCCGCGCGGAGCCGAAAACAGCCCTGCACAAAACGCTATTCTAGCCCATCCGGGCACCGATGAAAAGCCTTTTTTTGAAATTTGCGATATTTTTCCGAATTGGACAAAAAAGCACGGCCCGGAAGGCTCCGGGCCGTGCTTTTTGCCTGTCTGCAGAGGTTATTCGCTTAGAATGCCCGCCTTGCGCAGCGCGGGCCGCACGGCTTTTGCAAGCAGCACGGACACTACCACGGCCAGCACCGCGTTGATGAGGGACGTGACGCCCTTTGTCACGAGCTGCGTCTGCACCGCGCCCAGAGCCTGCCCCTCGATGTAAAACTTCATGATGAAGGACTTCAGCAGGTACAGCGCCACATACGTCACGCTGCCCACGGACGCGCCCAGCACGTCCCGTCCCAGCGAGATATTACCGCTCCGGTGGGCGATGAGCCCGGCCAGAAAGCCGATGAAAAATTTTGTGATGAATGTGATCCAGCTTTCCGCGATGTACAGCGGATTCGTAAAGTCGAACAGCATACTGCCGAAGCCGGAGGCAAGGCCGCCCGTCAGGGGCCCGAACAGCAGGCCGGACAGCGCGCAGAACACATTGCCCAGATGAATGCGCGCTACCTCCCCGATGGGGATCTGTATCCAGCTGAATACGAATACCAGAGCGCTCAGCAGGCCCGTGACGGCCAGCCTGCGCACGGTGAACCGGTTGGATGTTTTTTCCATGAATACCACTCCTCTTTGTTTTTGCCCTGCGCCGCGAATTTCCGGTTGACAGGGCCGCCGCTTTCGCTTATCCTCAATTATAGAAGATTGTGAACTGATTAAAATACTCAATTTATGAATATTTTATAAGGTCAGATTGGAGGACAGGCATGGAAAGCTTTACGCTGGGACTGATGCGCGGGGACGGCGCGCCGCTGTACCGTCAGCTATACCGCCATATCGTGGAGGAGATCGCTTCCGGCGGGCTGGCGGCGGGGGAAAAGCTGCCCAGCAAGCGCCGCCTGGCAGCGGACCTGCGGGTGAGCGTTTCCACCGTGGAAACGGCCTACCAAATGCTGGTGGCGGAGGGCTACATAGCGGCCCGCGCGAAAAGCGGCTTCACGGTATGCCGCATTGAAAAGCTGGACGCACCCGTCCGTCCGGCTCCGGCCGCGCCGCCGGAACCGCCCGCAAAGCGCTGGGCCTACGATTTCGGCACGGGCAGTGTGGACACTGCCCTGTTTCCGTTCAAGACCTGGGCGCGCATCCAGCGCGAGACAGTCACCGCCCATCCGGAGCTTCTGAACCATGGCTCCCGCCAGGGCGATGCATCCCTGCGCGCGGCCATTGCCAAATATCTGCATGCTTACCGGGGCGTGGTGTGCGCGCCCGAGCAGATCGTGGTGGGCGCGGGCATCGAATATCTGGTGGGCCTGCTGGCCCGGCTGTTCTGCGCCAGCACCTTTGCGGTGGAAAATCCGGGCTATCCCCGCACGGCGCAGGTGCTGCGCAACAACGGCGTGCGCACGGTGTTCGTGCCTGTGGACGGGGACGGCATGACGCTGGACGCTCTGCAGGCCGGCGGCGCGCAGCTTGCGTATGTCACGCCCAGCCACCAGTTCCCCACGGGCGCAACGATGCCCATTGCCCGGCGCACGGAACTGCTGCGCTGGGCGGGCGCGGCCCCGGGACGTTATGTGGTGGAGGATGACTACGACAGCGAATTCCGTTACGACACCCGGCCCATTCCATCGCTGCAGGGGCTGGACCAGGCGGGGCGGGTGATCTATGTGAGCACCTTTTCCAAGAGCATGGCGCCGTCCATGCGCATCGGCTATATGGTGCTGCCGGTGCCTGTGCTGGAGATGTACCGTGCCGAATACGGCGTGTATTCCTCCACGGTGTCGCGGTTCGAGCAGCAGACGCTGTGCCGCTTTATGGAGGAAGGGCATTTCGCGCGGCATCTGAACCGCCTGCGCAGCGCCTGCCGCGCCCGCCGGGACGCGCTGCTGGAGGCGCTGTACGCCGCTTTCGGCCGGGATGGCGTGGCGGTGCGGGGCAGCCACACCGGGCTGCACCTGCTGGCCGCGGTGCACAACGGCATGACGGAACGGGAGCTGGTGGAGGCGGCGGCGCGGGCCGGCGTGCATGTGAACGGCCTTTCCGCCTATTATATGGAGCACCCGGAGGACTGTCCGCCCGCCACCGTGGTGCTGGGCTATTCCGATATGGACGAGAGGGCGCTGCGGGCCGCTGTGGACGCGCTGCGCTGCGCGTGGGGCGCGCGGCCTTCGGAATAAAAAGCAAACCGCCGTTTCCGCCGGACTTCGTGTCCGGGGAAACGGCGGCTTATTCATTTGTATCCGTACGGTTCAGATGCCTGCGGGCAGAGCGCCGCCCGTCTGCGGGGCGCTTTGCGCGTCTGCGTCCGGCGCGGCGGGGAGCGGGAGTGTTTCCGGCTGCTCGGGCTGGTTCGTGTCGGGCAGCGTTACCGTGGCCTTGAACAGGTCGCCGTCCACTGTGATGGAGAACGTTCCGCCCTGCAGTTCGGCAAAGCTCTTGGCAATGGCAAGGCCCAGGCCGCTGCCCTCGGTGTTGCGGGAACGGTCGCCCCGCACAAAGCGGTCGGTGATCTCTTCCGCGCTGAAATCCAGCTCGGTGGCGGAAATGTTTTTGAACACCACCTGCGCGCCGTGCTCCTGCGGCATCAGCGTGATATAAGCCCGGGTGCCGGGCATGCCGTATTTGGTGATGTTCACCACCAGGTTCTCAAAGATGCGGCAGGTCTTTTGCCCGTCCAGCACCAGAGGCATGCGTTCCTCCGGGAGCTGCCAGCGGAAATCGATGCCGCTGGCTTCGGTTTTGTCGGCCAGCTCGTACTGGACCTGCTTGAGCAGTGCGGCCAGATCTACTTCAGCGTAATGCATGGCCACGTTCCGTGTGGCGGCCTTGCTCACCTCAAACAGGTCCTCGATCAGCCGCTTGAGCCGCTGGGATTTTTTGTCCAGCGTTTCAATGTATTTGGCCCGGTCTTCGGCAGAAAGGGCGGGGTCCTTGAGCAGGTCCACATAGGTGATGATGGCGGTCAGCGGCGTTTTCAGGTCGTGTGAGACGTTGGTGATCAGCTCGGTCTTCATGTTCTGGCTGCGCACTTCGGCGGCGACGGCCTTTTCAAAGCCCGCGCGCACCTGGTTCAATTCGTCCTTCAGCGGGTCGAACAGGCCCATGTCTCCCTCCACAGGCGTGGCCAGGTCTCCGCCGGCCATGCGCCGGGCGGCGGCCAGCAGGGCCGCGTAGTCCTGCTGGATGCGGTTGGCGCGGCGGCGCAGCAGGAAGAACAGCACCACCGTGTAGATCACGGTTCCAGCAATGCCCAGGAACCAGAAGCAGCAGATGAACGTGACGATGGCGAAATTTACGGCCAGCAGGCGCAGCAGCGTTTTTTCAGCGGGGTCCCGCAGGTCGATGGCGGTGAGGGCGCGCCACATGCGCCCCAGCGTGCCGCTCACGGCACGCCAGACGCGCCCCGCGCCCCGCAGCAAAGCGCGCACGGCCCGTGCGGCCAAGCTGCGGTTTTTCAGATAGCCCAGCCAACCGTCCCGGGCCAGGCCCTGGCGCAGCGCGAGAACAGACATAAACGTCACCTCCAAAAACAGGAACAGAAGCCCCGCGCACAGCAGGTTCGCCATGGTGTTGGCCGCGGAGGGCAGGTCCACGCTGAATTCGTCCCGCAGCACGGCGGCGATGCTGCCGTCGAAATTGCTTGTTACAGCGCTGGAGGGGACGCCGTTCATCAGCACCGCGCAGCCGAGGGCCAGCAGTACCAGTTCCAGCGGCACACGGCACAGCCAGCCGCCGCCCAGCCCGCTGCCGCGCCGGCGGCCGAACCACAGGGCCAGAAGCGCCGCAAGGGCCAATGCAGCCGCAAACAGGGGATCGAAGGCGTGGCTGATGAAGGAGCGCTCCTGAGACGTTGCGATATACCAGCTGATGTCATCCGAAGCCGCGAATACCCGCGGGACCCCGTAGACGAAGGTCACGCTTTTGGGAGCGGAAAGATCGTAGTAGGACAGAACGTCCAGGTCAAGATGCCGGCGTATGGCGTCGGTGCCGTAGGCCTGCATATCCGTGTTCCAGATAGAAGCGGAAAAGTCCTGCTGGCCCTCCTCGCCCAGATAGGAGGCTGCATAGGACATATTGCCCTGCGCGTCGAAGCGGAGCGCCAGCACATAACGCCACTGGGCGGCGTCGAAGCCGTTTTTGGCGGGGTCGTCCGAAAGAAAGCCGCCAAGCCCGGCTTCCGTGTTGGTGTATGTTTTGCCCGTTGCGTCGTCCGTCACGGCGTAAAACAGATTGCCCCAGCTGCCCGCCAGCTCGTCGGCATGGGCTTTCACGCTGGCGTTGAAAGCGTCCAGCGCGGAGATGGCATCGGGCGCGTAAACGTCCAGCCCGCCGTAGGAGGCGTTGGTGCCGCCGCTTTCGTCACCGGCCGCGCCGGTGTAGCCCGGCACGAAGTCCTCCCCGGCCTCCCGTGCGGCGTAAACAGCGGCGTTCGCGTCGCTCAGCAAAAGCTCCGACGGCTCAAACTCCTTGCCCTCCCACTGCTCGCGGGCCCGCCAGTACAGCGTATGGTTGGCCGTCTGGATATTTTCCACAAAGGGATCGTAATAATAAAACAGGACGCCCTGTTCCTGAGCGCGGGCGTACAGCGGACGCAGCCCGGCCAGAAGCCCCACGGCCAGCGCCAGCAGCAAAAGTGCGGAAAGCAGCCCTGCGGCCGCCTTACTTTTCGATCTTGTACCCAATGCCCCACACCACTTTCAAATATTTCGGTTCCCTGGGATTGTATTCTATCTTTTCACGGATGTTGCGGATGTGCACCATGATGGTATCCGTGCTGACGGCGCGTTCGTTCCAAACGCGCTCGTATATCTCCTCGGCGGAGAACACGCGCCCAGGGTTTTTCATCAGCAGCGCCAGAATTTTGAACTCTAGCGGCGTCAGCTTTACGGGCGTGCCGTCCACGGTCAGCTCCGCGGTGTCCTCGCACAGCTCCAGCCCGCCGATGACATAGGTGCGCAGGGCGGGCGCAGCGGCTGCGCCCATCGCCCGCAGAAATTTTTCGTACCGGCGCAGGTGGGAGTGCACCCGGGCCAGAAGTTCCATGGGCACGAAAGGCTTGGTGACGTAATCGTCCGCGCCGATGTTCAGCCCGGTGATCTTATCAATGTCCTCGGATTTGGCCGACAGCATGATGACGGGGAACTCGCAGCCCTCGTCCCGCAGCTTCATCACCATGGTGATGCCGTCCATCACGGGCATCATCACATCCACAACGGCCAGATGGATGGGCAGCTGCCGGGCAAGCTCCAGCCCCTGGGCGCCGTTGGCCGCACCGTGTACGGTATAGCCCTGATTTTTCAGGTAAATGGCGACGCCCTCGCGGATCTCGGCGTCGTCCTCCACAACAAGAATATGCGTTTCCATGCGTTTCTCCTTTTGTCCGGCTGCGATGCGGTATGCCGCGCGCCCGGCGGGCGGCTGGGCGGCATCGTGCTTCGTATATCGATACTATTTACTTAATATAGCACAAAACCCGGACAGAGAGAAAGAACCTTCTGCGCCCGTATGCGCTCAGCCCACCGCCGCCAGCTCCCGCCGCAGCATTTTTTTGGCGCGGTAAAGCTGGGTGTGCACGGTCTTGGGCATGCGGCCCAGCTGCCGTGCAATGGCCTCCACGGGCCATTCCTGCATGAAATACAATACCGACACCGTGCGGTACGGTTCCGCCAGGCCCTCGATGCACTCCCGCGCAAGGCCGGCGTCGGCGCGTGTTTCGCACTCAGCCTCCAGGCTGGGGGCGTTCTGCGCGGCGGCCAGCGCCGGAGCGGTGTCGCCGGGGGCCTCGGTCACGGCCATGCGGCGGTTGTAGGCGCTTTTCAGATGATCCTTTGCCTTGTTCACCGCAATGCGGCACAGCCAGGGCTTTTCCGCGCCCGGCGGACAGCTTTCCATATGCAGATAGGCCGAGACAAACGTCTCCTGCGAAAGATCCTCGGCCAGCTGATGGTCGTGCACCAGCTGGCAGCACACCGTATATACCAGCTTTTCATATTGCCGTACCATCGCTTCAAACGCCTGTTCCGTCATTGGAAACCCCTCCCGCCTTTTTGCCCCGCCCGGCGCGCCGGGCGGCTTGTCTTCAACATGTTTTAGTATAAAACCGCAATCTAAAAAGGCGCGGGGGGAAAATCCAAAGAATTTCTAAAGATTTGCTGTAAATTTTATAAAACCGGGAACAAAAGGCTGCCGGAAGGCGGGTAATATTTCTGTAAAACAGCGAAACTACTTGTGATTTGCCTGCGGGGATGGTACACTTTTCTATGTGATATACTAACCTTAAAGCCGCCGCCGCTTGCGCGGCTGCGCGTGTGCGCTGCACACGCCCCTGTGCCGGCGCACAGGGCTTTGAGAACATTGAATCATGCAAAACCGCAGTAGATGCGGTTTTGTTGGGGGCGCTTTGCGGCGTCATGGTACAGTAAGGTTTTTTCGCGAATCTGAATAAGACGAGGTGCGTACCGATGCTGAAAGGGTATACCAAGGAAGAAAAAAGCTGGATGATGTACGACTGGGCCAACAGCGCCCATTCGGTGATCGTTGTCACGCTGCTGCCGATCTTTTTTTCGTCGGTGGCGGGCTTTATGCGCAACACTACGTCGGCCATGAGCATCTGGGGCTATGTCACCAGCATCGCCATGCTTATTTCGGCGCTGCTGGCGCCGGTTATCGGCGCGCTGGGCGATTTTAAAGGCATGCGAAAAAAGATGTTTTTTGTTTTTCTGGCCGTGGGTGTGCTGGCCTGCGCGGGGCTTGCCGTTACGCCCATGACGGGCTTTGCGGAAAATACCGGGGTGGCCGAGGCCGTGGGCACAGCCATCCTGATCCTGTATGTCATCAGCCAGATCGGCTTTTCGGGCGCGAACCTGTACTACGACAGCTTTTTACCCGACGTCACCACCGAAGAGCGTATGGACCGCGTCTCCACCATGGGCTACGGCCTGGGCTATATTGGCGGCTCCACCATCCCGCTGCTCATTTTTCTTGTGATGAACGCCGTGGGCGTGGATATGCTGTACTGCCTGTCTTTCATCTTCGGCTTTACGGCCGTGTGGTGGGCCGCGTTCAGTTGGCCGCTGCTGAAAAACGTGGAGCAGAAAAGCTATCAGCCCCACGAAAAGGGCGCCATCCGCAAGACCCTGCGGGGGCTGTGGGCCACGCTGAAGGACATCTTCGGCCATAAATCCATTTTTGTGTTCATGCTCGCCTATTTCTTTTACATCGACGGCGTGGGCACCATCATCCACATGAGCACCTCCTACGGCGCCCAGCTGGGTCTGGGCGACACCGAGATGATGCTTGCGCTGCTGCTGGTGCAGATCCTGGGCCTGCCGTTCTGCCTGATGTACATCAAGCTGGCCGGTAAATTCGGCGCGCGCGTGATGGTGGGCGTGGGAATCTGTATCTACATGGGCATTTGCGTGTTCGGCTTTTTTGTGCGCGAGACCTGGCAGTTCTGGGTGCTGGCCATTCTGGTGGCTACCAGTCAGGGCGGCATCCAGGCGCTGTCCCGCAGTATGTTCGGAAAAATGCTTCCGGACAAGAACCGTTCGGGCGAGTACTTCGGCTTTTTCGATATCTTCGGCAAGTTTTCGTCCGTCATGGGCCCGGCGCTGATGGGCTTCGTGACGCAGATCGCCACCGTGGTGCTGCTGGGCAGGCAGAGCCTTACGCCGGAGACGGCCCCCGAGGCCGTGTTGGCCGCCGCGCAGCAGGAGGCATCGCCCTGGGGCGTATTGTCAGTTCTGCTCATCTTCCTGGTGGGCGCGGTGCTTTACTTCGGCGTGCTGCCCCGCATGCTGAAAAAAGAGGGCGCGGGGAAGTAAAAAATCCGTACTGCCCATGTGCGGGAGGGGCGGGGCCCCGCCCGAAGACCCCAACGCGAAAGGTTTTGATCGATATGCCCGAAGCATATACACATATCCGCATCGCCCGCGCGGCGCTGGCACAAAGCGGGGAGCATGCGCCCAGTACGGCGGCCTATGAAATGGGCGCCAACGGGCCGGACCCGCTGTTTGCTTACCGTGTGCTTTCCGCCAAACGGCCCTGGCCGCTGCCGGAACTGGGCGGCCGCATGCACGACGAACAATGCGGCCGGTTCCTGCGCACAATGATCTTCGCGGCCTCCACGCCCGCCCAGCGCAGCTATGCGCTGGGCTTTCTGGCGCATTACGCGGCGGATTCCGTGATGCATCCGTATGTGGCGTTCCAGTGCGGGCCGCAGGGACAGTTCAACATACCCGAGGGGCACGGCTTCTGCGAGGTGGCCATGGACAGTATGTTCCATGAGCAGGACTGCGGCTCACCCGCCGTTCCGGCGGGAACTGCCGCTCCGGGGCTGCCGCCTCAGGAGCTGGCCGAAGTGACGCAAATGCTTCATGACGCGGTGGCGCAGGTCTACCGCATGGATATCCCGCATGAGGCACTGGCGGATTCCTTCCATGATTTCCACGCCCTGCACAGGCTGTTCCTGTCGCCTTACGGCGGCAAGCGGGCGTTGGTCTGGGCGGCGGAACGGCTGGTGCTGCACAAGCCCGGCTACGGGCTTTCCCACATGACGCCCGCCCGGCGCCCGGCGGACGGCTTTGCGGAGCATTGGGAAAACCCCTATACGCATGCACAGATGGACGCGGGCCCCGAGGCGCTGTGCGGGGAATCGGCCCGGCTGGCTGCAGGATACCTGAAGGCAGCGGCCGCTTACTGGGAGGGCCGCAGCACCAAGGAGGCGCTGGCCGCGGCTGTGGGCGACCGCAGCTACTCCACAGGCCTGCTCAGTGAACCGGCCCCGGCCGGGGTGTGAAGGCCCGCCCTGCCCGGGAAATAAAATTGGACTGCAAACGCGCCGCGGCGAAAGGCATATCTTTCGCCGCGGCGCGCTTTTTCGTTCCTTTTCGCAGACGAGGCTTTGAAAAAAATACGGAGTATGCTATACTGATATCATCTGTACAAAAGAAGCTCCGGCGTTTTCACAGCGCACAGGCCGCGTGGCGGTACGCCGGAAAGGGAGCATATATTTATGAATATCACGCGCAAGACATTTTACGGCATCGGCATTCTGTCGGCAGCGCTGAATATTTTGGGCGGCGCGATGCTGCTGTTCAGCATTCGGGCGGACCTTGTGTTCAATATCGCGACCGTCGCGGCGGGCGTGATGATGCTGATGCTGGCCACAAATCTAAAAGAGGACCCCCGCGGCCGCAATTTCTGCCTGACGGCCGCGCTTCTGACGGTGCTGGGCATGGTGCCGGGTGTTGTGGGCATCGTGTGTGCGGCCGCGTCGTGGCCTGTGTTTGCATGGCCGTATTTCAAGGCTTCCGTTCCGGAAAACGGCCTGCATAAGGCAGCGTTTCTGGTGATGGTGTGCGGGCTGGTGCTGCTTGTGGGCAGTTTTCTGCCCGTGCCGCAGATGCTGGCCGCGTGCATCATCATTGCGGTGGCGGCGGTGCAGGGCCTTCTGGCTTTTTTGCTGTATCAGGAGGCGTGACCGCGCCGTGCGGGCCCGGGCAGACATATTCCGGCGGGCCCCATGCATACGATGATGCATGTCCTGCCTTTTGGGAGCGGGCACAGCGTTATGGGGAAAGGGAACCGAGAGCATGAAAAAACTGTTGAGAACCGCTGCGGCAGCCGCCTGCCTGTGTCTGCTGGCCGCATGCGCGCCCGCGCGGCAGGCGGGCGGCGGGGAGCCCGGCGCGCCCCGGGAGGATTTTACCTCTGTGCCGTCCGGTATGCAGGCGGGGGGCGAGCCGGAGGCCATGGCCGCGCCCGTGGCGTACCGCGCCATGTGGGTGAGCTATCTGGAATGGCCGATGTTCGATACCTCCGGCGCGCAGGGCTTTGCCGCGTCGGTGGGCTCGCTGCTGGACAACTGTGCGGCTCTGGGGCTGAACACCGTCATCGTGCAGGTGCGCCCTTTCGGGGACGCGGTGTACCCCAGCGCAGTGTATCCCTGGAGCCACCTTGTAACGGGCGTGCAGGGGCAGGACCCCGGCTATGACCCGCTGGCCATTTTTGTGGAGCAGGCCCACGCCCGCGGCCTTGCCATCGAGGCATGGGTGAACCCGTACCGCGTGCGGCTCAACGACACCATGCCCCCCGGCGAGCTGGCGGCGGACAACCCGGCGCTTCTGCACGAGGGCTGGGCGCTGGAGGCGAACGGCGGGCTGTACTACGACCCCGCTCTGCCCGAGGTGCAGGACATGGTGGTGCAGGGCGTAACGGAGATCGTGCAGAATTATGACGTGGACGGAATTCAGTTCGACGACTACTTTTATCCCACCACAGACGAAGCGTTCGACACGGAGAGTTACGCGCGGTACGGCGGGGGACAGGACTTGGCCGAATGGCGGCGCGCCAACGTCAACACGCTGGTGCAGAAGGTATACGCCGCCGTCAAGGCGGTAAAGCCGGAGGCGGTTTTCGGCATCAGCCCGCAGGGCAACAACGACAACAATTACAGCCAGCAGTATTCGGACGTGGCGCTGTGGCTTTCCACGCCCGGTTATGTGGACTACATCATGCCGCAGGTCTACTGGGGCTACAATTATACGCTGCAGAATGGCTCGGCCCGGTTCGCGTTCGAGAATATCGTGGACGAATGGCTGGCCATGCCCCGGGACGATTCGGTTTCGCTGGCATTCGGGCTGGGCGCATACCGTATCGGCGCGGGGGACGGCTCCGCCACAGAGAGCGGGGAGTGGGCCAGCGGCCACAATCTGGCCGATATGGCGCGCACGCTTTCCGTGCGCGGCGCAGACGGCTACGCGCTGTACCGTTATGCCAGCCTGTACAGCGGCGGCGAATATGCGGCACTGATGCAGGCGGAATGTGCGGCTCTGGCCCAGGCCAACGGCATCGGGCAGACGGAACCGTAACGCGGAGAATACGAAAAAAGCGCCCTCTTTACAGAGGGCGCGGCAGATGGTTGAAGAAGGCAAAGAGGTAAAAGAAATGTCCGGGGAAAAGCTTGAAAAAGGGGTGGAGAACTCCTTTTTCATTTAAAATAACCCCGCGCCGTGCGCGGCGAACGGGGCCACAGGCCCTGTTCGTAGGCAGCTTTTGCGCCAAGCTAAAGCGCCCTCTTTACAGAGGACGCGGCAGGACGGATGAAACGCGGCATTCCGCCAGAGTGTCAGAACAGCCCCTTTTTCCATTCCCGGCAAGGAATGCCTGCGGCTGTGAGCGCGGCGCACAACCGCGCCCCGTTTTCCTTTGTGGAGGGTGCGTCCACGCCGTAGTGGTACGGCACCACAAGCCCGGGCAGCACGTCCATGGCCGACACTTGTGCGGGCACTGATTTTTCATAGTCCGGCATGTTCCAGATGCCGTCGCACACCACAAACAGCACGTCGCATTGGACATTGTCCACCAGGACGTCGGTGTCGCCGGAGAGGTAATAGGTGAACCCTGCGAACTCCAACACGAGGCCGAAGCCGAAGCTGACGGGGTGGTTTTTGTTTTCTGCGGCCACCGGTTCCAGCACCGCGCCGCATTCAAAGCCGATGCGGGGCGCTTCAAAGCTCAGTTCGCTGATATAATCGTCGTCGATGCCGAAATCACGCTCCAGCAGGCGCGCCACCTCCGCCGTGGTGGCAAAGCAGGTGTCCTCTTTGCGCACCCGCTCGATGTCCTCCGGCGAATAGTGGTCGCCGTGGCTGTGGGTGATCACGATCAGGTCCGCGTCGTGGGCGTCGTCAGGCACCTTATATGGGTCTACATACACTACGGCGTCGTCGGATTCAAAGCAAACGCATCCGTGCTTTACAAACCGGACAGGTTCAAGGGGGTCCATAGTACAACTCCTTATTGTTTCGATGTTTATTTTTTGTGGCTTCACCGCATACTAACTGTATTCCAGACGCAGAGGCGGCATGAAGGAAAGAATACAGCTTTCTTTATTGTAACGCCTCCCGCGCCAAAAGTCAAAACCGGAGGGATGCAGATGAAGCCCCAGAAGATAAAATATGCGCCATTGTTCGCTGCTATGCTGCTGTGCGTGGCTTTGGCAGGCTGCGACGGAGCGCTTCATGAGAGCGGCGAAGGCCGTTTTTCGCAAAGTGAAACCCAAGATGGAACCCGGGCGGCTCCGCGCGCCGATGCCGTGCGCGCGGCCGCGGGCGGCGATATCGCACTGCCCGCCACGCTGGCGGCGCCGCAGACGGACAGCACGATCAATACGCTGCTGGACGCGGGCGTGCTCTCCGGCGCGTTCACGACGGTAAATTCCTGCCGCACGCGGGATCTTTGCACGGCAGGCGAAATCACAGTCCGCGTAAGGGCAGAGTTGGACGCCCAGACCTCCCGCAAGGATGCGAAATTCGCGTTGTGGAAACTGGCGGACGGCAGAGCGGAATATCTGGAAACCGTGTATTTCACCTGCGACGGTACGGTGCAGAGCTATACGTTCACAGGGCTGGCCGCGGGTGCGCGGTACCGTGTGGTGTTCAGCTATACGGAGTCCGGCGCGCGGCGCATGTCGGGCGCGTTCAACGTGGAGGGCGTGACGGCCGAGATCGAAGAGGAAACACAGGAAGAGGGGGCGGTGGCCGCCGGCGCACAGCCGGGAAGCTGACCGCGTAAAAGGGGGAGGATGTCATTGATCGAGGATTTCAAGCATATGAAATGGCTGCCGCTGGCGGGCGGCGCGCTGCTGTGCGTGCTGGGGCTGACGGCGCTGGTCTGGCCGGGCCGGGTGGCGAAAATACTGCCTCTTTGCATCGGCACTGCAATCCTGGGGCTGGGCCTGTGCGAGGTGGCTTCAGGTTTTCTGGCAAAGAGCTTTTTGCCAGAGTACATACCCGGCATGCGCAAACTGCAGGGCTTTGTGAATGTCGCGGTGGGGCTGGTATTCCTGCTCAACCGCACGCTTTCGCTGATGTTCATCGCCGTGGTGCTGGGCGTGTGGGCAGTGGCCTTCGGCGCGCTGCGCCTGAGGGACGCGCTGCGGCGGCGTGCGTCCGGCCAGCCATGGGGCTGCTGTGCGGGTGACGCTGCCGTAAAATTCGCGGTGGGGATATTTATGCTGGCCAGCCCGCTGGGCAGCATGGCGGCCTGGACGGTGATGGTGGGGCTGTTTTTCCTGTTCGTGGGCGCATCGGTCATTTTTTCTGCGGTATATCTCGACCGGCTGCCCCATGATTTTGAGGATTTCTGACCCCGCGCGGGCAGATTATAAACAAAGTGTAAAAACCGGGCCGCATGCCCGGTTTTTCTTGCATTTTAAGCCGTTTGAATGTAATATAAATAGTAACATTCATGCGCATAAAGCGCTGTGGCAGGGAGGCCGCTCGATGGCAGGAAAAATGGTGGAAAAGAAAATACGCTCCGCGCTGCCGCTGTACATTGCGGCGGGCGCATTTCTGATGTGCGCGGCTGCGCTGCCCGTATACAGCCTGCCGGGCTTTTTGGGCGCGTGTGCCGTTGCGGCGGGCGCATATTTTCTGTCGGACAAAAAAATCCCGCCCCGTGTGGTGATGGTGCCCGCGCCGGAGGACCCCTTCGCAACGGGCGAGGAGGCGCTGGACGCCGCGCTGGAAAAGGCGCGGGACGATCTGGAGAAGCTGGAGGTGCTGAACGCCCGCATTCCGGCCGCGGCGCTCTCGGCGCAGATCAGCCGCATGGAGAAAGCGGGCGCGGCCATTTTGCAGCAGGTGCGCGAGCATCCGGAAAAAGGCCGGGATATCCGCAAGTTCGTCACCTATTATCTGCCCACGGCCGTTAAGATATTGACCACCTATGCCGACCTTTCGGCCAGCGGCGCGGGCGGCGAAAACGCTAAAAGCCTGATGTCCGACGTGGAGAAGAACGCCGGAACCATTGCCTCCGCTTTTGAAGCGCAGCTGGACGCGCTGTTCGCGGGCGAGGTACTGGATGTTTCCTCCGACATCGCCGTGCTGGACGGAATGCTCTCCGGCGACGGCCTTTCCGGCAAAAATAATTTGAAATTGTCATGACCCGGGCGGTCCCGATACCTCATTCAGAAAGGAACAAAACGATCATGGAAGAAAAACAAACCGCACCCGCGCTTACCCTGGAGCCAGACCTCTCTGTTCCCGCCGTTCCCACACTGACGCTGGACCCGGAGCCCGCCCCCCCTGCGCAGGAGGAAAAGAAACCTGCAGTGGAGCCGGAGCCCATGGACGCGGGCCTTTCGCCCGAAGAGAAAAAGGCAGTGGACGAATTCGCGGAAAAAATCGACCTGCGCAATTCCACGGTGGTGCTGCAGTACGGCGCGGCCAGCCAGAAAAAAGTGGCCGATTTTTCCAGCAGCACGTTGGAAAATATCCGCACCAAGGACCTGGGCGAGGTCGGCGAGATGGTCACGGGCCTGGTGACGGAGCTTAAGAGCTTCGACGCCACCGAGGAAGCGCCCAAGGGCATCATGGGCTTTTTCCGCAAGGCCACCAATTCGCTGGATACCTTTAAGGCGAAGTATGCCAAGGTGGAGACCAACGTGGATAAGATCGAGGCTGTGCTGGAGGGCCATCAGGTACAGCTTCTGAAGGATATCGCCATGCTGGACAAAATGTACGAGATGAACCTTGTGTATTTCAAGGAGCTGACGATGTACATTCTGGCCGGTAAGAAAAAGCTGGCGGAGGTGCGCGCAAACGAATTGCCCGCCCTGATCGAAAAGGCGAAAAAATCAGGCCTGCCCGAGGACGCTCAGGCAGCCAAGGACCTGGACGATATGTGCACGCGCTTTGAAAAGAAGCTGTACGATCTGGAGCTGACGCGCAACATCTCGGTGCAGATGTCCCCGCAGATCCGCCTGATCCAGTCCAACGACACGATGATGGCGGAAAAAATCCAGACCTCTATCGTCAACACCATTCCCCTGTGGAAGAGCCAGATGGTGCTTGCGCTGGGTCTGGCCCATTCCCAGCAGGCCATTGAGGCGCAGCGTGCCGTTACAGACATGACCAACGAGCTGCTGAAGAAAAACGCGGCCACGCTCAAGCAGGGTACCATCGCTGCGGCAAAGGAATCTGAGCGCGGCATCGTGGACATCGAGACGCTGCAGCAGACGAACCGCAGCCTGATCGAAACGCTGGACGAGGTCGTGAAGATCCAGAACGAAGGCAGAGAGAAGCGCGCTGCGGCCGAAACGGAGCTGGGCCGCATCGAGGGCGAGCTGAAAGCGAAGCTGCTGGAGATCGCCCGCTGAGTTTGTACTTGTGACGGGAATAAGAGAAAATGCGGGAGGATAGCGTGAAAAACTGGAAAGAAAACCGTGCGCTGGCCTGCGTGGTGCTGGCGGCTGCCATTTTGGGCGGTACTTTCGGCATCGGCGGGGCCAAGCTGAGCAGCGCGGCCCGCAGCGTGAATGAGGCATACGCGCAGAATATCGCGGGGGACCTGGCGCTGCGCGCCGCCGCCGCGCAGAATATCATCGCCGAGGGTGAAGCGGCGCTGGGCGCGGATGCCGCGTCCGTGAAGACGGCAAAACGGGCCGTGGAGGCGCTGGAGGCCGCGGAGGGGCCGGCACAGGAATACGCCGCAAACGCGGCCCTCACCGCGTCTGTCGGCATGCTGTATGAGGAGACGCGAAAGGTCTCCGGCGACGATAAGGGCAGCGTGCTGCAAACACAGTGGTCGGAATTTTTGAGCCGTGGCAATATCATCGACAATTCGGCGGACGCATACAATGAGCAGGCCCGCGCTGCGCAAAAAAAGCTGTCCGGCTTCCCGGCGTCGCTCATCGCCGGCCTGACAGGCGCACAGGCGGAAGAATTTTCCGCCTGAGTGCGGCCCTACATTGAAAAGGAGCATCCATGAAGAAAATCCAACGATTTCTGCGCGGTACGGCGCTGCTGGCCGTGCTGTCGCTGCTGGTTTCGGCCACGGCATTTGCCGCGTCGGTTCCGGACCCAACATCTGATTTTTACGTCAACGATTACGTTGGTGTGCTTTCAGGTGATACTAAGAGTGATATTGTGAGCAAAAATGACGGTTTGTATAATGCTACGGGCGCGCAGATCGTCGTGACGGTGGTGCAGGACACAGGCGGTGTTTCGATGGAGCAGTACGCCTATGACATGGCCAACGCCTGGGGCATTGGCAGTGCTGAAAAAAACAACGGCGTTTTGCTGCTGCTTTCCGTCGGGGACGACGATTACCAGTGCATACAGGGCAGCGGGCTGGAAACGCTGCTGCCAACCAGTACGCTCAGCCGCATTTTACAGGAGGACCTGGAGCCGGATTTCGCGGATAAAAACTATGACGCCGGTGTGAAAAAAACATTTGCGTCCCTGTATGACGCTGTGAGCAGCATCTACGGCTACGACGGCAGCACAGGCGGCGCGGCGAATCCGTCTCCCGTGCCGCAGCCGGACTACGACTATGGATACGGATATGGCTATGACGACGGTTACCGGGACGACGGCGGCTTCAGCATTTTTGGGATGATCGTGTTCCTCGTGATCGTGCTGGCGCTCATCGGCGCGTTCAGCGGGCCGCGCCGCCGGTGCGGCGGCCGTTACAGCACTTATTACAGCGGCCCTTCGTTCGGCACGGGCTTTTTCCTGGGCAGTATGATGGGCGGCCATCATCACCACCATAGGGGCCCGCCGCCCCCGCCGGGGCCGCGTCCCGGCCCGCGCCCGCCCCGGCCTCCGCGCAGCGGCGGCGGATTTGGAGGCGGCAGCTTTGGCGGCGGAGGAAGCTTCCGCGGCGGCGGTGGCGGTTTCGGCGGCTCCCGCGGCGGTGGCGGCGGCGGCTTTCGCGGCGGCGGCGCCGGGCGTGGTCATTGACGCTGCCGTATTTATCAAGACGACACAAAAAGTATGAATCGGGGCGCCTTCCTTGCGGAGGGCGCCCCGATTCATATTGTTGGAAAAAGACGGGAAAGCAAAGGCCGCAACGGGGAGGGCGCAGGCAGCGTGCCAGCGCGTGTCGGGCGCGCTGCGGCCTCCCTGCGAAGGGCGGCGCCGAAAACGTGGCGCTCCGCACGACGGCGATTTCCGTTTTAGGACCATCCCCTTAAGGCTTGGGCTTTCAGCTGTCTTTTGCAGCTCAGTCCTTTTTGTAAAATACCAGCGTCATTTTATCGGTAATAACTTCTGTTTTTCCCGTCTGATGGTAACCCATTTTTTCGTAAAGACGGCAATTCACCTTTTCTTGTAAAATCGTACTTAATTCCCAATTTGAACTGCCATGCAGGGCTTCAACCATACGGATGGCTTTTTGTGCAATGCCGAGCCGTTGATATTGAGGAAGCACAAAAATAGGAGATATTCTTTTAGCTGTGTCTTTTTCTCCTTTGTCAACGACCCGTACTGCGCCGACGTTTTCATCGAATTCCTGAATAAAATAGTAATAGGTGAAGGGCTGCTGCAACCTCATAATGGTTTTATCAATATTTTCAGCCGCAGGGCTGTTTTCCGTGTCCTGGTACTTTTTATATAAATCCTGAAATGCTTCTGTCTGCATTTGCCACAATTTGCGAGCATCTTCTATGCCGATTCGGATCAGATTCAAATTCTTCCCTCCGCTCTTATTTCTCAATAAATCCCGCGTTATCATCAAATCCGTTTTTTCATTTGTGTTCTGATTCTACATCCGTCCGGTCTGTTGTGCCGATGCATTCATGAGCGGGCGTTTTGCCGTCCAGCACGGTGAAGATCTGCTCCACAACGCACATGCCAACACGCAGCAGCGCTTCGTCCGTGGCTGCACCGAGATGCGGCGTCGCCAGAAAGTTGGGCAAACGCAGCAGCGGCAGGCCGGGCGCGGGCGGCTCGTGGGCGAGCACATCGCAGGCGGCAGCTCCCAGAGGGCCCTGCGTCAGAGCGCGGTACAATGCATCCTCGTCCACCACGCCGCCCCGCGCCGTATTGACGAGCAGCGCGCCGGGCTTTGCCGCGGCAAGCTCCGCCGTACCTACAAGCCCGCGCGTCTGAGGCGTGAGGGGTACGCCGATGCTCACAACGTCCGCCCGGGCAAATACCTCGCGTACACAAGTGCAGCGGGCTATACCCAGGCATGCCGCGCGTTCCTCTGTCAGAGAAGGCGAATACCCTACAATGCTCATGCCGAACGCACGGCGGAACATCTCCGCGGCACGTCGGGCGATGCTGCCCACGCCCACAAGGCCCAGCGTTTTGCCGTGCAGCTCCATGCCTGTCAGCCGTGCATCTGCTATGGCGAGGGCTTCGCCGGTTTGCAGCATGCGGTCCGCCAGATATACCCGCCGCGCCAGAGCGAGGGTCAGTCCTACGATAAGCTCCGCCACAGACTGCGCGTTTTCGCCCGGGGCATATACCACGCGCACACCGCGCTGCGCTGCCGCAGCCAGGTCCACTCTGTCCGTGCCCGTGCCGTGTATGCCGATGACCTTCAAAGCCGGGCACTGCTCCAGAAAAGCTGCGTCCATGCGCAGGTTTCGGCTGATGGCTGCGTCGGCCCGGCCCAGACAGGCGGGGTCCGAAAAAACCTCAGCCCTGGTTTTAAGCAGCGCCAGCGCGCGGGGATGGATGGGTTCACACAAAAATATTTTCAGCATATAGCCTCCTTGGATACGGTGTGTGGTATGTTCGATGCCTTGCGGTCAGCTCAGCTCCTGTCTTTTCAGGCAAGCTCCCTGTCCGCGGTGGCGTGAAGGATGAGCTCCAGCGCCAGCGGCTCGGGCGCCTTTCATGATACCGTTCCTCTCTTGACATTCTTTGGACCGTTGCAAGATAAAGGGCGGAAACCAATACGGCAGACCATAAATCGGCCACGGGCTGCGCCCATGGCTTAAGGGACCGCAGGCAGAAGTGACACGGGCGCAGCGGACAGGGGAACTGTCTAAGGACATTCGTGCCTTACAGGAAAACCCGGACTGCACCAAGGAGCCGCTGTGCAAATATATTTTTAGTGTGGACGTATACGAAGACCTCATTGGCATCCGTTCCACGGCTGATTGGGCCAAAGGGAATGCTGATGTGCCGTTTATGAAGGAAGTAAAAACGAACTACGCCGCCAGCAACGAAGCTGACGGCGTAATCATAGATGGTTGCGGGGGCCAGATTTGAACTGACGACCTTCGGGTTATGAGCCCGACGAGCTACCGGACTGCTCCACCCCGCGATATAAATTGTCTGCGCCTCTTTAAGGTGCTTATCTAGTATATCCAATAATAACGCCGTTGTCAATACTTTTGCGCTTTTTATTTTTTAAATATCGCGTTGAGTTCGAAACACCTTTGCCTGGACAAGGTCCCGGAACATTCTGTCCCAAGCGGCCTGCTGATTTTTGCCGCCTCCTTGCAGATTCGAACAGACGATATTCAGAATGTGCCGGATCGTTTCCTCGTCATACCGGGCGGCGGTTTTCCAGCGGCCTTCCGCATAATGCTGTGTGTAGTCCTTGTAAAACTGTTCCGCAACCGGCTTCAGCTCCCGGCTGGTGGGCAGGCCGCGCGCCAGCCTCCGTGCGTCCCAAAGCGACTCCTGTGCCTGTTCGAAAACCTCCCGGGAGATTTTTTGAATACGGTCCAGCTTTTCCCAAACGTCATCCGCACTTAAAGCCGCCGGCTCCAGATCCAGTGTGTACAGCACGCCGGAACGGGATACGCTGTAAAAGGTATACGTTCCGTCCGGCTCCTCAAGGGAAAAGTAACCGTTTGGCAGGATGTTTTTGCTGCGCAGAAACTGCAGCAAATCAGACGACGGCTCGTGTTTCATTGCCGGCTCCTTTCTTAACGCACGAATGCGGTCTCCGCATCTATCATACTTTGCCCTGCGGCGGATGTAAAGAGGAGCGGTGTGACAAAATCCTGTCTGGCAGCCGCCGTTCTGCACAAGGAAGAACTTTCCACCTCGTACGCCTTTTTCAATGAATATCCGCGGCAAAGATGTCCATATAAGTTATAAAGGGCTCAGGCAGCGTATCCGGCCGCAGGAGCATGAGCGGGACGGAGGGGGAGTGCGGGATGACTATCTGGGATACGATCTTCAAAGCAGTATTCGTGGTAGCAGTGCCCATCACGCTGGCAGTATATGCCTGTGTGTATGTGGGGGAGCGGGCCGAACATGACGTTGCCCGTCCGCGTCCGCCGCGCCGCCGCCCGCCGGGGCGCTGACGCAGAGGGAGGATCTGTTTCTGGGAATTTGGAAAACGGCGCCGGGATTTGAATATCCCGGTGCCGTTTTCCCTTTATAATACATATTATATAAAGCTACTGTGCAGGATAGCTCCGCGCGCCGAACAGTGCGGTCCCGACGCGGACCAGATTTGCCCCTTCCAAAATAGCGTCTGCAAAATCGGCGCTCATGCCCATGGAAAGGTACTCCATGCTCACGTTGCCGCCCTGCGCGGCCTGCGCCCGCTCGAACAGGCCGCGCATCTGTGCAAAGTAGGGGCGGCTCGCGCCCGGCGCATCCGCAGCAGGCGGGATGGACATCAGGCCGCGCACCCGCAGGGAGGGCAAAGCATGGGCGCATTCCAGAAGCCCGGGCAGCTCTTCGGGCGCGATGCCGCTTTTGCTTGCCTCGGCCCCAATGTTGATCTCGACCAGGATATCCTGCCGGATGCCCTGCTTCTGAGCTTCTGCAGCCACACATTCCAGCAGCCTGTGCGAGCCGACGGATTCTATCATGCACGCACGCCCCACCACCTGGCGCGCCTTGTTGGTCTGCAGATGGCCGATAAAATGCAGCGGCTTGCCGCTGTATGCGCCGGTGGCGTATTTTTCACAAAGCTCCTGCACGCGGTTTTCTCCAAACAGGTCGATATCCAGCGCAGCCGCCGCGCGCACGGTCTCGGAATTCTGCGTTTTGCTGGCGGCGCACAGAAGAACCTCCCCGGGGGCGCGCCCGGCTGCGCGGCACGCCCGCTCCATTTCCGCGCGCACCTGTGCGACGCGTTCCTCCATCCGCCTGATCTCTTCTGCCGTCATTTAACGCGGCACCTCCAATTCGTCTGTTTGATATACGGCGCGGCTGCCGCCGATGTATTTCGGCCGCGTGCGCGCGCAAAGAATGCCGGCCTCGCCGATGCGGGCCAGACTGAGCCGCACGGGGACGGCCACAGGCCGCAGATGCATGCCGATGAGTGTGCCGCCGATGTCAATGCCCGCACCCGCGCGGATGTTCTCCACCAGCACGGGGTCCGCCATGTGCGCATATGCGGCGGTGGCAAAGGAACCGCCCGCGTGGGGCTGAGGCACGGCGTTTACTGTTTCCGCCCACGGCGGAAGCGCCGCCCGTTCCACGACGATGGCGCGGTTCAGGTGCTCACAGCACTGCGCGGCCAGATACAATCCGCTTTCCGCAAGCAGGGGCGCGGCGCCTTCCCACACAGCTTGCGCGGCCTCCATGCTGGAGCCGCGCCCAATGCGCTGGCCCACGACCTCACTGGACGAACAGCCGATGATAAAAATATCTCCCGCGCGCATCCGGGCTGCCGCCAGAAGCTCCGCCACGGCCTGCCGCGTTTGGGCGCGCACGGTCTCCGTCAAAGTCATTTCAATTCCCTCCCGGCCCGCGTGTCGCAGCACACCGGGCGTTTTTCTTTATTGTAATCCTTTTGCGCCCTCCAATACAAGTGCCGCTGGAAATGAGGTGGTTTTAAACACAGTAAAATCATAGGATAACACAGGAAAAGTCTTTTAAAAGATAAAATCACGTAAAAAATAGACTGTTTTATGAAATACTCTTGACGGTCAAAATTTATGAATCTATAATAAAAGAATAAGAGGGGAAGGTGCGCCTCCGACCGTCCGGGACACGCGGAAAATCCGGGAACATTCCCGGAGAAATGCCCGGCGGCCGCAGGGCGCATGTGAAATGGGGGGATGCTGGTGGACCAGGAGCTTGACATGCTGAAAGACGAAAACACCCGTCTGCGCGTGCTGGCGGAGCACGACTGGCTCACCGGCCTGTACAACCGCCGTGCTGCGGAAGCGCATGTGGATGAAGCGCTGCTGAAAAACGGCGGCGGGATGCTTTTGGTTTTGGATATCGACCATTTCAAACAAGTGAACGACCGCTACGGCCATCTCATCGGCGACGCTCTTTTGTGCGAGGCGGCGCGCACGCTGCGGGATATCTTTTTTCCGCGGGATATCATCGGCCGCGTGGGCGGCGATGAGTTCATCATCTACATTCTGGGCGGATGCTCTCAGGAGGCGGTGGACGGCCGTGCGGCGCAATTGGCCGAGCGCCTGCGTAAGGCGGGCCGGCGTTACGGCATGCAGTGGAACCTTTCCTTTACGCTGGGCCTTGCGGAAAAGCAGGCGGGGGACGATTATATTTCCCTGTTTGACCGTGCCGACCAGATGCTCCTGGCCCGCAAAAAAGCCCGCCGCGCCCGCCGTGCAGACAGCGCGGACGCCGGAGGAGAGCGCAGCATCTGCACAGACATGGCGCTCATCCGGCGTGAGCTGCGGGAAAAAGACCCGCCCAAAGGCGCGTTCTGTCAGGATTACGAGACCTTCAAACAGATCTACCGTTTTGTGGAGCGCGGCCTCAAGCGCAGCGGGCAGAGCGCATATATTATCCTGATGACCCTTACGGACGCACAGGGGCAGTTTGTGCCGCTGGCCGCGCGCGAGGAGTATATGAGCCGCCTCAGCGACGACCTGCAGGCCAGCCTGCGCAGCGGCGACCTGTTCGCGCCGTACAGCGGCTGCCAGTATCTGCTGATGGTGCTGGGCGCGTCCAGCGAGAACGCGGCCGTCATCGCCGGGCGCATCCACACTCGGTTTATGTCGCGCGTTGCGCCTGATGCGGGGCTGCTGCTGCGGTATGACGTTTACCCCATGGGGGAGCTTCCCCTGCAGCCGAAGGGGTGAAAAAGCCATGGTTTTACGCGGTGAAGGGCTGCTGCTTAAAATATTTTCAAAAAAAGTCAGCAAAAAATCGTTTTGTGACCAAGTTGTGACCGGCGACCGTTATACTGAGTATGTAAGATACATTTCCCGCCACCAGAGGGCGATCAACACGCATTTCAAGAAGGAGGAAAACGCATGAAAAACACATCCAACGCTTTGCGTCGCGTCATGAGTGTGGTTCTGGTGTTCGCGATGATGTTCACCAGCATGCCCACAGGCGCGCTCGCGGAGGACGTTGCCGGTATGGGCCCGTCCAGGACGGTGAACGAGCCGGCTGCGCCCAAAGAGACAGAGCCAACCACACCAGAGCTGACAGGCTCGGACCCGGCGCCTGTGACGTTCACCGTCACGTTCGTTGCCAACGGCGAGACGCTTGTCACCCAGACCATTCAACAGGGTGGCAGTGCCGTGGCGCCGGACGCGCCGCTGGTATCCGGCCAGCGTTTTGTACGCTGGGATACGGATTTTACCAACGTGCAGAGCGATTTGACGGTGACGGCCGTTTACGAGGCCATTACCGCCAAAAACATGACGGTGGAGTACTGGTACAGCGACGGCACGCAGGCGGCCCCCTCCCATGTGGAGCAGGCCGTTGTGGGCGAACCGTTCCATAAGACGGTTCCGTCTCCGGCGCTCGACGGCTTTACGCCGGACAAGGCGGAGGTCGTATTTGCGGTCGAGTCGGTCACCGAAGACGTAACGGTCGTTGTTACTTACAGCGGCGCCGCCCGGAATTACACGGTAAAGCACCTGTTCCAGAACGTGGAAGGCGCCGCTTATGCGGAAGACGAAGCGCTGCGTGAAACGCTGGAGGGCACCACGGGCCTGGACACCGCCGCACAAGCGAAAACGGTGGAGGGCTTTACGGCTCTGCCCATCACCCAGGTGAAGGTGGCGTCCAGCGGCGAAACGGTCGTGGAAGTAAAATACGACCGCAACAGCTACCTGCTCACGTGGAACACCGACGGCGGCAGCTATATTGAGCCGCAGATGCTGAAATACGGTGCTGCGGTGTCGGCTCCGGCTGACCCCACGAAGGTGGGCTATACGTTCGCCGGGTGGGATTTTGTTCCCGAAACGATGCCTGCCGCCGCCACGACGGTGACGGCGCAGTGGGCGAACGCCACGCAGGCGTCCTACCAGGTCGTATACTGGGGCGAGAACCTGACGGGCGGTTACGACTACCTCTATGCGGACAAAGCGACCGGCGCTGTGGGCGGCAATATCCCATACAGCACGTCCCTGACCGCCAGCCGTATGCCTCAGGGCCTGGAAGCGGCCGGGTTTGAGCCCGACAGCGCCAAATCTGCGGGAAATGTGGAAATCACCGCGGACGGCAGCGCGGTCAAGAATGTTTATTTCAGCCGCAGGACGTTTACGATTAAGTTCTATCGGGAAGGCTGGTGGGGGTGGAGCGAGGATACCAGCCTGCGCATCACGGCGAAGTACGGCGAGGATGTTTCTGCCCGCTGGGAAACCGCATGTGAGGATGACGGCTGGGGTCCCAATAAGAATGATAATGTACAGTATACGCTGATTGCGAATATGCCGGCTAAGCACCTGACGATGTATGAAAAAAGGTCCGGCACGGGGACAACTATTGAGTATCGCGTAGAAAAGATAAACGGTTCTGGATACGATGTATACGCAACATTTAAAGCATCCAGTAATGTTTATTTAACAGATGAAGACAAGATGCCGATCACAGGCTTTACATACGACAGCTGGCAAAAAAAGAACGCTAATCCCTTGTGGCTGTATTATACCCGCAACAGCTATAACCTCGTCTTTGAAAATTGCACGGGAGTTTCGCCGAGAGCGCTGAAGTTTGAAGCTCCACTCTCCGGTGCAAAGCCTGCTGATAGCAGCGTGGGCCGTCCGGTTGGCGTGGACAGCGACTATGTGTTCATGGGCTGGTATCTGGACGAGGCGTTCCAGACTCAGGTGGACTGGAGCAGCACGATGCCCGCACGGAACCTGCAGGTCTACGCCAAGTGGGCGAAGCCGGATTATACGGTTTCCTTCAACACGCATGGTGCGGATACGGGGACTCCGGCGCCCATCGGCGTGGCGAAATACGACACGATTGAGGAGGACCAGATGCCCGCAGACCCCGCCCGTGAGGGCTACGTGTTCGCGGGCTGGTATACGGACGAGGCGTACACCGTTCCGTTCGTGGCCACGCAGCAGATCGTCCGCAACCTGACGCTCCATGCGAAATGGACGCGCACGGACAGCTGCACCTATGTCATCGTGGCGAAGGACACGGAGGGCAATGAGCTCAAACGCGTCGATGGCTCCGAAGTGGAAGTGGGCGCGTCCGTCACTGTAAATGCGCCTGTCATTGACGGTTATCAGGCGCGGCAGAACAGTCAGAACGTCAAAATTCTGGATGACGGGCAGGAAGTAGTGTTCGTCTATGACAAGCTGCAGAACTGGACGGCCACGGTGCATCATTATATTGAGGGCACCACGGAAAAGGTTGCCGAGGATGTTATCCGCAGCGACCTGACGGTCAACAGCCTGCTGGTATATTCCGCGACGGTCAGCGGTTATGAGTTGGCCGAGGGTACCAGCTATGTTCAGACGGCCACCCGCGAAAACAGCGAGATCACGTTCTATTATAAGAAAATCGCGGATTCGGTGTATACGGTCAACCACTATTACGGCAGCAATGCTTCGCTGACGGAAACTGTTACGGGCACGGCCAAGGCCGGAAGCCTGGTGACGGCGGACGTCATAAACAAAGCCGGGTACACCTGCGTTACATCCGGGGCTGCGCTTTCCGCGTATGTTGCGAAAGACGGCTCTACGGTGATCAACGTGTATTACGCGGCCAACGACCAGACGTACAGCGTTTACTATTATCTGGAAGGCACAGAGACGCCTGTACCCGGCACGACGGCGAAAGAAAACGTGTCCGCGAAGTTTGACGAGACGGTGACGGAAACGGCGCCCGCAGTCACGGGTTATACTGCGGCGGGAGACAGCACCATGTCCATCACGGTCGGTGCGGACAATGCAGCCAACAAAATCGTTTTCTACTACACGGTGAACAGCTATCCGCTGAATATCACCTACAAATATGCCGATGACGTGCCCGACGCAGCACTGCGGGGCAAGAAGGCGGCGGAGCCTGTATCCAGGGATATCGCGTTCGGTGCGCCTTACAGCGTTGCCAGCCCGTTGATTCCGGGTTATACGGCCAGCGTTGCAGCGGTAGCAGGCACAATGGCGGAGAACGGTGTGACCGTGGTGGTCGTTTACCGCGCCGCTACGGACACGGCGTATACCGTCAAGCACATGCTGCAGGATGTGACAGGTGACGGTTATACTGAAGATGCGGCGGCCCGGCAGACCCTGCACGGCACGACCGGGGCGGACACGAACGCTGCGGCAAATACCTATACGGGCTTTACGGCGCAGGCGGTTGAGCAGAAGACCATCGCCGCGGACGGCAGCACGGTGGTTGAGATCAAATACGACCGCAACAGCTATAAAGTGACCTATGCTTATGTGGGCAAGGCACCCGCAGGCGCGAGCGCGCTGCCGGAAAAGGCGACTGTGAAATACGGTGCGCCTGTGGCGGTGGCGGAGGCGGCCACGGCCCCGGGCTACACGTTCAGCGGCTGGAGCCAGAAAGAGGACTTCACGATGCCCGCCGAAAACGTGACCATTACCGGTTCCTTCACGGCCAACGGCAATACCGCGTATAGAGTGGAGCATTATCAGCAGAACTTGGCGGGCGACGGTTACGACCTTGTGGAGGCGGATACCGAACACCTGACAGGCGAGACCGATACCACTGCGACGGCAAACCCGAAGACTTATACAGGCTTTACATTTGACGGGACCGTGGAGGGCACGGTTGCCAGCGGCAATATCGCGGGCGACGGCAGCCTGGTGCTGAAGCTGTACTACACGCGCAACAGCTATGAAGTGAGCTATGCTTACACGGGCACAGTGCCCGCAGGCGCAAGTGCGCTTCCGGCCGCCGCGTCCTACAAATATGGTGCGGATGTAACGGTGGCTCCGCAGGCCACGGCCCCGGGCTACACGTTTAACGGCTGGCTCGAGGACGGCAAGGTAACGGCAAGCTTCAAAATGCCCGCCGGCCCGGTGCAGCTCACGGGTTCCTTTACCGCGAATACCGATACCAGGTACACGGTGGAGCACTGGACGGAGGATCTGGACGGCGAGGGCTATACTCTGCGCGAAACAGAAGCGAACCTGACGGGCGTCACGGATACAACGGCGACGGCGGAGGCAAAGAGCTATGAGGGCTTCCGGTTCGACGAGGGCAATGAAAACAACGTTCTCACAGGCGTGATCACAGGCGACGGAAAGCTGGTTCTGAAAGTTTACTACGCGCGCAACAGCTATGAAGTAAGCTATGATTACGGCGCTGCCCCCACGGGCGCAAGCCAGCTGCCGGGAACTGTTTCCTACAAGTACGGCGCCGAGGTCCGGGTGGCGGATAAGGCCACAGCCCCGGGTTATACTTTCGACGGCTGGAAGAAAGACAATGCCGAGGTCACGAGCTTTACGATGCCTGCCGGCGCCGTGCAGCTCACGGGACGCTTTACAGCCAATACGGACACCGGCTACAAGGTGGAGCACTACCAGCAGAATCTGGCGGGAGACGCTTTCGTCCTGTTTGAGACGGAAGAACAGAACGCCACTACGGATACGCATGTGTCGGCAACGCCGAAGGACTACACGGGCTTTACCTACGACGGCACGGTGGACGGAACTGTCACCGAAGGCAATGTTGCGGGCGACGGCAGCCTGGTGCTGAAGCTGTACTACACGCGCGACAGCTATAAGGTCACCTACCAGTACACGGGCAAGGTGCCCACGGGCGCGAGCGAGCTGCCTGCGGAGACGACCGAGAAATACGGCGCTGCTGTTACAGTGGCAGCGGACGCCACGGCCCCGGGCTACACGTTCAGCGGCTGGAGCCGGGAAGACGGCTTCACGATGCCGGCCGAAAACGTGACCATTACCGGTTCCTTCACGGCCAACGGCGAAACTCCTTATAAGGTGGAGCACTATCAGCAGAACCTTGAGGATGACGGCTATACCCTTGCGGATACCGAAAACCTGACGGGTGAGACCGATACCACTGCGACGGCAAACCCGAAGACTTATACAGGCTTTACATTTGACGGGACCGTGGAGGGCACGGTTGCCAGCGGCAATATCGCGGGCGACGGCAGCCTGGTGCTGAAGCTGTACTACACGCGCAACAGCTATGACGTGACCTATGCCTATACGGGCACGGTGCCCACGGGTGCAAGCGCGCTGCCGGAAAAGGCGACCGTGAAATACGGCGCGCCTGTAACGGTGGCAGAGGCCGCCACGGCCCCGGGCTATACGTTCAGCGGCTGGAGCCGGAATGACTTCACAATGCCGGCCGAAAACGTGACCATTACCGGTTCGTTCACGGCCAACAGCAACACCGAATACACGGTGCGGCACCACTTCCAGAACATTTTGGACGATGCGTACGATGCCGACACGGCCATGCTCAGCGAAACGCTGAGCGGCACGACGGATACGCTCACGGCTGCTGCTGCGAAGACCGTTGCGGGCTTTACGGCTCAGAGCTTCCAGCAGAAGAACATCGCGGGCGACGGCAGCACGGTGGTTGATATCTATTACAACCGCAACAGCTACGGCGTGAGCTACCGCTACCTGAATACTCCTGCGGGTGCAAGTGCACTGCCTGCGGGCGCGAGCTACCGTTTTGGCGCCGCCGTGACGGTGGCGGAGGCGGCCACGGCTCCGGGCTACACGTTCAGCGGCTGGAGCACCGGCGATTTCACGATGCCCGCACAGGATGTGGAGATCACAGGCTCCTTCACGGCCAACGGCGATACCGCTTATACAGTGGAGCACTATCAGCAGAACCTTGAGGATGACGGCTATACCCTTGCGGATACCGAAAACCTGACGGGTGAGACCGATACCACTGCGACGGCAAACCCGAAGACTTATACAGGCTTTACATTTGACGGGACCGTGGAGGGCACGGTTGCCAGCGGCAATATCGCGGGCGACGGCAGCCTGGTGCTGAAGCTGTACTACACGCGCAACAGCTACGATGTGACCTATGCCTACACGGGCACAGTGCCTGCGGACGCAAGTGCACTGCCGGAAAAGGCGGCTGTGAAATACGGCGCCTCTGTAACAGTGGCGGAGGCCGCGACCGCAAAGGGCCATACCTTCAGCGGCTGGAGCACCGGCGACTTCACGATGCCTGCACAGGATGTGGAGATCACAGGCTCCTTTACGGCCAACCCGTACAACGTCACGGTCGAATATTACTTCGACAAGGTTCAGGATACGGATATGACCCGGGTGCAGTCTGTCACTTACGGTGAGACATTCACGACTGCGGCGGCCGCAGAAACGGACCGGAACGGCGTACACTATACGCTGGACTGGGTCGAAAACAACGGCCTGACGGTGAGCGACATTGAAGCCGACAACGTGGTCAGGGTGTACTACGCAAAGGATGAAGAGGGCGGCCCGGACGACATCCCCGATTATGCGCAGATCGTATTTACCTATCAGAGTGCGGACGTTCGGAAAGGCACGGTTGATAAGAGTGTGGAAATCCACACCTTTGAGCGGCTGAACGGCGAACTGCTCGAAGAGAAGAAAGCCAGCCCGGCCGGTGCAAATGCGGCGGGACGTGAGGGCTATGCATTCGATTACTGGACCGATGGAACCAAGCGCGATGTGACCTCCGGTATGGAGACGCTGAAGAGCGAGGTATACACGGACAATGCAGAATTCACCGCATATTTCGACGTTGATACAAAGGGCATCGACCCCGAAGACCCGGATAAGCCGGACAATGTGCCCGACAAGTATCAGGCGAAAGTGACCTATCAGGCTGTCAATGGCACAGTTACGCTGGGCGACCGCACGGGCACTGAGCTGGTCACCTATGTGACTCTGTTCGATGCGGACGGCAAGTGGGCCGAGAACGGCACAGGCAAGCTGGCGGAGGCTCAGGTCCCGACTGCAGCCGCAGCCGCGGATTACGACCCGGCCACCGAACGCTGGACACCGGCCGTACCGGCCGAAGGGGCTGAGATCACGGCTGACGGCGCTGTCTTTACAGTGACGTGGGAGCTGGCGATCTCCGGTTACCAGGTACACTACTACTACGACGGCGTTGAGGATACCGCTTCTGCTGTGAATGCCACCGGCAAGATCGGCGACGCGATTCCCTACGACACCGGCAAGACCACTTTTGACGGCGCGAACTACGTGCTGGAGAATGTGGACGGCGCGGGCAAGCTCATCTCGAAGGATGCGGCTGCGAATATCGTGAACGTCAACTTCACAAAGGATGAGAAGTCCGACCCGACCAAAGACCCCGACCCGGAGGTCCCGGGTGACAACATCCCGGATAAGTATCAGGCAACTGTCACGTTTGAAGCGATCAACGGCGTACTCCAGCCCAAGGGCGGCACGGACGCTCAGAATACGAAGCAGATGACCACGGTCGTGACACTGCTGAACGAGAACGGCGAACCCGCTGAGAACGGTACCGGTTATCTGACTGAAGCACAGATCCCGACAGCGCTGGCGAATCTGGGATACATCGCCAACACGCTGTTCTGGGGCCCGGCGACTCCGACGACCTCTTACGCCATCACAGGCGACATCACCTTTGTGGCGGACTTCAATGCGGAAGGCGTCATTCCGGAAGAACCCCCGGTGCCTCCGGTGACCCCGGTAGGTCCGACGGCGCCGGAAGAAGGCCCGGAGGAAACCATCGACGAGCCTGAAACCCCGCTTGCTCCGGCTGAACCCGAAGCACCCGCGGAAGAGCCCGCCGAAGAGGAGATCGAGGAAGCCGATACGCCGCTCGCTTCCGGCGCCGCATGGGCGCTGCTCAACCTCATCCTGATGCTCTGCACGGCCCTTGTCAGCATCCTGCTGCTCATCGGCTTCCTGGGCAAAAAGAAGAAAGAGGATGAGAACGAGAACGTGGAGTACACGGTGAAGCGCAAAGGCGTGACTCGTGTGCTGAGCCTCATCCCGGCCATTGGCTCCATCATCGCCTTCCTCCTCACGGAGAATATGCGCAATCCGATGGTGTTCGTGGACCGCTGGACATGGCTCATGGTGCTCATCGCTCTGGTGCAGGTCATTGTGTGCATCTTTGCCCGCAAGGAAAAAGAAGAGCCCGATGACAACGCGCAGACCCCGGCTCAGGCGTAAGCACGGAACGCGAACCTCAGGCAAATCCATAACGAAAGCCCCCGAAGGATAATCCCTTCGGGGGCTTTTTGTACATCCTGTAAATTTTGCGGAAAATACGGGACGCGGCGGCAGAGGCTGTGATACAATGAAAAAAACACGTCCTTCGTCCGCATACGGACGGAGGCGAAAGCGGCGGGAAGGGCCGCGGAAAAGGGAGATGCAAAAGCCATGAAGGTAACGTTTATCGGCGCCACGCATGAGGTTACGGGGAGCTGCTCCCTGCTGGAGGTGGGGAACAGCGCTTTCCTGGTGGACTGCGGGATGGAGCAGGGGGAAAACCGGTTCGAGAATATCCCGCTGCCTGTGAACCCGGCAGAACTGAGCTGCGTGCTGCTGACGCACGCCCATATCGACCATTCTGGATATCTGCCCCTGCTGTACAAAAACGGCTTTCGGGGCACCGTGTATGCTACGGAATCCACTGCCAGCCTGTGCCAGATCATGCTGCGCGACAGCGCGCATATTCAGGAGAGCGAGGCGGAGTGGAAAAACCGAAAGGCGCGCAGGGCCGGACGCCCGGAGGCGGAGGCGCTGTACACGATGGCGGACGCAGAGGGCGTTTTATCCCGCTTCCGTCCGTGCCCGTACAACAAGCTGACGGCCGTTGGCGAAGGCGTTGCGGTGCGCTTTACGGATATCGGGCATCTGCTTGGCTCCGCCGCCATTGAGATATGGATGAGCGAGGGCGGCGTTACCAAAAAGATGGTGTTCAGCGGTGACGTGGGGAATACGCATCAGCCCATCCTCAACGACCCGCAGCGGGTGGAGCAGGCAGATTATCTGGTGCTGGAATCCACCTACGGCAACCGGCTGCACGGTGAGCGCCCGGATTATGTGGGCGCGTTGACGGAGATCCTGCAGCAGACCTTTGACCGGGGCGGCACGGTGGTCATTCCCTCCTTTGCTGTGGGCCGCACGCAGGAAATGCTGTATTTTATCCGGGAGATCAAGGAGCAGGGCCGGGTGCACGGGCACGACGGATTCCCTGTTTATGTGGACAGTCCGCTGGCCAATGAGGCAACGAGCATTTTCCTGCAATGCCCCACGGAAAATCTGGACCCTGAGGCGCGGGAACTGGTGCGGAGCGGGGTAAATCCGCTCTGGTTTGAAGGGCTTAGGACCAGCGTGACGAAGGAGGATTCCCAAGCCATCAATGCGAATGCCGTGCCGAAGGTCATCCTTTCTGCCAGCGGAATGTGCGATGCGGGGCGTATCCGGCATCATTTAAAGCATAATCTGTGGCACAGCGAAAATACGGTGCTGTTTGTTGGTTATCAGGCAGAGGGCACGCTGGGGCGCGCGCTGGTGGACGGCGCGCCATCGGTAAAAATATTCGACGAAGCGATCGCAGTCAACGCAGAAATCCGCGTGCTGGCGGGCGTGAGCGGGCACGCGGATAAAAACGGGCTCATCCGCTGGCTCCAGGGTGTTTCACCGAAGCCGGCGCAGATATTCGTCAATCATGGCGACGATGAAGCATGTACGGATTTTACCCAGTGCCTGAGAGAAGAATACGGTTACAATGCGATGGCCCCGTACAGCGGAACGTGTTATGATCTGGCCGCCGGGGCGTTTCTGGCCCAGCCCGCCGGAGTGCTGCGCAAAAAGCCGGAGGAGGCCGCGCGCGACCCGCGCGCAATGGCGGCCTTCAGTGAGCTGCAGCGGGCCGTCAAGCAGCTTTCCGCATTGGCCCAGGGGGCGGGAGGAAGACCCAACAAGGAACTCAAGCGCATGGCTGCGCAGGTACAGGCCTTGTACGACGCCTGGCGCGCATGAGCGTATCCTTTGGGGCGTAAAGAGAAAAGAAGTGTCCGCAGAGCCTCAGGAGGCTCTGCGGACGTTTTTTGCCGGAAGCGAGGTCTCACGGCTGCGGCCGCTGCTTTGCGCGGCGCGTACTCCGTTCCGCGCGAGCGGGAGAGGTTGTCAGGCGATAGCTGTCGGAGATCATTTCGCAAAGGTCCTCCGGCGGGACACCGGCGTTCACCTCCACGGTGTTCCAGTGGGTATGGTTCATATGCCAGCCCGGCGTAACGGCGGGGTAGGCCGCCCGCCAGAAATCGGCTTTCATTGGTTCACATTTCAAATTTACGCATAATTTTCCGTCGCGTTCAAAAACAAGAGCAAACCATTTGCGCCCGGCGGCGTGACGTACCACGACATTGCCGCCGTCCTCAAACGGGCAGTCCACAGCAGCGCCGGGATATGCGGCGCACAGGGCAAGCAGCTCGTCCTTTGTCATTTCCCGGTTCCTCCTTATTCTCAAAGCCCTGCGCGCCGGCACAGGGGCGTGTGCAATGCACACGCGCAGCCGCGCAAGCGGCGGGTTTGAGGCTATTATACCATGGCGCCGCGAAGCGGCCACAGCAAAACCGCGCCTGCTGCGGTTTTGCATGGTTCAATGTTCTCAAAGCCCTGTGCG
>ERZ507065.255-NODE-255-length-45149-cov-8.785071_pt1 | contig 45149 bp, 57 predicted proteins | sample MGYA00513785_ERZ507065 | MGnify/ENA metagenome assembly ERZ507065
GGAAGCGCCCGTCATGTCATTCTTACTGTTAAGGGCGCGGCGGAAAATCGTTCCTCTTTTGCCGTTGGGGGTCTTAGGGGGCCTCGGAGCGAAGCGTGAAGAAAAAATTGAATTTGTTATGGAATTTGAAATTCAATTTTTTTAGCGTAGCGGAACGCCCCCTAACGTTCTTTGCCTACTTTCTTAATGCTAAGAAAGTAGGCCGTCGGAGACTCGTAATCGTCCCCGCGACAGCGGGGGGCCTTCCTCTTTTCCCACACGCGGCTTCCGTTCCCGCCCCGGCGGAGGCAACAACCGACCGAGCGGTTTCGCGTAGCGAAATGGAGCCGAACGGCGACAAGCGCCGGATATTCCGAAGGAGGTTTCTATGAAGGATCTTTTTGAAGGCGTGTATCTCAAGCACCAGAAAAACGGCGAGAGCATCTGTTTCATTGCCGGGCGCGCGGGGGAAACCCGGTTCGTCCAGGTGATCACCAACGGGACCGTCCGGCAGTACGACGGGGCGCAGGGCTTCTGCTTTGGGGAGGAGGGCGTGGCGGCCGAGCTGCCCGGCGTGCAGGGCGCGTTGCGCTACGGCCCGCTGTCGCCGCTCAGGACGGACATCATGGGGCCGTTCCGCTTTCTGCCGATGCAGTGCAGCCACAGCGTATACAGCATGGCGCACACGCTGGCGGGCGGGTTCACGGTGGACGGTCGATTCATCGACCTGACGGGCGGGACCGGATACATTGAGGGCGACCGGGGCAGCGCCTTTCCACGGGACTACCTGTGGGTACAGTGCAACGATTTTGCGCAGCCGTGCAGCGTGATGGCCTCTGTCGCGCATATCCCGTTCTGCGGACGCTCCTTTACAGGGTGTATCTGTGCCGTTGTGTACCGCGGCCGTGAATACCGGCTGGCCACCTACCGGGGCGTGCGCATCGTGGAGGCGTCGTCCCGCAGGCTTGTGCTGCGGCAGGGCAGGTATCTGCTGGAAGCGTCCTTCGCGGCGCGGGAGGCACATCCGCTGCGCGCGCCCCGAACAGACGGTATGACGCGGACCATCCGTGAGTGCAACCGCGCCCGGGCACGGTTCCGCTTTTGGGAGGGCGGCGGCCTTGTGTTCGACCTGTGCAGCGAAAACGCCAGTCTCGAGTGCGAGGAGGCTGTGCCGGACGGCGCAAAAAGGCGCGGCGCACTGCTGTAAAACGCCGCTTGTGGGAAAAAAGGAAGGCCCCCGCGAAAGCGGGGGCTTTTGGCCGGGAATAAAGGGTTTATCACATGGAAAGGAAAGGCCCGAAATAAAAAGAAGTCTGCTCCCGTCCCGTAAGGAGCAGACTGCATTTGGTGTGCTGCAAATTTGAAAATGGCTCAATCTCAAAGCCTTTTGCGCCTTGCGCCGGGGCCAGAGGGAAGCCGCAGCGAAAGCTTTGCCGGCCCAAAGCAGCCAGGCGGTGTATTAAGTGGAGTGAAAGCAAAACGTATTGCGCGCTTATAGCGTGAGGCTTCCGGCTTCCTTGCCGGCGATGGCGAAGGCGAACAGCGCGCCCTTGTCCACCGCAGCAAAGTAGCCGGTGCGCGCATATTGGTCTGCGTAGTTTTTTTCGATTCGGCCCAGCGCTTCCTTCAGCTGCAGCATAGCCGCAAATTCGTGCTTGCAGCTGCAGCTGCAAAAGCAGGAGCAGATAAGGCCGCTGATCGTACCGTCCCTGTATTCGAACTCAACCTCGTATGCCGTGCTGCCTTCAACGATGGCGTAGCCTTTGCTGCCGTCAAGGCTGATGTATCGGACCCGGTTCTCCGTGTAGTAGTTGTGCCCGCGCTCTGCGATGCCGGCGCTTACATTCATTCCCCAGAGGTCATCCAGACAGAATGCGGTATCATCGCTGCCGCTGACGAACGCATCGTCCTCCTTTGCCGGCGCCTTGTACCAGGTGACAACCTTACTGCCCGGCAGCGCCGCTCTGTCGAACGTGACGAAGTGGCTGCCTGCCATAAAAAAACGACCGTTGACCGCAGTGTCCGCTACTGCGATCACGCGCTTGTAGTCGGATACTTTGATTTTAAAATTATAGCTGACCTGGGTGACGCGGCCGCGCATGCCTTCCAGCTTGCCGTCCACATAGACCGTATCGCCGCAATGCAGGTCAAACTGGTCGTTGTAATAGGCCAGATTCATATTGCGTTCTGCAAAGTACACCTGTACCATTGATCTGCGCGGGGCTGCTGCCGGCTCCGGCACAGCGGATTTGGACTCCATGCGCTTATTTTCGAGAAACTCTGCTGCAAAACCAATTTTGAATGCCATAGCCGCTTCCTCCTTGAGAATGGTTTTCGGTTCTTTCGGATACCATTTTACAACAGTAGGTGTCCCATAAAACGGATTTTGCAACGCCGCTCTAAGGCAACACCGCACAATTCACGGCTGAAGCCTTAAGCGTCGCCTCGCTTGCAGATTTTCCGGCAACTGTCACAAAAATGCTCGCGAATACACAAAGTATTCGCTGCGCTTTTTGTTTAACCTGCCAAAAAATCTGCCGGCGCGCTTCGACTCTTAGAATTGTGCGGTGTTGCCCTAACACAAAAACGTCATTTGGACGCCTGCAATCTCCCGTTTGCGGGAAGCGATCGCACGATTTCGCCGGAGGCGAAACGGCGGGCGCCGGGGCAGAGGGGGAGGCCTCAGCCCAGCAGCGCGTCGTCACCGTTTTCGCTTTCATCCCCGTCTTCCTCGTCCATGGGCTGCCATGCCTGCCCGAACTTTACATCCTTGAAAAGCGCCGTCAGCCCGGTGATCTGCTTGAGGCGAAGGATCTCGTCTTTGTCCATGCCGAGATGCTTTGCGATCCATGCGTCGGAACGGCCCAGCTCGTGAAGCTCCTTGACGATGTTGCTCATCAGGTCCACGTCGTGGCTGCCCCTTGCCCGGTTGTGGCGGATGGTGCTGGCCATCCGCTGGTCCAGCGGCTTGTCGATGACCGAAACCGGCAGCACGCCGCCTTCGCGCTCGTAGATGTCGGGATGCTCCAGCATCACCCGGTAACGGTGGAACCCGTCCACGATCACATAAATGTCCTGGCTTTTGGCGTAATAGCACACGATGGGCATGGTGTAGCCGTCCGCCCTGATGCTTTCGTACAGCAGGCGCATTTCGGGCGGGGCCACGGCGTTGGGGTTGTATGTGTTCGGCCGCACCTTTTCGATGGGTACGGGAATGACATGGTAGACCGGGCTTTTATACGCCATTTTCCATCGCCTCCACGCTTTTGTATTTCTTGCGGATGATATCAATGCGCCGCTGCTGCTGGCGCGTCAGGCCAAAGCCCATGAAGCGGCAGTTGTGGTCGTTTTTCAAAATGCAGTAGCACATCCGCTTCCAGCTGGGAATGTCCTTTGACGATTTGATGTCGTCCGTATCGTCGGGGATGGGGCCTGTGAAAATGATGCGTGACTTTTTGTCGCGGGTATAATTGGAGACGCCGTTCCGCAGGATGGGGTAGCCGTGGGCCTCCAGCTCACGGATGACGGCTTCGTCCAGCCCGCCGCCCGTTTCGTGCCAGAACTGGATGGACGTTCTGAATTTTTTGACGTAATTGTTGCGCAGGCGGGCGGGCAGTGTGTCCAGCAGGAACTGGGTGTAGGATTTCCATGTGTGCCCCTCGGGAAGCGTGATGTTCCGGTAGCCCATCGCCTTGGTGTGGCCGTAGATCGCGGCAAAATTCGCGCCCTGCACGCGCCCCACCAGCTTTGTCCAGACCTCGGGGTCGATGACGCGGTACAGGTTGAGCGAATCCTTGGAATAGTCATTGAACGGCGAGGCCACGCGCATCTGCGAGGGCTTGAGGCCGGCCATGTAGTACAGGTCGTACAAGCGGTTGTAATCGTAGCCGAACCGGTAATTGGCGTGCCATATATCGCTGGTGGACCAGTCGTACAGGGGCGACGCGCACCAGATGTCCTTGAACTGCTTGCTGATCCAGCATTCGCCCTTGTAGCCGAATTTCTTGTTTAAAAAGCCGCTGTACCGCTGCAGGGATTCGTCCGCCCGGATGCCCAGCAGACAGACGGTTTTCCGGCCGCCGTGTGAAATGCGGTACCATCTGCCGAACTGCTTGGCAAGGTCCTCCTGATGCATGCGGTAGCGGTAGGTCGATATGGGGTTGTTTTCCAGGTTGACGACGTATTCCTTTTGCGGCATTTCCCGCACCCAGGCGTCCCGGCGGGTGTCGTCCCAGGGGTACCAGTACATTTCGTAGCTGCTGAGCGCGGTGCGCGTGGCCATGGGCAGGCAGACCCAATAAGGCTCCACACGGCCCTTGATGCGCTCGAAGGTGCGTTCCACATATTCCGTCGTCACAGTGTACTGCGCTTCGAAATCCTGATGAAAAACGCCCAGCGCCTTTTGGGGGAAGCAGCGGTCCCGGTAATCCAGCACCAGATTCAGCAGCAGGCCGCTGTCCTTCCCGCCGGAGAAGGAGATATAGATATTGTCGAACTCCTCAAAAATGAATTTCAGCCGTTCCAGAAAGGCTTCGTATACGTTTTGCTTTAAATGTTGCTTGATCATAACCACCATGCTCCAAGAGTGAGAGCGCGCCGCGGGCATGCGGAACGCAGGCGCCGCTCCGGGGGACTACATTCGACAGTCTTATACATTTAAGGACAAAAATTACCAAAATTTTCTTCTATTATACTACGTGTTCCGGATTTTGTCACCCGCTGCGGCGCCGCGCGAACAGCCGCAGCGGAGAGCTTTCGGGACGGGAACAAAAAGGCTTATGGAAAAGGAAAGCCCAAAATGAAAAGCAGACTGCTCTTTACAAGAGCAGTCTGCTTTTGGCGTGCTGTAAATTTGAAGACGGTTTAGAAATCAATTTCATATTCAAAGAATTTTCGCGCTTCGCTCTGGACCTCGCTGGCAATTGTAGTGTTGCCGCAAATCTTCATGGATTTTAATGCTGCGTCGATTTTAATGGCATCGCTTTCTTTTATTCCAGATGAATTGCTAAGCTTCAGAGTGTATTTCTGGTGTGTCAATGGCGAAGCTTTATCCATTCGCAGGGAAATCAACGTTTGAATGGCAGGTTCTCTTTGCAGATAATGGAGTTCCGGTGGCATGGGGGCGTGACCGGGAAAATCCAGTTCAGCAGCAATTTCCACAGTAGCCACTGCAGTGGAAGCAAGTTCATGTTCTGCATCTATATCGGCGTGGTCCCCTGCTGCCCTTGCCTTCGCGCTGCCTTTTTGCTTTTTCTTGGAAAAGGTTGTTTTTTGCTCTTTGAAAGTTACTCTAAAATGTTTTGCGCCCAAATCCTGTGCAATTTTTTGCAGTTCGTTGACTCGGGCAGTTTTTAAATAACTGAAATAATCATCCATGGCGATATAACGGTCGCGGTCACTGGGGTCAACATAGTAAATATCGTTATCGGTGTCTGGATAAAAGGTCAGCCCAAAAGTACCGATTTTATCTCGGAAAATATTGACGACCTTCAAATCTTTTTCTTTCGAGAAATAGCCCACAGAACCTTTGCAAACTTCGCTTTCTGCACGTCTTTTGTCCATCTCGGTAATGCGGACAAGCTTGGGCAGCAAGAAATCCGCGCCGTCCAAATTTTCTGCGAAAATAGGCTGAAGCGTTTTTAATTCCAATTCCCGATTTTTCGTTTGTGCAATATCTTTTATAACTGCAACGGTTCCTTTTACAGAGGCATTGAGGGTCTCTGCAATTATGGATGCATCTTTTAAATTAAGCTCGCCATCATCATTTTGGTCAAGAGCTGTTTTCACTTTATTCGTCGTTTTATTCAGAAAATCTGCAGCACGTTTTCTGTTTTCTGCTGCGAACACACCCAACTCTATTTTTTTGTTTTCCATTCAGACACCCTTTCAAAGTTTTTCACAAAAAAGGCTGTAAAATTCGCGAGGCGTCTTTCTGCCTTCCTCAAAATGTATGTATTTGTTTCCATTATAAATAAAAAAAGAACAAATCGCAAGAAGCCTCAAACATAAAAGTGGAAACGCGCAAGCATGCGCTGCTGGCCTTATCCCCGCCCGCACACAGGGCGAGCCATGCCGCGCGGCGAACGCCGGGGCGCATTCGGTAAATGCTTGCATGCCGCGAATCCGGGACACGTTTTGAAACGTTATTACCGAATACCCGACTTGCCCATTCAGGCGTATCAGGAAATATGGTTTGAAGCAGCTAACGCTGTGCCCCGATATTTTTCCCGTCTGGACACACAGCGCGAAAAAGCGCAAAGCCACAGGAGGGAAAACGGCATAAAAGAGCGGGCAGCTTTTACGCTGCCCGCTTTGTGCTTTTATTCGGCCTTGCGCAGTTCCTTGATGGATACCGTATGATTACGCACGACCGTTTCCAGTGTCCGTACTCGGTCGCGCAGCTCGTCGATCTCACGCACGCGCTCCAGCTTTGCGGAAATATCGCCGTACTGTTCCGCGATAAGCTGCACGTTGTGCTCTTGCTTTTCAATCAACATGCGGGTATGGCGCACGTCTGTTTCCAAGGATTCAAACCGATTGTCAATAGATCCAAACCGATTGTCAATGGACTCCAACCGATTGTCAATAGACTCAAACCGATTGTCAATAGATTCAAATCGACTGTCAATAGACTCAAACCGATTGTCAATGGACTCAAAGTGATTGTCAATAGACTCAAACCGATTGTCAATGGACTCAAACTGATTGTCAATAGATTCAAAGTGCTTATCGTGTTCCTCTAACTTGTCCGAAATTTTGCCCAACATCTGCAAAATCAATTCTTCGTTGTTCATCCGCTCCACCTTCCTGTGCTGCTATTATACCCCATCAGAGCGGGGCTTACAATTGGGCATTATGCCGATTTACGATGGTACTTGTGTGCTGCCCTGTGTGCCGATCATTCACCCTTGTCCCGCATCCGGGCAAAAGTGGTTATAAAGTGTGTTGTTGCAAAAACAAAACCGCCCGGGAATGGCTTTCCCAAGCGGTTTCAGAGGCTGAGTTGGCGTGATAAAATGGATACCCGCTTTTCTCCTCGGCCCGTAGGGCGGGGCTCCCGCGAAAGTTTGCGCAGCAAAGTTTTGTGGGGAAAAGGAGGAATGACGGAGCGGTATGAGAAAAGCCCAGCCAACTGGCTGGGCTTTTTGAATGGAGCATAGTCCATTCCGACGTGGTGCCGGTGGTGGGACTTGAACCCACACGGTGTTGCCACCAACGGATTTTGAGTCCGCATCGTCTGCCATTCCGACACGCCGGCATTTTGCGGGGCAACGCATGTATTATACTATGCCTTCGGCGAAAAATCAAGCGAAGGCCGCCGAAGGGACGCGGCGGAGGCGTGAGGTGTGTGAATTCTACAAAGAAAACAGACCTTTTTTGTGAGATACTGGGCAAATCGCTATTGACAAACCGGGTGCCGTGGGATAAACTAAAGGAGATAAAAATTGACCCCGACTGGCCTCTGCGAAAGTCGCCTTTCGCGGAGGTTTTGTCTTATGATCCATCTCACGCCACAGACGCTGGCCCGCGCGCGGGCAGGGCAGGAGGCCGCGGTGGCCGCGGTGCTCACCCACATGATGCCGCTGCTGCGCCGTGCCGCCGCCCGGGCCGTCTGCCCGGGGCTGGAGTTTGACGATGCCCTGCAGGAAGGCATCATCGGCCTGTTCGGCGCCATCAAGACTTATCATCCCGGCGGCAGCGCCTCCTTCGAGACCTATGCCGCCGTGTGCATCCGCAACGCGGTCACAGCCGCCCGGCGGGCTGCCGGGCGCAAGAAGAACGCCCCCCTCAACCAAAGCCTGCCGCTGGAGGACGCCGCGCCCGCCCCCGGGCCGGAAGAGCTGGCCATCCGCCGCGAGCAGCTGCGCACCACCGTGGCGGACATCCAGACCCGCCTTTCCCCCTTCGAGCGGGAGGTGCTGGCGGCCCACCTGGCCGGCGGCAGCTACCGCCAGATCGCCCGGCAGCTGGGCTGTACCCCCAAGGCGGTGGAGAACGCCCTCGTCCGCCTGCGCCGCAAACTGCGCGGCAGCCACCCCACGCACTGAGCCTTCGGGCTTAGCATATATGCCCCTGTAGCTTAACACTTAGAGCATTGGTCCAAACCAAAGGTGACGGTTAAAATCCTTCCGCGGGCAAAAATCAAATCAGAGGAGAAATTCACCATGTACGAAGACAAGACCCTGGTATGCAAAGACTGCGGTAAGGAGTTCGTGTTCTCTGCCGGCGAGCAGGAGTTCTACGCCAGCCGCGGCTTCGAGAACGAGCCTCAGCGCTGCAAGGCCTGCCGTGACGCCCGCAAGAACGCCACCCGCGGCACCCGCGAGATGTTCGAGGCCACCTGCGCCGCCTGCGGCAAGGTCGCCCGCGTTCCCTTCCAGCCCCGCGAAGACCGCCCTGTGTACTGCAGCGAGTGCTTCGCCAAGATGAAGGAGCAGCAGTAATCGTCCGAAAGGGCGCGGCCATGGGCCGCGCCCTTTTTTTGTGCTCCGGCGGGCCGTGTTGTTTTTCACCCCGCTTTGCGGTACAATAAAAACTGTTGAAAACCCGCTGCTTTCGCGGCGACGGAAAGGAGCCCGCCATGGAACGACTGGGCGCTTTTATCAAAAAACACCGCCTCTGGCTGGGCGGGCTGTGCTGCGCGCTGGCGGCGGCCTTTGCCCTTTGCTGGGCGGGCTACACCCTCCATCAGGCGGGCAAAAACCAGAGCGAATACAAGATCGTCCACGACGAATATGTGGAAAAGCAGGGCCTGTATCCCACCGACCCCGCCGCCGGCCTTGTGCAGGGCCTGCCCGCCGGCGAAGGGGAGACCCTCTACGGCGTGCGGCTGATGTTCGTCACCGGCGGGCGGGTGGCTCAGGGGGCCTTCCGGGTGGCGCTGGAGAGCGCCGACGGCCAGACCCTCACCGCCTGCGACGGCGACATGACCATGCTGCTGGACGGCGCTTTTGTGGATGTCATCTTCGCCTCGCCCGTCACGCTGGAAGAGGGCGGCAGCTATCAGCTGCGGGTCACCTTCGCCCCCGCCACCGCCGAAGATAAGGCGGGCCTTGTTTACGGCGAGGGCGTGCAGGCCGACCCGGCCATGCCCCTTGCCGACCGGCTGAGTTCCGACTGGACCCTCCGCACCGCGGCTTTGCAATACATCACCAACTACACCGGCACCGGCTACGCCCTGCGGGCCTTCGCGCCGCTGGCGGCGCTGGTGTTCCTGGCCGTGATGGTTGGCTGGTGGCTCATTTTCGTCCGCGGGGCAAAGTCCCATGTGTGCTTTGCCTTCTTCGCGGCGGCGCTGGGGCTGGTGTTCGCCCTCATCACCCCGCCCCTGGCCGGGCCGGACGAATACGGCCATCTGGCCAGCGCCTACGCCCTGGCCAACCGCATCACCGGCCAGCCGGGCATCACCGAGGGGCCGGATGGCGAAAGCCTGCTGGCCATGCGGGAGTGCGACGCGGAATACATGCGCGATTCTTCCGGGCCCATCGGCATCCTGGCCTACAAGACCATGACCGACGAACTGTTCTCCACCGGAAACAGCGGCGAGCTCACCGCCAGCGCCCAGGTCAGCCCGCCCTACAGTGTGGTGGCGCTGCAGTATCTGCCCCAGGCGCTGGGCATCCTGCTGGCCCGGGCGCTGGGCCTTGGCTTCCACGCCATGCTGCTGCTGGCCCGGCTGGGCAGCGTTGCGGTGTTTGCCGCGCTGGGCGCGCTGGCGGTGCGCCTTGCCCCGGCCCGCAAGAACGTCTTTTTCGCGGCGGGCCTTCTGCCCATGGCCCTGAGCCTTGCGGGCAGCGTCTCCGCCGACACGCTGGTGAACGGGCTGGCGCTGGTGTTCACCGCCCTGTGCCTGCGGGGCCTGCTGTGCACCGAACGGCTGGGCCGCGCCGAGCAGGCGGGCCTGCTGGTGCTGGCGGCGCTGATCGGCCCCATGAAAGCGGTGTATCTGGTGCTGGTGGGGCTGTGCCTGCCCATCCCCGCCGCCGCCCTGGGCGGCAAAAAGCGCAGCCGGGCCTTCAAGGCGCTGGTGTGTCTGGCGGCCCTGGCGGGCTGGCTGTGGTTCAACGGCGTCACCGTGGGCTACATGCTCCGCAGTGTGGACACCTACCGCATCGTCTACATCCTGGTGCGCCTTGTGCCGCTGGCCGCCGCGGCCGCGCTGGTCTGGTGGCGCTGGGGCAAGCGGCCCTGGTTCAAGAAGGCGGCGCTGGCCGCCGCGGTGGTGCTGGCGCTGGTGCTGGCGCGGGGAGTGCTGTGGGTGGCCGCCAACAGCGGCGAGACCCTTACCCCCGAGGAATACGCCGCCTCCATCCAGCCCAACGGCGAATCCACTTATGTTTACAGCTTCGGCTACATCCTCAGCCACATCCCCCAGACCGTGAAGCTGCTGGTGAACACCCTGGGCAGCGAGCTGCCCCGGTACCTCCAGGGACTGGTGGGCGCGCTGCCCGGCGAGCCCATCGTCTACGGGCTGGAGGTCAGCTGGCTGCTCACCATCGCCCTGCTGGCGCTGCTGGTGTGGGCCTGCCTGCAACCGGTGGAGGCAAAACCCCTGCTGGGCGGGAGCGCCCGGTGGACGCTGGCCCTTGTGGCGCTGGCGGTGGCGGCGCTGAGCATGCTGGCCGCCCTCTGCTGGACGCCCATCAACCTGACCACGGTGTTCGGCATGCAGGGGCGGTATCTGCTGCCGGTGCTGCCGGCCATGCTGCTGCTGTTCAGCGAGGGCCGCACCCTCTGCCTGCGCCGCTCCACCGATGGGGAGCTGCGCTTTGCCGCCGGGGCGCTGGCGGCGGCGGTGGCGCTGCAAAGTCTGGTGCTTTTTGCCTCGGCGGCCTACAAGCCCTGACAGGCGTTGCAAACCGCATGAAAATCGGATATAGTAATAAACGGGGCAAAGCGCCCCGACTGGATTTTTGAAAGGAAGGACCTTTTTATGACTATCACCCGTCAGACCGTGATCGGCGACATTCTGGATACCGACAATTCCGTGGCCCCCCTGTTCCTGGCCATCGGCATGCACTGCCTGGGCTGCCCCGCCAGCCGCGGCGAGACCATCGAGCAGGCCTGCGCCGTGCACGGCACCGACGCCGACGAGCTGGTGGCCAAGCTGAACGCCCACTTTGGCAACGCCTGAGGCGCCCCGGCTGGACGCGCGCCTTGCCGCCGCGGCCCAGCTGGTGAAGCCCGGCGCCGCCGTGGCGGACATCGGCTGTGACCACGGCAAGCTGGCCATTTTTCTGGCAGTGACCGGCCGCGCGAAGCGGGTCATCGCCGCTGACCTGCGCCCCGGCCCGCTGCAAACGGCGGCGGACAACTGCCGCCGCTGCGGCTGCGAGGGCGCGGTGGAACTGCGCCTGGGGGACGGGCTCTCGGTCCTCGCCCCCGGCGAGGCGGACACCGTCGTGCTGGCGGGCGTGAGCGCCAAGACCACCATCGACATCCTTGCCGCCGCGCCCTGGGTGAAGACCCCGGGGACGCGGCTGGTCTGCGTGCCCGCCACCAAGGCCCCGGTGCTGCGCCGGTGGCTGTGGGAGCAGGGCTTTGACATCGAAGAGGAGCGGCTTGCCCTGGCGGCGGGCCGCTGGTACGCCGCCATCGGCGCGGTGTACACCGGCGAAACGCGCCGGGCGGACTGGACGGAGTGCATGTTCGGCCGCTGGCGGCAGCTGCCGGGGGCGGAGGGCTACGAGGCCCAGCTGGCCCAAAAAGTGGAAAAGGTGCTGCGGGGCCTCGAACCCGGCAGCCCGGAATGGAAAGAGGCGGCAGCGCTGAACGAGCAGCTGCGCCGCCCGCAAGGAGCGAAACATGGCGAAGGTTGAGGAAGTACTCCAGTTCATGCAGCAGCTGGCCCCCCGGGAGCTGGCCGCCTCGTGGGACAACGTGGGCGTTCTGGTGGACTGCGGCGCGGACGTGACCAGCATTCTGGTGGCGCTGGACATCACCGACGAGGTGGTGGCCGAGGCGGAGATCCAGGGCTGCCAGCTCATCGTGGCCCACCACCCGGTGATCTTCCATCCGATGAAGCGCATCGGCAGGGGAGACGTGCCCTTCCGCATGATCAAAAAGAACATCTCGGGCCTGTGCGCCCACACCAACCTGGACGCGGCGGAGGGCGGCGTGAACGACATCCTCTGCAAGCTGTTCGGCGTCACCGGGGCCAAGGGCTTCGCCGAGGGCGGCATGGGCCGCATCGGCCAGATCCGCACCGTCAGCGCCGCCCAGCTGGCGGCCCAGTGCCAGTCCACCCTGAACGCGAAGGTGAAGTATGTGGACGCGGGCCGGCCCATCAACACCCTGGCGGTGCTGGGCGGCAGCGGCGACCACCTCATCGAGGAGGCGGTGGCCGCCGGGGCGGACGCCCTGCTCACCGGCGAGGCGGGCCACCACGACGCGCTGGACGCGAAGCGCCTGGGCCTGAGCCTCATCGTGGCCGGGCACTACGCCACCGAATTCCCGGTGGTGCCGGTGCTGGCGGACAAACTTTCCCGCCGGTTCGCGGGGGTGCGGGTGCTGTGCAGCCGCCGCAACCGGGAGCCCTTTACCTATTTATAAAGGAGAGGCCGTCATGTTGGAGGACGAAAACCGCAGTTCCGTGGGCTATAACGAGGAGATGTTCGAGGGGGACGCCCCCTCCGACGAGCCGCTCAGAGCGGCCCCGGCGCGCCCTGCGGGCCAGGACCCGGCGGCCCTGCTCCAGCGGCAGCTGGCCCCCGGCGAGCAGCTGGTCTGGTGGGGGCAGCCGAAAAAGCTGCACGGCCCCCGCGGCGGCATGCAGAAGCTGTTCGCGGTGGTGTTCCTGGCCTTTGCCTGCTTCTGGGAAGTGAGCGCGCTGCAGGCCCTCTTTGTGGGCGGCGTGTTCGGCGTCATCTTCCCGCTGTTCGGCATCCCCTTCATCGTGGTGGGGCTGAAGATGCTGTTCCCCGGCCTCGGGGCCTCCCGCCGCCTGAGCCAGACGGCCTACGGCGTGACCACCCGGAGAGCCATCGCCGTGAGCGGCGGCCGGGTCACCGCCTGGGACCTGGACGCGGTGACCAGTGTGGAGAAGTTCTACTATCCCGACGGCACCGGCGACCTGGTGCTGTCCAACGGGCAGGTGGAACACTACTGGCACAACGGCCACAGCCACACCCGCGGGGTGACGCTGACCTTCCACGGCCTTTCCGACGTGGACGCCGCCGAGGCGGCCCTGCGCGCCCGCTGAAACGAAAACAAGCCAGCCGTGCCCGCCCGGCACGGCCTTTTTTATGAGAGGTGAGACCCATGGCACTGGATGCCGCCCTGCTGGCCCTGACCGCCGGCGAACTGAAAAACACCCTTCTGGACGCGAAGATCGACAAAATTTTCGAGCCCACCCGGGACGAGGTGCTGCTCACCCTGCGCACCCGCACCGATACCTTCAAGCTGCTGCTCAGCGCCCGCAGCGGCTCCGCCCGCATCTGCCTGACCAAGGAGACCTTCGAGAATCCCCAGACGCCCCCCAGCTTCTGCATGTTGCTGCGCAAGCACCTCACCGGCGGGCGGCTCACCGCCCTGGAGGTGGAGCCGGGGGACCGGCTGGTGTTCCTGCGCTTTCTGTGCACCAACGAGATGGGCGATCTGGTGGAGAACGTGCTGGCCGTGGAGCTGATGGGCCGCTACTCCAATCTGGTGCTCACCCAGAACGGACGCATCATCGACGCCCTCAAGCGGGTGGACTTTGAGGATTCCGACATCCGCCAGCTGCTGCCGGGCCTGCCCTACACCCTGCCCGCCAAGCCCGCCAAGGCGGACTTCTGCTCCATGACCTCCGCCCAGATGGTGGAGGCCGCCTGCAAGCTGGACCTGCCGCTGCATCAGGCGCTCATCAAGAGCTGCGCCGGTGTGGGGCCGGTGGTGCTGCGGGAGGCTGTGTTCCGCGCCTTCGGCGGGGAGACCGCCCTGCTGGCCAGCGAGCTGGACGAAGACCGGCGCGCCGCGCTGACGGCGGCCTTCGAGGCCATCCACGCCGACCGGCTGGCGGGGGGCAGGCCCTGCCTCGCCGCCGACGACGAGGGAAAGCCGGTGGAGTTCAGCTTCACCGCCCTCACCCAGTACGGCGAGGGCCGCCTGCAGTTCTACGACAGCTTCAGCGAGATGCTGGAGGCCTACTACTGCCGCAAGGACCGGGCCGAGCGCCTGCGCCAGAAGAGCCGCGACCTGCACAAGACGGTGAAGAACCTCCACGAGCGGGCGGTGCGCAAGCAGGCGGCCCGCAAGGAGGAACTGGCCCAGAGCGGCAAGGCCGACCAGCTGCGCCTCTTCGGCGAGCTGCTGCAGGCCAACCTCTGGGCGGTGGAGAAGGGAGCCAAGAGCGTCACCGTCACCAACTACTACGACGGCCAGCCTGTGACCATCCCCCTGGACGTGCGCCTCTCCGCCAGCGCCAACGCCCAGAAGTATTTCAAGGACTACAAGAAAAAGCAGACCGCCGCCAAGATGCTGGTCAAGCTGCTGGAGCAGGGCGAGCAGGAGATCGAGTATCTGGCCACCGTGCTCTACGAGGTGGAAACGGCCCCCGGCGAACAGGCCCTGGGGGAGATCCGCCAGGAGCTGAAGGGCCAGGGCTACCTCAAGTATTATAAGGTAAGGGATAAAAAGTCCAAGCCCGCCGACTTCTACCGCTACCGCTCCTCCGACGGCTTCCTCATCCTGGTGGGCCGCAACAACCTCCAGAACGAAAAGCTCACCCTCCACACCGCCCGGGGCAAGGACCTGTGGTTCCATGTGAAGAACGCCCCCGGCAGCCACACGGTGGTGATGAGCGAGGGGAAGGACATCCCCCTCACCACCCAGAACGAGGCGGCCCAGCTGGCGGTGCTCCACTCCAGCCTGGCGGGCGGCGTGAAGGTGCCGGTGGACTACACCTTCGTCAAGAACATCCGCAAGACCGGCGACCTGCGTCCCGGCATGGTGCTCTATGAAAGCTACGAGACCGCCTATGTCACCCCGGAGCCGGATCTGGCTCAGCGGCTGGCCCTGCCGCAAAACAGGTGACAACAGCACTTTCATCTGCTATACTGATAAAAAGCGACCCGTTCCGCCCCTTCGGCGGGACATCCCATCCCCCGAAAGGAGTGATTTCTGATGTACTGCAAACAATGCGGAGCCTGCCTGCCCGACGGCACGGCCGCCTGCCCTGCCTGCGGCTGCCTGCTGGCCCCGGCCCCCGCGCCGGAAGCCCCCGCGGCGCAACCGAAGGAAACCGCCGCCCCGGCGCCGGAAGCCCCCGCGGCGGAACCGAAGGAAAACGCCGCCCCGGCCCCTGAAGCCCCCGCGCCCGAAGCGCCCGCGGCTCCCACGCCCGCGGCGCAGCCGCCCGTCTCCGGCCCTGTGCCCGGCAGCGTGCCGCCGCCCCGCTATCAGGTGCCCGCCTACGCCCGCCCCGCCGCCGGCGGTCCCGCCGGTCCCAACGGCCCGGTGAACGGCGCGCCTGCGCCCCAGCCCGGCCCCGCGCCTCAGCCCGGCAGCTATCCGCCGCCTCCCGCCGCGCCCCTGAGCCCCACCGTGGGCATGGGCGAGTGGCTGTGGAGCAGCATCGTGGCCGCCATTCCCGTCGTGGGCTTCATCGTGCTGCTGGTGTGGGCCTTCGGAGGCTCCACCAAGCTCTCCAAGCGCAACTGGGCCCGGGCCAACCTCATCCTCTACGCCGTCATGGCGGTGGTGTATGTGGTGCTCTTCGTGGTGGTGATGGCCGGCATCGGCGCAGCGCTGAACGGCCCCTATTACTATAATTACTATTACTAAAGGGGAACGGGGCTCGCGCCCCTCAAAAAGCCGCGGAAAAGGCCGCTTTTCCGCGGCTTTTTCCGCCCCGAGAGGGCGTTGAACAAAACAGAGAATTTTTTTTGAAAAATTCGATTTTTTTTACAAAAAGGTCTTGCAACGCCCGGCGGGGTGTGTTACAATAACACTCGGCTGCAAATGGCTTGTGTACCAAGCTGCGCAAGCCATGATATGCGTTGATGCGGGAGGTTGCCGTGGCAACACGGGTTTTTCCGCGGAGTATGTCCGATCTAGAACCGGGCGAAAGAATTACTGAGAGCAAAGGGATACGTACACGGTGCCGTCTGCGCGGTGTACCAATGTCCATCGCACTTTGCCACAGGTCTGTCCGGGGGAACTGCCTAGCGGTTCACCGGCTTTTCTCGTGCCAAAATGTGAAACACCCGGAGCAGTGTTCAGTGGTTTATCGGTCCGCCTAGGCACCAAATTTAACAGGAGGCGAACAAAATGGCAGTCAAGGAGAAAATCAGAATTCGTTTGCAGAGCTACGATCACCAGCTGATCGATGCCGCTGCGGAGAAGATCGTTGAGACCGCGAAGCGCACCGGCGCCCGCGTGTCCGGCCCGATCCCCCTCCCCACCGACAAGGAAGTGGTCACCATTCTGCGGGCTGTTCACAAGTACAAGGACAGCCGCGAGCAGTTTGAGAGCCGCACCCACAAGCGTCTGATCGACATTCTGAAGCCGTCCAACAAGACGGTCGAGGCTCTCACGAGCCTGCAGCTCCCCGCCGGCGTCGAGATCGAGATCAAACTGTGAGCCTATTATAATCAGTAAGGGCGGCCAACGAGCTGCCAACTGCTGACCGAAGGCAACCAGTGAGACTTCGCTCAAGACTCAAAGCGGAGAGGTCATGTTGGCGCTGACAGTTACTCACGGCGTCAACCAATAACCTTACAGGAGGAAAAGGAAAATGCAAAAAGGTATCATCGGCAAGAAGCTGGGCATGACCCAGCTGTTCGACGAGAGCGGCAAGGTCGTTCCCGTGACCGTGATCGAGGCCGGCCCCTGCACCGTGGTGCAGAAGAAGACCGTCGAGAGCGACGGCTACCAGGCCGTGCAGCTGGGCTTCGGCGACATCGCCGCCCGCAAGGTCACGAAGCCCGCCAAGGGCCACTTTGACAAGGCGGACGTCGCCCCCAAGAAGACCCTGCGCGAGTTCCGTCTGGCCGACATCAGCGGCCTGAACGTGGGCGACATCCTGAAGGCCGACGTGTTCGCCGCCGGCGACCACATCGACGTCGTGGGCGTCAGCAAGGGCAAGGGCTACGCCGGCACCATCAAGCGCTGGAACGGCCATCGCCTGCGCGAGAGCCACGGCACCGGCCCCGTTTCCCGCCATGCCGGCTCCATGGGCCCCTGCTCCACCCCCAGCCGGGTGTTCAAGGGCAAGAAGCTGCCCGGTCATCTGGGCGCTGAGCGCGTCACCATCCAGAACCTCACGGTCGTCAAGGTGGACGCCGAGAATAATCTGATCGCCATCAAAGGCGCGGTCCCCGGCCCCAAGGGCGCTGTGGTCTGCATCAGCGATAGCGTGAAGGCGTAAGGAGGGAAAGCACAATGGCAAAATTTGACGTTTTGGATATGAACGGCAAGAAAGTTTCCACCGTAGAGCTTTCCGACGCCGTGTTTGGGATCACCCCCAACGAGAAGGCTGTTCACGCCGCCGTGGTCAACTTCCTGGCCAACCAGCGGCAGGGCACCCAGAGCACCAAGACCCGCAGCGAGGTTTCCGGCGGCGGCCGCAAGCCCTGGCGTCAGAAGGGCACCGGTCATGCCCGTCAGGGTTCCACCCGCAGCCCGCAGTGGACTCACGGCGGCGTTGCCCTGGGCCCCAAGCCCCGTGACTACAGCTACCGCATCAACCGCAAGGTCAAGCGTCTGGCCATCCTGAGCGCCATCAGCGCCAAGGCTGCTGCCGGCGACATGATCCTGGTGGACAACCTGAGCGTGGCCGAGTACAAGACCAAGGCCGTGGTCAGCATGCTGAGCGCTGTGGGCGCCGGCAAGAAGAACCTGATCGTCACTCCCGCCGTGGAAGAGAAGCTGGTCAAGAGCGCCGCCAACATCCCCGGCGTCAAGACCACCGTCGCCACCAGCGTGAACACCTACGACGTCGTGAACGCCGACAAGTTCATCCTGAGCGTGGACGCGGCCAAGAAACTTGAGGAGGTTCTGGGCTGATGAAAACTGCACATGACATCATTCTGGCTCCCGTCATTACCGAGAACTCTATGATGGGCGTTGCCAACAAGAAGTACACCTTCAAAGTGGCCACCGATGCCAACAAGGTCGAGATCGCCGACGCGGTCGAGAAGCTGTTCGGCGTGAAGGTCGAGAAGGTCAACACCATCAACGTGCGGGGCCGTTGGCGCCGCCAGGGCCTGCACGGCGGTTACACCGCTGCCAGCAAGAAGGCCATTGTCACCCTGAAAGAGGGCAGCAAGGGCATCGACTTCTTCGAGAGCATGGTCTAAGCTGCTCTTCGAAGGCAGCTCCTTTGAGCCTGAGCAAGGCTCGCGTATGGGGATATGACCCCGATAACAATTCATAAGTCAAAAAGGAGAATACCGCAATGGCTATCAAAAAGTACAAGCCGACTACCCCGGGCCGCCGCGGCATGACTGTTACCGATTACAGCGTGCTGAGCAAGGTCGAGCCCGAGCGCAGCCTGCTGGAGCCCATGAAGAAGGCTTCCGGCCGCAACAACACCGGCCGCATCACCGTTCGCCATCATGGCGGCGGCAACCGCACCAAGTACCGCGTGATCGACTTCAAGCGCAACAAGTTTGACGTGCCCGCCACTGTCAAGACCCTGGAGTACGATCCCAACCGTTCTGCTCACATCGCTCTCATCGAGTATGCCGACGGCGTCAAGAGCTACATCCTGGCTCCTGAAGGCCTGAAGGTGGGCGACACCGTGATGGCCGGCCCCAGCGCCGACATCAAGCCCGGCAACGCCCTGCCCTTCGCCAACATCCCCGTTGGTACCATCATCCACAACATCGAGCTGTACCCCGGCAAGGGCGGCCAGCTGGTGCGCAGCGCCGGCAACATGGCCCAGCTGATGGCTAAGGAGAACGGCTACGCCCTGATCCGTCTGCCCAGCGGCGAGATGCGCAACGTGCCCCTGAACTGCATCGCCACCATCGGCCAGGTCGGCAACGTGGACCATGAGAACGTCAACCTCGGCAAGGCCGGCCGCAAGCGCCACATGGGCTGGCGGCCCACCGTCCGCGGTTCCGTCATGAACCCCTGCGACCACCCCCACGGCGGCGGCGAAGGCAAGAGCCCTGTTGGCCGTCCCGGCCCTGTCACCCCCTGGGGCAAGCCTGCGATGGGTTACAAGACCCGCAAGCATCATAACCGCTCTGACAAGTTCATTGTCAAGCGCGCCAACGGTTAAGAGAGGAGAACGAACATGGGTAGAAGTGTTAAGAAAGGACCTTACGTCCTGCCTGTTCTGCTGAAGCGCGTTCAGGAGATGAACGCCGCCGGCGAGAAGCGGGTCCTGAAGACCTGGAGCCGGTCCTCCACCATTTTCCCGGATTTCGTCGGTCACACCTTCGCGGTGCACGACGGCCGCAAGCATGTGCCCGTTTATGTGACGGAAGATATGGTTGGCCACAAGCTGGGCGAGTTCGCCCCCACCCGTACCTTCAAGGGCCATGCCGGTTCCAAGACCGGTAAGTAAGCAAAAGGAGGAGTAGAGCAATGGAAGCTAGGGCACATCTTAGATACGCCCGCATCAGCCCCCGGAAGGTTTCGGTCGTGCTGGATCTGATCCGCAACCAGCCTCTGGACAAGGCGCTGGCGATTCTGCAGTACACCCCGAAGGCCGCCTGCGAGCCCCTTCTGAAGCTGGTGAAATCTGCTGCCGCGAACGCGGAAAACAACCACAACATGGACAAGAACAGCCTGTACGTGGCCGAGTGCTTCGTCACCCCCGGCCCCACCCTGAAGCGCATCCGTCCCCGCGCCCAGGGCCGCGCGTTCCACGTGCTGAAGCGCACCAGCCATGTCACCGTGGTTCTGAAAGAGAAAGAGTAAGAAGGAGGTAAACACAATGGGCCAGAAAGTGAATCCCCACGGTCTTCGCGTGGGCGTCATCAAAGATTGGGACAGCCGCTGGTTTACTTCCAAAAAGGAATTCGGCGACACCCTGGTCGAGGATTACAAGATCCGCAAGACCCTGAAAAAGCAGCTCTTCGGCGCTGGCGTGCCCAAGATCGAGATCGAGCGCACCCTGGACGCCCAGTCCAACGACTACAAGCTGAAGGTGAGCATCTGGTGCGCCAAGCCCGGCATGGTCATCGGCAAGGGCGGCAGCGAGATCGTCAAGCTGCAGGACCAGCTCTCCAAGATGGTGGGCAAGCCCGTCAACGTGAACATCGTTGAGGTCAAGAACATGGACACCAACGCCCAGCTCGTGGCCGAGAACATCGCCGGCCAGTTGGAGCGCCGCATCGGCTTCCGCCGTGCCATGAAGCAGTGCATGGGCCGCGCCATGCAGCGGGGCGCCAAGGGCATCAAGACCCAGGTCGCCGGCCGTCTGGGCGGCGCCGACATCGCCCGCACCGAGACCTACCACGAGGGCACCATCCCCCTGCAGACCCTGCGCGCCGACATCGACTACGGCTTTGCGGAGGCTGCCACCACCTACGGCCGCATCGGCGTGAAGGTGTGGATCTACAAGGGTGAGGTCCTCAAGGGCGCCAAGCCCGCCGCCCGCAAGGAAGGAGGCAATAAGTAATGTTACTGCCTAAGCGCGTTAAATACCGCCGCGTCCACCGCGGCCGCATGACCGGCAAGGCCATGCGCGGCAACACTGTGAACCAGGGCCAGTACGGCCTGGTCGCTCTGGAGCCCGGCTGGATCGACAGCCGTCAGATCGAGGCCGCCCGTATCGCCATGACCCGTTACATCAAGCGTGGCGGTAAGGTCTGGATCAAGATCTTCCCCGACAAGCCCGTTACTGAGAAGCCCGCCGAGACCCGAATGGGTTCCGGTAAAGGCAGCCCCGAGTACTGGGTCGCTGTGGTCAAGCCCGGCCGCGTGCTCTTCGAGCTGGCTGACGTCAACGAGGAGACCGCCCGCGAGGCTCTGCGCCTTGCCATGCACAAGCTGCCTGTCAAGTGCAAGTTTGCCAAGCGTGAAGACGAAGTGAAGGAGGTTGAGGGCTGATGAAAGCTGCAGAACTGCGCAACATGTCCGCCGCGGATCTGAATAAGAAGCTGGGCGAGCTGAAGGAAGAGCTGTTCAACCTGCGCTTTCAGCACGCCATCAACCAGCTGGAGAATCCCGGCCGCATCGACATCGTCAAGAAGGACATCGCCCGTGTGCTGACTGTCCTGGCAGAGAAAGCGTAAGGGAGGTTAAACGATGGAACGGAATTTGAGAAAGACCCGTGTGGGCACCGTTGTGTCCGACAAGATGGATAAGACCATCGTGGTCGCCGTGCGCGACAGCGTTCAGCACCCCCTTTACAAGAAGATCCTGAAGCGCACCGTGAAGTTCAAGGCCCACGACGAGAATAACGAGTGCGGCGTTGGCGACCGTGTGATGATCATGGAGACCCGGCCCCTGTCCAAGGACAAGTGCTGGCGCATGGTCAAGATCGTAGAGAAGGCGAAATAAGCCTGGTACTTTGAAAGGAGGATCTGGCAATGGTTCAGATGCAAACGTATCTCAAAGTGGCCGATAACACCGGTGCCAAAGAGTTAATGTGCATTCGTGTGCTGGGCGGCTCCCGCAAGAGATATGCGAACATCGGCGACGTCGTGGTGGCTTCCGTTAAGAAGGCGGCCCCCGGCGGCACCGTGAAGAAGGGCGACGTGGTCAAGGCTGTGATCGTTCGCAGCAAGCATGGCCTGCGCCGCGAGGACGGCAGCTACATCCGCTTCGACGAGAATGCGGCTGTAATCATCCGTGAAGACAAAAACCCGAGAGGCACCCGTATCTTTGGACCGGTCGCCCGCGAACTGCGCGAGAATGGCTACCTGAAGATCTTGAGCCTGGCTCCGGAATCGCTGTAAGGAGGTTTTAAGAATGAACAATCTTCATGTTAAAACCGGCGACAACGTTATGATCATCAGCGGTAAAGACAAAGGCAAGACCGGCAAGGTTCTGGCTGTCAGCCCCAAGGAGGGCAAGGTCATCATCGAGGGCCGCAACATGGTCACCAAGCACGTCAAGCCTCGCCGTCAGGGCGAGCAGGGCGGCATCGTGAAGGCCGAGGGCGCCATCTACGCCTGCAAGGTCATGCCGGTTTGCCCCAAGTGCGGCAAGGCCACCCGCGTGGCCCACACCGTGAAGGATGGCAAGAGTGTGCGCGTGTGCCGCAAGTGCGGCGCCGAGCTGTAAGGAGGGGGAACATCAATGGCACGTTTGAAAGATAAGTATGTCAGCGAGATCGCTCCCGCTCTGATGAGCAAGTTCGGCTACAAGAGCGTGATGCAGATCCCCAAGCTCGACAAGGTGGTCGTGAACGTGGGCTGCGGCGACGCCAAGGACAACCCCAAGATGATGGACGCCATCCTGGGCGACATCGCCACCGTGACCGGCCAGCGCCCTGTGGTTTGCCGCGCCAAGAAGAGCGTTGCGAACTTCAAGCTGCGCGAGGGCATGCCCATCGGCGTGAAGGTCACCCTGCGGGGCGAGCGTATGTATGAGTTCGTGGATCGTCTGTTCAGCGTGGCTCTGCCCCGCGTGCGCGACTTCCGCGGCATCAACGGCAACTCCTTCGACGGCCGCGGCAACTACGCCGTGGGCATCAAGGAGCAGCTGATCTTCCCTGAGATCGACTACGACAAGATCGACGCCGTGCGTGGCATGGACATCTGCTTTGTCACCACCGCGAACACCGACGAAGAGGCCAAAGAGCTGCTGAAGGCTCTGGGCGCTCCGTTCGCTAACTGAGGGAGGGTACGACTGTGGCAAAAACTTCTATGAAGATCAAGCAGCAGCGCGAGCCCAAGTTCTCTACCCGCGCCTACAACCGCTGCAAAATCTGCGGCCGTCCCCATGCTTACCTGCGTAAGTACGGCATCTGCCGCATCTGCTTCCGGGAACTGGCCTACAAGGGCGAGATCCCCGGCGTGAAGAAGGCCAGCTGGTAAATCCCGCTGCCTGCCGGCCAAAAGGCCGGCGGAGCGGGCGGGCGGCCCCGGGGCAAAAGCCCCGCCGCCCCGCCGCTTTTGAAGACAAACCCAAACAAAGGACCTTAAGGAGGTTAGTGGCATGCATATCACCGATCCCATCGCGGACCTGCTCACCCGCATCCGCAACGCCAGCTGTGCCAAACACCCTTCTGTAGACGTTCCCGCTTCCAACCTGAAGAAGGCGATCTGCCAGATCCTGGTTGACGAGGGCTACATCAAGAGTGTGCAGCTGATCGAAGACTCCAAGCAGGGCACCCTGCGCCTGACCCTGAAGTATCAGGACAACGGCCAGCCCGTCATCGCCGGCCTGCGGCGCGTTTCCAAGCCCGGCCTGCGCATCTACACCAACTGCGAGGATATGCCCCGGGTCATGAAGGGCCTGGGCACCGCGATCATTTCCACTTCTAAGGGCGTTATGACCGACAAGGCTGCCAGAGCTGCCAACGTTGGCGGCGAAGTACTCGCCTTTGTGTGGTAAGAAAGGGGCATAAAGACAATGTCGAGAATTGGAAGAAAACCCATCGTCATTCCTGCGGGCGTCGAGGTCTCCGTCAACGGGCACGACGTTACCGTGAAGGGCCCCAAGGGCACCCTGAATTCCAAGATCCATCCGCTGATGACCGTGAAGGTCGAGAATGGTGAAATCCTGGTGACCCGCCCCAATGACGAGAAAGAGGCCCGCAGCCTGCACGGCCTCACCCGCACCAACATCTCCAACATGGTGGAGGGCGTTGTGAACGGCTTCGAGAAGAAGCTGGAAGTTCAGGGCGTCGGCTACCGTGTGGCCAAGCAGGGCAAGAGCCTAGTCATGAACCTGGGCTTCTCCCATCAGGTGATCGTGGACGAGACCGACGACATCAAGATCGAGGCTCCGGACGCCAACACCATCATCATCAAGGGCATCGACAAACAGAAGGTCGGCCAGTTTGCCGCGGAAGTGCGCGAGAAGCGCCCGCCGGAGCCTTACAAGGGCAAGGGCATCCGCTATGCCGGTGAGCACATCATCCGCAAAGAGGGCAAAGCCGGCAAAGGCAAATAAGGTAAGGAGTGAAAGACAATGGTTAATAAGCCTGACAAGAACGAAGCCCGGCTTCGTCGTCACCGCCGTGTGCGCGGTAAGATCAGCGGCACCGCTGAGCGCCCCCGTCTGGATGTATTCCGCTCCTCCAAGCACATCTATGCCCAGATCATTGATGACGTGGCCGGCGTGACCCTGGTCAGCGCCTCCACGATGGAGAAGGGTTTTGAGGGCTTCGGCGGCAACGTCGAGGCGGCGAACAAGGTCGGTAAGATGATCGCCGAGAAGGCTCTGGCCAAAGGCATCAAGACCGTCGTGTTCGATCGCGGTGGCTTTGTGTATCACGGCCGCGTGAAAGCTTTGGCCGAGGGCGCCCGCGAGGGCGGCCTGGAGCTGTAAGGAGGAGGATACAATGGAAAGAAGAAATCGTGAAGTTGACGACGGCATGCTGGAAAAAGTCGTTGCCATCAACCGCGTATCCAAAACCGTTAAAGGCGGCCGCGTGATGAAGTTCAGCGCTCTGGTTGTCGTTGGCGACGGCAAGGGCACCATCGGTTTTGGCATGGGCAAAGCCGGCGAAGTTCCCGAGGCCATCCGCAAGGGCCTCGAGGCTGCCAAGAAGAACATGCACAAGATCAACATGAAGGGCACCACCATCCCCCACGAGATCGTGGGCGAGTTCGGCGCCGGCCGCATCCTGATGCGTCCCGCCGCCCCCGGTACCGGCGTGATCGCAGGCGGCCCCGTTCGTGCGGTCCTGGAAGTGGCCGGCATCAAGGACATCCGTACCAAGTGCCTGCGCTCCAACAACCCCTGCAACGTGGTCACCGCCACCTTCAACGGCCTGTGCAACCTGGTCAGCGCTGAGGAAGTTGCTGCCAAGCGCGGCAAGACCGTGAAAGAGATTCTGGGTTAAGGAGGTAGCTTACAATGGCAGAAACCGAGAAGAAGGTAGCGGCCACCGAGGCTGCCGCCGAGAAGAAGCCCGCCGCCAAGAAGGCCACCGCGGCCAAGAAGCCCGCGGCCAAGAAGGCGGCTGACGGCGAGGCCAAGCCCGCCGCCAAGAAGACCACCAAGAAGGCGGCCGACGGCGAGGCCAAGCCCGCCGCCAAGAAGCCCGCCGCCAAGAAGGCGGAAGTCAAGGCCGGCACCGTGACCGTGAAGCTGACCAAGAGCCTCTCCGGCCGTGGCGCCAAGCAGATCGCCACCGCCAAGAGCCTGGGCCTGAAGAAGATCGGCGACGTCACCGTTCAGCCCGACAACGCCCAGACCGCCGGCAAGATCGCCAAGATCAGCCATATGGTCGCGGTCACCAAAGCGTAACAGCAAGGAGGTGCAAGCAGATGAAGCTTCATGAATTAAAGCCCGCCGCCGGCTCCAATGTGGCAGCGAAGCGCAAGGGCCGCGGCCACGGCAGCGGCAACGGCAAGACTGCCGGCTACGGCCACAAGGGCCAGAAAGCCCGCTCCGGCGTCAAGAAGGCTGGTTTCGAAGGCGGCCAGATGCCGCTGCAGCGCCGCCTGCCCAAGCGCGGTTTCAACAACATTTTTGCCACCGAGTATGCTACCGTTAAGGTGAGCGACCTGGAGGCCAAGTTCGAAGCCGGTGCCGTGGTTGATACCAAGGCTCTGGTGGAAGCCGGTCTGATCAAGAAGAGCCTGGACGGCGTGAAGGTGCTGGGCAACGGCGAACTGACCAAAGCCCTCACTGTTCAGCTGGCGGCCTACACCGCCACTGCCAAAGAAAAGATCGAGAAGGCAGGCGGAAAGGCCGAGGTGATCTAAGGTGTTCGATACGTTCCGCAACGCGTGGAAGATTCCCGAACTGCGTAAAAAGATCCTGTTCACCTTGATGATCCTCGTGATCTTCCGGCTGGGCTGCGCCATCAGCGTGCCTTACGTCAACGTGGACGCGCTGGAGCTGTTCCGTCAGCTGGGCGGCAGCGGCAACATGCTGGATTACCTGAACATGATGAGCGGCGGCGCGCTGAGCCAGTGCGCGATCTTCGCTTTGAGCGTATCGCCCTATATCAACGCCTCCATCATCATTCAGCTGCTCACTGTGGCGATCCCCGCCCTGGAGCGGCTGAGCAAAGAGGGCGAGGAAGGCCGGCGCAAGCTGACCCGCATCACCCGCTACACCGGTGCCGGCATCGGCGTGGCCATGAGCATTGGCTACTACATGGTGCTGCGCAGCTGGGGCGTGCTGACCTACAACACCGGCTGGCAGGCTGTGTTCAGCGCTGTCGTCATCGTGCTGAGCTTCGCCGCCGGCAGCCAGCTGCTCACCTGGATGGGCGAGCAGATCGACGACAAGGGCATCGGCAACGGCGTTTCGCTGCTGATCTTTGTCGGCATCATCTCCCGCTGGAGCAGCCTCATCAACAGCGTGAAGGGCCTGCTGGCCGAAGCCGCTGACGGCAAGCCCCAGTACTACGTCTTCATCCCCCTCATCGCCATCCTGGCGATCGCGGCGGTGGTGTTCGTGGTCATCCTCACCAACGGCGAGCGCCGCATCCCGGTGCAGTACGCCAAGCGTGTGGTGGGCCGCAAGATGTACGGCGGTCAGGCGAGCCACATTCCCATCAAGGTGAACATGAGCGGCGTTATGCCCGTCATCTTCGCCAGCACCCTGTGCAGCATCCCCAACATGATCGGCAGCCTGCTGCAGGTCAAGAGCTCCTTCTGGGCGGCGTTCTTCGACGTGTTCAACTACAACAGCGTCCTCTACGCCGTCATCTACCTGCTGCTGATCCTGGCCTTCAACTACTTCTACGTGGCCATTCAGTACAACCCGGTGGAGATCGCCAACAACCTGCGCAAGAATAACGGCGCCATCCCCGGCATCCGTCCGGGCAAGCCCACCAGCGATTTCATCACCAAGAGCCTGAGCAAGATCACCCTGATCGGCGCTGTGTTCCTTGGCATCATCGCGGTGCTGCCCATCGTGCTGGGCAACGTCACCGGCGTGAGCATCCAGCTGGGCGGTACCAGCCTGCTGATCGTCGTGGGCGTGGCTCTGGACACCGGCCGCAGCATGGAAAGCTACATGCTGATGCGCCATCACAAGGGCTTCCTTGAGTAAGCTCTGACGCGAACACAAAACAGAAAGGGGACAAACGAGCATGAATCTGATTCTTCTGGGCGCTCCGGGTGCCGGCAAAGGCACCCAGGCCGAGATCGTCTGCGACAAGCTGGGCATCCCGGCCATCAGTACCGGCAACATCCTGCGCGAGGCCGTGAAAAACGGCACCGAAATGGGACTGAAAGCGAAATCCTTTATGGACAGCGGCGCGCTTGTCCCCGACGACGTCATCATCGGGATCATCAAAGAGCGGCTGGCGCAGCCCGACTGCTCCAAGGGCTTCATTCTGGACGGCGTGCCCCGCACGGTGGCCCAGGCCGAGGCTCTGGAGGAGATGGGCGTGGTCATCGACAAAGTGGTGGACCTGGAGGTGGCGGATGAAGTGATCATGCGGCGGCTTTCCGGGCGGCGGGTGTGCTCCGCCTGCGGGGCCTCCTATCACCTGGAGTTCAAGCCCAGCCGCGAGCCTGACCGGTGCGACCGGTGCAGCGGGCCTCTGATCGTCCGCAAGGACGACGAGCCCGCCACCGTGCGCGACCGGCTGGCCGCTTACCACGAGCAGACCGAGCCCCTGGTGGAGTTCTACCGCCAGCGGGGCAAGCTGGTGGTGGTGGAAGGGCAGGACACCATTGCCGACACCACCGCTCTTCTGCTGAAAGCACTGGAGGCGTAACGCGTGATCCAGCTTAAAAACGCCAAAGAACTTGCCGTCATGCGCCGGGCCTGCGAGATCAGCGCTCTGGCGCTGCGGCGCGGCGGCGAAGCGATCGAGGCAGGCATCACCACCGCCGAGATCGACAAGATCATCTTCGACTTTATCAAACGGCAGGGCGCCAAGCCCAACTTCAAGGGCCTGTACGGCTTTCCGGGAACCGCGTGCATCAGCGTCAACGACGAAGTGATCCACGGCATCCCCAGCCATGCAAAGGTGATCCGGCCGGGCGATATCGTCAGCATCGACACAGGGGCTGCGTTCGGCGGCTTCAACGGGGACAATGCCTGCACCTTCGGGTGCGGCAAACTGGACCTGGAGGCCCAGCGCCTGCTGGACGTCACACGTGAGTCGCTGCACCGCGGCATTGCCGCCGCGGTGTTCGGCGCGCGGGTGGGCGACATCAGCAACGCGGTGCAGACCTATGTGGAAGAAAACGGCTTCTCGGTCGTCCGCAGTTTTGTGGGCCACGGTGTGGGCAAAGAGCTCCACGAGGACCCGGAGGTGCCCAATTTCGGGCCCGCCGGCCGGGGTCCCCGCCTTGTGGCGGGCATGACCCTCGCCATTGAACCCATGGTCAACCAGAAGCATTACTCCGTGGTGACGGGGGCCGATGGATGGACGGTGAAAACGGCGGACGGCGGCCTTTCCGCTCACTTTGAGCACACGGTCGCCATCACCGCCGCGGGGCCGGAAGTCCTGACCAAAGCGTGGGAGGGGCCTGAATGGACTTTGTAAAAGGCCAGCTGGTCCGCTCAAAAGCCGGCCGGGACAAAAACCGGACTTTTGCGGTGATCGGCATACAAGGCCAGATGCTTTTTCTCGCGGACGGAAGTCTGCGCAAACTGGATCGGCCCAAGGCCAAAAAGATAAGGCATGTGGCCCCCACCGCAACCGTTCTGCGGGGCGAAAGCCTTGCAACCGACAAACAGCTCGCAGCGGCGGTGAAGGCGTTCGACGCCCAGCACCCCGCAAAGCCATGAGGAGGGAAGAGCTTGTCTAAAGAAGACGTCATCGAAGTTGAGGGCACTGTCGTCGAGGCACTGCCCAACGCCACCTTCCGGGTGGAGCTGGCAAACGGCCATCGGTTGCTGGCGCACATCTCCGGCAAACTGCGGACCAATTTCATCCGCATCCTGCCCGGAGACAAGGTTACACTGGAAATGTCGCCCTACGATCTGACCAAGGGGCGCATCACCTGGCGCTCTAAGTAAAGCGCCCAAGTCACAAAGGAGGTTATCAGCATGAAGGTTAAGCCTTCCGTGAAACCCATCTGCGAAAAATGCAAGGTCATCAAGCGCAAAGGTCGCGTGATGGTCATTTGCGAAAACCCCAAGCATAAGCAGCGCCAGGGCTAAGGCCCCCCAGCGCTTGGGGGGCAAGTGCGTAGATTCCCGGCGCAGCCCCCGACACGGACATGGGATGTTATTTTAGGAGGTTTTTGAAACTATGGCACGTATTGCCGGCGTTGACCTGCCCCGCGAAAAGCGGGTCGAAGTAGGCCTGACTTACATCTATGGCATTGGCCCCAGCACCGCCAAGAAGATCCTGGCGGCTACCAACATCGATCCCGACACCCGCGTGAAGGACCTGACCGCTGAGCAGGAAGGTCTGATCCGTGAGTACCTGGACAAGAACAACGTCATCGTGGAAGGCGACCTGCGCCGCAACGTGGCGCTGGACATCAAGCGCCTGGTCGAAGTCCAGTGCTACCGCGGTGTTCGCCATCGCAAGGGGCTGCCCGTTCGCGGCCAGCGCACCAAGACCAACGCTCGCACCCGCAAGGGCCCGAAGCGCACCGTCGCGAACAAGAAGAAGTAAGGAGGAGCAAGAGAAATGGCAACTAAAGCTGCTGCTAAAAAGGGCGCCGTGCGCACCAAGCGGCGCGAGCGCAAGAACATCGAGCGCGGCGCTGCGCACATCCAGAGCACCTTCAACAATACCATCGTTACCATTACCGATACGCAGGGCAACACCGTTTCCTGGGCCAGTTCCGGCGGTCTGAACTTCCGCGGTTCCCGCAAGAGCACTCCCTTCGCCGCTCAGTCTGCGGCGGAGGCCGCCGCCAAGGTGGCCATGGAGCACGGCATGAAGACCGTTGAGGTCTACGTCAAGGGCCCCGGCGCCGGCCGCGAAGCCGCCATCCGCGCGCTGCAGGCCACCGGCCTCGAGGTCAACATGATCAAGGACGTGACCCCCATCCCCCACAATGGCTGCCGCCCGCCCAAGCGCCGCCGCATCTGATTTTTAAGGAGGAACAAGAATGGCAAGATATACAGGCGCAGTGTGCCGTCAGTGCCGCCGCGAAGGTCAGAAACTGTTTTTGAAAGGCGAGCGCTGCTATTCCGACAAGTGCGCGTTCGCGCGCCGCAGCTTTGTGCCCGGCCAGCATGGCGCCGGCCAGGTGCGCAAGAAGGTCAGTGAGTATGGCCTGCAGCTGCGCGCCAAGCAGAAGGCGAAGCGTTACTACGGCGTTCTGGAGAGCCAGTTCGCCCACTACTTTGACATGGCCGAGCGCAAGAGCGGCATGACCGGTGAGAACCTGCTGCGCATCCTGGAGAGCCGCCTGGACAACGTTGTCTACCGCGCCGGCTTTGCCATGAGCCGCAAGGAAGCCCGTCAGCTGGTGCTGCACCGTCACTTCACCGTGAACGGCAAGATCGTCAACATCCCCTCCTACCTCCTCTCTGCCGGCGACAAGGTGGAAGTCAAGACCACCGACAGCGCCAAGCTGAAGGAGTGCGCTGAGAAGAATGCCTCCCGCCCTGTGCCCGGCTGGATGACCAAGGACCTCGAGAAGATGAGCGTCGTGGTCGACAAGCTGCCGGACCGCGCCGACATCGACTTCGATGTGGCCGAGCACCTGATCGTTGAGTTGTACTCCAAGTAACAAACTCACCCAAGGGAAAGCGAACACTACAGGCCGGCCTTCCGGGGCCGGCCGCCAAGGGAGGATTTAACTATGATGGAGATCGAACGCCCCAGAATCGATACCGCGAGCCTGTCGCCCGACGGACGCTACGGCAAGTTTGTCGTGGAACCGCTGGAGCGTGGCTTCGGTACCACCTTGGGCAACAGCTTACGGCGTGTCCTGCTCTCGTCGCTTCCCGGTGTAGCCGTCACCAGCGTTAAGATCGACGGCGTTGTTCACGAGTTCAGCACCATCCCCGGCGTCAAGGAAGACGTGACCGAGATCGTTCTGAACCTCAAAGGCATTGCCGCCAAACTCTACGCCGACGGCCCTGTCACCGTGCGCATCGAGGCGTCCGGTGAGTGTGAAGTTACTGCTGGCAGCATCAAACCCAGCGATGAGATCGAGGTGCTGAACCCCGAATGGCACATCGCCACCCTGGACGAAGGCGGCAAGCTCGTGATGGAGCTCACCTTCGACAAGGGCCGGGGCTATGTGCCCGCTGAGCGCAACAAGCAGCTGGTGATGGAAAAGAACGATCTGAACGTTCTGCCCGTCGACAGCATCTATACCCCTGTCCTGAAGGTCAACTACACCGTGGACAACACCCGCGTTGGCCAGATCACCGACTACGACAAACTCACCATCGAGGTTTGGACCGACGGCACCATCAACGCCAAAGAGGCGGTGAGCCTGGCGGCCCGGGTGCTCACCGAGCACCTGAACCTCTTCGTGAACCTGTCCGAGGAGGCCATCGGCGCCGAGATCATGGTGGAGAAGGACGACAAGGGCAAGGAGAAGGCTCTGGAGATGACCATCGAAGAGCTGGATCTGTCGGTGCGTTCCTTCAACTGCCTCAAGCGCGCGGGCATCAACACCGTGGAAGATTTGATCAACAAGTCCGAGGACGAGATGATGAAGGTCCGCAACCTCGGCCGCAAGAGCCTGGAAGAGGTCATGGCCAAGCTTGATTCTCTGGGCTTTACCCTTACCAAAGACGACGAGTAATTACAGCAAAGGAGTGAAACGGGATGCCCGGTACCAGAAAACTCGGCAGAACCAGCGAGCACCGCAACGCCATGCTGCGTGCCATGGTCACCTACCTGTTTGAGAACGGCAAGATCGAGACCACCGTCACCCGTGCCAAGGAAGTTCGTTCCATGGCCGAGAAGATGGTGACCCTGGGGAAGAAGGAAGAGCTGCACGCCAAGCGGCAGGTCTACTCCTACATCACCAAGGAGACCGTGGCCAAGAAGGTCATCGACGAGTACGGCCCCAAGTATGCTGACCGCAACGGCGGCTACACCCGCATCGTCAAGATCGGCCCCCGCCGCGGCGACGCCGCCGAGATGGCCATCATCGAGCTGGTCTGATCGCAGCGCCAAAAGGCTTTTTGCCGCCCCTGTTCCTGCGGGAACGGGGGCGGATTCTTTGTCCCTTAAAGGGGACAGCACCGCCGCTTTTGGGCAAAATCTCCAAATTTTTGCCCCATCGCGGTCGTACAGAATGGCCCGGACGCAGAAAATGCCGAAAAATGCGCGGGGTGCTGTTCCTTTGGTAAAAAGTATGTTAATATGTTGGTGTAATCATGTACGACCCGGCTTTGCCGGGGCAGGAATCGAAAAAAAGAACAGGAGTTGTTTCTTGTGATGGAGCAGCAGCACAGCGGCGCTGAGTTTTTTATTGACGGCAACGGCGTTGCGGACCTTGGCCTGATCGCCACCCCCGGCGCCCACGAACTGACCGCGCTGATCGACAGCCACCTGGTCCGTTGGGCCAACCGCAAAGGCCTCAACAAGGAGACCTTCATCATCCCCAGCGAGTGCCCCCGTTTTTCTTCCGGCGACGGCAAGGGCGTGATCAAGAACACCGTTCGCGGTGACGACCTCTACTTCGTGGTGGATGTGGGCAACTACAGCTGCAAGTACCGGCTGTTCGGCTCGGAAAACAGCATGAGCCCCGACGACCACTACCAGGACCTGAAGCGCCTGATCCAGGCCGCCAGCGGCAAGGCTCACCGCATCACCGTCATCATGCCGCTGCTCTACGGCAGCCGCCAGCACCGCCGCACCTACCGCGAGAGCCTGGACTGCGCTTACGCGTTGCAGGAGCTGCAGGGCATGGGCGTGGCCAACATCATCACCTTCGACGCCCACGACCCCCGGGTGTCCAACGCGGTGCCCCTGATGGGCATGGACAACGTGATGCCCACCTACCAGGTGATGAAGGCGATGTTCAAGCACATCCCCGACTTCAAGCCCACCCCGGACAGCTTCATGGTCATCAGCCCCGACGAGGGCGCCATCAACCGCAACATGTACTACGCCAGCGTGCTGGGCGTGAACCTGGGCATGTTCTACAAGCGCCGCGATTACAGCCGCGTTGTGAACGGCCGCAACCCCATCGTTGCCCATGAGTATCTGGGCGAGAGCGTGGAAGGCAAGGACGTGTTCATCGCCGACGACATCATCTCCTCCGGCGAGAGCATGCTGGACATCGGCTACGAGCTGAAGAAGCGGGGCGCCAAGCGCATCTTCTGCAACGCCACCTACGCCATCTTCACCGCCGGTCTGGCCGAGTTCGACAAGGCCTATGCCGACGGCATCATCAGCGGCGTGTTCGGCACCAACCTGACCTACCGTACCCCCGAGCTGCTGAGCCGCGAGTGGTTCCACGAGGTGGATGTGTCCAAGTACATCGCCTACTTTGTGGCCGCCATCAACCACGACATGAGCGTGAGCAGCATCATCGACCCCCACGCCAAGATCGAAGCCCTGCTGCAGCGCTACGGCGTGAAATAATTTGTCGGTTTAATACAAACCGTAAAACAAATTGACACAAAAAAGCCCTGACCGATGCCGGTCAGGGCTTTTCCTTTTGTTAAAGCAGACTCAGCCGCCGCAGTGGCCGCCGCAGGTGTGCTCGGCGCTGCCGCAGTCGTGGCCGTGGCTGCCGCAGTCATGGCCCTCGCCGTGGCCCTCATGGTGGGCGCAGACGGCGTTCGGGTCAAAGGTCAGACGGCCCTCGGCCAGTGCGGCCGCCGCCGCGTCGGCGCTGCCGGTGACCCCGGCATACACCGCGATGCCCGCCGCAGCCAGAGCGGTGCGTGCGCCGCCGCCGATGCCGCCGCAGATCAGGGCGTTCACCTTGTTCGCCGCCAGCAGGCCCGCCAGCGCGCCGTGGCCGCTGCCGTTGGTGGGCAGCAGGGTGCTGCTTACCACCTTGCCGGCCTCGATCTCGTAGACCATGAAGGCGGCGCTGTGGCCGAAGTGCCCGAAGACCTGACCGGCCTCGTAGGGGATAGCAACTTTCATTTGTTCCATGCTCCTTTTGAAAGGGCGGCCGTTTCTTTGGCCGCCCGGTTTGTTTGGTCTAATTATCCCCCCGGCGGGCGGAAAAGTCAAGGCAGGGGAGCCTTCACCGCCCGCAGCAGCGGGGTGTGGTCGTCCGGCGGCAGAAAGCCCAGCACCTCCACCGCGGCGAATCCCCCCGCCCGCAGGGCTTCCAGCTCGTGCTCCAGGGTGAGAGGCGTGTCAAAGTGAACAAAGACCTCCTCCGGCACACCGTCCCGTGCCCGGCGGCGGGCGGCTTCGGCAAAGGCCATTTCCTCCATCTCCGGGGTGGAGGCGATGTAGTCGCACTCCAGAAAGACCCCGCCGGGCCGCAGCCAGCGGTGCACCTTTGCAAAGAGCTCCGTCTTTTTGGCCGCGCTTACATGGTGCAGGGTCTCAAAGGCCACCACCGCGTCGAAGGGGCCGTCCCCTGGTTCCCAGGCGAAATAGTCCGCCTGCACCAGCGTCAGGGCCCTGCCGGGGTGCTTGCGCCGCAGCAGGTCCAGCATCTTCCCCGCCAGGTCCACGCCGGTGACTTCCAGAGCAGGAAAACGGCGGAAGATGCAGTCCAGTTCCAGCCCGGTGCCGCAGCCCAGGTCCAGAAGGCGCTTTGTGCCGGCGGGCAGTTCCCGGGCCATCCATTGGTACTGGGCCGCCCAGGGGGCCATGTGGGCCTCGTACTCCCCGGTGCGGGCGTCGAAAAAGGCCGCCATGCCTTCCAAAGGCTCGTCCCGGGTGGCGGCCAGCCAGCGGCAGAATTCTTCGGTGTTCTTCTCCATGTCGCTCCCTCACAGTTCTTTGCGCAGCACCAGCGCGCTGCTGGTCTTTTCGCCCCAGGTCAGGGCCACCCGCTCGCTGCCCTCGTAGCCCAGCCGCCGCCAGAAGGGCAGGGGATTGCCGGGGTGGTCGTCCACCACGTCGATGCGCACCCGGCGGCTGCCGCCGGCGCGCAGGTGGTCTTCCAGCAGGGCCGCGCACCGCCGGCCCATGCCGCGGCCCTGGGCGGTGCGGTGCAGGATGAGCAGGGAGAGATAGGCTTCCTCGCCGCCCCGCACATCGGCGGCGGCCACCGCCGGGCCGCCCTCACCTTCGGTGATGAGGAAGGAGGCAAAGCCCGCCCCGGCCATCTCCTCCAGTTCCGATAAAAGAAAGGCCTCGTCCACCCGCTCCCGGCCCAGATGATGGGCGAGAAAGCCGGGATTTGAATTGTAGATGGCGGCAAGCGCCGCCGCGTCCCGCCGCCCGGCGGGGCGAAGAAACAGCTCCATGGCCCGTTCCCCCTCTCTGGCAAAGAGCATACCACAGCGGCGGCCAAAAGGCAACGCGGGGCCGAAGAGCGGGGGAAAGGGGAAGTTTTGCCGCATTTTGCGCTTGCGACGGACTGCGGCAAAAAGTGAAGGGGAGGGGGCATATACTTGGGACGAATGCCGGCGGCGGATGGCCGCCGGTGGTACCACAGCAGTCGCGGCGGCCCGCCGTTACATAAGGCCCGGGCCGCCGCCGCGCTGACAACCAAGGAAGAAAAACGAGGTGGAGGAAGATGAACGAACATTTGCGCGCTCTGCGCCTGCGCCGCCGGCTGGAAGAGGCGGGCCCCGTTCTGTGGCAGATGGCGGCGGGCATCGGCGGATTTTCCCTGGCGGCGGGAGGCGTTTTCGGCGGGCTGCATCCCTTCGGCCTGTCGCTGGTGCTGGGGGTGGGGCAGAGCTGGGTCCAGAGCGCCGCCGCGGGCGCGGCGCTGGGCTACCTCGCCCTGCTGGACCCGGTGGACAGCCTGCGCTGGCTGGCGGCCCTGGCCTCGGCGCTGGCGGGGCGCTGGCTCTTCCGCACCACCTTCTGGCCCGCCGCCGCGGCGGGCTGCGGCACTTTGCTGCTGGTGCAGCTGATGCTCTCGATGGCGGGCCTGTCCACCCCGGCGGCGGCCTTCGCCACCCTGGGGTCCGCCGTGCTGGCGGCGGCGGGAGGCTTCGCGCTGGCAAAGACCGCCAAGGCCCGGCCCCGTCCCTCCGCCCCGCTGGCGGGACAAGCCTTTCCCCTTGCGATGCTGGCCCTGCCCGCCCTCTGCACCCTGCCCGCCGGCCCGCTGCAGCCTGCCGCTGCGGTGCTGGCGGCGGCGGGCCTGTGGCTGGCCTACCGGGGCCGCGTGCGGGACTGTGCCGCCCTCTGTGCTGCGGGGGCGGTGATGCTCACCGCCGCCGACCCGAACCTGGCCTTTGCGGGCCTGGGGGTGACGGCGGGCTGCCTTGCCGCTGCCTTCCTCACCCCCGGCGAGCGGATGGGCAGCGCCGCGGTGTTTCTGGGCACCTCGGTGCTGTGCAGTCTGGCCGCACCTTCTCCGGAGGCCCTGCTGGGCTTTCTGGCCAGCGCGGCGCTGGCGGAGGCCGCTTTCTTCGCATTGCCCCGCCGCTGGCTGGCGGCCCTGCCCGGTCAGGCGGAGCCGGTGACCGAGAGCGCCGCCCGCCCCCGGGTGGCCAGCGCCGTGGGCCAGCTGGAGCACGTGGCCCAGGCCCTCACCGGCATCGCGGACACGGTGGACAGCGTCTACAAGACCCTGCCCAAAAAGGGAGAGAGCTACAACTGGGTGATGGACCACGTGGCGGAGGAGCTCTGCCGCAGCTGCGGCCAGCGGGAGCGCTGCTGGGTGGAGCACTACTCCGACACGGTGGACGGCTTTCTGCGCCTCAAGCCCATCCTGGAACAGCAGGGCCGGGCGGCGCTGGAGCAGCTGCCGGGGCAGTTCTGCCGCTGTGTGCACCCGGTGGAGCTGTGCAGCGCGGCGGGGCGGGCCTACACCCTCTACCGCAGCCGGCGGGAGAGCCGGGTGCGGGCCCAGGCGATGCGCAGCGCCCTCACCGAGCAGTACACCGCCATGGCCCAGGCGCTGGGCCAGATGGCGGGCCAGCTGGGGCAGACGGTGGCCCCCGACGAGGGCAAGACCGCCCGCCTTTCGGCGCTGCTGGCCTCCCTGGGGCTGGAGCCGCTGGAGGCCCAGCTGGGCTACGACGCCTCCGGGCGGCTGCGGGGCACCGTGAGCGTGAGCCGCACCACCTTCTCCGATGAGGAGCTGACGGAATTGAGCAAGGAGGCCTCGGCCATCTGCCACCGGGCGCTGGCCCCCTTTGTGGTGGACCACACCGGCCCCGTCACCACCCTCACCCTCACCGAGAAGGCGGTGTATGACCCGGTGTTCGGGCTGGCGGCCCACCCGGCCAAGGAGGACGCCTGTGGCGACGCGGTGCAGCAGTTCTGCGACGCGTTCGGCAGCGCCCACCTTCTGCTCTGCGACGGTATGGGGGTGGGGCGGCCCGCCGCCATCGACGGCACCCTGGCCTGCACCCTGGCGGCAAAACTGTTGAAAGCGGGCTTTGCCGCCGAGAGCGCGGCCCGGCTGGTGAACGTGGCGCTGGCCCTCAAGAGCGACGAGGAGAGCGCCGCCACCCTGGATCTGGTGAGCGTGGACCTCTACACCGGGCGGACCAGCCTCTACAAAGCCGGGGCCTGCCCCACCTTTGTGGTGCGGGGCGGCAAGGCCGAGCCGGTGGAGGCCGCCGGCCTGCCGGTGGGCATCCTGAGCAGCGTGGTGGGGGAGGGCCGCACCCTGACCCTCCACGAGAAGGAGTTGGTGGTGCTGGTGAGCGACGGCGCGCTGGTGGACGGCCCCGGCTGGATCTGCCAGCAGCTGGAACTCTGCGCCGCCATGGGCAGCACCCCCGCCGAGATCGCCCACATCCTGGCGGACATGGCCAAAGGCCGGGCCAGCCGCAGCGCCCGCCCGGACGACATCACCGTGGCGGTGCTGGCGCTGGAAAAAGCGGTGTGACAAAAAGCAAAGCGCCCTTCCGGGGCCCCTGCGGGCCCGGAGGGACGCTTTTTGCGTCTGCGGCCATGGAGGAGGCGGCAGGGGCCGCCCCGCGCAGAACGGTCGCCCTGCCGCCGCGGTGGGCGGCTCTCCGCCCAGCTTTTGAAAAAATTGTGAAAAGGGGCGCGCAGGGGTTGCAATTATCTTCTACATCGTGTAGTATTAAATCGTCGACAAGATGTAGAATATGGAGGCGAAAGAAATGAAACTCTCCGACGCGGAACTGGAGATCATGGAAAAGGTCTGGGAGTTGGGCGCGCCGGTCACGGCAGCGCAGCTCACCGAGCGGATGGCGGAAAAGGGCTGGAAGCCCTCCACGCTGCTCACCTTCCTGGCCCGCATGGTGAACAAGGGGGCCCTGGCGGTGGAAAAGCAGGGCAAGCAGAACCTTTACCGCGCCCTGGTGAGCGCGGAGGATTACCGGGCCCAGGCCGCCCGGGAGCTGCTGGGCCGCTATTACAGCGGCAGCGTCAAGAGCATGGTGGCCGCCCTGTACGATGGAAAGGGCCTCTCCGACGGGGAACTGGCGGAACTGCGGGCCTGGCTGGACGAGGAGGTGAAAGGCCGTGAATGAACTGTTCTACTCTCTGGTGCTGCCCCTTTCGGCGGCGGGCGGGCTAGCGGTGCTGGCCTGTCTGGCTCTCTCGCCACTGCTGAACAAGCTGCGGCCCGCCGCCCGGACAAGGGCGCTGGCGGCGGCATTCCCCCTCTTTTTGGTGCCGGCTGGGCCTGTGCTGGCGCTGCTCTTCGCGGCAAAGCCCGCCCCGGTGGCCGCGCCCCTGGCTCCGGTGGGCCGGGCGCTGGATGCGGCGGCCCGCGCCGCTCAAAGCGCCGCCCCGGCGGTGCTGCCCACCCAAACCGCGGCTTCGGCTGCCACGCCGGACCCGGCGGCCCTGGTGCTGGCGGCGCTGCCCTGGGTCTGGGCCGCAGGAGCGCTGGCCTGCACCCTGTGGCAGATGGGCCGGTATCTGCATTTCTGCCGTGGGCTGCAAAGGCTCTCCGCCCCGGTGGGAGGGGAGCGGGACGCCCTGTGGCAGGAAGTGTGCGCCCAGGCGGGCGTGGCCTGTGCGCCCCGGCTGCGGGCCTGCCCCGGCCTTGCAGGCCCGGTGATGACCGGCCTTGTGCGCCCGGTGCTCTATCTGCCGGAAGGAATGCCTCTGGCCCGGCTGGAACTGGCCCTGCGCCACGAGGCGGCCCATCTGAGCCGGGGCGACCTGTGGGCCAAGGCGCTGGTGCGCTGGTGCTGCCGGCTGCACTGGTTCAACCCCCTGTGCGCGCTGCAGGAGGGGCGCTGGAGCCGGGCCTGTGAATACGCCTGTGACGAAAAGGCCGCCGCGGGGCTGGGCGAAGCCGACCGCCTCACTTACGGTCTTCTGCTGCTGGATGCGGCCCAAAGCCGCCCCCTGCCCGCCGGCGCGGCGGGCCTGGGCGGTCCGAAAAAGGAGATGAAGGCCCGTCTTGCCGCCCTGCTGCACCCGGCGGCCCCCAGCCGCCGCCTCACCGTGGCCGTGGCCGCTGCGCTGATCGCCACCCTCTGCCTTACCGTTTGCGTGGCGGCGGGCTTCTCCGCCTCCGACGCGCCGGTGAGTGCCCCGGTGAGCAGCGCCTCGCCCCAGCCGCTGGCGGGCGTGTCCGCCTCCCAGAGCGGGGCTGAAGCAGACAGTGTGCCGCCCGCCTCTCAGGCGCAGGATGCGCCGGACTCTGCCTCACAGTCGTCCGCCTCCCAGAGCGGGGCCGAAGCAGACAGTGTGCCGCCCGCCTCCCAGGCACAGGATGCGCCGGACTCTGCCTCGCAGCCGTCCGCCTCCCAGAGCGGGGCCGAAGCAGACAGTGTGCTGCCCGCCTCCCAAAGCACTGCAAAGGCAGACGACGCACTGCAAGCGGATGGCTTTATCTGGCCGGTGCCGGCGTATGAGACGGTCAGCCGCTGGAAGAGCGACTACCACAAGGGGGCTGACTTGAAAGCGCCCTACGGCAGCGAAGTGCTGGCCATGGCGGCGGGCACCGTGACCATGGCCCAGTGGCATTACAGCTACGGCAACGTGGTGGAGGTCGACCACGGCAACGGCCTTTCCACCCTTTACGCCCACCTGGAGAGCATGGATGTGGCGGTGGGGGACAAGGTGGCCCAGGGCCAGCAGATCGGCGCGGTGGGCTCCACTGGCAACACCACCGGCGTCCAGTGCCATGTGGAGGTCCGCCAGGACGGCGCGCTGCGGGACCTGCACGACTACTTCCCGGATAAGTGACCGAAAAACACAAAAAAAGACCGCCCCCGGTGGGGCGGTCTTTTTGGTTCAATGGGAAGAGAGGCTTACGCCTTGTTCACGCTGCCGAACAGCTCCATCTTCTCCTTGACGGTGGCCTTGATGGCCTCAAAGCCGGGCAGCAGCAGCTTGCGGGGGTCATAGCCCTTGCCCTGCTGGTCCTTGCCGGCCTCGATGTACTCGCGGGTGGCGGCGGCGAAGCTCAGCTGGCACTCGGTGTTCACGTTGATCTTGGACACGCCCAGGCTGATGGCCTTCTGGATCATGTCGGCGGGGATGCCGGTGCCGCCGTGCAGCACCAGGGGGATGCCATTGGTGGCCTCGTGGATCTTGTCCAGAGCGTCAAAGTCCAGGCCCTTCCAGTTGGCGGGGTACTTGCCGTGGATGTTGCCGATGCCGGCGGCCAGGAAATCGATGCCCAGGTCCGCGATGCGCTTGCACTCGGCGGGGTCGGCCACTTCGCCGGCGCCCACAACGCCGTCTTCCTCGCCGCCGATGGAGCCCACCTCGGCCTCCACAGAAACGCCCATCTCATGGGCCAGTTTCACCAGCTCGGTGGTCTTGGCCACGTTCTCGTCGATGGGGTAGTGGCTGCCGTCGAACATGATGCTGGAGAAGCCGGCCTCCAGGCAGGCCTTGGCGCCTTCGTAGCTGCCGTGGTCCAGGTGCAGGGCCACAGGCACGGTGATGTTCAGGGTCTCCACCATGGCCTTCACCATGGCGGCCACGGTCTTGTAGCCGGTCATGTATTTGCCCGCGCCCTCGGACACGCCCAGGATCACCGGGCTGTTCAGTTCCTGCGCGGTGAGCAGAACGGCCTTGGTCCACTCCAGGTTGTTGATGTTGAACTGACCCACGGCATAGTGGCCGTCACGGGCCTTTTTCAGCATTTCAGTAGCGGAAACTAACATATTTATGACCTCCGATCGTTTGGATGGGATGCAATCCTAAAACAGTATACCCCATCGGACGGCCAAAATCAATCGCCGCGGCGCGGTTTTGCGCTTTTTTTGTCATTTGCGCCCCGGGGAAGGCTGGCCCTGGCATAATCGAAGATGAACTGCTGGGCAATGCCCTGATAGGGCCGGCAGCACACCGGCGCGCCCCGGGGGAAAAGCCGCGCCATCGCCCGCTTCATCCACACGTCCATGGGCACCACGCTCCAGCGGGAGAGACTGTAAAGCATCACGCAGTCCGCCACCTTGGGCCCCACCCCCTTCACGGTCATCAGAAGGGCCCGGGCCTCAGCGTCGGGCAGGGCGGCCAGCGCCGCCTCGCTCACCTGGCCCGAGGCCACCTTCCGGGCCGCGTCGATGAGATACTCCGCCCGCCAGCCCGCCCGCAGAAAGGCAAGGTCCTCCGGCTCCCGTGCGGCCAGCACCTCCGGCGCGGGAAAGGAATAAAGCCCCTCGCCCAGCTTTTCCCCCAGCCCTTCGCACAGCCGCCCGGTGATGGCTGCGATGCGGGGGATGTTGTTGTTCTGGCTGATGATGAAGCAGCACAGCGTTTCGAAAAAGGGCTGGCGCAGCACCCGGATGCCCGGGCTGTGCTCCACGCACACCGCAAGCCGCTTGCTGCCCGCGCAAAAGCGCTCCAGCAGGGTGGGGTAGTCCATGTCCAGCGCAAAGTAGTTCTCCCAGAAGGCCCGGTCCTCTTCCTGTGCGCCTTCCAGGGCCAGCACCGTGCCCTCCATGCGGGCGGTCACCGCCCGCCCGGCGGTCACGCCGGCCCATCCGCCGCCCTCCAGCGGCCGCCACAAAAAGGTCTGCCCGCAGCCAAGGGTGGCGTCCAGGTCCAGCCCGCGGGTGTTTTCAAGCAGCAGCATGGCGTCTCCTTTCAATAAAGATGCGTTCCTGCTTTGTACGATAGCGGCCAAACGGCCCAAAGTCAAGGCCGCGGGGACAGACCGGCGGGAGGTAAATTAAGAGAAAAAAGGGGCAAAATCCCTGTAAAAACCGTCGAAATTCCAATATTGACAGGCCGTTTATAACCCCTTGTTTACGGAAAAACTTTCAACAACGCTGTGGAAAACCGGGTTGAAAACCCGGAGGGCTGTGGAAAAAGTGCCCCGGACAGGCCGTTTTTTAACATTTTCCACAGAGTTTTCAACATGTGGAAAGTTAAAAACAGAATTACGGTGTGTATAACGGTCTTTACAAAGGAGGCGGCGCGGTTTCTACCGCCAAAGATTCTGCATAAATTTTTGCAAGAATGTCCAAAATCCCGCCGGGGCATGCCCGCCGCCGGGCGGCGGCGTCGAAAGGGGCCGAAACTTTGTGCCAAACACTGGCAAAACCCGCGGCGGGGTGGTATACTTTTTTTGTATGCATAACGGTGAGAAAAACGGCGGCTTCTGCCGCTTTTGACAAAAAAGGAGTAATCATGCGCAACAGCCCTGAAAAACACGACAGCGGCGCTCTGGAGCAGAGCCTCGTCTACGGCAAGAACCCGGTGACCGAACTGCTGAAAAGCGGCGCCGGGGTGGACACTGTGCTGCTCAGCGAAGGCCTGCCCGACGCGGTGGCCTCCTACTACACCGCCCTTGCCAAGCAGGCGGGCGCGGTGGTCAAGCGGGTGCATCCCAACAAGCTGCGGCTGAGCTGCGGCACCGACAGCCACCAGGGCGTGGCGGCCTATGCCTCTTCCATCACCTACGCCAGCCTGGAGGACCTGCTGGCCGCCGCCCGCGCAAAGGGCGAAGCGCCCTTCCTGGTGCTGGCCGACGGGGTGGAGGACCCCCACAACCTGGGCGCGGTCATCCGCTCGGCGCTGCTGTGCGGGGCCCACGGCGTGGTCATCCCCAAGCGGGGCGGCGCGGCGGTCACCCCCACGGTGCTGAAAAGCAGCGCCGGGGCGGCGGCCCGCCTGCCGGTGGCCCGGGTGGCCAACATCGGCGAGAGCATCCGCCGCCTCAAGGAACAGGGCGTGTTCGTCTACTGCGCCGACATGGACGGCCAGCCCCTGGAAAAAGCCGACCTCACCGGCCCGGTGGCGCTGGTGCTGGGCAGCGAGGGCAGAGGCGTCAGCCCGCTGGTGCGCAAACTGTGCGACGGCGCGGTGAGCCTTTCCATGGCCGGGCGCGGCACCGGGGTGGACAGCTTCAACGTCTCGGTGGCGGCGGGCATCATCCTCTACGAGATCGCGCGGCAGCGCCGCTGAACACATACGCCCCACAAGGCATGGAGGGATCGACAAGTGCCAGACAATAAATTTTCCAGCTCGGTGGACGAGATCCTGGAAACATTGAAACAACAGCAGGCGGCGGCCCTCGCCAGCGACCGGGCGGTGGACGAGATCCTGGCCGACCTGGGCCTCGGGGACGGCCTGCCCCTGCCGCCGGTGCAGCAAGCGCCGGCCCCCCAGGCGGACGATGCGCCCAAGGCCCGGCCCGCCGCGAAAATAGCGGAAGAAAAACCGGCTCCGGCCCGGCCCGCCCCGCAGCAGCAGGCGCGCCCGGCCCAGCCCGCGAAGGCCCAGCCCGCCCGCAAGGCCGAGGCTGCCCGCCCCGCTCCCAAGGCGCAGCCCGCTCAAAAGCAGGAGGCGCCCCGCCAGGAGGCCCCGGCGGAAAAGCCCGCCCGGCGCACGGTGCAGCGCCCGGCGGCAAAGCCTGCCGAGGCAAAGGCACCCGCGGCGGAAAGTGAGGCCGACGAGGTCATCCGTCAGGTGCAGCAGACGGTGACCGGCCCGGCGGCCCCCTCGCCGGACGCGATGCAGCAGCTCACCGGCACCATCAGCGAGACGATGCAGTTCGACGCGGAGTTCCAGAAGTTCTTCAGCGAGAGCGTGGCGGTCATCCCCGACGAGGAGCCGGAGCAGCATCCGGGCTTTTTCGCCCGTTTTCTGCGCCACAAGGACGACGGCGCCGGCTTTGAAGAGGACGACGAGCTGAGCGAGACCGGGGAGGTCAAGGTGGACGAGCCCACCCTGATGATCCCCAACCCCGCCCGCGCGCCCCAGCCGGAGGAGGAGCCGGTGGCGCTGCCCATGAGCGGCGAGCCCACCCGGCCGGTGGAGCCGGAGGAGGAGCCTGCGCCCGAAGAAGGGGACACCGGCGTCATCGAGCTGGAAGGGCTGGACGACGACGCCACCCGGACGCTGGACGATCTGGAGGAGGCCGCGGGCAGCATCCGCTTTGAGGACGAGCCCGCCGAAGAGCCCGAGGAAGAGCCGGAGGAGGAGCCCGCCCGAAAGCGGGGCTTCCTGCCCCGGATGTTCGGCGGCGAAGCGCCCGCCGAGGCTGTGTTCGACGAGCCGGAGCAGCCGGAATACATCGACGATTACGAGGACCCCGCCGACGCGGGCGCGGTGCAGGCGGACCTGGACGGCATGCGCCGGATGCTGGCGCTGCGCACGGTGCTCACCGGCATCCTGACGGCGCTGCTGCTCTATCTGGGTCTGGCGGTGGGCACAAGCCCTCTGCCGCCCATCGGCCCCATCGACCCGGCCACCGCCCCCGCCGCCTATCTGGCGGTGCATCTGATCGCCCTGCTGGCGGCCTGCGGCGTGAACTGGCGGGTGTTCGCGAGCGGCGTGCCCGGCATCTGGGGCCGCCCCAGCGCCGACACCATCCCCGCCCTGGCGGCTGCGGCCGCGCTGGTGCAGCTGGTGGTGCAGCTGGTGGGCGCCGACAAGTTCGAGGCGGACAAGCTCACCCTCTTCGCGGCCCCCGCGGCGCTGCTGCTGACCCTTGACGCTTTCGGGCGCTTTGTGATGCAGGGCGTGGTGGTGCGCAACTTCCGCATGGCCAGCGCCGGCAGCGACCACACCGCGTCGGTGCCTCTGGCCGACGCCGAGCTCACCGCCCGGCTGGCCCAGGGCCTGGGCGAGCCGGAGCCCTGCCTGCTTTTGAACCGGCCCACCTCTTTGGTCAAGGGTTTCCTGCGCCAGAGCTTTTCCGAGCGCGCCAGCGACGGCCTGGCCCAGAAACTGAGCTGGGGTCTGCTGGGCGCCGCCCTCATCAGCGCACTGGTCAGCCTCTTCGCCGGCCACGGCGGCGTGGCCGCCAGATCGGAAGAGCACACGTCTG
>ERZ507065.269-NODE-269-length-43685-cov-4.727756_pt1 | contig 43685 bp, 30 predicted proteins | sample MGYA00513785_ERZ507065 | MGnify/ENA metagenome assembly ERZ507065
CGTTTCAGGTGCGTGTGCCGCAAGGCGTGCAGGTTCGATTCCTGTCCTGGGCACTTGGTTAAGCCTCGTAATCTTTGATTACGGGGCTTTTTTTAGTTTTCAGTATAACCGTCCTCCACACCCATGCAAAAGCACTGCCCGGGATCGGACACGGGACAAAACAGCGATTCCGCACCGAACGCTCCCGCAGCCCGCAATACATACCCGACCGGTCGAAGCTATTCCTCGCCCACCCCCTCAATCGCGATCTCGAAAGGCGAAGCGGCGCCCGCATGGTAGATAAACAACTTCCGGAAGAACACTCCATCCCGTTCGGCTTCATAGGTCACTTCAATCCGCGACCACCGGCCGGGCAGCAGAGGCGCCTTGTCCCAGACAGCCGAAGTGCATTCGCAGGTGGTCATTACTTTGGTGATTACGACAGGGCACGAACTGACGTTGGTGAAGCGGAAGACGACTTTTTTCTTATGCCCCACCCTTATCCGCCCCAGGTCTGCAACCCGGGATTCGAACCGGAAAAGCGTATCGCTGCCGGCAAGGCCGGCGTGTTCCCGATCCATACCGATCAGTGCCGGAGTGGGTAGCAGCCCGTCGGCCGCCCCCTCTCCGCCATTTGCCACGAAGCACATGATTCCCGTGGCCACGACCACAACCACGACCACGGCTACGAACATCGGCACTGCGACCGCACTGAATACCTGACTATTTTTTTTATCCATCTTCGACAGAGCCCCATATTATTGATGAATGAAACCACCGGACAGCTTCAATATCGGGTCATAGAGAAGCTACAATTTTTCCAGCAGCGCCCGAAGGAAGTTTTCAGTTTGCTGCGATGTTTCTTTAAATGCGGTAAAGAAACCCTCGCATCTCATATCTTGAGTAAGGATAAAGAAATAGGGATTGTCGACATCTTCTATCGGAATTCCGAGTCGGTCAACGCTATACAGCCCGCAGGAGACTTCATACGTGTTCCTGAGTATCCTCAAGTCCCTTGCATTGTGATAATCGCACAGTATGATCAGCCCCATTTGGGCACGGTCATCGAGGATCGATTTCAACAGCTTGAAGTGCATCGCAATACAGGGCAGGCAATTCATTCTGCTGAAACGATAGACCAGCGTTCTGCCATGCGCGGACACGACCTCCGACAAAGGTGACTTATTGCCCTCCGCGTCAGTCAGCACCGTCGTGGGGGAAAGGCAAAACCCTTCCGAGGAGAGCTCATAGGGCCTGCAAAAAGCCATATTCTCGAATGCGGTCTGAATTACCGCCATTCTGTTCAACTGCTTCGAATAGGCGATATATGTTTTTGCCATGACACAGGCCGTGAACCCGAAAAGGAGCACCAAACCCACTGAAAGCAGGAGGATATGCGGCTTCTGTTTGGGCATGGCTATTCCTCCTGTTTTATGTCGAATACGAACAATACCGGGTTATCGTTCTCGGACAGTTTATCCAGCAATCCGTACAACTCTTTTTCAAACCCGGTTTTCGGTGTTCTGTCCGATATGTTTTTATATCCGTGTGCGAAAGTATTTGCGTTAATCCAATATATTACCTCGTTGCCGATCACACGTTTTACGCTGAAAAAGAATTTATCCGAAAAATTACTATCGGTAGCAAATTCATAGATCGACATTTTATTGTCCTCCTTGTCATATAAGAAATAATAATCCTTTTCACCCGTAAAAGTCACCTCCGCAAAAATATACCGTTCCGATTGCTGAATCCGGTTTATCCCCAATACGGCATTTCGCCCCCGGTTATCCTCGAAAACTTTTTCGGGTCGCCCCGAAGTGTATTTGGCTTTGGGATCTTTGAACTCCATACGGTATTGCACACAGACACTGTCTTTGGAAAACTTATAGATATGATCGTCTCCCGAATAAATCATCAGGGCTTCGTTTCCTGCTATTCCGTATTGGGGGCCGTTTATTCCCAGAACATCGGGATCTTTTTTAAAAGGCAGATATTTGGAATAGCCATCCCCATCCCGAGCGTTCGAAAAAAGCCGGTATTTACCAATCGCAGAATTACTCCAATCGTTCATATAATAAATAATATCCCCAATGGCAAATAATTCTGTACACCTGAGACGTTTGAATAAATCATAGTCGTCCGAAACAGGTTGTAAGGTCAGACGGTCATAGAATATCTGTTTTCCTGCAAAATAGTCTATTACAATAATACTACGATCTGTAACGGTCATAAAGGATAGATTGGTATACTCACCCGGGCCGCGCCCGTGCTTATGGATTTTTCCGGCATAACTCCCGTCCGGATTGAAAACATAGACCGACTGCGACATATGATCCATGATATAAAACTTTCCGTCCACGATTTCCAATCTATCGATATTGGATATTAAGCACTCGTCATTCGTCGCAAGGGGAACGATCCGGAAGGTGGTATCGAGAATTTTATCGAAATCGATCTCCGTCACACTTTCCCTCGAATCGAAAACAATGCTTTTTATATTGTCGGGAATTTCCTCCTCATTCGAACAGGCAGTCATTGAAAATTGTCCAATCAAGCAAACAATGATAAAATTAAAATATTTCATAATCATATTTTTTACCTCCCTACCACTTAGCCTATGTAGTAGGGAGGAAATAAATTAATTTGTCATCTGGCACGAATAGACAGTGCACCCGGAACCTTTTTTAGGACAAGTCTCAATAATCCCAGTCACTTTTACAGACATCCACCCTAAACTTCCAGATAACTTTTCATTTGAATAAGATACCTCTCCGTTTACACCTACATTACGATACATGACGCATGATTGAGGTTGCCCCAATAAGTGCTCATAATGATATATCGAGCCGTCTCCTTCATTGTTACTTGTCTCTTCATTTTCATTCTTCGTCAAAGCTTCGATATTGACAGACAACAGTGCCTGGGTAGTTTTATTGTAAGTGATAAAACCCAGCACCAAGGCAAATGTCAGAAATGCAGCACAGAGTATAAAAATAAATTTTTTCATGTTTTTGTTTTTTAAATTCTCGATTGATACCTGCGATCCGGCAACGCTCCGTCGGCGTTATTTCCGAATCCAGTTTGTCGCCCGTCAGGCCGGGCCAGCCTACTAAACAGTGGGAAGGCAATAGTCTTCGGTCTATATCCGTTATCTTACATAAATAAACAGCACCTCCTTTCTTTTTGAAGGGAGCCCGGGGCGGAGATCGCTGCGCATGAATTTGCACGATTCGGCAGCGACCCCGCCCTTTTCGTTCCCTGAATCTCAGTTTGCCGGCACGGCACGGCTACCACCATATTTGTTCGTCGTTCTCGTACGTAAAAATACGTTCCTCCTTGCCCTTGGTATGGTTCCTCAAAAGCAACAGGGCATTCCCGGGGACATTGTCGTAGTGTAAAACATGCGTCCGATCCCCGATGCGCCTGCCGAGGGATACGAACCGGCCATCGCGGCAATAGAACAACTCGTAAAGCTCGTCCGCCTGTATGAAATTATCGTCATTGCGCGGCAGGAACATCACGCTACCCAGGGTCTGAGGCCGGTCGAAAGCCATGCCGCCCCAGCAGCGGGATTCCTGCGGGGCATTGAAATAGGTGAGCGGATCCCCGTCGAATAATTTGTATTTGTCGTCGCCCGAATTCCCGTAGCTGCCTTCGGTTCCGATTATCTCCCCGACGAGCTTTTCCCCCGACGGGGCATAGAACCCGACCTCGGCCATATTCACGAATGCACCGCTCGGGGAGAGATAACGTATATACCGGAAGGTTATGCTGTCCCCCAGTTGCGCGTAATACGGCCTGGCTTCCGGCACCTCGGGCGTAACGTAGACAGTCCGGGCATCCCGGAAATCGGGACTGTCCGCAACCTGGAACCGGCCGTTTTTCACCCGGTTGAGGATAAACTCCAGCTCAAAGAAAACCGGGTATTTCCGCTTCAGTGTGACGGAAACCTCGGCCCCGTCGGGTTTACGCACCGCCACCCCGCCCTCTTTCGAGACCGTAAACGGATCCGTTGCCGGAAGGAGGAGCCCCCGGTCATAATACATGACCATATAGGCGCAGCCCTTTTCGACATGATCGAACGCAACCCGCCCGCGCTTTATCCGGCTCCAGGCGACAGGCACCCAGTTCCGGTTGTCGAAAACGACCAGGTAGGCGAATTTCTTTTTGGCCGCGATCGGGATCGTCAGTTTCATGGCAAGGTCGATGCCGTCGAAATACGATTCCGAAACGTCCTTTATGAAGGGGGATCGGAAGGCCGGCGGAATTCCCTCCGCCAGGGCTCCCCTTTGGTTGGGCAGGCTCTGGGGCTGGAAACTGAACATCTTGCGGTAAACCTTCCCGACACGCTCCTGCGGCCGGGATTCGAAATGCTTGCCGAATTCCGGGTCGCTCATCCCGAAAGAGTAGAGCACGCTATCGACCCGCAGCGAATTCCAGCTGTGCGACTGGCTCCGATTGGCCCACTGGATAATGTAGTCGTAATTTACAGGCAGCCCGACGCTCCTCAGCGCATACCACATCAGGCTCGTGATCTCGGGGCATGCACCGCCTGCCGCCCGCAGGTAATCCGACGGCCTCAATGCCATCCTCATGACCGATTCGTCGATGACCTCGTAATCCATCCTGCGCAGGCTGTCCTGAATCGTTCTGGCCGCAGTGTAACGATCCGCCCCGGACTGCTGCAGGGGGCGGATTATTTCAGCGAGGAAATCCCTGTAATGAGGCATCCAGTCCTCCGCCAGTTCATTCTCGATCCGGTAAGGCAGGACATATTCACAGAAATCGCCGAACGACAGCCCCTTTGTCCACGGGTAGTCCAGCGTCGCAAAAGCATTGTCGATATGCCGGATCAAAAAATCGCGGCTGAGTTCTGAAAGGTCGAATGCCGGATGTACGTTCGTAAAATCGGGATTATAATTCTTCGCCCGGCCCCTCAGCACCTGCCTGGGGATATCCTTATCACAGAAAAGGGAATCATAATCGCATTTGAAATCGTCCAGTCCCTTTCCCGCATAGCCGTAATGGAGCGGAAGGTTCTCGATCAGGAACCGGGCCGCCCGGTATTTCAGCGAATCGGCCTTGTCCGTGCTGTAATGTTGCAGAACCGCTTCCAGTTCCGGACGGTTTTCGCCCGCAAGTTCCAAAGCCGCCTCCAGCCGGGATTCACAACCGGCGCATATCCATGCCAAACCGAACGATAAGACCAGCCTGACGGCAGTACGGTCAAAATTTTTCATGATCGAAACACTTTTACATCTATTCTTCCCTTCCAGTTACTATCCACCCCGGATGGGGGGGGGTACCCACGCAACCCATCCCGGATTTTATTTATCCAGTCAACGATTACCATGTTTTTCAATACGACAATCGGCGAAGCTGTTATCATAACAAGATTGATCAAGCGGGGTGATATCTTCTGTGAAGTTACTTTTTAAAACATCAAAAACAAAATATTTTTACATTATTTTGAACCAATATTAATATTTTTGTTTTATTTTGTAGTAGATAATCAAATATCTTGATTAACTATATAATGATTGCGTCTTTATTTTGTGTTCTTAAAATAAAATTATATGGCCAAATTCTGCTATTTGATGACCGGAATCATCATCATCCCGCTGTGGTGCGCCTCGTGCAATGACAATAATCCCAGGAAAGAAATCCAGAAGATCGTAAAGGAATGGATCGGGAAAACGGTACTGCTGCCGCAGGATATACAGCCGACTTCGTATTCCTGCGACACGGTTTACGACCCCGCGAAATCGAAAAAACCATTCAGGATACTGAATTTCACCGATTCGATAGGCTGCACCTCCTGCAAGCTGAAATTGTTGACCTGGAACGCTTATGTGAGGGAAATCGACACGACGCTGGCCGACAAGGTCGATTTCCTGTTCTATTTCCACCCGCAGAACGAGCGGGAACTCGGGTTGATATTACGAGCCGACGGGTTCGAACTGCCGTTTTATATCGACCGTAAAAATGAAATCGACAGGCTGAATGGCTTTCCGAAGAACCAGGCCTGCCAATGTTTTCTCCTCGACAGCACCAACAAGGTTCTATTGGTCGGCAACCCGACGCATAAGCCGCGGCTTTGGGAGCTGTATAAGGAGATAATATCCGGGAAGAAGGCGGACAGGGTTCCCACGACCGACATCCGTATCGCCCGACCGGAAATCGAGGTTCCGGATTTGAGGATCGGCAGCACGGCACAGGCGGCCTTCGTCCTGGAAAACACGGGGAACAAACCGCTGGTAATAACCCACATCGACGCCTCGTGCGGGTGTACGAAACCGTCATGGAACCGGAGCCCCGTCATGCCCGGAGAGAAATCAGAAATCAAAGTGGAGATAATCCCCGACAAGGCCGGGGCTTTCGACAAAACATTGCGGGTCTTCTGCAATACGGCCGCCGGCAGCACTTCGCTGAAGATCATCGGTATGGTAGAGGAATAATTATCGGGAAAAACGAGGGCGGAGAATTGCCTCGGGAAAAGACACGTTTTCTCCGCCCGGCCGCCAAATCCCGGAAAAGGAAAGGAGGTTGTGCAAAAATAGTCAATTGATCCCAAACCCCAAGCGGGTTAGCCGTTGTTGAAAGGATAGACACAACGCATCGAGTAAACTGTGAACGAACAGAAAAAGAAAAACGCTATGAAAAAGAAAATTACGTTCGGCTTGGTGGCATTCGCCATGGTGGCAGCCTCGGCCGTATTTATGAAGAGCATTGCCAAGGACGACCTGTCCGCAATGATCCAGGCCAATGTGGATGCATTGGCTGAGTTTGAATTCGGCGGTCAATCTTGGAATGAGAACGACACGCATTGGTTTGGGTCAAACTGGAAGCCTGAAGTGGTAGAATGTTCAGGAACCACAGGGAATGCTACCTACTGGGGACAGATGGTTAAATGTAACACCGGCGATGGAAATTGCTATGATGGCACTGGCTGCATTTAGTCATTATTAATTTGTAACGGTTGATGTATTTGTAAAGTTCAACTATAATTACATCAACCGTTACATTATACCATCTCATTTAACAACCCAAATAAATCTCCCATGAAACAACCGATCACAATTATTATATTCTCCATACTATTCTGTGCTTGCGGCACCTCGCCACAAAACAATAGCATGGCATTAGCACTGTCCGATACTGAAATAATTAAAATCAATCCAGGTTCCCCACATTTGATAAGAGCCGACATGGCCAAAACCATCGACACAAAGAAATTACTGGATATGATTCAATCGATCGATTACATAAAACTGGATTCATCCGAACCGATGGGGCCAATTAACAAAATGATCGTAACAAACGATAAAATCTTCATAATGGATTCTTTTGCGGCTCAGCAAATTTTTGTATTTGACAAAACAGGCAAACTGTTATACCGGATCAAGAATAAAGGCAGGGGGCCCAAAGAATACATTAGTATCTGGGATATGCAAGTCGACACCATCCGGAATGAAATACTTGTAAATGACGCGCTGGCCCGCTCCTACCTTTATTATTCCACCGATGACGGGACATTCCTACGGCGGGAAAAGGGAATAGCGAACTGCTATTTGGCATGTATCGACAGCCTATATATTAACCTCACCGGAGTCGGACAGGATTTTAACGACAACGAGAATTGGGCGATTATAATCTCGGATAAAGATTCTGTTCTTTTCAAGGGGTTTGAGCCTACACCGCTTCAAAATGACGATTTTATTATCAATAGTTTTACTTACGATCGTAATGGAAATCTTTTATATACTCCAGTTTATTCAGACACGGTTTACCGGTTCTCTTCGGTCTGCGTCGTAGAACCGGAATATGTGATCTGTCAGAAAAAAAGTATATGGAGGCGTCATGACGAAAAAATATCTTACCAAGAGGTGAAAAAATTAATTTTAGAAAATAACTATACCAGATATGGCGGAAAATTTTACGATATGGAAAAATACGCATATTTCGAAATCGGACATGAGGAAGATGAATATGTTGTCCCCATCTCCTGTTTTTGGAACAAGCAAACTGATATGGTTTACGCATGGAGTTCAAAAGGGTGGAGCGAATATCCGGATATAGGGGAGATTATCCGACAACCGATAGCCGTCTACGGCGATACGTTTTTCGGCACCTGTTCTCCGCAAATCCCCGAAGAATACAGGAAAAACCTGAGCCCTAAGATCAAAAGCCTGCTGGAGTGTTCGAAGGAGAGCGACAACCCGATCGTGGTTGCGTATACGTTGAAATAATCGTAAAAACACCCAAGCAGAAGACCAAATAAGAAAGCATATGAAGCAACTAACAGCCACAATTATAGCCGCCCTATTCTGCGCCGCCTGCGGAACCACGCAACTAAAAAACAGCCCGGCATTGGAACTGTCTGATGTAGACTCAATTCATATCATGCCCGGCACTCCGCACCTGATCCGGGCCGACAATGCCAAAATCATCAGCACGGCTGAATTACTCGATATGGTCGAACAGGTCGACTATATTAAATTGGATTCATCCGAACCCATCGGTGAAATCTCAAAAATGATCGTAACCGGAGACAAAATTTTCATACTGGATGCTCACATTGCGCAGCAGATTTTCGTATTCGACAGAACAGGCAAACTGTTATACCGGATCAAAAATAAAGGCAGGGGCCCTAAGGAATACATTAGTATCTGGGACATGCAGGTCGACACAATTCGGAATGAAATCCTGTTGAACGACGCCCTTGCGCGATCGTATCTCTATTTTTCCGCCGATGACGGACAGTTTATCCGCAGGGAAAAAGGCATTGCAAATTGTTATGTAGCACGTATCGACAGCCTATACGTAAATCTCCAAAACAACGGACAAGATTTTAATGATGAGGAAAACTGGGCGATACTCATTACCGATAAAGATTCGGTAATCTATAAAGGGTTCGAATTTAAACCGATCCAGGAAGGCGATTATATAGTCAACAGTTTTTACAGGGATAATGATGGAAGCCTTCTGTACACACCAATCAACTCCGACACTGTTTACCAATTCACCTCCCCAATGGCTGCCTATGCAAAATATGTAGTGTGTCAAGAAAGAAGCATTTGGAAACTATACAATGAAAGATTATCGGAACCAGAAATATGTAAACTCATCAAAGAGAGAAACTACACACGATATAGCGCCAATTTCCTTACAACAAAAAACCATGTATTTTTTAGCATTCAACATAAATGGAATGCATATATCACAAGTAGACCTTATTTTTGGGACAAACGTACTAATTCCATTTATGAATGGAAGATTAGCAAACCTTCAATCATATGTGATATTATCGGTCTGCCTCAAGCCTCTTACAACAATATATTCATTAGTACTTTTCCTTCCATAAAGACTCCGGAAGAATATAAAAACACATTAAATCCCCGACTCAAAAAATTACTGGACAATTCGAACGAGGGCGATAACCCCATATTAGCTTTGTATACGCTGAAATAGCCGCAGAAACTCTTGGTTCCATATTATTAGAAAACCACATGAAACAACTAACCGCCATTATTTTAACCGCCTTGATCTGGGCATGCGGAGCCCAGCCACAAAACGACAGCAGGGCATTAGAACTGTCCGACACGAAAATTATTAAAATCACCTACGACACTCCGCACCCGATTCGGGCCGATAATGCCAGAATTATCGGCATGGATGAAATGCTCGATAGGGTCAAATCGATCGACTACATAAAACTGGATTCATCCGAACCCATCGGCGTAATAGACAAAATGATCGTTACAAAAGACAAAATCTATATATTGGACTGCTATACCGCACAGCAGATCTTCGTATTCGACAAAACGGGCAACCTGTTGTTCCGCATCAAGAACAAAGGCCGGGGGCCGAAGGAATACCTGAGTGTCGCGGATATGCAGGTAGACACCATCCGGAATGAAATACTTGTAAATGACGCGCTGGCCCGCTCCTATCTTTATTTCTCCGCCGATGACGGAGCATTCCTACACCGGGAAAAAAGGAGTAGCAAATTGCTATTTGGCGCATATCGACAGTTTGTATATAAATTATCAAATCCCAGGACAGGATTTTAACGACAATGAGAATTGGGCGATTCTCGTTTCCGACAAAGACTCCATTCTTTACAAGGGCTTCGAACCAACGCCACTTCAGAATGATAATTTTATTAACAATAGCTTTACTTATGACTGCGATGGAAAGCTTTTGTTTACTCCGGTCTACTCCGATACTGTTTACCAATTTATGTCTGTATCCATCGTATCACCCAAATATGTGATCCGCCAAAAGAAGAGCATATGGAATCTTTATAACCAAAAAATACCCCCTCAGGAAGTAGATAAGTTAATCAAGCAGAAAGACTACACAAGATATGCGGGTAAATTTCTTGATGGGGGAAATTATGCTTCTTTTGAAATAGCCCACAAATGGGAGGAATATATTACCCCCAGACCTTATTTTGGGATAAAAGAACCGACATAGTGTTTGCATGGGATACTGCCAATGTGGATGAAGATGCAATTGTCCATGAAATTATCCGACAACCGATAGCCGTCTACGGCGATACCTTTTTCGGCACCTGTTCGCCGCAAATCCCCGAAGAATACAGGAAAAACCTGAACCCCAAGATCAAAAACCTGCTGGAGTGCTCCGATGAAAGCGACAACCGAGCGTGGTCGCGTATACGCTGAAATAATCGGACGCAGGCCTTGCATCGGGAACCGTTTTTTCTGGATTACAAAATTGCACCTTATTTTCAAAACGGCAGGCGGATAAATTGATTTTTAGCCTATATTTTGATCGGACGGACTTATCGGAATCCGGCAAGCGCCCCATATGCCGGATTTCCGGGGCATAGATTCCCGGAAGAGAAGTTGCCGGAAGCGGGATCCGGTGTTCCGCCCGGAAAAAGCAGGGGCGGAGCCTTTACAGCCTCCGCCCCGCGCAATCTTACCGTCATCCGTTAATACACCTCGAACTCATAGATTCTGGCGGTATTTCCTTCGCTTTGGTCAGGTTTTGAGACCACGAGCCTCACGTATCGGGCGATTATGGGTTCTGGAAGGATCCTGTCGGTTTCGAAAGCCGTGTTGTCATAGACCGTGTCCACCGTTTTCCACTCCTCGCCGGGGCTTTGGCGCACCTGCAGCGAGTACTCCTTTGTGATGTAGTCCAGGGATTCGAGCGCAGCATGCATGACATACCATCCCCGGATCGTGGTCTTCCGGCCGAGGTCTACCCCCAGCAGTTTGGGTTTGGCATCGCTGTAATCGCACCACTTGGTGGACACATCCTCGTCGGTGGCGTACTCGGCCCTCTCGGAGGCGTTGACCTCCCCCTACCTTTCCACTACGGTTTTGCCATAGCGCAGGTTCCTGCGCCCGGCCTGCGAGGCGTCGGCGCCTTTCACGGGCAGCTGCACGCGCAGCAGATCGCAGGCCGCGCCGATACCTCCGGCAGGATCTTCGGCCACCGTCGCCGCGAACACCACGATGCGCGGGTCGTCGGGTAGTACCAGCTGCCGCGCCCCCTCGGGGATGTCGAGGCCGATGCGGAACATGTAGGTGAATTCGTAGGGTCTGTCCTCGTTGCGAATCATATCATGCTTGTGCGTGCCCACGAAGGCCACCTGCGCATCCTTGAGGTAGGGCTCGGTATGCCCCGTATGGCCCCACTGTCCGATGAAGCCGCCATAATAGGGTACCAGTGCCGTGTGCTCCTTTCCGTCGACGGTGAATACGGCCTGCGTGTCGTACATGGTCGAGGCGGCCAGCAGGTAGAGCTTGCCGTAGCGCCCGCGGGGCAAGTCGATGGTGTCGCGGCGGCATTTGACGCCGTTCTCCGCGGCGGGACCCCCGATCTCGAAACCGACACCCCCATACACGATGCGGGACGGCATCAGCTCGGCGGCATAGGAGCAGCCCTTGCCGTCGAAGTTGGCGTCCGAGCGGAACGGGTTGTAAGAGGCCGTCTTGACGTTGTAAGGCAGCTCCACCGCCGCCTCCGCGGCGGGCGTGAGCGCCCGGGCGGGCCTGGCGAGTTTCACGCGGAAAGTCTTCATGCCGAAGGGCCCGACCTCGAAGCGCAGCTCGCGGCCGCTGAACTCCGCGTCGCCCACGACGTCCTCCACGCCGTTGAGCTCCCGGGCGTCGACGATCTGAGCCGCGAAGCTCGCCACGGCCTGCTGCGACCCGAGCCCCGAGGTCTCGTAGAAACGAACCACATATTCGTCCGAATCCTCGGCCTGTTTGAGCGCCCGCAGCGCCACATTGGGGTTCTGCGAGGCGGCCAGCGAGAAGCTGCGGCCCAGCACCCCGCCGTGGCGGGGCGCGACGAATGCCCGAAGCGGCTGGTTGAGCACCTCGGCCTTGCGCACGGCACCTCCCGCGCGGTAATCGCCCGGGTGACCTACGATCGAATAGGTGAACGTATGGTGTCCGAAGTCCTGCTTGTTCTGGTAGGCGTAGCCCCCCTTGGTCGCAGGCGTATGCAGCAGCGTAAGGCGCAGCGTGTTGTCCGCGGGTTTGTCCCAGCCGTACTTGCTGTCGTTGAGCACCGAGACCCCGTAGCTGCCGTCCGCGTCGGTGAGGTCGGCCCACTGCTGCGCATAGACCTCGTAGGCGGTCGCGGTGTTGTTGCCCCGCGCCACGGAGCCCACGCCAAGGTCATAGACCGCCTCGGGGTTCGAGACCGAAAGCGGGAACTCGGCCTTCAGCAGCGCATTGGACGACTGCCAGTCGATGTCGTTCACAAGGTCGATCCTGTCGGCCTGGGCGCCTTCGCGCAGCGTGATCCACTGCCGGAAGCGGGAATCCCCCAGCGTACGTTCCACGCATACCGAGGCGCGCAGGGGCCCCTCTTCGGCCACGGTGACCTTCACCTCGCCCGTGATGGCCTGCGGTGCTGCGTCCACGGTCTTCTTGAGAATCTCCCAGGCCGGCCAGCTGTAAGACTCGTTCTGCGGGAAGAACGCAAGGCGGATAGACTTGCCGGCGGCCACCAGCTCGCGGCCATGGCGCTTGTCGACGATCGACGAGATGTCGCCGTTAGCGTCCAGCGTGAGTTTATAGACGCTGTTCTCCAACCCCGAAGTAGTGGCCGTTATCGCCGGGGCCTTCGGCTGCCCGCCCTTGCGGATGTCGTAGACGGCATACCCCGCAGCCGGGACGGTGGCCTCGACCAGCAGCCGCGTCTGCCCCTGCTGCGTGCCCAGCACCTGCGAGGGAACCCGGACGCCCTTGTCGTCGTAGACCGTGAACTTGCTGCCTTCGAGCGGAAGCGTAACCTCCACCATGTCCGAGACCTCGAACCCCGCAGCGTTGTAGAGCACCACGGGGAGCCCTTTGACATCGGTATCCAGACCCCGCGAAACCGCGCCAACCGAGGTCGTGAGTACGTCCGCGAACTGTTTGAGCGAGATCAGCTCGTCGTTCCACGAGAACTCGTAGGCACAGGGGATGCTCGTACCCGTAAGGTCGTCGTGGAACTGGTGCCAGATAAAGCGTTTCCAGGCCTCGGTGAGAACCTCGCGCGGGTAGGGCACGGCCCCGAGCCAGTCGGCGGCAACGGCGCTGCGCTCGGCAGCGTCCGCAAGCTGTTCGTTGCGGCGGTTATAGAGCTTCATCGCAGCCTGCGAGGTATAGCAACCCGTGGCATGCACGTCCATCAGCAACTCCCCGTTCCACACCGGAAGCTCCGGGTGGGCGGAATAGGGAAGGTAGTCCTTGTAGAGGCGGTCGCTCGTGGCGCTGATGATCTCCACCGGCCCGTCGCCCTGCAATCCCAGTTCCAAAGCCCGCACCGACTCGATGGTCGGGGCGCCGCCCGTGTCGCCCGTACCGTAATAGTGGTAAACGGCATTCAGAGGGTTGCCCTCGGCGATGCCTTGCAGGTACTTGCTATGGCTGAGGTCTTCGTAACGCCACTTGGTCATATAGTTGTGGGCGTCCATCACGGCCATGATACGCGAACCGTCCACGCCCTGCCACAAGCCGATCTCGAACGGAATCTTGCTCGCGCCGTGGAACGAGCGGTGGCGCCACATGAGTTTCTGCGTCGAGAAGCCGATAAGGCCGCTGTGTGCGGCGATCGTCGGAAGCGTCCACCCGAAACCGAAGCAGTCCGGAAGGAAGATGTCCGTGCCTTCGACCCCGAATTCGCGGCGATAGAAGTGCTGTCCGTACAGGATATTGCGCGTGAAGGACTCCGCGGACGGGATATTCGGGTCGGTGGCGTCCCACGTGCTGCCCGTGACATGCCAGCGACCCTCGCGGATGTAACGCTTGATCAGCTCGTACTGGTGCGGGTAGTACTCCTTCATCCACTGGTACTTGATGCCGCCCTCAAAGTTGAACACGTAATCGGGGTAGGTGCCAAGGAGAAACAGGTTTTGATCCAGCGTCTTCGGAATGTACTCACGGATCGAACGCTGCACATCCCAGTTCCACTGGGAATCAAAATGGGCGTTCGAGACTAAATAGGCCCGAACTCTATCCTGTGAAAAAACCGCTGCGGCGATAAACACCGACATTAACAATAATAAAATGCGTTTCATGGGCTGGTTGGATTAGACTATTTCTGGGTTAAGGAATTTTATATCCGTATCGGGTTCCAAAATTAGCCGGAAACGCCCCGCAAAAAATATTTTTAAATGACATATTAGTATGATCTTTTGACATAATTCGTAAAAATGCACGAATAACCCGGATATTTCGTTCTCCCGGCACAAAAACGGGGCTGCGGGGCATCCGGCAAAAACGGAGGAGCCATGTCCGGACAACAAAAACAGGAATGCGGAAAGCACCCCGGACACACGGCTACGGATAGACGGAGAAGCAGCCGGACAAAGGCAGGCCCGGGCAATCCGGTGCCGGGAGGGGTCAGCGGCAGCTGAACACGACGCTCTGCGAAGCGCCGTGTTCGTCGATCACGGTCAGGCGGTGCTTCCCCGGCGCCGGGCGGACGGAGATTTTGTGTTCGAAAGAGGTCGAACCGACGTAGTCGTCGTCGATATGCCAGAACAGCACGGCATTGCGGTCGCGGTGCACGGCCGTAAAGACAAGGCTTTGCTGCTCCCCTTCGAGCGACCTCGGGGCGACCAGCACACGCCCCGGCTGCGGATAGATGATGTCGATGGGGTTGTTTTCGGCTTGGTTACCCGGCAGGCCGGGATGCAGCGGGGGCAGCGGACGGTAGTCGGGATGCTGCCGGCGGTAATACCACTCCTGCGCAGGCGGGAGGATAAACATCGGCATGCGGACGATCCTGGCCGGGTCGTAGCAATCCGCCGTCACACGGTATTTCAGGTCGGCGCTCAGGTTGACGATCCGGTGGTAGGGGCACACCTCCCCGACGGCGGCTGCACGGGGAATCATCACCGTATCGCGGTCGGGACAGATATGCGAAGCCAGATAGCCGCTCTGGCGGCAGACCACGGCGGGTTCCAGGTCGCCGACGGGCTCCGCGAACCACTCCCCTTTGGGCAGCAGGCCGAAGACCTCGAACAGGACAGGCGCGGCATACCCCACGCCCGTCATCAGCGGGCGCCCCTCACCCGTGCAGTTCCCGACCCAGACCCCGACGGCATAGTCCGGGGTCATACCTACGGCCCACGCATCGCGGTTACCGTAGCTGGTACCCGTCTTCCAGCCGATCTTCTTCGACGACGAGAAATACTGCCATTCGCCCTCCTCCTCGGGACGGGCCACGTGGCTTATCGAATTGGCCATCAGCCATATCGCGCCCCGCGAGAGGGGAATATCCCCGGCATCGACCTCCGTGCCGCCGCCGGGGTCGTAATGCGGGGTGCGTATCGTCTGCCGACCGTTGAGTTTGGCCGCCATCTTCATGTAGGCCGAGGTCAGATCCCACAACGAAATCTCTGCGCCGCCCAGAATCAGCGAAAGCCCGTAGTGGCCGGCGCTGCGGTTGATCGTCCCGAAGCCCAGGGCACGCACCAGCGCGAGGAAATTCTCCCGCCCGTACTTGTCGAGCATCCTCACCGAAGGGACGTTGAGCGAACGCTCGACCACCCGGTTGGCAGGCACCGCCCCGTCGAAGGTTCGGTTGTAATTATGGGGTGTGAAGTCCCTGTAATAGGTCGGCACGTCGGGGAAAAGCATCGCGGGCAATGCCGTCCCGTTGTCCAGCATCGCAGCGTAGAGCAGGGGCTTGAGCACGCTGCCGCTGCTGCGCGGGGCGGGAATCACATCGACGCTCGTACCCTCGGTGCGGTCGGCGGGGTCGTACACGTTCCCTACGTAGGCAAGCACTTCGCCGCTCCCCACGTCCATGACGACGATGGCCATGTTGTTGATCTTATTACCCCGGTAACGCTTGTTGTAACGCCGGGCGAGGTCGTTGACCCGGCTTTGCAGGTCGTAGTCGAGCGTCGAGCGGAGCGACCCTTCGCGCATTTTACCCAGCAGGTACATCGCCTCCATCGGCATCGGTTCTGGGGCGTCGGGCAGATGCTCCTGTTTGGCGAGGGCGCATGTCAGCGAGTCGATACGGCCGTCGTGCCAAATCCGGTCGAGCAGCCCGTCGCGTTTCTCCCGCAGCCGTTCGCGGTTGCGGCGGATATGGATCAGCGAAGGGGAGTTGGGCAACACGGCGAGCATGGCGCATTCGGCCCACGAAAGCTGTGCCGCACTGCGGCCGAAATAGTACCACGCGGCACTTTCCAGCCCGACCACATTACCTCCGAAAGGCGCATGGGAGGCATAGAGGGCCAGGATTTCATCCTTGCTGCAACGCAGTTCGAGGCGCGTGGCGAGCACCATCTCGACGAACTTTTCCCGGAACGTGCGGGGTTTCCCGCCGCGGCTCAGGCGAATGGTCTGCATGGTGAGCGTGCTCGCCCCGCTCGTGATCCGCCCGGCCGCAAGGTTCTGCCCCACGGCACGCCCCAGCGCCAGCGGATCCACCCCGAAATGGCGGTAAAAACGCTTGTCCTCGTAGGTCGTGATAGCGACCCGGAACTTTTCGGGGACGCTGTCCGTGGGAAAGAAACGCCACTGGCCGTCGGAGGCGACCTTGGCCGACATCAGGCGGCCGTCGCGGCTCCACACGGTGGCTGAGAAAGGCTCGTCGAAAAGCGTCCGGGGCAGGATGACGCAATACCCCGCGGCGAGCATGGCAACGACCAGCATCGCGAAAAAACATATTCTCTTTTTGGCCGGTTTTTTTGCCATATTTTTACGTATCTTTGGCAAAGTTACCAAAAAACCCAATATTATGAAAACAACATGCCATGCTTTGTTTGCGCTGACCGCCCTGCTCATCGCCTCGTGCAGCAAGCAGACATCCGACATCATCGAATGGTCGACAAACGGAGTGACGGGTGTCAGGATGCCGCTCCACGTGACGTTCGTCGAAAACGTGCAAGTCGAGGAAAGCGCCATGCAGGATGCCATATCGATCTCCCCGGCCGTCGGTTTCGACGCCTACCTGTCGGGGATGCGCATGATCCGCATCGTCCCCAAATCCCCGCTGCAATACGACACGCAGTACAAGGTGGCTATCGACGCCGCGAAACTCACCGGCCGGCAGCACAAAGGCATCGCAGAATTCAGGTTTGCGACCCCCAAACTGCGGTTTACCTACAACGACAGCTGGCTGCAGCAGAACGACGAGATGACCGGCTATGTGCTCATCGGCGAGATCGTCTCTTCGGACTATGCCGACGGCAGCTACATGGAACGGAACCTCAAAATAAGCGGCACGACGGGTACCGACGTCAAATGGACGCATTCGGAAGACGGGCTCACGCACCGATACACCGTGGGCAACATCGTCCCGCGGGGCGATGAGGGCTATACGCTGACGCTCGATTTCAATTACGACGAAAAGCAAACCGTGCAGGTGGAAGTCCCCCGCAAGGACGAATACGCGGTCATCGACCACAGCGTGAATCCGGATCCGCTCGCCATCGTAGTCACCTTCTCCGAACCGATCCGGCAAAACCAGGATCTGAAAAACCTGATCCGCTTCGACACCAAGTTCCGGACTTCGGTCGACAAAAACAGGCTCTACATCTACCCCGAAGCACGCCCCTCGGGAGCACATAGCGTCACGATCGGCCGCGACGTAGTGAGCAAGAACGGGCAGAAGCTCAAGGAGAGCTATTCGTTCATGGCCACGCTGCCGTCGCGCACCCCCTCGATCCGCTTCACGGGCAAAGGCTCGATCCTTCCCTCGTCGAACGACATGTCGCTGCTGTTCGAGGCGGTGAATTACCAGAAAGCCCGGGTGCGGGTACGAAAGATATTCGCCAACAACCTGCTGCAATTCTTCCAGCAGAACTACTACGACGACCAGTACTATTCATCCATGGGTTACGTGTCGCGCGTCGTCCGCGACACGACCATCGACCTGGGGGCCAAGTCTTCGACCAGGCTCGACCAGGGCAACACCTATTCGCTCGACCTCAGCCGCCTGATCACCGACAGCCGCAAGTCGATGTACCTGCTCGAAATCCGGGGTGTCGACCCGCTTACGCCCGTCGACGACGAATACGACTACGACTATTATTTCGGGGATTACAGGACTTACAAGGAGCGGTCGAAAGTGGTCGTGCAGTCCGACATTGGCATCATCTGCAAGAGCAGCGGCAGCGACCAGTACGTCGTCTACACGACCGACCTGGTCTCCGCCCGCCCCAAAGGGGGCTGCAAAGTCAGGGCCTACGACCGGCAGAACCAGATGCTGGCCGAAGCGAGCACCGATTACGAAGGGCGGGCCGTGCTGAAGACGAAGGACGAGCCTTACATCGTCACGGCCGAAGCCGGAGGGGATGTCACCTTCGTAAAGGTAGAACCGGGCACAGCCCTGTCGCTGAGTAATTTCGACGTGGGCGGCACGGCAAATCCCAAGGGGATAAAAGGCTATATCTTCGGCGAACGCGGCGTATGGCGCCCGGGCGACGACATACACCTCACGTTCATCGTCACCTCGGATAATCCGCTGCCCGAAAGCCACCCGGCATCGCTGGAATTCTTCAACCCGAACGGGCAGCTGGTGCAGTCGCTCGTAAACAACAGCTCCTCGGACGGCATCTACACGTTCAGCCTGGGGACGACGCCGGCGTCGCCGACAGGGCTATGGCGGGCCAAGATCACCTTCGGCGGCGCACAGTTCGAAAAATCCGTCCGGGTGGACGCGATCAAGCCCAACCGGATGAAAATCGAGCTAAAACTCGGGGACGGGCAACTGGTCGACGCCGCGCATTTCACGGGCAGCCTGACCGCCCGGTGGCTGCACGGCACCCCTGCGGCCGACGCCAAGGCGGTGCTCCAGGCACAGTTGTCGCAAATCGCCACACGCTTCAAGGGCTACGAGGGCTACTCGTTCGACGACGCCTCGAAATACTTTGGCACCGAAGAGCGGGAAATCGTCACCGGCACCACCGACGCCCAGGGGTCACTGGCACTTTCGACCGACGAGCTCTCCTCGCTGGAGGGGTTGAGCCCCGGTATGCTGAGCGGCAGATTCACGGTAAAGGTCTTCGAAAAGAGCGGCGACTTCAGCGTCGACCAGCAGGTTGCGACCATATCGCCCTATGACACCTACTTCGGGATCGGAGTCGCCACCCAGAAAAGCGACTGGGGCGACGAATACCTCGACAGCAGGAAGGAGCATATCATAAAGATCGTGATGCTCGACTCGAAGGGCAAGCCCGAACCCGGCAGTGAAAACGTGCTCGTATCGGTCTATAAAATGGATTCCTACTGGTGGTGGGACGCCTCAACGCCCAATTCCCAGGCGCACTACGCCAAAAATGCGCTCAATTCGAATTACAAGACCCTCCAGGCAACCCTTTCGAACGGCACGGGGCAGGCCACGATGCGCTGGAGCACGGGCGATTACGGCTATTACATGATCCGCGTCACGAGCCCGAACCGGGCACACTCGGCGACCCGGATCGTATGTGTGTCCTCATCCGACTGGCGGGGCGACGTCACTTCGGTGACGGATGCCGCCACGCGACTCGCCCTCTCCCGCGACAAGGCCAAATACGTCCCGGGGGACAAGGCCAGGGTCACCATCCCCTCGTCGCCGGGCGCACGGGCGCTGGTCGGCATCGAAAGCGGCAGCGTCGTGCGGGAAAGCTTCTGGGTGGAGTGCACCGGCAAGCAAACCGACATCGAAATCCCCGTCAAGGAGGGGATGGCCCCCAACATCTATGTCTCGGTAACACTCGTCCAGCCCCACAACTCGACGCTCAACGACGCGCCGATCCGCCTGTTCGGCGTGACGCGGCTCGACGTCGAGGATGCCGCGCGAAGGCTCACCCCCGTGATCGAGATGCCCGAAACGGTAAAACCCGAATCGGAGGTGACGATAAAAGTCCGGGAGAAAAACGGCCGGAAAATGAGCTACGTGCTGGCGCTCGTCGACGAGGGACTGCTGGGGCTGACACGCTTCAAGACCCCCGATCCCTACGGTTATTTCAACGCGACCGAGGCACTGGGCGTCCGCACGTGGGACATGTTCGACTATGTCATCGGCGCCTATGGCGGCAGGATCGAACAGATGTTCGCCATCGGCGGCGACGCCGAGCAGCCGAACACGGGGGCGCTCAAGGCACAGCGGTTCAAGCCCGTCGTACGGTTCATCGACGCACAGAAACTGGGCGCCGGGAAGACGAACACGCATAAAATCACGCTCCCGCCCTACTTCGGCGAGGTTCGGGTGATGGTCATCGCCTCGAACGGCCGGGCGTTCGGCGCCGCGGAGAAGGATGTCGCGGTGAAAAAACCGCTGCTGGTACAGGCTACCATGCCCCGCGTAGTTTCCACCGACGAAGAGGTCGAGGTTCCGGTCACGGTCTTCGCCCTCGAAGACGGGGTCGGGAAAGTCGACGTGAAAATCGCCGCGAACGAATCGTTCTCGCCCGTCGGGCCGTCCAGCAAGAGCATCACGCTCGGCCGGAGCGGCGAAGAGGTCGTATCGTTCCGCCTGAAGGTCAACACCAGAACCGGCATCGGGAAGGTACGGGTCACGGCTACGTCGTCGGGCGACAGCTCCGCGTCGGAAATCGAGCTGGACGTCCGGGAACCGAACCCCTATGTGACCCTGTCGAAGGACTATGTCATCGACCCGGGCAAGACAATGGCGGTAAAACCGCTCAAGGAGAACGGCAAGGCGAAGCTGGAACTTTCGTCGATCCCGCCCATAGACCTTTCTCGGCGCCTCGAATATCTGGTGAGATATCCCCACGGCTGCATCGAGCAGATCACCTCGGGCGCCTTCCCGCAACTCTACCTGCCTTCGGTCGTGGAGTGCGACGCGAACATGTTGCAGGACATCGACCGCAACGTCAAGAGCGTGCTTTCGCGCCTGGGCAGCTACCAGCTCTCCGACGGCGCATTCGCCTACTGGAGCGGCAATACGTCGGGGTCGGAATGGGGGACGGTTTACGCGACGCACTTCCTGATCGAGGCTGCGAAACACGGCTACGGCGTGGACAGGGCGATGCTCGACCGGGCGCTCAAATACCTGCGCGGCAACCCCTCGGACTACTACCTGACCCAGGCCTACACCCAGTATGTGCTGGCGCTGAACGGGACTCCGACCCGGGGTGCCATGAACCAGCTCCGGGAAAAGGCCGCCTCGCTGCGTAGCGACGTCAAGTGGCTGCTGGCGGCGGCATACGCTTTGGACGGCAACCGGAAAGTCGCCGAGGAGTTGATCTCGCTCTGCGGAGACAATGCGGGAAAGGCCAACCCCTACGACGGCACCTACAACAGCGACGAACGCCGGATGTCGATCTCGCTCATGACGCTCACGATACTCGGACGCCGCGAAGAGGCTTTCCGCACGGCGCTGAAGATGTCGGACATCCTCAAGAAGGACAGGTGGCTAAGCACCCAGTCGACGGCATGGATGCTCAGCACCCTTTCCAATTTCGCCGTAGCGGGACAGAACGGCATCGACGCCACTGCGGGCAGGGAGCTCGTCAAGACCGACAAATCCATCGCGAGCATGCCCCTGGCCACACCGACCGAGGTGAGGAACAATGGTTCGGGCAGCCTCTATGCGGTCGTCAGCCAGAGTTATACCCCCGGCAAGGGCGAGGAAACCGAAGCTGCGAACGGCATCCGGATCGACGTGCGTTACACGAATATGGACGGTGAGGCCATCGACCCGGCCTCGATCCGGGTATCGACCGATTTTTACGCCATCGTGACCGTCTCTAACACCAGCGGCCACGAACGGTACGCCGATCTTGCGCTGACCCACATCTTCCCGGCAGGATGGGAGATCACCTCCGAACGGGACTTGTCGTCGCTCACCTACCAGGATATCCGCGACGACCGGGTGCTGAGCTACTTCGACCTGAGCCGGGGCGAAAGCAAGGAGATACCCGTCAAGCTGACGGCAACCTACAAGGGGCGCTACTATCTGCCTTCGGTCTACTGCGAAGCGATGTACGACAACGCCGTCCGCGCCCTGAAAAAGGGACAGTGGGTCGAGGTGGTCGAATAATGCCGCCCCGTCAGCCGGGAAAACACAGCGCAACCGGCAACAGGTTCCGGCAACACCTGAAAATATTATGGCAAAACGGCTTCGGGCATCCGGAGCCGTTTTTATTTCCGGATTCGTACTCCCGGAGGGAAAACGCCGCTAAATTCGGGTAGGAGAGACAGTTTCCTCCGGTAAAATAGGAATTTGGAAAATATTTTTAATATATTTGTTGCCAAGGTTAGTTAGATTAGTCATATTATGTGCGAGAAACTGTTTATTTTCGACACCACGCTCCGTGATGGCGAGCAGGTGCCGGGCTGCCAATTGAACACCACCGAGAAGATCGAAGTCGCCAAGTTGCTGGAAAGCCTCGGCGTGGACGTCATCGAAGCGGGGTTCCCGATTTCCAGCCCCGGAGACTTCAACTCCGTACTCGAGATTTCGAAGGCCGTTTCGGCCCCGACGATTTGTGCGCTGACCCGCGCCGTGAAAAAAGACATCGACGTCGCCGCCGATGCCCTGCGACTGGCCAGGCACAAGCGCATCCACACGGGTATAGGCGTTTCACCCCAGCACATTTACGACAAACTGCGCTCGACGCCCGAGAAAATCCTCGAACAGGCCGTCGAGGCGGTGAAATACGCCAAAAGCTATGTCGAGGACGTGGAGTTCTACGCCGAAGACGCCGGACGTGCCGATCCGGCATACCTCGCCCGCGTGGTCGAGGCCGCCATTGCGGCCGGGGCTACGGTGGTCAACATCCCCGACACCACGGGCTACTGCCTGCCCCACGAATACGGCGCGAAGATCAAATACCTGGTCGACCACGTATCCAACATCGACAAGGCGATCATCTCGACCCACTGCCACAACGACCTGGGCATGGCTACGGCCAATACCCTGAGCGGCATCCTCAACGGTGCACGGCAGGCCGAGGTGACGATCAACGGCATCGGCGAACGCGCGGGCAACACCTCGCTCGAAGAGGTGGTGATGACACTGCGCTGCCACAAGGAGATCGCCGTCGACACCGGCGTCGACGCACGCCTGATCACCAAAGCCTCGCACCTGGTGTCAAGCCTGATGAACATGCCCGTGCAGCCCAACAAGGCGATCGTCGGCCGCAACGCCTTCGCCCACTCGTCGGGCATCCACCAGGACGGCGTGCTGAAAGACCGCCAGACCTACGAGATCATCGACCCGCAGGACATCGGCCTCAACGAGTCGGTCATCGCCCTGACGGCCCGCAGCGGCCGCGCGGCGCTCGTACACAGGCTCGAACTGCTCGGCTACGACCTCACGCAGGAAGAGCTGGACGACACATACGGCAAGTTCCTCGAGCTTGCCGACAAGAAAAAGGAGATCCACGACTACGACCTGTTATACCTGGTGGGCGACATCGACCGCATGAAACAGCAGTCCGTATCGCTCAAATTCCTGCAGGTGACCACAGGCACGCTCGTCCCGACGGCGACCGTGGTGCTGAAGTTCGGCGACCACGAGCGCATGGCCATCGCCACAGGCAACGGCCCGGTGGATGCCGCCGTGTCGGCGATCAAGACCCTGATCAACGAGAAGGTCGTGCTCATGGAGTTCCTCATGCAGGCCATCACCCGCGGTTCGAACGACGTGGGGCGCGTACACGTACAGGTACAGTGCGGCAGCCGCACCGTCCACGGCTTCGCCGCACACACCGACACCACACGGGCGTCGATCGAGGCGTTCCTCGACGCGCTGCGCGTACTGAACGTAACCGAACGCAAGGAAAAGGAGGAGTAAGATGGGCAGGACACTTCTGGACAAGATATGGGATGCGCACACCGTGCGCACCGAAGACGGCGGACGCTCGGTGCTCTACATCGACCGCCAGTACATCCACGAGGTGACGTCGCCCGTGGCTTTCGCAGGCCTGGAACGGCGCGGCATCGGCGTGGCACGCCCGGCACAAATCACCGCCACGGCCGACCACAACATCCCGACCGTCGACCAGCACCTGCCGATCGCCGAGGCCGAATCACGGCGCCAGGTCGAGGCGCTGGAGGCCAACTGCGCCAAATTCGGCATCGAACATTTCGGCGTGGGAAACCCGCGCCAGGGCATCGTGCACATCATCGGCCCCGAACTGGGATTCACACAGCCGGGCATGACCATCGTCTGCGGCGACAGCCACACCTCGACGCACGGGGCACTGGGCGCCGTGGCATTCGGCGTCGGCACCTCGGAGGTCGAGATGGTCTTCGCCAGCCAGTGCATCATCCAGTCCAAGCCGCGGAGCATGCGCATCACGGTCGACGGGACACTGCGCCCGGGCGTCGAAGCCAAGGATGTCGTGCTCTACATCATCTCGCAGCTCACCGCTTCGGGCGGCACGGGCTACTTCATCGAGTTCGCCGGCGAAGCGATCCGTTCGCTCTCGATGGAGGGGCGCATGACCGTCTGCAACATGAGCATCGAGTGCGGGGCGCGGGGCGGCATGATCGCCCCCGACCGGACGACATTCGACTACCTGCGCGGGCGCGAACGTGCGCCGCAGGGAGCGGCGTTCGACCAGGCCGTCGCCCGCTGGGAAGCGCTTTACAGCGATGCCGACGCCGTATTCGACAAGGAGTACCGGTTCGATGCCGCCGACATCGCCCCGATGATTACCTACGGCACCAACCCCGGCATGGGCATGGCCGTCGATGCGCAGATCCCGACCGAGGCCGACCCCAAGGCATTGGAGTACATGGGATTCAAAGCCGGGGAAAAGCTGCTCGGCAAACCTGTCGACTATGTCTTCGTGGGCAGCTGCACCAACGGCCGCATCGAAGACCTGCGGCGCTTCGCCAAGCTGGTCGAAGGCCGGCGCAAGGCCCAGGGCGTAACGGCATGGATCGTCCCCGGTTCGAAAGGCGTCGAAGCCGCCGCACGGGCCGAAGGGCTCGACAAAGTGCTCGCCGCCGCCGGGTTCGAGCTCCGGCAGCCGGGCTGCTCGGCGTGTCTGGCGATGAACGCCGACAAGATCCCGGCAGGCAAATACAGCGTTTCGACCTCGAACCGCAACTTCGAAGGGCGCCAGGGGCCCGGTGCGCGCACCATGCTCGCAGGCATTGCGGTAGCCGCCGCGGCCGCGGTATGCGGCAGGATCGAGGATCCGCGCAAGGTGTTTGAAATGTAAAAATTTTTAACTTCGGTTTGGATCGGCCGGTCGTTGCCGCCGCCTTCGGCGTCGTTTATAATTCCGGCCCACCCCCAAACCCCCGCCTCAAGCAGGGGCTTACATGCTGCTTTGCAGCAAAATGGCCGCTGCCGAATGCCGGAAAAAACAAAACCAATATGTCCATACCCAAATTCGAAACCTTCACCTCGGGGGCCGTGCCCGTGAGCACGGAGAACATAGATACCGACCAGATCATCCCGGCACGTTTCCTGAAAGCCACCCAGCGCAAAGGATTCGGCGACAACCTCTTCCGCGACTGGCGCTACGACGCCCGGGGGCAGCGGATCGCCTCGTTCCCGCTCAACGACAGCCGTTATGGGGGCAAAATCCTCGTCGCAGGCCGCAACTTCGGCTGCGGCAGTTCGCGCGAGCACGCCGCATGGGCCATCGCCGACTACGGGTTCCGCGTCGTGGTGTCGAGCTTCTTCGCCGACATCTTCCGCAACAATGCCCTCAACAACGGGCTGCTGCCGATCACGGTAAGCGGGGAGTTCCTCGCGGCGGTCTTCGCGGCGATCGACGGCGACCCTGCGACGCAATTCACCGTAGACCTGGACAACCAGACGCTGACGATCTGCGCCACGGGCCGCAGCGAGCGCTTCGAGATCGACGCATACAAAAAGCGGTGCCTGCTGAACGGCTACGACGACGTGGACTACCTGCGCAGCATCGCGCCCCAGATCGAAGCGTTCGAACAGGCGCATAAATAGCAGCGCAATGTATCCCCGCGTAGAGATAATGGATACCACGCTGCGCGACGGCGAGCAGACGTCGGGGGTTTCGTTCAACGCCCGCGAAAAACTCTCCATCGCCCGGCTGTTGCTGGAAGAACTGTGCGTGAGCCGCATCGAGATCGCCTCGGCGCGGGTTTCGCAGGGCGAGCAGGAGGCCGTGCGCCGCATCGCCGAATGGGCTGCCGCGAAGGGTTATACCGACCGCATCGAGGCGTTGGGATTCATCGACGGCGGCGTGTCGCTCGACTGGCTCGGCCAAGCCGGGTGCCGCGTGGTGAACCTGCTGGCGAAGGGGTCGCTCAAACACTGCCGCGAACAGCTGCGCCGCACCCCGCAGGAGCACCTCTGCGACATCCGCGCCACGATCGGCGGGGCCGTCGCGCGGGGCATGAAGGTGAACGTCTACCTCGAAGACTGGTCGAACGGTATGCAGGATTCGCCCGGGTACGTCTACACGATACTCGACGGGCTGGCCGACGCCCCCGTGCAGCGCTTCATGTGCCCCGACACGCTGGGCATCCTCGACCCCTATGCCACCGAACGGTTTTGCCGCGACATGGTGACACGCTATCCCCAGCTTAGGTTCGACTTCCATGCCCATAACGATTACGACCTGGCCGTGGCCAACACCGCAGCTGCGGTGAAAGCCGGGTTCCACGGGGTTCACGTAACCATAAACGGGCTGGGCGAACGCGCAGGAAACGCACCCCTGTCGAGCACGGTGGCCGTGCTGCACGACCGGCTTCACTGCCTCACGGGCATCGACGAAACGAAGATCAACCACGTCAGCCGCATGGTCGAGACCTACACGGGCATCCGTATCCCGGGCAACCGCCCGATCGTCGGCGAGAACGTCTTTACGCAGTGTGCCGGCATCCATGCCGACGGCGACAACAAGAACAACCTCTATTTCAACGAGCTGCTGCCCGAACGCTTCGGACGCGTACGCGAATACGCCCTGGGCAAGACCTCGGGCAAGGCCAACATCCTGAAGAACCTCGAAGCGCTGGGCATCGAGCTCGACGAAGCCTCGATGCGCAAGGTGACCGAACGGGTGGTCGAGCTGAGCGACAAGAAGGAGCTGGTGACGGCCGAAGACCTGCCCTACATCATCGCCGACGTACTGCGCTACGACCAGGTCGAAAACCCCGTGCGGATACTCAATTACAGCCTGTCGCTGGCACAGGGGCTGCACCCGGCCGCTACGCTCAAGATCGAGATCAACGGCTGCGAATACGAGCAGACCTCGGTCGGCGACGGTCAGTACGACGCCTTCATGCGGGCGCTCAGGCAGATCTACAAGCACCAGCTCGGCCGCGAGTTCCCGATGCTGCGCAACTACACCGTCTCGATCCCGCCCGGCGGACGAACCGATGCCTTCGTGCAGACGATCATCACGTGGGAGACGGGCGGCAAGGAGTTCAAGACCCGCGGACTGGATGCCGACCAGACCGAAGCCGCCATCAAGGCGACGATCAAAATGCTGAACATAATCGAACCAACATACAACGACCATGGATGTTAACATAGCCCTTTTAGCCGGCGACGGCATCGGCCCCGAAATCATTGCCGAGGCCACGAAAGTACTCGACCGCGTGGCGGCGAAATTCGGACACCGATTCGACTACCGCGAGGCGTTAGTGGGCGCCTGCGCCATCGACGCCACGGGCGACCCCTATCCCGACGAGACGCACGCCATCTGCCAGGCTGCCGACGCCGTATTGTTCGGTGCCATCGGCGACCCCAAGTACGACAACGACCCCAAGGTCCCGGTACGTCCCGAGCAGGGACTGCTGCGCATGCGCAAATCGCTGGGACTGTTCGCCAACCTGCGCCCCATCGCATTGTTCGACACGCTGGCCAGCCGCTCGCCGCTCAAGGCAGAGGTGGTGCGCGGCACCGATTTCATCTGCGTGCGCGAACTGACGAGCGGCATCTATTTCGGCCGACCGCAGGGGCGCAACGAAGCCGGGACGGAGGCTTTCGACACCTGCACCTACACGCGCACGGAGATCGAACGTGTGCTGGACGTCGCATTCCGGCTTGCCATGAGCCGCCGGCGGCGCCTGACGGTCGTGGACAAGGCCAACGTGCTCGAAACCTCGCGCCTGTGGCGGGAAGTCGCGCAGGATATGGCGCCCCGGTACCCCGGGGTGGAGTTGGAATTCATGTTCGTGGACAACGCCGCGATGCAGATCGTACGCCAGCCGACCCATTTCGACGTGATCGTCACCGAGAACATGTTCGGCGACATCCTCACCGACGAGGCCAGCGTCATCAGCGGCTCGCTCGGCATGCTCCCCTCGGCGAGCGTCGGGTCGGAAGTGGCGCTCTTCGAGCCGATCCACGGCTCCTATCCGCAGGCTGCGGGGAAGAACATCGCCAACCCGATGGCCACGATCCTCTCGGCCGCCATGCTGCTCGAACACCTGGGGCTCGACAGGGAAGGCAGCGCCGTGCGGGCCGCCGTAGACAAGGCGCTCACCGAAGGCGTCGTCACCGAAGACCTCGCCGCACAGGGCGAACGCCGCTACTCGACCTCCGAGGTCGGGGACTTCATCGCCGCGCATATTTAGGCATGCCCCGCTCCGGGGGCTCCTATCCGCAAAAAAGGGGTTGCAACCTTTGCGGTTGCAACCCCTTTTTCCGTGCAGGCCACGAGGCGCACCCCGCCCGGACAGCAACGCCACGGCCCGGCAGCCGGTTTATATCCCGGCCACGAATTGCTCGAGTGCCCCCAGGTCGGCCGCCATCGGTTCCGAAACCCGGGGCAGGCGGGCGAGCCGGGCCAGCCGCGGCGGCAGCGGGACCGCAGCCCCCGTGACGGGGGAGATGACCTCCCCGAATTTGGCGGGATGCGCCGTAGAGAGGTAAAATCCCGGTTTCCCGCACGCTACGGAAGCGGCATATCCGATGGCGCTGTGCGGGTCGGAAAGGTATCCGTAATTGCGGTGCAGCCCGTCGATCGTACGGCGGATCATGGCATCGTCGCAGCGGAATCCCTCCAGTTCGTTACGCAGGGCATCCGGCTCACCGCCGCAGAGCCACAGCATACGTTCGAAATTGCTCGGCGCCCCGACGTCCATCGCATTGGCCAGCGTCCGCACCGACGGCCTCGGACGGTACTCGCCGCTGCGCAGGAATTCGGGCACCACGTCGTTGCTGTTCGAAGCCGCGACGAATCCGCCGAGGGGGAGCCCCATGCGGCGGGCGAGCATCCCGGCCGAGAGGTTTCCGTAGTTACCGCTCGGCACCACGACCACAGGCCGCCCGCCGCCCGTCTGCTGCCGCCACAGGCAATAGCCGTAGAAATAATAGAATGCCTGCGGTATCCAGCGCAGCAGGTTGATCGAATTGGCCGACGACACGCGGTGCCCCGCACGGAATTTTGCGTCGGCAAACAGCTCCTTGACCAGCCGCTGGCAGTCGTCGAACGTCCCGGCCACACGCAGCGGGTGGATATTGCCGCCGAGCGTGGTCATCTGGCACTCCTGCAGCCGGCTGATCTTCCCTTCGGGATAGAGCAGCACCACCTCGACGCCCGGCACGCCGTAAAACCCGTGCGCCACGGCGCTGCCCGTGTCGCCCGACGTAGCCGTCAGGATCACCAGTTTTTCGCCGGCACCGCCCATCAGGCCGATCATCCGCCCCATGAAGCCCGCACCGTAATCCTTGAATGCGAACGTCGGGCCGTGGAAGAGCTCCAGCGTATAGCGGCTGCCGACACGGCGAAGCGGCAGCGGAAAGTCGTAGATCCGCTCCATCTCCCGCCGCAGGAGGCCGGGGTCGATGTCGTCACCGAAAAAAAGTTCCGCCAGGTATCCGGCCAGCGCGGCATAGGACTCCCCGGCCAGCCGCTCCGCGACGGCCATATCGGCCTGCGGGATACGTTCCGGAACGAACAACCCGCCGTCGGGTGCCAGCCCCGCCTGCACGGCCTCGCGAAGCGAAAAGGCGTGTGCGCATGCTTTGTCTTTCGTGCTGTAATATTTCATCTGTTTGTCGTTTTATACTATTCCACAATCCTTGCCCCGCGGTTCGACACGCGTCCTGCATATATCTTGCAGCCGATACCGAGGCGGGCGAAATGCGCCCGCATCCGCTGCGAGACCCGCTGCGAGACGGCCTCATCGGCGGCCAGGGCGAAGATCGAAGGCCCCGACCCGGCAATGTTCATCGCCAGGGCGCCTTCGGCGAGCACCCCTTCTTTCAGCACATCGTAACCCGGAATGAACCCCTTGCGGTAAGGCTCCGCCACCACGTCGTGCATCGACCGGCCGATCAGCGCCACGTCGCCCAGGGCGAACCCGGCCACCAGCCCGCCGACATTGCCCCACTGCGTCACGGCATCGTGCAGGGGTACCTCGCGGGGAAGCACTTCGCGCGCCTCCTTGGTACTGAGCACGATGTCGGGATGCACCACGGCATAGAAAAAGCCCTCGGGGACAGGCAGGCGCACGATGTCCAGCGGTTCGTACCCCCGGATCAGCACCACGCCGCCCAGCACGGCAGGGCCCACGTTGTCGGCATGGGACGTACCGCCGATGAGCGCCTCGCCCATCATCGCAAATTCCACGAGCCGCTCCCCTGAAAAGGGACGTCCCAACAGTTCGTTCACGCCCCAAACCGCTGCGGCCGACGAAGCCGCACTCGATCCGATGCCGCTGCCGGGAGCGATCTTTTCGAGGATCGTAACCTCGACCCGCACGGGTTTTTCGTATGCCCCGAGCAGTGCCATCACCGCCGGGGTAATCACGTTGTCCTCGTTTTTGGCGGGAAGTTCCTTCCCGCTGCGGTTGCGGATAACGAGCTCCCCGGCACCTTCTTCGATGCCGACCTCCAACAGGTCGCCCACGCCGTCGAGCGTCAGCCCCATCACATCGAAGCCGCAACCCAGGTTCGCCACCGTTCCCGGGGCGAAAACTTTGATATATCGCATGATAAAAATCTCCTTTTGAATGAAACTACCTTTGATCGAACCGGGCTTTCCGTTCCGGCAGCCTTGGCCGGAAAATGCATAACGGGTATGCTCGTGACGGAAAAATAACAACTACACCCCCACAGGGGTTGTCGTAGTGGTAGTAGCGGAGATAAGGACGGTGAAAGAAACGGCGCACGCCACCGGGCTGCAGGCTACCCCGCATCCCCCGGTCATCGTATGGTTCCGTTTCATATCCATCGGGGACAAATATAAAACAAAAAAATTTAATATCCAAATCTGGGTAACAAATCGTAAGCCGCCCTAAAAAGCACCGGCGGCCGCTTTATATATATAGGAGCATTCCGGAAAGGCTGAAAACATCGGCTTTGACGACAAACCGTAAGATATTAGGGGTTTCCGGAAGGCCTGCTTTCCTCCGAATCGGGCTAAAAACGGTTAAAAGGCCAAAAAATACGGTTTTAAACTGTAAGTTGAAAGGCATCTATCCGGATCGTCATAAAGCGCAAGAGGGGATATAGGTTCCGGATTATCACATTATTAAATTTTTTGCAAAATTATTTTGACGAAACGATTTTATATCCCTATCTTTGAAACGGAACAAACACGCAAATTCCGGCCATGAACGCCCAGAACCATTCGAATAATAACGTCATTAATCTGCTGCTCGTCGTCTTTGGCAAGATAACGGGAGAAAGGTGATGTGTATATCCGAAAGATGATAAAAAGGCCTTTCTCCCGATGGAGAAAGGTTTTTTATTATCCGGGCAGATGGCAAAGGCGCAATACGCAGAAAACACGAAAAAGATGAAACACCCACTCAGAAGTGCCGTCACGACGACGGGCCGGCGTATGGCCGGAGCCAGGAGCCTGTGGCGTGCCAACGGCATGCGCGAAGAGCAGTTCGGCCGCCCGGTCATCGGCATCGCCAACTCGTTCACCCAGCTGGTTCCGGGACACGTGCACCTGCACGAGATCGGACAATACGTCAAGCAGCGGATCGAAGCGCTCGGCTGTTTCGCCGCGGAATTCAACACCATCGCCATCGACGACGGCATCGCCATGGGGCACGACGGCATGCTCTATTCGCTGCCCTCGCGCGAGATCATTGCCGACAGCGTCGAATATATGGCCAATGCCCACAAGGTCGACGCACTGGTCTGCATCTCGAACTGCGACAAGATCACCCCGGGCATGCTGATGGCCGCCATGCGGCTCGACATCCCGACCGTCTTCATATCGGGCGGGCCGATGGAGGCGGGGCGCCTCGGCGAGCGGGCGCTCGACCTGATCGACGCCATGGTAATGGCTGCCGACGAAAATTGCAGCGACGAACAGGTGGCGCGCGTCGAACGCGCCGCATGCCCCGGCTGCGGTTCGTGCTCGGGGATGTTCACCGCCAACTCGATGAACTGCCTGACCGAAGCGCTCGGGCTCTCGCTCCCGGGCAACGCCACCGTCGTGGCCACGCATGTCAACCGCCGCCGCCTGTTCGAAGAGGCCGCAGCGCTGATCGTCCGCAATGCCGAACGCTATTACTTCGAGGGCGACGACTCGGTGCTCCCGCGCTCGGTGGCCACGAAGGCAGCCTTCGAGAATGCCATGTCGCTCGACATCGCCATGGGCGGCTCGACCAACACGGTGCTGCACCTGCTGGCCGTAGCCCACGAGGCCGGGGTGGATTTCACGATGCAGGATATCGACCGCCTTTCGCGCCGGGTGCCCGTGCTGTGCAAGGTCGCCCCCAACTCGCATTACCATATCCAGGATGTCAACCGTGCGGGCGGCATCCTCTCGATCCTGGGCGAACTCGCCCGCGGCGGATTGCTCGACACCTCGGCCGGGAGGATCGACGGGCGCACGCTCGGCCAGGCCATCGCGGCCTTCGACCTGCGGAGCGAAACGGCGAGCAGCGAAGCCAAACAGCGCTACTTGAGCGCCCCTGGCGGCCTTTACAGCCGGGAACTGGGCACACAACGGACTTATTACGACACACCGGACACCGACCGCACGGCAGGCTGCATCCGCGACATGGAACACGCCTACTTCCGCGACGGCGGGCTGGCCGTACTGACGGGTAACATCGCCCGCCGGGGCTGCATCGTCAAGACAGCCGGCGTCGACACGTCGCTGTTCGTCTTCCGCGGGCGCGCCCGCGTCTACGAATCGCAGGAACAGGCCATCGGCGGCATCCTCGGCGGCGAGGTGCAGGCCGGCGACGTGGTCGTCATCCGTTATGAAGGCCCCAAGGGCGGCCCCGGCATGCAGGAGATGCTCTACCCCACGTCGTACCTCAAATCCAGACACCTCGACAAAGCCTGCGCGCTGATTACCGACGGCCGCTTCTCGGGCGGAACGTCGGGGTTGTCGATCGGTCACGTCTCGCCCGAAGCGGCTTCGGGCGGGGAGATCGCCGTCATCCGCACGGGCGACGAGATCGAGATCGACATCCCGCGGCGCTCGATCCGCCTCATGGCCGGCGACGACGAAATCGCCGCGCGCATGGCCGCACAGCAGCATTTCCGCCCCGCGGCACGCGACCGCCGCATACCCGCGTCGCTAAGGGCCTATGCCAAGCTGGTCAGCTCGGCCGACAAAGGGGCCGTACGCATCGTCGAAGAAGAATAAAACCGGACAACACCATGAATACGAACACGACAACCAGAACCGAAGGACAACAGCCCGGCCCTTGTATCACAGGGTCGCAGGCCCTGCTCGAATCGTTCCTGCGCGAGGGTGTGGACACGCTTTTCGGGTATCCCGGAGGAGCCATCATCCCCGTTTACGATGCGCTTTTCGACTACCGCGACCGGCTGCGCCACATCCTTGTCCGCCATGAACAGGGCGCCGTACATGCCGCACAGGGCTACGCCCGCGTCAGCGGCCGCGTAGGGGTTTGCCTCGTCACCTCGGGCCCGGGGGCCACGAACACCGTGACCGGACTGGCCGACGCACTGATGGACTCCACGCCGCTGGTACTGGTGACCGGGCAGGTGGGTTCGTCGTTGCTGGGTACCGACGCCTTCCAGGAAACCAACTTCGTGGGCATCACGCAGGCCGTAACCAAATGGAACTGCCAGGTCAAGCGTACCGAAGACATTCCCGGGGCGATTGCCAAGGCGTTCTATATCGCCCGTTCGGGGCGTCCGGGCCCTGTGGTGGTGGACATCACCAAGGACGCCCAGTGCGGGACGGCCCCGTTCCGCTACGAAAGGCTGACGTCCATCCGCAGCTACGTCCCCGCACCCGCGCCCGCCGCGGAGTGCATCGCCGAGGCGGTACGGCTGATCGACGCCGCACAACGGCCGCTGCTGATGGCGGGACAGGGCGTGATGCTCGGAAACGCCGAGCAAGAATTGCAGGCCTTCCTCGCAAAGAGCGGCATACCGGTCGCCTCGACCCTGCTGGGGCTGTCGGCCGTGCCGACCTCCTCGCCGCAGTATGTCGGTATGCTGGGCATGCACGGCAACTACGGCCCCAACATCCGCAACCAGGAGTGCGACCTGCTCATCGCCGTGGGGATGCGTTTCGACGACCGCGTGACGGGCAACCCGAAATGTTTCGGGGCGAACGCCAAGGTCATCCACCTGGAGATCGACCCCGCCGAAATCGACAAGATCGTACACGCCGACGTGGCCGTCATCGGCGATGTGAAACAAACGCTCCCGCTGCTCACCCAAAGGATCCGCTCCGCCGGGCACAAGGCCTGGATCGAAGGGTTCCGCGCCTGCGACAAAGTCGAATACGAAGCGGTCGTCCGCAAGGCGATCCGCCCGGAAGGCGGCCGCATCCGCATGGGCGAGGTCGTAGACACCGTAGCGCATGCCTACGACAACGACGCGGTGCTGGTGACCGACGTCGGGCAGCAGCAGATGTTCGCGGCGCGCTATTTCGGGTTCCGCCGCAGCCGCAGCCTGGTAACTTCGGGCGGCCTGGGCACGATGGGCTTCGGGCTTCCGGCCGCCATCGGCGCCAAGCTGGGCGCCCCCGACCGCGAGGTCTGCCTCTTCGCCGGCGACGGCGGGCTGCAGATGACCATCCAAGAGCTGGGGACGATCTTCCAGTCGCAGGTCGCCGTTAAGATCGTATTGCTCAACAACTCCTATCTGGGCATGGTACGGCAGTGGCAGGAACTCTTCTACGACCGACGCTACTCGTTCACCGAACTGGCGAACCCCGACTTCGGGCTGATTGCCCGCGGCAACGGCATCGCCTACCGCTGCGTGGAGCGGCGCGAGGAGCTGGCCGGTGCGGTGGCCGGGATGAAAGCCTGCAAAGGCGCCTACCTGTTGGAGGTGCGCGTCGAAAGCGAAGAAAACGTATTCCCGATGGTGCCGGCCGGCGCCCCCGTGTCGGCGATCCGGCTCGAATAAACCGAACGAGGTATGGAACAAGAGTATATCATCACCGTATTTTCGGAGAACAAGGTCGGGCTGCTGAGCCAGATCACGACGGTCTTCACGTGCCGCAACGTCAACATCGAAAGCCTGACGACTTCCGAGTCGGCGCTCACGGGCATCCATAAATTCACGATCGTCGTCCGCACCGGCCCCGACCGGGTCGAGAAGCTCGCGCGGCAGGTCGAGAAGAAGATCGACGTGCTCAAGGTCTTCGTCTACACCTCGGACAAAGTCGTGCAGCAGGAGATCGCCCTTTATAAAGTCACGCGCAGCCGCAACGTCGAGAAACTCGTACGCGAGCACAATGTCCGCATTCTGGAGATCGACGACGACTACATCGTCGTCGAGAAAACCGGCCATAAGGCCGAGACGCAGGCGTTGTTTCGCCTGCTGCAACCCTTCGGCGTGCAGCAGTTCGTGCGCAGCGGCACGGTGGCCATCATCAAATCGCGGCGCGAGCTGCTCAACGAATACCTCGAAGAACTCGAGAGGAACAGACAAAGAACGGATTCATTTTAACTTTTAAAACTCATACAACTATGGCACAGATCAATTTCGGCGGAGTAGAAGAAAAGGTCGTTACCCGCGAAGAGTTTCCCCTGGAAAAAGCACGCGAAGTCCTCAGGGACGAAACCATCGCCGTAATCGGCTACGGCGTACAGGGGCCGGGGCAGTCGCTCAACCTCAAGGACAACGGGTTCAACGTAATCGTCGGACAGCGCGAAGGCTCGAAAAGCTGGGACAAGGCCGTCGCCGACGGCTGGGTACCGGGCAAGACGCTCTTCGGGATCGAAGAGGCCGCCCGGCGCGCAACGATCATCCAGTACCTGCTCTCCGACGCCGGGCAGATCGCCGTATGGCCGACGATCGAGAAACACCTCGCGCCGGGCAAGGCGCTCTACTTCTCGCACGGCTTCGGCATCACCTACAAGGAGCGCACGGGCATCGTGCCGCCGGCCGACGTAGACGTGATCCTGGTCGCCCCGAAAGGCTCGGGGACTTCGCTGCGCCGCATGTTCATCGAGGGCCGCGGCCTGAATTCGAGCTACGCCGTATTCCAGGACGCCACGGGGCGCGCATTCGAACGCGTGGTGGCGCTGGGCATCGGCGTAGGTTCGGGCTACCTGTTCGAAACCGACTTCAAGCGGGAGGTTTACTCCGACCTGACGGGCGAGCGCGGCACGCTGATGGGTGCCATCCAGGGTATTTTCGCGGCCCAGTACGACACGCTGCGCGCCCACGGGCACACCCCTTCGGAGGCTTTCAACGAAACGGTCGAGGAGCTGACCCAGTCGCTCATGCCGTTGGTGGCCGAGAACGGCATGGACTGGATGTACGCCAACTGCTCGACCACGGCACAACGCGGTGCGTTGGACTGGTGGAAACGCTTCCGCGATGCCACCAAACCCGTCTTCGAAGAGCTTTACGGCGAAGTGGCCGCCGGCAACGAGGCGCAGCGCTCGATCGACCTGAACAGCAAACCCGACTACCGCGAGAAACTCAACGAAGAGCTGCGCGAGATGCGTGAAAGCGAGATGTGGCAGACAGGCGCCGTGGTGCGCAAGCTCCGCCCGGAAAACAACTGATTCCCCGGGAGGCCTTGCAATTTTTCAGATTGTTTCGCGCTCCGGCGGGTCGTATCCGCCGCCTCCGGCACCGCTTGTAAATCCGGCCTTCCCCGAGCCCCCGCCCCGGCGGGGACTTGAGAGGCGGCGACGCGGCGGGATTCCCGCAGCGGGACACAGGCGGCCGGCAATTAACAGTTTTGTAACGTAATACAACAACAATCAATCTATGTGTGGTTTCGTAGGACTATTTGACATCCGCCGGAAATCGGATGCGCTGCGTGGGCAGGTACTGAAAATGTCGAAGCAGATACGGCACCGGGGCCCCGACTGGTCGGGTGTCTACTGCGGCGAGCGGGCGATCCTTTCGCACGAGCGGCTTTCTATCGTCGACCCCCAGTCGGGCGGTCAACCCCTGTTCAGCTGCGACGGGAAACAGGTGCTGGCCGTGAACGGCGAGATATACAACCATCAGGAGATCCGCGCCGAGCTGGCCGGCGAATACGATTTTCGGACAGGCTCCGACTGCGAGGTGATCCTGCCTCTCTACCGCAAGCTGGGCGTCGGGCTGCTGGAAAAGATCAGCGGCATCTTCGCCTTCGCGCTGTACGACATCGAAAAGGACGAATACCTGATCGCCCGCGACCCGGTCGGCGTCATCCCGCTCTACATCGGCTGGGACCGCGACGAGCAATTCTACGTCGCATCGGAGCAGAAAGCCCTCGAAGGGGTATGCAGCACCATCCGGCCATTCCTGCCCGGGCACTACTGGTCGAGCCGCGAGGGGAAAATGGTGCGCTGGTACAAGCGCGACTGGTTCGAGTACGACGCCGTGAAGGACAACGGCGCCGACATACCGACGCTGCGCGAGGCGCTGGAATCGGCCGTCAAGCGGCAGCTCATGTCGGACGTACCCTACGGCGTACTGCTGTCGGGCGGCCTCGACTCGTCGATCATCTCGGCAGTCGCCAAGAAATACGCCGACCGGCGCGTCGAATCGAACGACCGCGACCGGGCCTGGTGGCCGCAGCTCCACTCGTTCGCCATCGGGCTGAAAGGGGCGCCCGACCTGGCGGCGGCACGCAAGGTCGCCGACCATATCGGCACCGTACACCATGAAATCAACTACACCGTACAGGAAGGGCTGGATGCCGTGCGCGACGTGATCTACTATATCGAGACCTACGACGTGACGACCGTGCGCGCCTCGACGCCGATGTACCTGCTGGCGCGCGTCATCAAGTCGATGGGCATCAAGATGGTGCTCTCGGGCGAGGGTGCCGACGAGGTTTTCGGCGGCTACCTCTATTTCCACAAGGCGCCCGACGCCCGTGCCTTCCACGAGGAGACCGTGCGCAAGATCAGTAAGCTGCACCTCTACGACTGCCTGCGCGCCAACAAGTCGCTCTCGGCATGGGGTGTCGAGGGGCGCGTGCCGTTCCTCGACAAGGAGTTCCTCGACGTGGCGATGCGCATCAACCCGGCGGCGAAAATGGCCAAGGACAGGCATATCGAAAAATGGATCCTGCGCAAGGCGTTCGAGGACATGCTCCCCTCCGAGATCGTATGGCGCCAGAAAGAACAGTTCTCCGACGGCGTAGGCTACAACTGGATCGACACACTCAAGCAGCTGACCGCAGAGGCGGTCTCCGACCGCGAGATGGAACACGCTGCGGAGCGTTTCCCGATCAACCCGCCCCGCAACAAGGAGGAGTACTATTACCGCACGATCTTCGAGGAACACTTCCCGTCGCATACGGCAGCGCAGTGCGTACCATCGGTACCGTCGGTAGCGTGCAGCACCGCCGAAGCGCTGGCCTGGGACAAGGCGTTCCGCGACATGAACGAACCGTCGGGTCGCGCCGTGCTGGGCGTACACAATACCGACCTGACACACGACACCCACCGACCCGAAACCGACTGAACCCGGTAAGGCCCCCGCTTCGGCAGGGGCCTTCCTTTATCGGATCGGAATTCATAAACGGCATCGCCCCGGCCACAGACACCTGTGACCGGAGCGATTTCTTGTGCCCTGAGTCGCCGGACAGCCCCGCGCCCGGCATCAGCGCCGCTGCTTCTTCGCGTCGGGTTTGCGGCGGGAGCGGCGGGCGGCAGGAGCTACGGGTTTTCGCGCAGGGACACGTTTTGCGGCGGGCTTCCCGTCCCCGGGGTCTGCCCCGGGTGCTTCGGAAACTTCCGCAGCCGGGATATTCCCTGCAGCAGATGCGGGGACTGCGGGGGCAGCGCCCGCCGTCCGGCGCGGCTTCCTGCGCACCGACCAGCCGAAGTGGCCGATGGCCTCGCCCAGGGCGAAATATTCGCCGTGGGAGTAAACGATCGGGCAGGCGCGTTCGAGGCAGAAACGCCCCGTAGCAGGGTCGATATAGGCGGCATCGACCTGCACGGCGACCACCTCGGCCAGAAACATATCGTGCGAACCGAGGGGCATCACCTGCCGCACGCGGCACTCGATGCTCACGGGCGCCTCTTCGACGATCGGCGCCGCGACCTGCAAGGCCTTCCCGGGCGTGAGCCCCATTTCGCGGAATTTGTCGTAGTCGCGCCCCGACCGCACCCCGCACCAGTCGGCGGCGCGGGCCAGGTCGCGGGTCGTGAGGTTGATGACGAACTCCCCCGTGCGGCGGATTATTTCGTAGGAGTGGCGTTCGGGGCGTACCGAAATGTAGCACATCGGCGGGTTGGTGCATACCGTGCCCGTCCACGCCACGGTCAGCAGGTTATACTCTTCGGGCGTCGCACCGCAGCTCACCAGCACAGCCGGCAGCGGATAGATCAGCGTCCCGGGTTTCCAGCTCTCCTTCATCGGCGGCGTCAGTTAGCCTTCGCAAAGAAATTGCGGAAGAATACGATCTGAAAGTCGATGGCATTGCCCCAATAGGCACCGGTATGCCCGCCGGGGCGTACATAGAAATCGTGCATGATGCCCCGGCGCAGCAACTCGTCGTGGAAATCGTTGTTTACCTCGAAGAAGAAATCGTCGTAGCCGCAGTCGAAGACGATCGCCAGGTCGCCGTTCCCGAGCTGCGGGATGAGGTTGATGGGCGTAGCCTCTTCCCAGGCTTCGGGATGCTCCGTAATCTCGCCCAGCAACTGCGGAATCTCCCAGTTCTGCGGGAAAGGACGTATGTCGAGCCCGCCGCTCGTGCTGCCTGCGGCACCGAACAGCCCCTTGTGCTTTATGGCGAGCGACATGGCCCCGAAACCGCCCATGCTCAGGCCCGTGATCGCGCGTCCCGAGCGGTCGCGGACTACGGGATAACGCGCTTCGACGGCGGGCAGCAACTCGCGTGTCATGAAGGTTTCGTAGAGGCTCTTCTCGCGCACCTTGCTGTCGAGGTACCAACTGTTCCCCACGCCGGGACAGATGAAGGCGATCCCCTCGCGGTCGGCGATTGCGGGCAGCGAAGGCTTGATCTTCAGCCATGCCGTCTCATCGCCCGAGTAGCCGTGCAGCAGGTAGACCACCGGGCAGGGCTCAGCGACGGATACGCCCTCGGGCACGATCGCCACGACGGGTATGTCACGATCCATCGAGGGACTGTGCACGGCAAGCGTGTCAACCGTAGCCGCAGAAACGACCCGCACCGCCAGCAACAGCAAAAAAGTAAAAATAAAAATCCGTTTCATGGTATATGGGTTTAGTGAAGGCAAAAATACGAAAAAAACGTATCTTTGCCATATGCTAACGGAATTCATCCGATACCTCAGCGCCGAACGGCGTTACTCCCCGCTCACCGTCCGCAATTACAAACACGACGTCGGGCAGTTCCTGGCATGGCTGGATTTCGACGAGGCGCGCTCCAACCCGCGCAGCATCACCGCAGACCAGGTGCGCGAATGGATCATCCACCGCACGGAGGAAGGCAAGATCGGCGCGGCGTCGATGAACCGCGAAATCGCCTCGATCCGCACCCTCTTCCGGTGGCTGCTCCGCACGGGGGCCATCGAAAAAGACATCTGCCGGACGATCCCCTCGCTCAAGACCTCGCGCCGCCTGCCGGCCTTCATCCCCGAGAGCCGCATGACGGCCATCGTCAGCGAATGCGAAGAGGCGGACGGGGATTTCGAAACGGCACGCAATTCGCTCGTCATCCTGATGTTCTACGCCTGCGGCCTGCGCCTTGCCGAACTGGTCGGCATCGACCGCGACGACTTCTCGGCCGACTACGCCTCGCTGCGGGTACGGGGCAAGGGAGACAAGCAACGGATGGTACCGATCCTCGAATTCGTACGCGAAAAGATTTTAAGTTACCTCGACCTAATTGCGAGGCAAAATATTTGCAATTCTGCGGAAAAAGCACTATTTTTAACACACAAAGGAAAGCGCATATCGCGGAGCGTCGTTTATCGCACGGTACAGGCGGAACTGACCCGTGCGGGCGTACAGGGCAAGAAGAGCCCCCATGTGCTCCGGCATACGTTTGCGACGCACCTGCTGAACGGCGGGGCCGATATGCGCGAGATCCAGGAGCTTCTGGGACACGCTTCGTTACAGGCCACGCAGGTCTATACGCACAACAGCATCGCCAGGCTCCGGGAGATATACGCAAAGGCCCATCCCCGGGAAAAGGGAGGGAAGTGATTAACTTTTATAAACTGTAAGGCTATGAACGTACAGATTCAATCCGTGAAATTCGACGCCGACAAACGGCTGGTCGAATTCGTCGAGAACAAGATGGACAAACTCGACCGCTTCGCAGAGCGTTCGACGGGTGCCGAGGTCATTCTCAGACTCGATAAAGACTTTGAAAAGGGAAACAAGATAGCAACGGTCACACTCCATATGCCGGGCGAAGACCTGGTGGCATGCCACCAGTCCAGATCGTTCGAGGAATCGGTGGACGAGGCGATCGACGCCATCAAGCGCCAGCTGGACAAATTCAAAGGCAAACTGGAAAAGTAACCCACCAACCAACCGATAACCTAAAACGAAGCCGCAGCCGCCCCTCATGAGGCGGCTGCGGTAATTTTCCACCCGGCGGTTTGTGGCGGGCGCACTCCGGCTGACGGGTTCCTGCTGACGATTCCCGCCCGGCAACATCCTGCCGGCAATTTCCGCCCCGGCTCCTTACCCATCGCTCGGCGGGCGGTTCTGCAACGCAATTCCGTTTCGCTCCTACCCACCCCCAAAGACTGCAGACGGACGGCACCGGCAGCTGGAAACGGAAAACGACCGCACCTGCGTGCGGCCGTTCGGAAGCCTTGTAGTGGATAGGGGATTCGAACCCCTATGTCGTGCGTGAGAGGCACGTATCCTAACCCTTAGATGAATCCACCGTATCGGTTTTGTGGTGCAAAGATAACGCCTTCTTTCAAAACTGCAAAATTTTCCTGCAAATTCTATGATTTTTTTTGGCCCGTTTCGCATATACCTGTATTTTCGTTATCTTTACGATAAATACAAAGTACGCTTTGCCTATGAAATACATTAAAACCGCCATACTGATCGCAGGCATGGCCGCAGCGACCGCAGCCTGTACGCGGAAACCCGTCGTTCCCGAATTCAGCATGCTCTCGATCGACACCCTCATCGGCACTCCGGCCAACGGATGCAAGATCGAATTCCGTTTCGCCACGATCGCCAACGCAGCGAAATCCCCGGCCCTGCGCTCCATCGAAGCGGCCAATGCCGGGTATTTCTTCGAACTGGAAGATTTCGGCGGCACGGCGCGCCAGGCGGTCGACTCCGCCATCCGCCAGATCGCCGCGGAGATGCTCCCGGACAGCGTCGAACAGACGATGGGAACCTACGAGATCTCGGCCGAAGCCGAAGTTACGGTCACGGACTCGCTCGTCACCTATATTATCAGCCGGTGGAGTTTCACGGGAGGGGCGCACGGCATGTACGGCATGGAATGTCATACCTATTCGCTGGCCGGAGGAGACGAACTATCCTCGGCAGACCTGTTTTCCGAACAGCAGCTGCACGGCATGGAAACCCTGCTGCGCAAGAAACTGTACGAGCAATACGGAGCCGACAGCGACGAAGAGCTGGCCGCTCAGGGATTCTTCCCGGAATACATCTCCCTTACGGAGAATTTCCAGGTTACGCCCGAAGGGATCACGTTCTATTACAACCCTTATGATCTCGGATGCTATGCACTGGGGGCCGTCGAAGTGACGATGACCCGCGAAGAGCTGGAGAATCTGTAACATTGCCCGAAAAGAGACGGCCGCAGGGCCGTAAAAAGAAAAAAGGCCGGAGTCTCACGACTCAGACCTTTTTCTTTTGTCGGGGAACCACCCCCTTCAAAAATGAGGTACAATCGGAGGTATTCGACTTTCGGACGAGCACCGCCCTTCGAGTCTTAGTAACGGATTGCCGCTACAACCTGCCGATTTCCTCAACCAACCTAAAACTACTAACCTAAATGAACCTTA
>ERZ507065.291-NODE-291-length-40841-cov-6.653680_pt1 | contig 40841 bp, 28 predicted proteins | sample MGYA00513785_ERZ507065 | MGnify/ENA metagenome assembly ERZ507065
GTACTTTCTTGATGTGCTCGAATCCGAATACATTTACGATTACCTTGAAACAATCCGCTTACATATTGACAACGGATGGAACCTCTTTCGAGCAAGAGGCAAACCCGGAGATCAAGCCTTTCCAAAGCTTTGTCTTGACAGACACCAAGACATTGAGTACGCTTCGTTCCTTGCGCCTCGGCGACAGCATCGTGACAGGCACGCAGGTAATCGAGCCTATGGAAGGTTATTACGTGACCACCGAGCGTGGCGCTATCGTGATCCACACGCCGGAGCCTATGGACGTGGCGATCATCGGAATGAATGGCAAGGTGGCTTACCGTGGCGAAGTTACGGACGGCCAGCGGATTATGGTTCCTTCGGGCATCTACGCGGTAAACGGTCAATTAGTAAGGGTTAAATAACGATTAAAACGAAGATAAACATGAAAAGGATTATATTAGCGATATTCCTCGCTGTCATCGCGATGGCACAGGTACACGCGCAAGATTCAGACTTACGTTCCGCCCCGGATCTACCGACGTTCAAGGTGACGTTGACGGTCGATAATGGGACTGGCGGTACTTTGTACGAGGGAAGTGCGGCGCTGACAAATGGCGCGACGCAATATGCTTATGGCACGAAGAAAACGATTACCTTGGTCGCTGATAAGGGCAAGACCTTATCTAGCTTCCTCGCGGGATCGGATGCCAAATTACCTACCGTTATTTGGGGGGAAGGTAGTTATCCTAGCCAAAATACATATACCTATGACTTGACCTTGGATAAGGAGACTACGTTCAAGGCTGTTTGGGCTGATAAGAAAAAGGTAACGGTTACGGTAAGCGGTACCGAGCAAATCGTGAACGGGGAGAAAGCCGCCGAGGTTACGGTCTCGACGGACGAGGAGGGCCTAAACTTGGTTCCCGGATATTATAAGGACGAGAAATGTACGGCTGAGGCTACGGATGCGGATCGTAAAAAGGTGGGAACTTATTACGTGAAGTTGAGTGCCCCCGAGACGGCCGCTTATCTGTCTGTTGATACCGTAGTGAAACTGACGGTTGTCGACAAGACCGGATTAAAGGTCTCTGTTTTACCCACCAGTGCGGAAGTGCTATTGCAGGATGCCTTGTTGTCTACCGCTAAATTAACGGGTGGACAGGTCGTTTCGGCCAAAGATAACAATACGGTGGTTCAAGGTGCTTGGTCTTGGACGAAGCCGGATACGAAACTGGAGGCCGGAGCTCATGAGTATTCCGCTACTTTTATCCCTACTGACCAGTCCGTATACGCTCGGGTCTCTGAGGATATCGAGGTGAAAGCGAAATATTCAACATCGGTGACCGTAACACAAACGATTGGTGGCAAGGTTGAGATCGTGACACAAGCGGTTGACGGGAAATATATCGGTTCAGTGGAAGGAGTGGCTACCTTGGAGGTCAAAGCGACTCCGGAGGCCGGTTATCGTTTCAAGTCTTGGAACAATGGTATCGCTAATCCAACCGAGGGAGCCGGTTCGGAAAAATCCGTGATCCGTATGGATATTCCGGCAACGGATGGCTCGCAGATCTCAGCGGTTTTCGAGAAAGCCGAACGGGGTTTGACTGTAACCAATGATAAGGGTGGAAACTTATATGTTGGTGATAAGCAATTGTCATCGGGCAACAATCCTTTTGAGCATGGTACGGATATTACGATAACCTTGGTAGCCGATCCTCAAAAGATGTTGAATAGTTTAAGCGTAAACGGCGTGGTCCAGACGCTTACTCCTGTGTTCTCGACCAGTGGTACTTACGCTAACCGGAATGTCTATACCTATGCTCTAGGCAAATTGGTGGCTACCGCTACGATCGTGTCCCAATGGAAAGATAAACCGGTCGTGGAAGTGACAGTCTCGGGTACGGAGCAAATCGTGAACCCGGAAAAGGCCGCCGTGGTAACGGTGAAAACGAACGTGGAAGGATTGACTTTGACTCCCGTATATTATAAGGATGAGAAGTGTACGGCTGAGGCTACGGACGCGGATCGTAAAAAGGTGGGAACTTATTACGTGAAGTTGTCTGCCCCGGAAACTGCGACGTATCAAGCCGTGGATAAGATAGAGCTTTTGAAGGTGACAGCGAAGAAACCTTTGCAGATAAGGAGTCAAGCCTTAAAATGTGAGTTGCCCATGTTGCAAGGGCAAATGTTATCGGCGGTCACTATTCCGGATAGCGCCGTATATGAGTTTGAGAAAGACCAGCGTATCCCGGGTAGCTGGAAGTGGAAAAACCCGGGTGTGGAGTTGAAGGCCGGATCAAATTCGTATGCCGCTGTCTATATGCCGGAGGATTCCATGACGTATATTCCTTTGGAGACAACGGTCGAGGTTTCCGCTAAACACGTGACTAGCGTATCTACGATACAGGCCCTTGGTGGTGTGGTGGCCATAGAGAACGCTACGGCTGATAATAAATATATAGGTACTATCGAAGGGTATGCTACGATTAAGGTAAAGGCGATTCCTAACGCCGGATATAAATTCGTTGGATGGTGGGATAATTCCGGGACTTCTTCAGAAGAGGAAGTGACGAGAGAGGTCTTGGCTACGGAGGACTTGATAGTTTCCGCCAAATTCGAGAAGGCTACCCGTAAGATAGAGATCTCGTCTTCTGGATCGGGAAAAGGAACGGTGACGGTGAACGGGAATGCTTCCAATTACATGGCTGAGGTAGGCGGTACGGCCAATATCGTCGCTACGCCGGATGGGAACAGTGTGGTGGATTTTGTCAAATATCAATTGGGTTCCGCAACCCCATCTAGAGGATCGAGTTTTATCGTGGGAGGAAATGCCTCTGATTCTTATAAGGTGACGGTCGCATTCGCTCCTAAACCTGCCGATAAAAAGCTTATTAAAGTAGGTAAGCTAAGTAACGGCTCAATCCGGTTGGAATTTAACGGAAATGTGATAGCGGCGAACTCGTCGGTTGATGAGGGTACGACGGTTTCCGTGATCGCCGTGCCGGACAAGGGCTATGAGCTGGAATCCTTGAAACAGGATGGGCAAGAAGTAACGGGTGGTACTATTAAGGTTACTAAGGATACGGAGGTTGCCGCCACATTCAAGGCAAAGACTTATCCGTTGACCGTAGACACTCCGGAAGGCGTAAAGTTTAGCGTAAGCGAAGGTACGGTTACGTTTGGCGATAAGCTGAAACCGTCAGTGGAAGTAACCGATCCGGATCACTATAAGTTATTGTCGTTGATCGTGAATAACAAGCCGGTGGAGAATGATACGGAGATAACCGTAGAGGGACCGATTCAAATTACGGCGCAAGTCCGGAAATTGGTAGGGCTTTCATTGATAAGCTTGTCGGACTCCGCTGTTTACGATGGAAATGAGAAAGCGTTCGTGGCGAGGACAGCTAATGGCTTGGCAGGCTTCTCCTATAAGTATCGGAAAGAGAGTTCAAGTGACTGGAAAACAGAGGCACCTAAATCGGTCGGGACTTACGACGTCCAAATCAGCCGTCCGGCAGATGATTTGTACGCGGCCTTCGTGGACGTGGCGACCTTGTTGATCAAACCGGCCTTACCCAAAGTGGCTCGTATTCCGTTCCTCGCTGATTTTAAAGAGGATAAACTTGAGGTGGATGACGGCACATGGTATAAGGGGATTTTGAGAAGCTCCGGGAATAATATCTATTTCGTGCCGAAAGACCCGAACCAGAAATCAGTCAATGTCGTGACCGTGGCCGACGATCAGGTTAAGGAGGTTAAGGCTACCCTTTCCAATGAATCGCTTTTTGGAACCGCAACCCTAAAAATCGGAGACCTTCCGGTTGAAAACTTGACATCATCCTTACGTGAGGGGCAAACCATTACCGTTGAGGCAAGTCCGATCGCGGGTTATAGGGTGGATTGGAGCAAGATAAAGCTTTCCGCGGGGCAGTTAGATGGTAATCACTCCTTTGACTTGTCCGCGGATGTTACTGTCACGATTGGGGCTAATGCCTTTATCGCGAAGAATGATCCGGAGGCTGCTGAAAAAACTCTATCGGCCACCTATACGGGAAAGATCCAAGAGGTAGCGCTTTCCAAGTTGGCTTTGACCCCGAACGATACGAAATGGCGTATCTCCTATCGACAGAGCGGCTCTCCGGCTGTTCCCCTGTCCGTAGGTGAGTATGATATCTATGTGAGTCGTGACGAGGATGAGACCTACAAGGCGGGAGAGATAAAAGCCGGAACCCTGAAAATTGGGAAAGCGACAATCAACTCCTCGAATGTGAAGGTACCGGCCGCCACGGCGATCCGGAAGGGCGATGCCTTGTCCTTGTCGCAACTGGAAGGTGGACAGGTGAAGGTTGGGGATAATCTGGTTATAGGTTCTTTCTCATGGACTACACCTGCAGCCCCCATTGATAAGGCAGGCCTTCAATCGATCAAGTTCACTCCGCAAGATGCGAACTATGAGATGGCGGATAACGTGAACCTAACCGCTTCTGTCACCCTTCTGGACGTTCCGGTCCGTACTATGACCTTGATTTCCGTGAACACGGGTTCCGTAAATATCACGGATGCCACAGGCGCAAGCTTGGCTTCCGGAGCGAAAGTACCCGAGGGAACCCAACTCACGATCAGCGTGAAATCCGGAACGATCACGGAAGTGAAAGTCGGTGACGGCGAACTGACCGCGAGAGTGGATGGTACCTATATATATACGGTAGGTGATAAAGATTTCACCATTACGATTACCTACGCGACAGATCCTACTCCCGGTCCGGATGATATACGTGTGACCGGTGTTTCCTTGGGCGCTACATCGAAGACGTTAGCCGTAGGTGAATCTTTTGCCTTGCAAGCGAGAGTCACCCCTAATAACGCCACTATGAAAACCGTCTCTTGGAGCAGCAGCGACGAGACGGTGGCTACTGTTGACGCGGATGGTGTCGTTACCGCGCTGAAGATCGGTACCTGCAAGATTACCGTGGCTACCGATGACGGCAACAAGACGGCGTCTTGTGTGGTAACTGTCTCCGGCACGGTGGGTATCGAGCAGATCGCCGATGGCATGCGTGCCTACGGTATCCGCGGAGCTGTCGTGATCGAGCCGACCACACCGGTATCCGTCCGTATCATAGCGATGACCGGCACTTGCGTCTATAGCGGTAATGTCACCGACATCAGCCGCATACCCGCCCCGGCAGGCACCTACTTGATCGAACTGTCCGCCAACGGCCATCACGCAACGACGAAGGTAAGCGTACGATAAACGAACGAGGATAATATGTTAGCAGGGTGTGCGTCAAAAATCCCATACAGGGACCAGACGCACGCCCTCTTTCATTATTTATAGCGACGTATATTGGGTATATCCATATTTTTACTACTTTTGAGGCGATAATAAAACTAAACGACTATGCTATTTAGATTTCTAATCCTATCAGATGAAGCAGATGACTTCAAGCGCGAGATCAAGATTGATTCCGAGTCTACTTTCTTGGATTTGCAAAACGCCATCCTCGACTCTGTAGGTTATACAAAGGATCAAATGACCTCTTTCTTCATATGTGACGATGACTGGAGTAAAAAGACAGAGATCACATTAGTGGAGATGGATACCTCTTCCGAGGAAGACAGCTATGTCATGGCCGATACTCAACTGGAAGAATTGTTGGAAGACGAGCACCAAAAACTACTTTTCGTTTTCGATTATATGACCGAACGTGCCTTCTTCATGGAACTTCGTGAGATCGTTCCGGGAAAAGACTTGGATGCTCCTATTTGCAGCAAATCGGTAGGTACGCCTCCCGCCCAAATAGTTTCTTTCGATGAGTTCGAAGCTAAGAACGGCAGTACGGACGTAGGAGAAGATTTTTACGGGGATTCCGAATACGATATGGACGAATTAGACAAAAGCGGCTTCGACGGTTTAGGCGAAGGCCCGATGGATAATCCTTACGACGACGAGCGCTTTTGATGAATTCCCTCGTTATATTACTTGGGCCGACAGGAGTCGGAAAGACCGAGTTAAGCCTCCAAGTGGCGGAACGTTTCGGCTCTCCGATTATCTCTTCCGACTCCCGTCAGCTCTATAAAGACCTTCCGATCGGCACGGCTGCCCCTACACCGGAACAAATGGCTCGTGTCAAGCATTATATGGTAGGCACTCTCTCGCTTACCGATTATTACAGCGCCAGCAACTTCGAGGAAGACGTGGTCTCCCTCCTATCCGAATTACATAAAACGATCCCGACCGTCGTAATGACCGGAGGCTCTATGATGTACATCGATGCCGTATGTAAAGGTATTGACGATATCCCGACAGTTACACCGGAGATCCGGGATGCCTTATACAAGCAATTCGAGACCGAGGGACTAGCCCCTATCCTCGCTGAATTGAAAGAAGCGGACCCTGTCCATTATGAGGAAGTGGACCGGAATAATTACAAACGAGTGATCCATGCCGTAGAGATTTGCCGGATGACAGGCAAGCCTTACTCCTCCTTCCGCACGAACATGAAGAAAGAGCGTCCGTTCCGGATCATCAAGGTCGGGCTTACCAGAGATCGCGACGAATTATGCGACCGCATCAACCAACGTGTAGATCAAATGATGAGCGAAGGATTATTGGAAGAGGCTCGCCGGGCTTATCCCTTCCGTCACTTGAATTCCTTGAACACGGTCGGTTATAAAGAATTATTCAATTACTTCAGCGGAGAATGGACATTAGACCTCGCCGTGGAGAAAATCAAACGAAACTCCCGGGTCTACGCCCGGAAGCAAATGACTTGGTTTAAACGGGACCCAGAAATAACATGGTTCCATCCGGATGAGACCGAAGCTATATTTACACATCTGAGCCAACAGATCATATAGCGTTTTAACAATGCCCATTATAAGGTGTTTACAATGGGCATTATAAACATGCTTGAATAGGCATTGTAAGCATCTTACAATAGGCATCAAGGTTTTCCGCTGATTATCAAAGCCAAACGCAACGACTTTATTTCTTGAAAACCAGATAAACCGCCGCTACCAAGAATACGAAAGCAAGCGCATGGTTCCATTTAAACGACTCCTCCTTAAAAGCAATGGTACTGAAGGCCACGAATACCACCAACGTAATCACCTCTTGGATCACTTTCAATTGAATCAAGTTGAACGGCCCCCCGTTATCCCGGAAACCGATGCGATTCGCCGGTACTTGGAAACAATACTCAAAAAAAGCGAGAAACCAACTAAACAGGATTACGCCAAACAAAGGAAGATGCTCGAACCAGCTAAACTGTTGCTTCATCTTCAAATGACCATACCAAGCGCATGTCATAAAAATATTAGACACGATCAACAATAAAATCGTATAAACACTTTGCATATTATCTTATTTTTCGAGGTAAATAATCTTCTTGTATATTCGTCATGCTCCCCCAAAGGCTGTAACGGGCCTCCGGATTGATCGCTTCCAGACTTCTCAGCAGCTCTTTCATATCCGAACGACTGGAACCCGACTCATAAGGACAGTTCTTCAATTGTTTCCGGTACCCTTTCCATGCGGCGACCTGAATCAACTCCCTCTCTTCCACCAGACACATCGGACGGATGATCTCCATATCAAACTTATCCATTCTCAACCGGGGAGGCATTGTCCCGAAAGCCCCTTGGTGGGTCAGGTTCATCAACAGCGTCTCAAGGATATCATCTTGATGATGGCCTAAAGCGATCTTATTGCATTTATGCGCCTTAGCGATCTCAAACAAAGCTTTCCGGCGAGTCCAAGAGCATAAAAAGCAGGGGGATTTACGAGTGTCCGTAGAAGGATCGAAACTTGTCTCATGGACAATGAAAGGCAAATCATGCTCCTCTGCGCAACTTCTAAGATATTCCCGATCCGAACAATAAGGGATATTCGTCATCACGATATGTGCTACCACGACCTCAAACCGAGGACAATAGATTTTCGACCTGCGCCCCAGTAAATCCACCAAGGCCAAGGAATCTTTTCCTCCGGACAACCCGACCAAGATCCGGTCGCCATCATTGATCAAGCCATAGTCGAAAATCGCTCTCTTTATCTTATCCTCTATCTTGCGAAACAAACGTTCGTCCTCTGTCAATTTTGCCATATACTTCCTTTACGGGCGCAAAATTATATATTTATCTTTTCGATTTGTATGCCTCTACAAAAATATTCTTATCTTTGAAACTGCATAACTATATATAATCTAGAATAGACAAAATGAAACGGTTATCCAAAAAGCTGCTTTATACGCTAGGAGTTACACTCATATGCGGAGGAATGCAACTACATGCGCAAAGTCTTGATCAGGCAAAAAAATTATATAACGACGGGAAATACGCAGAAGCCAAACCTGTGTTCGAGAAACTAGTGAAACAAGCGCCAAGCAATGCCTCTTATAATCAATGGTATGGTGTTTGCTGTTTCGAGACCGGAGATTTAGCAGGAGCGGAGAAACATCTTAAGGTCGCCGTAAAGCGTAGGGTACAAGACGCTTATCGATACCTTGGAGAAGTATACTACCAGACCTATCGTTTTAACGAAGCCGAGGAGATGTTCGACGAATACATCACCCTCCTAACAAAAAAGAAACAAGATGTGGAGCCTTACCAGATCCGTATGGACTTGGCGAACAAAGCAAGCCGTATGCTTGATAAGGTAGAGAATGTCCAGATTATCGATAGCTTGGTCGTTGATAAAGATGATTTCTTATCAGCCTATACCTTAAGCGAGGAAAGCGGTACGTTGACCACTTACCAAGATTTCTTCCAGACAAACGATCCGGGCAACTCATCGGTATACATGAACCAGAAGGGGGATAAGATTTATTACGCCCACTCGACAGACGGTAACCACAATTGTCTTTTTACCCAATCCAAACTCATGGATCAATGGGGAGACGAGAAACAGTTACCAATGAATATCAATAGTGACGCCGACGATGGGTATCCATTCGTGCTATCCGATGGCGTAACGATTTATTACGCATCCAAAGGGAACGGCTCTCTGGGCGGATATGATTTATTCGTCACTCGTTACAACATCAATTCCGATACTTATCTTACACCGGAGCAATTGGGCATGCCCTATAACTCCCCGTTTAACGATTACATGATGGTGATCGACGAAGCCAAGCAATTGGGATGGTTCGTTTCCGATCGTTATCAACCGGAAGGAAAAGTCTGCGTATACTTATTCATCCCGAACGACAACCGCGAGCGAGTAGATAGCGAGGATGTCGAACTAAAACGTGCCCGGGCCTCTATTGCCTCGATCAAGGATTCATGGAAACCCGGATCGAATTACGAAGAGCTTATTCATTTAGCCCATACCGAGATTCCTTATGGACGTATAGAAATAAAGAAAGATTTCACGTTCCCGATCCATGATGATATCGTTTATTACACCTTAGACGATATCCAAAGTCCGGAAGCGAAGAACTACTACGAGAAAGTAGTTTCCATCCATAGACAGATCAAGGAGCTAAATGAGAAACTAGAGAGTTTACGAGCCAGCTACATCAAAGGGAATAAGGCGAAGCGAGAACAACTGAAGCCTACGATTCTTGATGCGGAAGAAAAGTTAAACAACCTGCTCGCTCAACCGGACGAATGGGAGAAAAAGGCACGTAACGCAGAGATCGTATACCTAAGAAACAACCATAAATAAGAAGAACTATGCTACTGGACATAGCCATCATCGTCTTCCTCATGGTAGCGGCCATCCTACTGATACTGGCTGAGATATTCCTTCTTCCGGGAATAACACTCGCGGGTATAGGCGGGGCTATTTTCGCTATCGGCGGAGTCGTTTTCGCTTATACGGTAGGTATATGGGTAGGGCATCTGACTTTATCCTTATCAATCATTACATTCGGAATAATCTTCGCTTGGTTATTGCGTTCCCGGTCTTTTAACAAGATCGCTTTAAAGACAGATATCGATTCCAAGCTGACATCCAGCAGGGATCTCGGAATAGAACCCGGAGACGAGGGGATCACGCTCTCACGCTTAGCCCCTATCGGCAAGGCCCGGATTAAAGGTATTAACGTGGAAGCGAAATCTCAAGACGAATTAATCGATGAGAACACGCCGATCGTAGTGATCAGGGTAGACAGTTACAACGTAATTGTCCGTCCTAAAGAAGAAACAAATATTCACGCTTAATTTTTTATATATGGAAATAACCTTTTTGCCACTTATCCTATTGGGGGCCGCAGTACTTCTGCTGGCAATCTTTTTCTATTATGTGCCGTTCCTGTTATGGATCTCGGCCAAAGTATCAGGAGTCAATATCTCCTTGATCCAGTTATTCTTGATGCGTATCCGAAAGGTTCCTCCCTACATCATCACTCGCGCGATGATCGAAGCGCATAAGGCAGGAATAAAGACGCTTACACGCGACGAGCTGGAAGCGCACTATTTAGCGGGTGGACATGTCGAGAAAGTAGTGCATGCGCTGGTTTCCGCGTCGAAAGCGAATATCGACCTTCCTTTCCAGATGGCTACCGCTATCGACTTGGCCGGACGTGACGTATTCGAGGCTGTACAAATGTCGGTAAATCCGAAAGTGATCGATACCCCTCCGGTAACAGCGGTAGCGAAAGACGGAATCCAGTTAATCGCCAAGGCACGTGTCACCGTTCGTGCGAATATCAAGCAATTAGTGGGTGGTGCCGGAGAAGAGACGATCTTAGCCCGTGTAGGTGAAGGTATCGTATCTTCCATTGGTTCATCCGAAAGCCATAAGACCGTATTGGAAAATCCGGATTCCATCTCGAAATTAGTGCTTCGCAAAGGGCTTGACGCCGGAACAGCTTTCGAAATCCTTTCCATCGATATCGCCGATATCGATATAGGTAAGAACATCGGCGCTTTCTTGCAAATGGATCAAGCTCAAGCGGATAAGAATATCGCTCAGGCGAAAGCCGAGGAACGCCGTGCGATGGCTGTCGCCCTCGAGCAAGAGATGAAGGCGAAAGCACAAGAAGCCCGTGCCAAGGTGATCGAGGCAGAAGCGGAAGTTCCCAAGGCAATGGCAGACGCTTTCCGCACAGGAAACCTAGGCGTAATGGACTATTACAAGATGAAGAACATCGAGGCGGACACTTCTATGCGTGAAGCGATAGCTAAACCGACCGGTACTCCATCAAAACCATTAAAGGACTAAAATAGTTATATACATGGAACTATCTCCAAGGGCAGGGTCGCACCTTGCCCTTTTATGATTAAAAGTAAACTTAATTAGCTGATCGAATATGAGAACAATCCCCGCTTCAGAATTAGCGATCCATTCAGATGGTAGTGTTTTCCACCTGCATTTAAAACCAGAACAACTCGCGGATCGTGTGGTACTTGTTGGCGATCCCGCACGGGTTACAACCGTCGCTTCCTATTTTGAGTCTCAGGAATGTGAGGTTTCCAGCCGGGAGTTTCATACCATCACGGGCCAATACAAGGGAAAACGTATCACGGTTGTATCCCATGGCATCGGTACAGATAATATTGATATCGTATTAAATGAGTTGGACGCTCTCGCTAATATTGACTTCTCAACCCGTACGATCAAGCCGGAATTCAAGCAACTTTCCCTAGTTCGTATCGGGACTTCCGGAGGGTTACAGCCATTTGTCCCGATTGGGACTTACGTAGCTGCGGAGAAATCGATCGGATTCGATGGAGTCATTTATTTCTACGCAAATAGTAATTCCGTTCGTGACGCAGACTTGGAATCTGAATTAATAAAACAGCTTGATTGGCGGCTTAGCGGCATATGGCCTTATGTCGTATCGGCAGATCCATCGTTGATCGAGCAAATCACCCGTAATGATATTATCCGGGGAACGACTATCGCGGCCAATGGCTTCTACGGGCCGCAAGGGCGCGAGCTCCGATTGCCCTTGACTGATCCGGAATTGAACCGGAAAATAGAGGCTTTCGATTACAACGGGCGAAAGATTACGAACTTCGAGATGGAGAGCTCCTCTTTAGCTGGTCTGGCCGCTCTCATGGGACACCGGGCAATGACCGTATGTTGTATTATCGCCGGACGTGTGGATAATCATATGAATACGGATTATAAAGGTTCTTTGGAAAAACTGATTGAAACTGTATTAGACCGTATATAATAATATCAAGACTATGAAGTGGGATCATTCACTAATCGATACGTTGGAATGGGGGAATCAGATCTCCCATAAGGAAGATAAAATAAAGATAGCGGACCTTATCGCATCTAAAGTCGAAAACGGACAAGTCATAGGTGTTGGCTCCGGTTCTACCTCCTATCTAGCGTTGATTCGCATAGCCGAACGTATCCGGACGGAACGTCTTTCCATCTTGGCGATCCCCACTTCATTAGAAATCCGGATGACTTGCGCCCAGCTAGGCATTCCGGTTACCAGCCTGTTTTCCCACAAGCCGAACTGGACCTTCGATGGGGCTGATGAAGTAGATTCCCACTTTAACTTGATCAAAGGGCGTGGAGGCGCCATGTTCAAGGAAAAGCTATTAATCAGTTCCAGTCCGCAGACCTATATACTGGTCGATCCTTCCAAGAAAGTGGAGAGGCTGGGAGCTAAATTCCCGATCCCGATAGAGATTTTCCCGGGAGCTCTCACCTATGTAGAGGACAGACTCCAGCGTTTGAACCCCGGTGAGATAAAACTTCGTATGGGGCAAGGTAAGGATGGACCGATCATTACCGAGAATGGCAATATGATCCTAGACGTATGGATGGACTATATCCCTGAAAATACAGAATCCACTCTCAAGTCGATTACGGGCGTACTCGAGAGTGGACTCTTTATGAACTATAAGGTAGAAGTATTAGGGCTTACTTCATGAATCCTTGTTGTTTCAATATCTTCAAGAGCACCTCGGAGAAATGTTCACTATTTTTCTTCGTATAGCGTACGTCCGTAAAGACCTGCGCCAGTGTTTCCTTATTATTCTCCCTTACAAACTGCTTATTCACCTCTAATGCCTCTTTCTCACTATACAAGGCATCGATGGAAGCCGGAGTAAAGTCCGTATAAGTCTCGTTTTGTACCACAGCCGCCAATGGTAAACGTTCAACTTGAGCGGGTATAGGCTCTGCCGGATAACCCACCGTAACCGTAACGATCGGGACAACCAGACGGGGAAGAGAAAGCGCCTCAATGATCTGGTCCGCATTATAAGCCGTCGTACCCAGATAGCAAATGCCTAAGCCTTTTTCCTCAGCGGCATTGCAGAAACTCTGGGCGAACAACATCGCATCTATCGTCGAAGCGATAAACGTTTGTAAATTATCGAATCCGGCCTCCGCTTTCCTGCACTCCGCCCATTTCACGAAACGGTTCGCATCCGCACAAAAAGTAAGTACCACCGGGGCTCCCGTAATCATTGGTTGGTTAAAATGAGCCGGAGCCAGTTTCTCCTTGTTCGCAGGGTCGCGGGTAACCACGACACTATACAATTGCATATTTCCTGTATTCGAGGCACGAGTAGCCACTTCCAATAATTCATTCAGCAAAGACTCCGGGATATCCTGATCCGTATATTTACGGATACTTCTTCTATTCTTCATGCATTCTAACATAGCAATCCTATTTTTAAATTCTCAATAACTAAATCCTAATATCCATGCCGGCATACGGTTAAACACGCTTTTCGGTAACCCGTAGATAGCCGCATAAGCGTCGGGTACGAAGCGGAGACGATCATATCCCCTTAAGGGATCACCTACGGCGAAGATATATTTACCGCCAATCAAGAAATCTCCGTTCTCCATGAATTCCACGTTCGCCACGGAACGCATCTGGCTTAAGAAATAGGTTTCACACATCAATTGCCGATTCTCCTTATCTCCGAAAAAAGAGATCAGCAAGTTGGTATCCCCCATAAAGACTTTCTGCTTGGCCGGAGTGGTTCCCAGTTGGTCTGCCGAGTAATAAATAAGCCTCACATCATGAAAAAAACGCAACAGGCTATCGCTTTGCTGACGAAGCATATTTGTCTTACGGGTTACATCAATCGATTTCGGACGTAAAGGAGCCGACTCAGCCACCATCATAAAATATTTTTGAGCTCGTTCCAGATTACTCATCGAAATAGAAACCACCGAAGGCAAATCCCGGCAAATCTCTTTTCTCACTAATTCTTGCAGACGGAAATAATACATATCCGGGTCTTGCCAATAAAAAGGATAACATCCATGTTCCAGATAGTTCCGGTAAATCGGCACAATATTCATCTCCGCATTGATCTCCTTCACCAAATCATGATGGTTCGCTAAGATATCCTCCAACGGAATGGGATCTTTATCCAGAATGCTTTCGTAAGAAAGGAATTCACGGAACGACATCGGATGCATGGTATAAAAAGCAGCCTCATGCCTTAACCCGTTCCGCACCTCTGTCTGCGAGTACAAAGAAGTGGTAGCGAAAACAATCTTTAAGGCGGGGTTGGCATCCAATAAAGTTGAGACCTCTTCCATCCAGCCCGAATAGAAATGGATCTCATCCAAAAACAAATAATGCCCCCCGGCTTGCAGGAACTCCTTAACCGCATCGGTCAATGAATGTGTCTCAAACCAGAAATCATCCAGATTCACATACAGGGCTTCCCGTGAATCTTCAAATTTCAACTTAATATGCTGTAACAACAAGGTAGTCTTACCAACCCCTCGAGAGCCGAAGATGCCGATTAACCGATCCTCCCACTCTATCCGTGCATGCAAATAACGCAGGAATGTACAATTTATTCCTTTCAACAATAGCTGATGATTCCGCTGAAGCAAGTCCATATACAAATCTGTTTTACGCGAATATAAAAAATGTTCCGTGTTTTTCGTACCTTTGTCAACACTAAACCAATAAAAAGATGAATACATCCAAAGTCTACTTTACTAATTTACGCACGACCCCCAGCAGCAACCTGCTGGATAAGATGGAACGTCTGGTAAAACGTGCCGGTATCGCCAATATCGACTTCAAAAATCAATTTGTAGCCATTAAGATCCACTTTGGCGAACCGGGGAATTTGGCATACATTCGTCCTAATTACGCCGCTCGCTTGGTAAGCCTGTTACGTGAATTAGGCGCGAAACCGTTCCTTACCGATTGTAACACCTTATACTCGGGCCGCCGCTCCAACGCTGTCGATCATCTTCAAAGCGCCATGGAAAATGGGTTCAATCCCATGTCCGCCGGTTGCAACGTTATCATCGCCGATGGCGTGAAAGGTACGGACTACCGGGAAATCGAGATCGACGGGCAATATTGCAAGGCCCCGAAAATAGGTGCCGCTATCGCCGATGCCGATATCATCATTTCCATGAACCATTTCAAAGGTCACGAGCAAGCCGGTTTCGGCGGTGCGCTGAAAAACCTCGGGATGGGATGCGCCAGCGTAGGCGGTAAACTGGAATTACATTGTGCCTCACAGCCTCGTATCGATACGGAGGCTTGTAAAGGCTGTAACATCTGTGTAAAGCACTGCGCTCACGATGCCATCCATTTGAATAACAACCGAAAGGCCGAAATTGATTACGAGCGTTGTGTAGGTTGCGGGCAATGTGTGGCTCTTTGCCAGTACGACGGTGCCGTAATGGGCGAAGGTGATACTTCCGAGCGATTGAATTACAAGATCGACGAGTACACGAAAGCCGTATTAGCAGACAAGCCTCATTTCCATGTTAGTTTTATCATGAACGTATCTCCGGAATGCGATTGCTGGAATCATAACGATGCCGCCATCATCCCTGATTTGGGGATCGCCGCATCTTTCGATCCGGTGGCCTTGGATAAGGCTTGCGCCGATATGGTTATCAACGCTCCTATCATCGGAGGTAATAAATTAGCCGAGACTCATCCTCACGAACACCTTGAGGGAGAGGATAAATTCCATTTGATTCATCCGGATACGAACTGGCAAGCCGGCCTACGTTATGCGGAGGAAATCGGACTGGGTTCTCAAGCGTATGAATTAATAACGGTTTAATAGACGGAATGAGTACAATTTGCGCTATATCTACAGCTCCGGGAGTAGGAGGAATCGCAGTGGTCCGTGTCTCCGGGCCGGATGCTTTCAAGATTTGTGATCGGATATTCCGGCCGAAGAAGGCAGGTAAGAGTTTATCTACCCAAAAGGCTTATACCTTAACGTATGGTTCCATCGTCGGTAACAATGACGAAACCATAGATGAGGTGATCGCCGCTGTTTTCCGTGCCCCCCATTCTTTCACGGGGGAGGATACGGTGGAAATCACCTGCCACGGCTCGACGTATATCCAACAACAAATCCTGCAATCCCTTATCTCCAGCGGATGCCGTATAGCGCAACCGGGTGAATATACGCAACGTGCTTTCATGAATGGCAAGATGGACCTTAGCCAAGCGGAGGCCGTTGCGGATTTAATCGCCTCCACTTCGGCCGGCCAACATCGTTTGGCTCTAAGCCAGATGCGAGGTGGTTTCAGTAGGGAACTCGCCGAACTTCGAAACCAACTGCTCCATTTCACCTCTCTCATGGAGCTGGAACTGGATTTCAGTGACCATGAGGAATTAGAGTTCGCTGATCGTAGCGAGCTTCGCACGCTTGCGGATCATATCGAACAGGTCATCTCCAAACTCGCCCAATCTTTCAGCGTAGGTAACGCTATCAAAAACGGTATTCCCGTCGCCATCATCGGTGAGACGAACGCCGGCAAATCTACTTTACTAAACGCCTTGTTGAACGAGGATAAAGCGATCGTCAGCGACATCCACGGAACGACCCGTGACGTTATCGAGGATACGATCAATATCAACGGCCAGCTCTTCCGTTTCATCGACACCGCCGGTATCCGTGAAACAAGCGATACGATCGAAGCTCTTGGTATTGAACGTAGTTTCAAGGCTCTAGACCAAGCACAAATCGTCATCCTCATGTACGACTTAACCCGTGACCTCAAAGATTTCGAGGCTTTCTATCAAGAAATAGCTCCGAGATTAACGAATAAGTCTGTTATCTTAGCGATGAACAAATGCGATGTATTACCCGCATCCTCTCTCCCGACCTTCTCTTTCCCCACCGAAGGCTGGCATCAAATCGCTATTTCCGCCAAAGGCAAGCTGCATATCGCAGAGCTACAACAACTCCTCACGGAAGTCTCTTCCATCCCCACCCTCCACCAAAGCGACATCATCGTAACGAATGCCCGCCACTTCGAGGCACTTACGCATGCGCTGGAAGCTATACATAGGGTACAAGAAGGTTTGAACTCCAGCCTTTCCGGGGATTTCATCTCGCAAGATTTACGGGAGTGTATATTCCATTTATCGGATATCGTAGGAGAGGTTACGACGGATCAGGTGTTGGGGAATATATTTCGGCATTTTTGCGTCGGAAAGTAAGTGGTAATTACCAACGATTAGCATATATCATCAACGATTATTAAGGCGTTCATTTTGAGCGCCTTTCTTTTTAGCCTTATAAGCGATATTTATCGTTTATAGGGCTTTTTCAGCTCATTTTTGTACCGTATTTGTTGCTCGCTTGTTGAAGCCTTGTTTCTCACCAACAAGGTTGTGGAGATTTGAGATACAGTGAGACGTGGTGAGACGCACTGAAACAAAAATGGAGAAATAAACGGAGAAAAGAATGAGCAGTAACATCGAAATCAAGAAGAAATGTAAGTGGTGTGGACAAATTTTCATAGCCCACAAAACGACTACAAACTATTGTTCTCATAGGTGCAACAATGCAGCCTATAAAGAACGAATCCGACAAGAGCGCATAGCTTCTTATCAAAAAGAGTTTTCAATAAACGCAGAACCAACTATTGAAAACAAGGAGTTCTATACACCACCCGAAGCCGCAAGACTTTTAGGGATTAGTCGAGCCAGCATTTACCGTTACATGGCAGACAACGTGATTAAAGCGGTTCAGTTCAAAGGAAAGACATTAGTCAGAAGGAAAGACATTGAGCTTTTGTTTGAAAATGCTGCGGAGTATAAAAAACGAGTACCCATAGAGAAAGCCCCCATCACCGACTTCTACACAACCGCCGAAGTCAAAGAGAAATACCATGTAAACGAGTCATGGATATTTGTGATAGCCAAGAAGAACAACATTCCTCGGACTTTCAATCGTGGCAAGACCTACTGGAGCAAGAAACACATAGACGCTTACTTTGCCAAGAAAGCCCCGAATCCAGACATTACCGAATGGTATAGTACCCAAGAAATGCAGGAGAAATTCGGCATGACCTTATCCGCCATCTACACTTTCGTTTCCAAGAATGCCATTCCTAAAAAGAAAGAAGGTATCATGGTGTACTATTCCAAGAAGCACGTGGATATAGCCAAAGGTGTGGCAGCACCCGAAGAACCGCAGTATTATACGGTAGCCGAAGCAATGGAAAAGTTCAATCTCACCCGAGACCAACTCTATCATTATGCGAAGTATCATAACATTCCTAAGGTCAAGAAAGGCAAATACACGCTTATCTCCAAGCCCGAACTGGATAAATTGCTTGAAGCCCCAAAGATAGAATAAGTTATTTATCGGTGAACATTGCCACCATTGAATCACTCTATTCCTTTGCACCAAACAAATGTAAAACTCTAAATATTAAACAGTATGACACACACGTGTACAAAAGTAACAGTTCGTCAGAGAGCGATTCGGAATAATCGCATCTCTTTGTATCTGGATTATTATCCGGCAGTCCGTAACCCTGAGACAATGCAGATGAGCCGTCGAGAATACCTCGGCATCTACATCTATGCCCACCCAAAAAACGAAATGGAACGGGAATTCAACAATGATATGTTGAACAAAGCAGAGACTATCCGTTGCATCAGAGTGCAATCGCTTATCAATGAAGAGTTCGGTTTCTTGGATAAAACCAAGCAGAAAGCCGATTTCCTCGCCTACTTCAAGAAGATGTGCCGAAGTAAAGACCAGAAATGGACATTTGTCTATCAACACTTCTACAACTTCGTCAAAGGGCAATGTACCTTCGGCGAGGTAAATGTGGACTTGTGCAAGAAGTTCCGTGAATACCTGTTGAATGCCAAACAACTCAAACATAGCAACCGCCCCATATCCCTCAATTCGGCATCCGGCTATTACTCCACTTTCAGAGGATTGTTGAAGATTGCTTATCGGGACAAATGGCTTCGAGAAAATATCAATGACTATCTTGATAAGATTGAGCCACAAGACGTGAAGAAAGAGTATCTGACACTGGACGAAGTGAAGCAGCTTGCCGCCACACCTTGTGACATCCCCGTTCTGAAAGCAGCTTCTTTGTTTGCTTGTTTGACAGGTTTACGTATCAGCGATATTCTCAATCTTCAATGGGAAGATTTTGCCATTGCTCCTGATCAAGGCTATTGTTTGCGTATCAGAACACAGAAAACTCAAACGGAAGCGACACTCCCCATCAGTTACGAAGCCTACGAACTGTGTGGTACACCCGGCACAGGTAAAGTATTCAAAGGATTGAAACGGAGCATGATTAACTATCCGCTGAAGAACTGGCTCAAAAAGGCGGGAATAACGAAGCCGATAACCTTTCACGGATTTCGTCACTCCTACGCAGTTATACAAATATCCTTAGGTACAGATATTTACACGGTCTCAAAGATGCTAACTCACAAGAACGTTTCTACTACTCAAATCTACGCAGATTTGGTAAATGTGAAGAAACGAGAGACAGCTAATAAGATTTCACTGAAATAAATTACAGCTATGAAACGAGGAATCATAACAAACAACGGACACGGCATCCATATTTCTGATGGCGAAGTATGGATGACAGCTTGGGAGATTGCAGACTTGTTCTATACAACGGCAGGAGTAATCAATTCTCGCATAAAAGCGACATTGAGAGCCAACATCTTAAAGGAGGATGAAGTCTGCCAATGTGTAAAGTTGGAGAATGGGAATAGTGCCGATATGTATAATCTCAACATGATTATTGCCCTATCCTATCAAATAGACACTGGACATTCCGCTGCATTCAGGAAATGGCTGATAAGTAAAGTCGTTCATAAGCAAAACTGTAACATCCTATTATATTTTAGTGAGGGAATGAACAGCATATTGCATTGCTAATAAGACAACTCCCTTTCAATCATCAGATTATCTATATTGTTTTTCCGCCAAACAATGTAGATAATCTCTGTTTTAAAGATACACAACCCCATTTGTACCAACTATCTTCACCAAAAACAAAGAAATTCACAACACGCTTATTATAAGACAAATAACATAGTGAAATATGATGAAATATATCGTCAAAAGCCTGTCGACAAGCAAAACTATGGATTTTCTCAAAAATAAATCCTATATATTTGCACACAAACGATTAACATATATCACTATGGAGCAGAAAAAGATAGAACATATAACTTTGAATCTGATTGTTTTCGGGACAATCGTCATCATTGGTGTTTTAGCCCGTCAGACTGTACTACACTATGGTTGGGATGAGTTCAGTAGTAATCTTATCCTCGTGGTATGCTCCATTATCATGGGAGCAATCTATCTGAACTTACAAATGGTATTCGGACAACTTCTTTCACCTACAATAGAGAAGTGTTTTATGAGATTTGAATGCTACCGCAATAAGGCTGTGGTAGTTGAAACTCCAACAATACACTCCAAACTTGTCGAAAGTACCATAAATTCAAAACTTATCATTTCTGAACCTGAACCCGAAATGGAAGAAATCGAAACTACATCTGACACAACAGAAGAAGTTTCTATTCCTTCATGTCCCGAACTCAACGAAGACGTGGCTGAACTTCCAAAAGAAGACGCCACACCTTCTACCATCAATAATATATCTATCGAAGAATCCAATCAGCCAACAGAATATGAGGTGTTCCGAGCCAATGCTATGGCAGAGAAAGAGCGAGCATCACAAGAAAAGTTAGATAAGGTTCTCACATATACGAAACAAAACTTGGTACTCTATCTTAGCGAAACTGACCTCAATCGCTTATGTGGATATATTACGAAATACTATTTATCCGATTCCCTGCCTAAAGTAGAACCGATAAAGGTTGACACTCAATTAAAAACCATTGACATCATGCACTTTGGATGGAATATAGGCAAGTCATTCGGTAAGCCACGCCTACAGACTGCTACCTTTATAAAGAGGGTATTTGCTCATACTCTCCGTGATTCGGAAATATCCACCATTGAGCGTAAAATGTCGCACACAGAATCAGAGTGCAGGATTAAATTAGATAGAAAGATTGCATAAATAGCCCTTATATAATTATCATTTTATGATCTGATTTCAAATAGAGTATGTGAAAATTACGGTTTTCATACTGCACTTAAAAAGGGACTAATGTCCCCCGCCTAGATGGTAAGTTTTTTAGGGCAGTGTCCACAATTTTGTGTAAATGAGAAAACAGGATTCAGGTATCTATTCCCTTATATCTGGATTCTGTGCTCAAATATAAGCATAAATTGATTCATAATCAATCCCCAATTAGAAATAGGCATCGTCCATTTCTTCTCAATCCAATCTCCATCAGAGACAGATAGACCGTTTTCTTCACGGCATCATCAGAAGGAAAGGAAAGTTTTGATTTCGTGTACTTTCTGATTTTCCCGTTCAGATTTTCAATGAGATTGGTAGTGTAGATTATTTTCCTGATTTCCAAAGGGAATTGGAAAAACACGGTCAGGTCATCCCAGTTATTTCTCCATGAAAGTATGGCATAAGGATATTTCCCTCCCCATTTCTTTTCCAGATTGTCCAGTTCAAGGGCAGCAGCTTCCTTGTTGGGTGCGTTGTAGATATTCTTCATGTCAGCGGTAAACTCCTTCTTGTCCTTGTAAACAACGTATTTGCAGGAGTTTCTGATTTGATGCACAACGCAGATTTGTGTGGAGGATTGAGGGAACACGCCACGTATGGTGTCGGTAAATCCGTTCAGATTGTCCGTGCAGGTAATAAGAATATCCTGTACTCCACGTGCCTTCAGGTCGGTAAGGACACCCATCCAGAAAGCGGAACTTTCCGTTTTGCCTACCCACATACCCAAGACTTCCTTCAAACCGTTCTGTTTAAGTCCGACACAAAGGTACACCGTCTTGTTGATAATCTTTCCGTTGTCACGTACCTTGAAAACGATACCGTCCATCCATACTATCAGATATACAGGGTCAAGAGGACGGTTCTGCCACTCCAGTGCCGCCTGGTTTACCTTGTTGGTGATAACGGATATGGCAGAAGTGGAAAGTTCGATTTCATAAATCTCTCGCATCTCTTCCTCGATGTCTGACACACTCATTCCTTTGGCATAGAGTGAGATGACGAGTTTTTCGATGGATAAGCCACGGCTCTCATGTTTGGGGACGACTATAGGATCGAACTCACCGTTACGGTCACGGGGAACAGAGATGACGGATTCACCGTGTTCGGTCTGGATCTTCTTGGGATATTTGCCGTTACGCGAGTTGCCACTGTTGTTGCCACTTACGGAGTTCTTTGCATAACCTAAGTGAACATCCATTTCACCCTCAAGCATCTTCTCCAATACTTGTGCATGGAGCTGTTTGAGGAACTTGCTTACATCGGCTTCTGTTTTAAATTGGCTCAGAAATTCTTTACTCAGAAATTCATCGGGCACTGCTTGATTCTTTACTGTCATTTTCTTCGGCATTTTGCAAAGTTAGAAATAATAAAAATACGGAACTCATGGCTGAATCACGTATTCATCATTTACACAAAACTTTGGATAGTGCCTTTTTTAGTTAAGAATATTCATCATTGCGTGCGTACAATAGTATGCGACATTGCATCAATGCGATTTATAACTTCATTGAATTCAGCGTCACAATCATGCCTATTTTGTTGTTCTGCTTCATCCAAGCCAATATGAGCAAAATACAAGGCTTCATTTATGTGTCCCATTGAGAAATGAACAACTGAAAGATTTGAAAGATTTTGTACATTGTGAGGCTGATAAAGGAGAACGGTGTTGAAGTCATTTAATGCTTGCGGCATTTTCCCTATGAGCCTATATGCTATTCCACGTTGAAGGATTGCCATTATAAATTCTGAACGGAAGGTTGGTTCAATGACATTTGTCAACACTTCCGCTGCCTCTGCATTTTTATTGTCTTCGCGAAGCAATGCTGCTTTGTTGATATTGGAATCATAAAAATAGGGCATTATCTTGATACAGTGATTGAGATATGCCATACTTTTCTCTTGCCATAATTCTTCTTTCTTCTCTGTGGTAAGTTTTGCTTTGTTATAGTATGCCATTGCTAAATCCGGATTGAATGTTAATGCCCTATCATAATAGACATCAGCCTTAGCATATTCGCCCATCGCAGAATATGAATTGGCTATATTCATCAGTAAACTATCGTCTTGCGGGTCAATTTTCAATCCTTTTTTATATATTTCAATGCTTTTGAGATAATCCTTCTTCGTGACATAATAATGTCCTAATGCAAAGAAAGGGGCAACTGTCTTGGTGTCTAGTTTTGCAGCCATCTCGAAGTCTGATAATGCTTTGTCATCTCTTGACAACATAAGATAAGCATTTCCTCTACAGATATACACATAAGCATAATTAATACCTTCAATATCTCCGCTTGTTCTTAGGAAATGTGTATATTCTTGAACCTGCCTACCAAAATCGGGATTATTGGCTATTCTTGTAAGAGTATCGTAGAAATTTTGTCTGTATGTACTCTTATCCAAAATCCGCTTAATCTGTTCCTCTGCTTGCTTTACAATATCTCTCTGGGCTTTATCTGCCTCCAGCATCACCTCACGGTTCTTAGCCTCAATGCTATCGAACTTGTCGCCAATGCTCCGTTTCATCTCATTGAGTTCTTGAATCTTCTGGTCGACATTCCAAAGGGCAAGAACTGAGAATACCAAAAACACAATGGTGGTGACTGTACCCCATAATGAAATAGCATCACTGGGAGTAAGTTCAGATATATGCCACCCTAAACCCGACGTGTGGAACCATACGACCAGCTCAACAATAGCAAATTGCAGTATAACAAGTAAAAAGTATTTCAGATATTTCATAAGAATGCTTTAAAATAAATAATCATACTTGGTCTATTATTCTTTACAAGTCTTACCACAAATAGGCAAGATTTACGTAAAAATACGAATAATAAATGGGACTCTTGTCAAATCTTATCATTTTTCTTTTGATATCTGTTTACTCCCTAATAATAATCACCGTTGGAGGAATTAAAAGCACGGAGATACAGAATACTCCCAGTAACTAACATAATCAATATTGTCATACATCAAATACATACTAATTATCAACGGATTATCACTATAAATCATCTTTGAAAGTTATTCATCAGTTATATTTTGGTGAATGATTCCACCATTGAAACACCTGTTTCCTTTGCCGTCGAACAATTAAAAACGATTGGCGTATGCAAAAAGAAACAGTAACATTTGATAAGCTGCCCGAAGCGGTAGGTTATCTGACCGAACAGGTCATCGAGTTGAAAAGAATGGTGTCGGAACTTCAACCGCCAGTATCAGACAAACACGTGTTGGTTGAAATTGAGGATGCTTGCCGTATCATCAGAAAAGCCAAGCCTACCATTTATACATTGGTACGCAAAGGGCTGCTTCCTGCCTATAAGAAAGGGAAGAAACTCTATTTCTACGAGGACGAACTTCTGGCTTGGATTGAGAACGGGCGTAGAAAGACTTCCGAGCAAACATATGAAGAAATGCTTGCCAATATGCAAGGAGGTGTCCGTCATAAGCCCAAATCATCCGTGAAACTTTAATGGTTGTGGCTATGGATACATATTCTATTAATCCGGCATCCATCATTGATGAAGCGGTTGATTTAAGTATGCGACTGACGGGAACTGATTTTCCAGTTAGCGTATTTCCGACAAAAATCCAACGCATCATCAGTGAAGTTCACGAATGCCATAACTACCCGACTGACTACATTGCCGCAGCTATCCTTACGGCAATAGCGGTTGGCATCGGTAACACGCATCTTGCCCAAATCAAGCAAGGCTGGATAGAAAGCCCTATCCTGTATATGGCATTGATTGGACGACCGGGAGCGAACAAAAGCCATCCGCTGAGCTTTGCAATGAAACCGTTTCTTGATTACGACTATCAGCAAAATCAAGTCTTTGAAAAAGCACTTGCAAAGTACGATGAATTGATGAGTATGAGTCGTAAAGAACGTACAGAAAGCGGTGAAGAGCAATTTCCACAGGAACCAGTCCGTAAACGTTTCTTGATTTCAGATGTAACCCCTGAAGGCTTGAGCCTTATTCATGCACAGAACAAACGTGGTTTATGCTTGTGGGCTGATGAATTATCCGCTTGGTTCAAGAACTTCAACCGTTATAACAACGGTTCGGAAGAACAGTTCTGGCTGTCAGTGTTCAGTGCCAAGACCACTATATCTGACCGTAAGAACGCTAAGAGTTCCATCTTCATCAAGCGACCATATATCTCTGTTATCGGCACTATCCAAAAGAAGATTCTTAGTGAGTTGGCAAAAGGAGAACGCTCCAGTAACGGATTCATCGACCGTATTCTATTTGTAATGCCCAATCTGCAACAGAAAGCACGTTGGAATGACAAGGAATTGCCGGAGAACATAGAACAAGAGTGGAATGCCATTATTGATAAGCTGATACAACAGGAGTACACACTCAATGAGTATGGAGAGATAGAACCGCATATTCTTCTTTTCACGGAAGATGCCAAGAAACGGCTTTACGAATGGCAACACCATTTTTCAGAGTTATGCGACCGAGAGACAAACGATACTATCGTGAGTATCTATTGTAAGTTGGAGATATACATCATCCGCTTCTGCCTGATTATCCAATTAGCCCGATGGACTTGTGGAGAGTGTGATAAAACATATATCGATCTGTTGACTGTAGAACGAGCCATCAAACTGACGGAGTATTTCAAGGAATCCGCATTGAGCGTTCAAAACATACTCAATGAAAATGCGCTCAACAGCCAACAACAAGCGATAGTCAATCTGCTTCCTCCAGCCTTTACAACTGCCCAAGCTATACAAATAGCCGAGCAGAACGGAATGAAGGAGCGCACGTTTCAACGCTTTCTCAATGACAGTATCGGGACATTGTTCCGCAAAGAGAAACATGGAGAATATTCAAAGATTAACCCGTGACATTTTTGTCGGTTTTGACACTTTCCTACCGAAAACGACAATAACGACAAAAGTGACACACCCAAAAGAAACATACAATGAGTACACATAGATTTATATTAGAACCCTACAAAGGTGTCAACACTCGGCATACTTGCCCGAACTGTCACCGCCCAAGATGCTTTTCAAAGTACATCGATACTGAGAAACAAATCCAGTTCCCAAAGTATGTGGGACGTTGTGATCATGAGCAGAAATGCGGTTATCACTTCACGCCTCGTGATTACTTTGAGCAGAATCCGTCAGAAAAAGAAAAATTTGCGGAGAATAGTTTCAGAAGCTATGCACCTATTAAGGAAATGCAACCTATAGCCACATCCCACATTGATTTGGATATAGTCAACCAATCATTACGTGGCTATCCGGCGAACAAGTTGTTTCAATTTCTATCGGCTCAGTTCGGAGAAACAGAGACATTAATACTCATGAAGAAATACAAGGTTGGTACATCCAAATATTGGGACGGTGCAACCGTATTCTGGCAGACGGACAATCAGAATAAAGTCCGCACGGGTAAGATAATGCTTTACAATTCCGAAACTGGCAAGCGGATAAAAGAGCCATACAATCATGTCACATGGGTACACTCCGTACTGCACAAAGGCGATTATAATCTGAAGCAATGTTTCTTCGGAGAGCATCTGCTTCCTGAAGACAAAAGCCGTCCTGTTGCACTGGTCGAAAGCGAGAAAACGGCACTCGTTGCTTCCTACTATCTACCGCAATTCTTATGGATAGCATCGGGTGGAAAGAATGGTTGCTTCAATGCCAACAGCCTATCCGTTCTGGCAGGAAGAAGCGTTGTGTTATTCCCTGACTTGGGAGCAACCGACTATTGGCAGAGCAAAATCGGTCTGATGAAAAGCTGCGGTATTGAGGTGCGAATGTTCGATTATCTGGAAGCCAACGCCACCCAAAACGAGCGGATAGAGGGATACGATATAGCCGATTATCTGCTCAAAGTGAAGCCCGACGAAGCCATCCTTCAGCAGATGATTAAGAGAAATCCTGTCTTAAAAACACTGATAGAGACATTCGGTTTGAAGCTCGTCAGCGTACAACAAGGCACTCCACTACCGAAGGTTTCACCACCTAAGAAACGAGGATTCAGACTTTGAACTTAGGGAGAGAAATCGAGACTTTTTTACTGTAGCAAGTTAATGTCGGTGTATTACATTTCCCGACCACTTGCTCCTCAAAAAGTCTGAGGAGGCAGCTCCCGATGGTCACAAATTATTCACTAAAAACAACTCAAATGGAAAAGAAATATACAATAACACTCCGCCTGTCATATCAGCAACACGCATGGCTTGGTGCGCTTTGCAGACGGAGCAAGCAGACCCAAAGTGAAGTCATCCGTTCACTCATCGAGAACGGTTCGGTACGTGAACGAATCACGCAAGAACATATCTACATCATTCGGCAACTGATTGGCGAAAGTACCAATCTTAACCAGTTGGCAAAACAGGCAAACACCTATGGTTTCTTTGCCGTTGCAGACAGATGCGAGGAAATGGCTCAGTACATTAATCAACTTATAAAACAACTGAAAGATGATAGGAAAACAGACTAAAGGAACATCATTCGATGGATGTGTCCGCTATGTCCTCAAAGAAGAAAAATCCAAGCTATTGGAAGCGGTCGGAGTAGAAGGTACACCCGAACAGATGGCAGAGCAATTTGAGTTACAAGCCTTACTCAACGACAAGGTAAAGAATATTGTCGGACACACTTCGCTCAACTTCTCACCAGAAGATAGTGCAAGGCTAAAGTCAGACGATGCACTGATGCTGAGTATAGCGCACGACTATATGAAACTGATGGGTATAGAGAATACGCAATACATCATTGCTCGGCATATCGACCGTGAGCATCCGCATTGCCATATCGTTTTCAACCGAGTGGACAATGACGGTAAGACGATTAGCGACAAGAATGACTTCCGCAGGAATGAAAAAGTCTGCAAAATGCTGACCGCCAAATATTGCTTGCACTTTGCCAATGGTAAAGACTATATCAAAGAGGAACGCTTGCGCCCCTACGACAAGGCAAAGCACGAGATATACAAGGCATTGAAAGAAGAACTGCCCAAAGTTCATAGTTGGGAAGATTTGAAAGATGCGCTTGCCGACCGTGACATTGATATGAAATTCAAGGTCAGCCGGACTACACGAGAAATACAGGGTGTCAAGTTTGAATATAACGGCTTTTCTTTTTCCGGCTCAAAGGTCAGCCGAGAATTCAGTTACTTGAATATCGACAACCGACTGGAAGAGAATGCTTGTGCATCCTTGTTGGAGTCAGCCAAACAAGAGCCCAAACAGCAGAAAGAAGAGGTGCAGCAAAACGTTTCTCATACCGATGATAGCTTTGGTTTCAATCTCGGTTTATTGAACAGTAGCTCATCCTATGATGCCACTGCCGCAGAAGAAGCAGAGTTCAATCGCCTGATGAAAAAGAAAAAGGCTAAGCGCAAGCGAGGCTTTCATTTATAATCAATTTTTATTAACACTTTTAATTCAATTATTTATGGTTCAAAAAGATTTAATTCTTGATTTCAATCTCTACTTGTGTGAGAAGTTTGGCTACAGAGAAAGCTGTAGTGTGATGCCACATGCCAACGGCTTTTGTGTGGACATCCGTGAACGGGACTTAGATTGCTACATCCGCTTCTGGGAGTATAGCTGTGGAAGAGGCAACTTCCCAGACTGGTCTATCATCATTGTGCGCAGTAACTTCAAGAAAAACCAAGAAGAAAGCCTGAAAGACTTGGCTCGCTTCTTCAAGGAGTACATGCCACGCTACGGTTACAAATACCTCTGTACCGAGGACGATGACTACATGTATTATCAGACACTTGGTTTAAAGTGTATAATGGACGGTTTTTGTCCCAATTATGCACTAGCACTGAAGGATTTAAATGTCTGATACATGGTTTTAGAGTTAAGGAGGGGAAAAATCCTCTCCTTAACTCTAATTCTGACGAATATCAGTCCTTTATAACGTATCAATAAATGTTCCCATTTTTTAATTTAGTGTTCATTAATGAGCTCAAATAGACATTCATATAACGAATTCGCAACTACATTTGCTAAAGGAGTAGGAACTCCATTACTAATAATTTTAAATTTAGATGAAAGTCTACCTGGCCCCAAACAATATTTATCATCTACACCTTGTAGTCTCAACGCTTCACGAACTGTCAACCGTCTATTTTCGTATGGGTGAAGAAAAATCTCATTATTACCAAAACATGTAGTAGGACTATAACGATAACGATGTAATCTTTTAAATGACCTGCGCTTAGTATCACCTTCTTGAATTTCCTTTCTTTTTTCGACATCTTTAGTGAACGCAAAATACTCATTACCGTTTGGTAGTTCCTTTGCACCTTCTAAACAACTTTCAACACACAAACAATATGGTATATGATCTGGTTTTGAAATGTCAATTGCTCCAAAAGGCGTCATACTAGGCCAATTATATTTTTTTTCAGCATTTGGATATTTTGCTTTAGGCCATGGAAAATCCATTGATGTCACATCACTAAGAGACGGTTCACGTTTTAGTGTTGGCGTAAAACTATCTTTTCGAAGTCCAACAATAAATACTCTTTTTCGATATTGGGGAACACCAAAATCAAGTGCATTAAGTATCTTCCTATCAATATAATAATCTTCACATATATTATTTAATAACAAAGTGTCCAATATCTGTTTCTGTTCTTTTCTCATTAGTAATCCAGGAACATTTTCCATAACAAAGAATGAAGGTTTCATCTTACGTATTCGGTTATAGAAAACATGTGTCATTTTACCGCGTTCTCCACCAAACCCCTTTCCATTTCCATTCATTGTAAAATCTTGACACGGAGGGCCTCCAATAATTCCCCATAACGCTGGAGTTCCACAAGGAAACGCTTGATGCAATATATCCTCAGGATTCATATCTGCTAATGATTTAGTTGAACTAATTGGACAATACTTTTTTTCATGTCCTTTAGTCCAAGAAGCAAGACCTTCATCATGTAACTTTGCAAAAGTCTTATCATATTCATTAGCGAATACAATGTCAAATCCCGCGTTAATAAAGCCCATATCCATGAACCCACCACCTGAGAAAAGTGATATAACAGGAATCTGCTTTACCTTATTATAGAAGTTCATAAACAATTGTATTTTCTGTTATTTTATAAGTATAATCATTTGACATTTGAGATGAGCGAATAACATTAAGAAATACTAGTTTCTTATTTATATAATACTCTGGGGCAGTTATTTTATAAAAATCGATACCAGAGATATAATATCGCACATTTTCATATACCAAAACATACATATTTGCACTATGAATTCTCTCTACGTATCCAAATATAGTTTTATACACAGCATCGTCATACTGAATCATATAATTGCAAACATGTCTGCAAGAACAATTGCTACATCTATCCTTTTCGGGCTTTACCAAATTTTGGAAATTAAGTGTAGAAATTGCATTATTTAAAACATAGATTTTATCCTCAACTTCGTTCAGAAGCCTATTACTAAGTTCTGAATTATATTCCACGATATGAGTAGTTCCATCAATGTCTATCAATTTTAATGATCTAATATTACCCACTACCAAATGCTCACACATTGTAGCATACAAATGCAATTGAATAATGTATTCTTGTTTGATGTTTCCACTCAAATCTTTTATATGCCCTGATTTGTAATCAACTATATCAACATTACCAGAGTCAATGATTACTTTGTCTGCAATACCATATAGACCTATATCTTCACAGGACAACCTCATTTCTAAGTTTACCTTAATATTGGATGATGCAGTTTCCAAATAGTTATTATCCTTTTGCAACAACGAAATCGCATATCTAATAGTTTTATTCCGTTTATCGTAGTCATTGATTTTCGGATTGCGTAATGTTGGATATGTTTCAGTAAGCATTTTTACCTGTTTTTCAACGAGAGTTTCCCATATACCCATCATTTCTTTGGGGGTAGTTATCAACCTTTTGGATGTCAATTCGTAGATTTTGTGTATAATTGTACCAAGTATCGTATTTTTATGTGCTGGTAATAAACAAGATTTATTCCCCATTTTTGACAATACTTTCTGAAGTAACACTTGATATGCACATCCATTGCAAATCCACGAAAAAGAACTTGGGGACAAGGTTTTTATCTCAACCTTGCCCCAAGTCTTATCTATATTTGGTATTTGGACAAATCTCATATTAATTATTATTCTGCTGCCTCTGAATATATTCATAGCAGTTACTTGTACGTCTCAACAAGTTAAATGTATCAATTGTTATCACATTTGTACTATCCCATTGAGGGTTAGCTTCAAATACAGCATCTGCGAGAATTTGTGTTTCAGCCACTCCTTCCCACAAAGGATGTGATACAAATATTGGCTTCCTTCTTCCATTAGGATCATACATATATGGGATGCCATGACTGGTTTGAGCTATTTGGTATGGTCTTGTACTATAAAAACCGTCATTCAGTGATTCTAATAAGGTTGTAGCTAAATCCGTCCACCCTTGAAGCTCTGGTGTATTGAAATTGCCATCAGCTCCTGCTTTATATGTTGAGTCACACATTACACGGAATAAAGCAATACCTAAACGCCAATCAAGTAAACCATGATATGGCATATTGAGGTAAGATTTCAAACATTTGTAGCATGAAGAGTTACATTCCTTAATATGGTCATCACTCAGCATTTGTTTAAAGTACCAATCTTGGCCATTGAGTATTCTGTCCCGATAATTATTGAAGTTATCAAAGAAATCTGCGACAAAACCAGAGCCATTGATTTTTTCATCAGCAAGACACACTTCTCCTAAATTGCCAGCTTTTGAAAGAATTTCCACAACATCTATTTCTGTTGGATCCACATCCAGTTTAGATGCTATTGCTCTTTGAATAATAAATGATAATGTATAATATGCAGCCCTTACACCTTGAGTACGGAAATCTAGTTCATTATTTACATCACAATGAAATGGTTCAAGAATCAACCCATCAACTCTATTTGTCGGTGACAATGTTATCACATTGGTAATTTTCTGTGCTGCTAGATGAATTTTCTCCATCGTTCCATTAGGAGTAATTGTCGTTTTCACGTCTTTGTTGTCACCTGAAGATAAAAATGGACTATCCGCAAGGTTATATGGTCCTTGTGCTCCGTTATATACAGGATTAGCTATCCATTGACTCTTCGCTGAACTGAAATGCATACCATTAAGAGAATATCTAATACCGCATTCACAACCCTCGATTTCCTTGTCACTAATACGCCAAGTTTTACCGTCTTTACGTAATGTAAGAGTGATATTCATTCCATTTGCATGACACTGTTCTATAGGATGTTCGGTGTTTTCCATTCGAATACCATTTCGCTTAACCGAAATATCGGAATCATCTCTTTGATCAAATCCCTTTGAAAGAGCCGTAACAAACGCAGCTGGTGTACAGATAGTCCGAGCTATCATTGGAGATCCACAAAAATCACAATTAACATCCGTGGTATTAGGGTCACGATTATCTGTCACGATGCATTTACAACTTTTATTGCTACACTCCCAAAAAGTCATTCTTAATGGAAAAATTGGAGCAGCAGCATTTCCCTTGGTCTTAACACAATAATTTCCTCTTGCTCCAACACCATACACAAGCGATGATTGTGAAAATCCTATGGCTGTAAGAATATGTTTGTCTTTAGTAACAGAAGCACCTGGAGCAAATGCAGTAATAGCCTGATCTATAGGACGAGACACTGATGAGATTTCCTCTTTAACCCCATTACCATTAGTATATTGTAAACTATGATATAAGACTCTATCTCTCGTTGGCATTCCATACATTGGTAGTACACCTCCCTCTGCCAAACATTCTGCCAAAGAATCAACAACAATAGAATCATCCGCTACAGCTTTATCCATCTGTGCGATTAAACCGTTCGCATCCGATGCATAGACTACAAGCCTGTCTATGCATTCCTGGTTTTCAGTTAACAATGAAGCAATATCTTTCAGCTTTTGATTTGCAGTATCAGACAACCACCTTTGCACATAAACTTTTATACCATTCGTATTGTCTTCCCACTCTTGTCGAGTGCCAAATTCTCCATGAGTATTGCCATCTAACCGTATATGATTTTCCGATGCAAAAGACTTAAATGCATAATAGAGAATCTCTTTCGCATAAAGCCGCTGCAAAATTTCAAGTTGATCCATAGATAAGAACGGTGTGGGTGGTTGATCACCGGTTATTTGATGAGGATTCAAAAAATAATGCTCGTCATGGCTGCGACCACGACAAAGTGTGAGGATCATAGAATAGGCCTGTCCACGACGACCACCTCGTCCAACACGCTGCTGATAGTTGAATCGTTGAGGAGGCATATTAGTTAGCATCACTCCTTGCAAAGGACCTATATCCACACCAACCTCCATAGTAGTTGTCACACTTAAAATGTCGATGGAACGTGCTTTCTCTAGATATTCTGCATTATTATCTTGACTATTTATCCTAACTATATCACGGAACTCCAACTGGCGTTCACTTTGATTATCTGTCTGACCAGAAAGTTCCTCACTGTGCAATCTACAGGCAGGACGATGTTTTACCACATTAATCATTAAATCTGTGCGTTTTCTAAGTTCGTCAACTGTGATAATATGGTTTTCATCCAATCTTTGATAGCAACCTGTACAAATTCCTACCGACTTGTTCAAATGAATACGACCACAATAAGGACAAACGTAACCGAACTCATTATTTGAAACACAACGAATCTTAAGTGTATGAGGTTGCAAAAACATCTTGCTGTTACCTATTGATTTAAGATAATCCAAGACCGCCTGACCTAAAATATTCGGAACCTTCCTCTGTCTCCCATTTTGTGTTTCGTATGGAATGTTATACTTAGTGCAACAAGCATAGATAAACATCCTAACAGGATGTCTAACTTTTAAATTTTGAAAATCCGCATCATTATCTCTAGGGAAAATATGATCAGAATAAGGATTATTCGCATAACGATGCGAATTACCTATCAATCTAATGACGGAATCAACTATCTCCATGAACATTTCATTGGAAATATATAAAGTCAGATTCGGCTGAGTTGCATTATTGGTATGAGCTGAAGTAAGGACGGTATGAATCAGATTATCATCCTTTGATACTGTAACCCAACCTATACCTGCACTTTCTGCATTATAATGTAGACGGCCAAAAAGGACACGCATAACATTTTGAATAATTGTCTTCCCAACCTTCTCGTTCACATTTTCTTTCAACTTGTCAGAAGCATTATCTCCAACCTCATACCACATCACAGGGTCTGCTGTTGAAGTCTCCTCAAAATGCTGATTTGCAGAATCGCAACCGGCAGGATTTGTATACAAATTATGGAAAGCCTTATATATAGGTGACTCTATACAGTTATCTGTCTTTATTAAATCCTCTATAGAAATAGTCTTTGCCAATACGTTTTTTACCTGCGCAATATCACTATCTATTGTATCAAGTATGCGCTGAGCATTCCGCTTTTCACGAGGAGTTGCATTTGAATCCTTCATTTTAAAACTTGCATCTTGCTTGTCTTCTAAAAGTTCGGCAAGTTCTTTTTCTTTTTTTGTATAATCGATACTTGGATCAAGTGTACACTTCTCCACAATGATATCACGCATCAAATCTGTATATTGATTGCGTTCAATACTATTCGCTACCACAGCTGCATCCTGTCGGCTATCTGCAAATGTCACAAGTTTGCGATTATGCAGAGTGGGTAATTGATAGAACAATTCACGTGCATATAGTTGGGTTATTTTATTGAAACCTGTACGAAAACCTCTCAAGGGTGAACGAAATGATTTACCTGGCCTATTGCTAGTACAATGAGGACAGTGACATGGTAATGCTGGTGCTGCGGAAGCAGCCTCACGATTTGCATTTCCGTCAAGAGCAGGCACAGTATATAAAAAGCCCCTAATACCAGGATGTGTTTCTCCCTCTTGGGCAATTATGACATGCCCTGTTTTCTTATCAAGGAATGCAAGTTGCCAAGTACAATCAAGATTATGCGCACTGTCACCGAAACCATCTTTGTGCGATAGATCTATTTCTGCATCTCGCAAACGCCTATCTATTTCCCCATCTTTTACACTTGATGGCACGGGATAGAATATCGCAAACTCATTATAGTTACGTTTTTCTACCATAACCTGACTTTGGTGTTCTGGCAGTTCCTCAAGATTGGAACTTGTAGGCAAAATATCGGTCTGCCACATTCCATGCTCCCCGTAGGCATGCCGCTTTCCTCCATAAAATATCGTTCCGCATTGCTCGCAATAAAGTAACTCTAGCACACGCTTTTCACCATCTATATCACAGGAATGAGCATGAAGTCTACCTACGGGTCTATTATTGTTTTCATTATATTCCTCCAAGGTAGCCCATAAACCATCAATATTTCGATAAAACAAATGAAAACGGAAACGTTGCATCGAACCGCAATCTACACCAAATGTCTTATTGTCGAATATATCATATAGTCCACGAATGATTACAAGTCCTTCGGCTGCTTTTGTCTCATTTTCAGTTTGACCGCCAAAAAGAAAATCCGCAAAATACCGACCTAATACATTTGCTGATTCTGACTCACCTTTTCCGCGTGAAAAAGGAATGGCTCTATTATGCCCAAATTCGTTTAAATCAAATGTATCCGACAGACGTTTGGAGATAGCCAACTCATCCGATGCAAAAATATGAAGTAGCTGTAACAATCCATCAGTTTCAGGCAATGTATAGCCTGCATAACATGCTAAAGCCTGTGCAGCTTCTGAACACACTTTATCCACTAACGCCTTAGTTTGCATATTGCTTTGATACTCCTCAAAACACAAAGGATTCTCATAGAATAAATCACAAATGTTGCAGAATGGCTCAACGGGAAGTTTGCTGTCATAATTCTGATCGGGCTGTACATAATGCCCCTCCACAACATTTTCCGCTGTAAACTCCACACCAAAGAAATCTTTTAAAAACTTCAAACTTTCTTCTCTTTTCTCCCCAGTCACTTCAAGAGATGCCGAAGATGAGAGAATGCGAAGCTGTGGACTATTAGGTGTCAGACCCAATCTGTTAAGTAACAAACGAATAAGATATGCTGTTTCTGTACCCGATGTTCCACGATTTAAATGCAACTCATCAATAATCAGGTGAAATATGTGAGATGAATCTTTTTTAAGCCATTGACGAGTCTTCTCTATGATAGGATTATCTACCTCACGCATCAGCATCATTGCCAACATTGAATAGTTGGTAATAAGAATATCCGGAGGGGTTTGTTGCATATCAAAACGTGAACGCATCTCAGAAGAAGCAATACCGTCCTTACCACATATCATCTGTGATATAGTGCGACGCACACTATATTTCTCCCGACTTTTCATTTGTTCCTCCATTGGCAAATCAGAATCTAACAACTTCAATGTGTCATCAGTCATTGCATCTAACTCTCTCATTGATGTTAATAGACTTTGATATATTCTATCATTGTTCGCAGTATTCCCTGATTTGGGATAACCAGAAGTTGGTGTCGTTCCATTGTAACGACCGAAAAAGATACGATTACCTTTTAGACGTTCAGTCATCCATTTCTGTATCTCATCATTATCTAACGCATCGCGCAAGCGCGTCATCTGATCTTCCACCAAGGCATTCATCGGATATATAATGAGTGCACGAACAGCAGCATCTCGTTGTTCATTTGGACGTTGCATTGCACGTGCAGCTAACTTTCCCGGAGTGCCAGGGACAGCCCCTTGTGGGAATTCAAAAATGTCATTTCTTGAAAGAGGGGATCCATTATTGGCAGTCCACCATCTATTAGGGGAATACGATTCTGGCTTTTTCCATTCCCGTTCCGCCTCTTTGATTATATCTGCAAGCATTGGCAATAAGAATGATTCTGTTTTACCTGAACCAGTGCCGGAAGTGATAATGCAGTTCTTGCCTTCAAGTCCCTTGCGAAGCATCTCTGCCTGATGTTGATAAATAGGATAATCACCGCTTATCAGTCCTTTGCAGATAAATTCCTTAAAAATTGCAGATGCTTCAGGGTTCATCGTTGGAAGATCCTCAGGCCTTAAAGTTGAGATGCGCAACTTGCTTCTATTTTCCAACTCAACATTGTTATAAGCGGGCAATGATTCTATCCAAGGTTCACGAGCTGCAACTTGATCTGTACGAAGCAGTTCTTCTCGTTCTTTTTCAATGCTTTCATAACGAGTGCCGAAAGCAGTCTTTACATAGAGAATAAAATTATCCTTTATCTCTTTATACGCGTAAATCGGATTAATAAGATATTTTGCCATTATATTATTACTGATTATATTTGTCCTAATTTTCCTAATATTGTATCAGGGCTACTGGCACTTGCATATGTGCAAGGGTTCACGCCAATACTATATGTCCTGCTGCCAAATGTCGATGTTGGCGTTTGTCCTGTTAATAGGGTCAGAGCCCTAGCATAAAGTAGCGGCAGGCGAATTTGCTGTGGCATACTAATTTGGGCTTTATCCTCATCATGGATAAGAACTTTAGCATCAGACAAACTCATTCCTATGAAATGTCCCCAATATTTGTCCACCTCAAACATACATCCATCCTTTATTACCACAGATACTTCTTCCCTTGTACCAGGAAAGAAGGTGACAAAATCGTTGGCTTTGTCGAAATCTTTTTTATTTATTTCCTGATTTGATATAGATCTGCCTTCGCTACATCTTTCGGAATAAATTTCAGACATTCTATTGTAATCAATAGCACGAAAATGGGGAACTCCCCAAAAATCCCGTTCCTGTCCATTATTTATATATGTAAGATAATCACTAACAGAAGGCAGCATCTCTAGCAAAGCGTTTGCATAAATATTATCTTGATACTTTAAGTTCAATTTCTTCGCTATTTCTGAAAAGACTCCTCTCTCTTTAGCATGAATAAAGATCGTTTGAGGCATCAGCAAATTATCATCACTAATCACTTCCATCTTATATCCAAGTATTGACTGATACTTTGCAATTTCCTGTATAAGCGATGGTGTTCTACCTCCAGAGAGAAGACATTTGTAATATCGTTCTGTACATTTCTTGCTTACAATATTTTTACCTTGCATACTTGAAATAACATTCCTCTGATAATCTGGAGATAAGAGTATCAGTGTTGGATGATTTGCAGTTAAACATAGTCCTTTATCTGTATATACATAATTAATATAACCCATTCGAAAGTAATCTGCAAGAGTATTTTGAAGTACAAACTTATTTGATTCAATAGATAATTCAACATTTTCGTATTCTGAAGCAATACGATCTCTAATTTCCCTAATCCATTCCATTGTTATTACCCAACGATCCGTTTGATAGGATGCGGATGTAAGTGCATAGAGCATATAATCGGTCTTTTCGTATGTAGAATTTCCTATTTCCTGTCTATCTGCATTCTTCATCTGCAATTGGAGCGTATTCCAGTTTATCAAATTCCTCTGCATAATATCGTCTGGTAGAGAAAGTCCTAAAATCGATGAATTATCTGTCATTCCCCCCCATGTATCCAATCCTACTTCCTTAAAGTTTTCAGGTAACACAAAATCACTAAATTTATATGTTTTACCATAAGGAATAGGACTTTCATTACAATACAATTGAAACTCTTTATTTAACTGGAAAATATTTTTAAACGGTTTAAGAATCCAGAGTCCTTTTTCATGATTGTATGTCAATTCAGTAGAACTTCGGTGTTCACTATTGACTGAAACAGCATAAATCTTATCATTTACCACATCAACGCCACTAATTTTAAATTGTGCAGCAAATAACTCTGACAATAAAACGACATCCTCCTGAACACCCATTTTTACCTCAATGTTACCTACAGACTTGCATCGAATCTCCGATTTGAAGTGGAGATTATTACATTGAGGCATTTCTGTTGAGACACTTCTTATTTCATAAAGATTATAGCACTCTCCCAACAAGCCTCTTGAAATACAAATTGCAGAATTTTCTTCAAGCCAATTTGCAAACAATCCTTCAGCACTATTACGTAGAAGAAAAAGGTAGTATTCTCCTTTTACAAACTCATTCGTTGCTACATATTTATTCTTATACACCTTAAGCAAATAATAATCAGTAACAACAAATCTTGCTTTTATGCTCTGCGAACTCTCCTCATGAATACTAAACACTCCATTCTCTTTCTTTAAAATAAGATTTAAGTTATTTTCTTCTATACAGAATGGTTTGTTGGCATATCCATCATTTTTAATGTATACGGACGATAAAGACTCTTCAGTATCGTCTGTAACAAAAGTCATGTCATCCATTTCATCTATCTCAGAACAATACAATTGAAGTCCAAATTTTGCAGTTTGGGAATTCCAATCATAATCCAATAATAAGAATAATGGATAGTACGTATTCCCAGATTCTATTTTCACTTTGCCTGTCTTCCTGTCTCTCTCCTTTATCTTAGTTGTGCCATCCCAGTTATCATACTCTTGGCGAAGGACGTTAACAAGATACTCTTTAAAGTCTTTACTAATGAGTTGCTTAAATTTATGCAGAGAAAGACCTATATACTGATAATGATTACAAAATGCTGAAAGTAGTCTATCATTTTCGATATTTACTTTTGGCACCAGTCCACCTTTATCAAATAAAATACAAAACTTCTGAAGACGAGATGGCGATAGAAGGCTTTCTTTCATCAGCGAACGCACATAATGTTTTACTCCACTTTCTGTAATCACGTCACAGGATTTGAATGGCAAGCCCTCCGATTCAGCCCAATTATTAATATATTTCCAAATTTCATCAAGTTTGATATTATTCAACAATTGGCCGACACTTTGGCCCTTTCTATTAATAAACTTGTTGTGGAAAAGAAATGGCAGTAAATGTCCATAATATTCGTTTCCATGTAGTTCTAGGTCATCATTTTCACAGATAGGCATAATAAGTACCGCAACTATAGCAAGCAGACATTTGTAATTCTGTTCAGTTATAGATTGTCGCTTCAGTTCTATAATTCTATTTTCGAAATCCTTAATAGTTGGATTGCCATCCTTTATCGAGCACCAAAATTTGCAAACAAAATCTCGTTTAATAAAGTCATCACTAAACTCAGAAGCATATTTGCCTTTAGCAATTTCCACATTTTCAGCCTTTGCAAAATCAATCAAATCTTGCAAAGTAATATGAAGCATCACTTTAGTACCTGTTTGACATCCAAAGTAATACCTATATATAAGATCATTCCAAGAATTATAATTCATACCTACCTCTATTGTAGAGTTTTCTAATAAATTGCAATACCGGTTTAACTAATTTAAAATACATATAAACAAATCATTGCAACAATCTATTTACATGTCACTTCCCGAAAATTATTTCATATCACCTATCTTTTTTATCAGTTATTAAATCCTTTAAATCCACTTGCAATATCTCCGCAATCTGTTGCAAGGTCTCCAAATTAGGCTGAATCCGATTACAGGCATAGGCATTTACCATACTGAAACTCTTATCTAGCTGTTTAGCTAACCACGTTTGAGAAATACCTT
>ERZ507065.323-NODE-323-length-37911-cov-6.753804_pt1 | contig 37911 bp, 35 predicted proteins | sample MGYA00513785_ERZ507065 | MGnify/ENA metagenome assembly ERZ507065
CTGGGTTCAGAACGTCGTGAGACAGTTCGGTCTCTATCTATCGTGGGCGCAGGAGTTTTGAGTGGTGCCGTCACTAGTACGAGAGGACCGTGATGGACAGACCTCCGGTTTGCCAGTTGTGCCGCCAGGCGCACCGCTGGGTATCCGAGTCTGGTTAGGATAAGCGCTGAAAGCATCTAAGTGCGAAGCCATCCGCAAGATGAGAACTCCATTGAGGGTCGTTGTAGACGACGACGTAGATAGGCTGCAGGTGTAAAGACGGTGACGTCAAAGCCGAGCAGTACTAATTGCCCGAGACTTTCTTCACAAGTAGTCGTGCTTTCAGTTGTTGCACATTTAACAACAAGTTTTGCTATATCAACGTGTCTAACCCTATTTTAGGCGGTTATTGCGGCGGTGTCCCACCTCTTCCCATTCCGAACAGAGAAGTTAAACCCGTTTGCGCCGATGGTACTGCAATGCAATGCGGGAGAGTAGGTGGCTGCCTTCTTTTACTTTAGGTCTTCAGAGTCAAACGACTTTGGAGACCTTTTTTTGTATCTTTATATCTTGTTTTTAGTAGTTTTTTATTAATTTTGCATCAGCTAAAAACTGATTTCTTTATCTGAGGTTGTTTTAATAACTAATTGACAAACAATTAACATTATATAATATGATTCATAAGAATATATCCATTCTTGCCTTACTTCTTGCCACTACTCTTGTGCCCGTTTCTGCACAGTCGCACAAGCGTTCTTCAAAGAAGACAATGGTTGAAACTCCTGTCTATAAGCAGGCTTCCCGACCGGTGGAGGAGCGTGTTGCTGACCTGCTCAGTCGTATGACCGTTGAGGAGAAAATTGCTCAGTTGCGTTGCCCGCTTGGTTGGCAGATGTATAACAAGACAAGCCAGAAGACAGTGGAGCCTTCTCAGCTCTTCCGTGATATGATGGACAAGGCGCCTATCGGTTCGTATTGGGCTGTACTGCGTGCTGATCCCTGGACCCAGAAGACACTTGAGACAGGTCTTTATCCAGAACTTGCAGCCAAAGCCATTAATTCTCTGCAACGATATGCTGTGGAGAAGACACGTCTTGGCATTCCTATCTTCTTTGCAGAGGAGACTCCACACGGACATATGGCAATCGGCACCACAGTTTATCCTACCGGACTCTGCTGTGCCAGCACTTGGAATTCTGACTTGATGTATCGTATGGGCGATGCTATGGGCAAGGAAGTTCGTTCGCAGGGAGGAAATGTCGGTTATGGTCCGGTGCTTGATGTGGCGAGAGAGCCGCGTTGGTCACGTATGGAAGAAGGATTCGGCGAAGATCCTTGGTTGGCGTCTGTCTTGGGTCCTGCTGTCGTTAGAGGCTTGCAGGGAGATGCAGCTGACGGAAGGCATGTTTATTGCACTCCTAAGCACCTTGCAGCATATGGCGTTCCTGAGGGAGGTCACAATGGTGGTGGTGTCTATGTCGGAGAGCGTATGCTACGCTCTCAGCTTCTTCTGCCTTTTGAGAAGGCTGTCAAGAATGGCGCTGCTACGGTTATGACATCTTACAACCAGGTGGATGGCGTGCCATGTACGTCTAACAAGCGTCTTCTCACGGATATGCTTCGTGGCGAGTGGGGATTCGATGGCTTCGTTTACAGTGACCTTTATTCCATTGAGGTTATCCAGTCTCTTGGAGCCGCTCGCGATACAGCACAAGCTGCTTCCTTGGCTCTTAAGGCAGGTCTTGATATGGACCTTGGAGGTGATGCTTATGGCAAGCATCTTAAGAACGAACTTGACAAGGGTGCCATCAGTATGGCAGATATTGACCGTGCCGTTGCTAATGTCTTGCGTCTGAAGTTCCGTCAGGGACTTTTCGAAAATCCGTATGTCGATCCGAAGCGTGCCAAGACAACATGTCGTTCGGCAGAACATATGGCCATAGCAGAGCAGGTGGCAGAGGAAGGCACCGTCCTTCTTAAGAATGACGGAGTGTTGCCGCTCTCACGTTCGCTTGGCAGAATTGCTGTCATTGGTCCTAACGCTGACACACCGTACAACCAGCTTGGTGATTATACAGCACCGCAGGTCCGCGAGGCCATCCATACCGTTCTGGACGGAGTGAAGGCTGCCGCAGGTGACAAGACGGAAGTGGTGTATGCAAAGGGTTGTGCTGTACGTGATACCACTACAGCTGATATTCCCGCTGCTGTACGTGCTGCAGAGAGTGCTGATGCAGTGGTTCTCGTAGTGGGTGGTTCCAGTGCCCGCGATTTCCGTACTAAGTATATCGCCACTGGTGCAGCTATTGCGTCCAAGGAGGTGCTGGATATGGACTGCGGTGAAGGTTTCGACCGTTCCACACTGGATCTCCTCGGCAAGCAGGAGCAACTCATTGATGCCGTAGCTGCTGTTACAAAGAAGAATCACAAGCCACTTATCATTGTTTATATAGAGGGACGAACGCTGCTTATGAACAATGCTTCAGAGAAGGCTGACGCATTGCTCACTGCTTGGTATCCAGGCGAGCAGGGAGGAAAGGCTATTGCCTCCATACTCTTTGGCGATGCCAATCCGTCTGGTCGTCTCCCGGTGAGCATCCCGCGCAGTGTAGGACAACTCCCCGTCTATTACAGTGCCGGTAAGCAGCGCGACTACATGGATTTCACATCAGAACCGCTCTATCCTTTCGGCTACGGACTCTCATACACCACATTTGAGTATTCCGGTCTGAAGATAGAGAAGCTGTCTTCATCGGCAGTAGGTATGACATCAGACAACGGACTTATGATGGATGCCAGCCCTGCTGTTGCCAAGGTTACAGTAAATGTGAAGAACACCGGCAGCCGTGATGGCAGTGAGGTGGTGCAGCTCTATGTTCACGACCGTGCCGCTTCAGTGGCACAGCCGCCATTGCAACTCCGCGCTTTCGAGAAGATAAGTCTCAAGGCAGGAGAGAGCCGCGACGTGACCTTCACACTCGGTTTCGACGAACTCTCCATCATTGGACTGGATATGAAACGCGTGCTTGAAGCAGGCGAATTTGATATCATGGTGGGAGTGTCTTCACAGGATATCAGACAAAAGGGAATACTCAAAATATGACATAATGGCATAATAAAAGGTGGCAGAAATGTCACCTAATGCTAATCGCCAACTTTTTGGCACACCATTTGTATATTATATGCCGAACACTGTTCAGAAGCGAAAATATGGAAGTGTGGAAATACTGAGATATGGACGTAAGTGAATGATGTTCGGCATATTACATTTTATTAAACAAGAAAATAAAAATAAAAAAATATACAATTATGGGAAAGATTATTGGAATCGACTTAGGTACTACAAACTCATGTGTTGCAGTTTTTGAAGGCAACGAACCTGTAGTTATCACCAACAGCGAAGGCAAGCGTACAACTCCTTCTGTTATTGGTTTCGTAAAGGACGGTGAGCGTAAGGTGGGCGATCCTGCAAAGCGTCAGGCCATCACCAACCCGAAGAACACCGTATATTCTATCAAGCGTTTCATGGGCGAGACATACGACCAGTGCGCTAAGGAGGTTACACGTGTTCCGTTCTCAGTAGTTAACGAGGGTGGTTATCCCCGTGTTGACATCGACGGCCGCAAGTACACTCCGCAGGAGATTTCAGCTATGGTGCTTCAGAAGATGAAGAAGACCGCTGAGGACTACCTCGGACAGGAGGTAACTGATGCAGTTATCACCGTTCCGGCTTACTTCTCTGACTCACAGCGTCAGGCAACTAAGGAGGCTGGTCAGATTGCAGGTCTCAATGTTCGTCGTATCGTGAACGAGCCGACAGCCGCAGCTCTTGCTTACGGTGTTGACAAGGCTAACAAGGATATGAAGATTGCCGTATTCGACCTCGGTGGTGGTACATTTGATATCTCTATTCTCGAGTTCGGTGGCGGTGTGTTTGAGGTTCTCTCTACCAATGGTGATACTCACCTCGGTGGTGATGACTTCGACCAGGTTATCATCGAGTGGCTCGTTAACGGCTTCAAGGCAGACGAAGGCATCGACCTCTCTAAGGATCCGATGGCTATGCAGCGCTTGAAGGAGGCTGCTGAGAAGGCTAAGATTGAGCTTTCAAGCACAACTTCTACAGAAATCAACCTTCCGTATATCTCTGCAGAGGGCGGTGTTCCAAAGCACTTGGTTAAGACTCTGACACGTTCACAGTTCGAGCAGTTGGCTCACAACCTCATCCAGGCTTGTCTCGTTCCTTGCCAGAACGCAATGCGCGACGCAAAGCTCCAGACTTCTGATATTGACGAGGTGATCCTCGTTGGTGGTTCAAGCCGTATACCTGCCGTTCAGACTCTCGTTAAGAACTACTTCGGTAAGGAGCCTTCAAAGGGTGTTAACCCCGATGAGGTGGTAGCTGTAGGTGCAGCCATCCAGGGTGCTATCCTTAACAAGGAGAGCGGTGTAGGCGACATCGTATTGCTCGACGTTACTCCTCTTACTCTCGGTATCGAGACAATGGGTGGCGTAATGACAAAGCTTATCGACGCTAACACAACTATCCCTGCTAAGAAGAGCGAGGTATTCTCAACAGCCGTTGACAACCAGACAGCCGTAACAATCCACGTGCTTCAGGGTGAGCGTCCTATGGCAGCTCAGAACAAGTCAATCGGTCAGTTCAACCTTGAGGGTATCGCACCGGCACGTCGTGGCGTTCCTCAGATTGAGGTAACCTTCGATATCGACGCCAACGGTATCCTCAACGTATCTGCAAAGGATAAGGCAACAGGCAAGGAGCAGGCCATCCGCATCGAGGCTTCTTCTGGTCTTAGCAAGGAGGAAATCGAGCGTATGAAGGCAGAGGCAGAGCAGAACGCTGCTTCTGATAAGGCAGAGCGCGAGAAGATTGATAAGCTCAATCAGGCTGACTCAATGATCTTCACAACCGAGAACTTCCTCAAGGACAACGGTGACAAGATTCCTGCTGACAAGAAGCCGGGCATCGAGCAGGCTCTCCAGCAGCTCAAGGACGCTCATAAGGCAGCCGACGTTGCAGCCATCGACGCAGCCATCGCCAACCTCAACAACGTAATGCAGGCCGCTTCTGCCCAGATGTATCAGGGTGGTGCACAGCCTGGCGCTGACGCTCAGGCAGGTGCTGGCGCACAGCAGCAGGCTGGTGGCGACGCAAAGGGCGACGACACAATCCAGGACGCAGATTTCGAGGAGGTGAAGTAAGATAGATAATTACCGAAAGGTATAGATAGATAAATCCGCATAGCTCAATGAGTTATGCGGATTTTCTTTTTAGTTAAACTTTGTATTTCTTTTGTTATATTCGGATATTTGCTTTATTTTTGCACCATATTTGTACCAACACTTATTGGTAGATAATGTGACACTTAATAAACATAAGTAATAATTAAGTAGAATTGTATGGGTGCAGCAAAGTTTGAGATAACAAGGAAATGCAAGATTTGCGGTGAGCCATTCGTCGCAAAGACTATCACGTCTTGGTATTGCTCACCAAGATGTTCTAAAGTTGCATTTAAACGCAGAAAAGATGAAGAGAAAAGAAATGAACGTTTGGATGCCATAGCCAAATCTATTCCCAAAGACCAAGAGTACATCACCGTTCCAGAAGCCTATTCTATGTTTGGCATCAGTAAGGAAACCCTTTATCGCCAAATCCGAAAGGGCGTTATTCCAAGTGTTAACGTAGGGCAACGCCAAACACGGGTAAGTAAAGAAACGCTTATGGAGATGTACCCTCTAAGGAAGAGCTTGCTTAAGAAGCAGCCCAAGCCCATTCCCAAGCTGTATAGTTTGGAACCAAAGGATTGCTATACGATACAGCAAGCGTGTGAGAAATATCACATGAATGACAGTACACTATATCTTCAAATCAGAAAGTTTTCAATTCCTACTCGGCAAATCGGCAATTTCGTATATGTACCCAAAAAAGAAATAGACAATCTCTATAAATAAGCATCCCAATGAAGAAATCTCTATCCCACACCCGTGTTTCCGTGAAACTTCGCAAGGCAGAGTTTCGCAAGGAATGGTATCTTTACATAGAGTCATATCCGGTTATATCCAAAAATGGAGGCAAACCACAGCGAGTGCGCGAGTATGTCAACCGTACTATAACCACTCCGATATGGGACAAAAGCAGAACGGCAAGAACAGCTTCCGACGGAAGTGTAACATATAAGCCGAAACGTGATGTCAATGGTGTTATCCTTTGCAAGTCGGAGCTTGACCAAGAATCATGCATCTATGCAGACAAGGTCAGGGCTATTAGACAAAAGGAATACGATACTGCAGGACTTTACTCTGAATCAGAAGCCTCCTTATTGGAACAGAAAGAGAAATCGCAATGCGATTTTATTACATATTTCAAGAGTATAATAGATATTCGGCACAGGAATAGTTCAGACTCTATTATCGTAAATTGGAATCGTGTACATGCACTGATGCTCATCTTTACCGACAATCAGCCTATGATCTTTGCCAACATAGACACAAAGCTGGTTGAGGATTTTAGGTTGTTCCTTTTGGATGCTCCACAAGGAGGTAACAAGAAAGGGACAATCTCGCAAAATACGGCTTCCACCTATTTTGCAATATTCAAGGCTGGATTAAAGCAAGCGTTTGTTGATGGATATTTTGTATCTGATATTGCAGCTAAGATAAAAGGTATAAAAGAGAAAGAGTCAAGAAGGGAGCATCTTACCTTAGAGGAACTTAACCGATTGGTTTGTACACCATGCGATAATGCCACTATCAAACGTGCAGCCCTTTTCTCTGCTTTGACAGGTCTTCGACATTGCGACATTATGAAAATGACATGGAAAGAGTTGACAAAGGAAGGTACTCACTATCGCATCAACTTCGACCAAAAGAAGACAAAGGGCGTTGAGTACATGCCTATTTCTGAGCAAGCGTATGATCTATGTGGAGAACCCGGGCATCCAGACCAATTAGTATTTGAAGGTCTTCCTGCCCCATCCTGGATTTCCAAACCCTTGGCAAGATGGATTGAAGCATCAGGAATCACTAAGCATATCACTTTCCATTGCTTCCGCCATACTTATGCTACGCTCCAACTAAGCAACGGTACCGACCTTTTCACGGTGAGTAAGATGTTGGGACACACCAATGTTCGTACAACGCAGAGATACACAAAAGTGGTAGATGAAAAGAAAGAGAATGCAGCCGATGCAATCAAGATAGACTTGGCTGCTATCAAGTAACATATTCACCTATATTATATATGGCAAACATAATTGAAGAAATAATCAAGCGTTTACAAAGAGTAAACCATATCATAGCATCACGAACAAATGTATCAGACATTACATTTGCCGATGCTTGTGTGATAGCACAATTCTATCACGATTATCAGAACACCAACGGCATCATTGATGATGTTGAGAATTTGGCACGTCAAGACGGAAAATCCCTCTATGAAAGCGCTATAGGCTTAAAGAAGGAGGTGGATAAGTTTGTCTCTCTTGATTTGAGTGCTTGGAACGCATCGGACTTCATAAATATGGAGCAGTCTCACTTGAAAGAATATAAAGAGAGATGGGATGCGGCCAAAGATAAAGCAACGAATCTGTGGAGAAAGTATCAAACTGAAAGTAACAGACTTGATATGATGGATTTTAATTCAGAGGACTTCAAGACATTGGATGCACAGTGCGACAATATAAAGTTGGCATACGATGAAGCGCATAGGCAAGGAGAAGAACTATATGGCATATATAGGCAGGAGCAATTGAAGTGTGGACAGGTGCATTATTTTGAGATGCAATTTCTGGAGTTGCTGATTCGTAAAATATCAAAATTAGTAGATGTCATCCTAAAAAATGGAGAACACTTGGAGAAGGAGATATAGACATGATTGATAAATCTTTAATACTGAAAGAAATAGCTCAGTTGAGGGATATTGTCAACCTTGGCGTTTGTGTTGGAATTTATCAGACTTGTAATGGCAAGCAGTTCAAACACATGCCCGCAAGCGACTTCATCAATTTTTTGAATCTCAAATTAGATAAAGCCAAAGTCCATCCACTGCCTCGACAAAAACAACGTATTTGCTATATGTTGTTTGCTGTTTCACACACCATAGCTTTGTCAGATTCCCCAAAACATTGGATTGAAAGTATGTTGGAACTATGCGATATTTCTATGGAATATTACGACAAGCATCATAAAGATTTCCTTAGTGTTGGAGTTTCGGAAAAGAACAAAGAATACAAAGAAATAATAGATGAATCCATAAAAAGGAGTTACTAAGTGTGGATATCCCCAACATTCCACGCTTTTCCACAAAACTTACATTGTTTAACTATTGGCAGATGCGTTATTCACTTATTATCAAGCGAATAGCGCATCTGTCATTTTTATATCCCCACAAAGCCCCACATATTGCCCCACAAACGTAGATGTACCTTTGCACACAGAAACAAATATTGATAAATATGCAACAAGAAAACATCACGTTTAATGACATGCCTCAGATGTTGGCTGTCATGTATGCCAAACTTAATGAGTTGGGCGATAAGGTGGACAAACTAATACCACCAAAGAAGAGTGAAGAACAGCAATGGTTCAATGTAGCTGATCTCATAGAGTTTTTGCCTACTCACCCGGCAGAGCAGACCATCTATGGTTGGACGAGTGCAAGAAAAATACCATTTCATAAGAAAGGAAAGAATATCATTTTTAACAAGGCAGAAATAGAAGAATGGCTGAAAAGCGGTACTTATAGAAAATCGGAAACAGATTTGGAGAACGAAGCCATGGCTTTTATAAACAACAAGCGTTATGGAAGGAAATAAGGAAGAATATATCAGAGTGGGTACTTGTCTGTACAAGATTGCCCAACAACCTTTAGCTAATGGTACTTGCACATTGCGTCGCATCCCATGGAGCTTTGGCACTATCCGACAGGATTATGGCAAGAACAATACGCCACCTATTCGGAAATATGACGGTTTCTGTACTGTTCCCAGCCATACCGATTATCATAAAGAGATTGGCGGTTTCTACAATTTGTATGAGCCCATTGACCACATACCATCAGAAGGAGAGTTTCCAGACATTATGAAACTGATACACCATATCTTTGGTGAACAATTTGAGTTAGGGATGGATTACATGCAGTTGCTCTATGCCAAACCTACGCAGAAGCTACCAATATTATTATTGGTATCAGAAGAGCGAAATACAGGCAAGACTACTTTCTTGAATTTTCTCAAGGCGGTGTTTGAAGACAATGTAACTTTCAATACCAATGAGGACTTCCGAAGCCAGTTCAATGCAGATTGGGCAGGTAAGTTACTTATTGTTGTTGACGAGGTGCTGCTATGCCGACGAGAAGACTCAGAACGCCTAAAGAATTTGAGCACAGCACAGACATACAAGGTTGAAGCCAAAGGCAAGGACAGACAAGAAGTGAATTTCTTCGCCAAGTTCGTTTTGTGCTCCAATAATGAGCTTTTCCCAGTTATCATTGATACCGGAGAGACACGTTATTGGGTGCGCAAGATAATGCCGTTGGAAAGGATGATACGAACTTCTTGCAGAAGTTGAAAGCGCAAATTCCAGCTTTCTTGTATTACTTGCAACATCGGGCACTATATAGCACTAAAGAGAGTCGTATGTGGTTCAATCCTACGCTTATTCATACGGATGCTTTAGAACGCATCATGCAATGCAACCGTAACCATACGGAGATTGATCTCGTAGAGTTATTGCGTAGTATTATGGAATGTCAGAAAGTGGACAAGGTATCATTTATACCACAAGACCTGTTACCATTGCTTTCTATTAATGGGGTAAAGGTGGAATTGTGGCATATTCGTAAAGTAGTGAAGGAGTTATGGCGATTGAAGCCAGCTCCTAATGCACTTTCATATACGACATACCAATACGACTACTCTAAGCCAACAAAATTTGGTGCAGTGAGTCGGGTGGGACGTTATTATACTGTGACTAAGGAGTTCATAGAATCATTAAACATATAATCTCTGTTGATTTGTTGAAATGATGAAAAGAAGAACATATACATTGTGGCATAAGCATTTACGGCTCAACAATATGGTCAACAATAGCTCAACGATTTTCTCTTTTCATCATCCTAACTCAACAATTCAACAACTCAACAACAAATTAACGATGAATACATTCGATAATAAGCATATACAGATAATTGACTTTCTTGCAAGTCACCATTATCAGCCTACTGCAAAGAAAGGAGCAAACTGGTGGTATTTGTCTCCATTGCATGATGAGAAAGCTGCATCATTCAAGGTGGACATCAATAAAAATGTTTGGTACGATTTCGGATTGGGTAAAGGTGGTGGAGTTAAAACCTTAATAGATCTGTTGTTTCATCCAAACAACTTTCAAGATTATCTTCGGAACTTAACGATTGCCAATACTGTTCAACAAATACAAGAAACGAAGACGGCAGATGGCATAGCTTTTACCAATATAGAAACTGAGGAGCTGAACCATTATGCCCTGTACAAATATGTTGTACAAAGAGGGATAACTTGGAATGTGGCAAAACGGTATTGTAAGGAAGTTCATTATCGTAGTCATGGCAGAAACTATTTTGCATTGGGCTTTCCAAATCGCTCGGGTGGTTACGAAATTCGCAATGCTTTTTTCAAAGGTTGCATCTCTCCAAAGGATATTTCCGTAATATCACAAGGTAACGAAGTCTGCCATGTATTTGAAGGTTTCATAGACTTCCTATCTTATGTTGTGTTGCATGGAGATTGTGATGCCGTTGTGTTGAACTCTGTAATCAATGTTCCTAAGTGTATTGAGATCTTGGACAAGTACAACCGCATCTATTGTCATTTGGATAATGATGAAGCAGGACGTAATGCAACCTTGCAACTCAAAGCAAATTGCAGAAGCCAGACGATTGATGCTTCAGACGAATATCCAGGAGATAAGGACTTGAATGAATACCTCTGCAAGAGAAAGGTGGAAACAGTTAATACAAGGCAACATTATAGCTCCAAGCGATAAATGTTTCACTATGGTCAAAAACATGCGTTAGCAAATTATTAAGTTCTTTCGGGAGCAAGTTTGTGTTTTCGATATACGAAAACTATTCCAATCGGTATACCCGATTGTGATATTGTCTTTGCCTATCAAGCATATGGCAAAGGTCAATACCTATTGAGAAACTTGCCCCTCAAGAACTGAAATAAAAAAGAATAAGAGATATAATGGCAAAACATGTTATCAACAATCCAGGAGGGCGCAAGCCTCTCCCTGACGAGGAAAAGTATGGCAAGCCTATACCAGTTCGTTTCACACCAAAACAGTTTGTCCGTATCAAACGCAAGTCTGGAGAGATGCCCATAAGTACCTACATTCGTGAAGGCGCACTTCATGCCATCGTGCGCCAACCTGTTTCGAAGGAGTTGATGAAAGAGATAAGAGATTTGAATAATCTTGGAACGAATATCAATACCTTGGTTAAGCTTGCTCACCAAGCAGGGCTTATGACCATTGCAAACAAAGCCAGCGAAGCCCTTGATGGAGTCAATGCTATTCTCCATCAAGCTCGTCTTAAAATCAAAGAGAAAGAAGACGAACCAGAAAATCAAAGTTAAACTATAAAACACGACAGCATATGTATTGTAAAATACTTCATGGAGCATCATTCGGTGGGCTTATCAACTACATTAACGACCCACGCAAAAATGCGACACTGGTTGCTTCAAGCGACGGAGTCAATCTTACGAATAACCAAACCATAACAGATAGTTTCGTGATGCAGGCAGGTTTGAGTGCTCGAACCAAGAAACCTGTAGGACACTTTATCTTATCGTTTTCACCCCATGATGAGCTACGTATCAATGACAGGATGTTAGAGCAAATAGTCAACGATTACTTGAAACACATGGGATATGACGACAATCAATTTGTCGCATTCCGTCATTTCGACAAAGAGCACCCACATGTTCATATCATGGTAAATCGAGTAAACTTTAAAGGCAAATGCACCAAAGACTCACATGAGAAAGACAAGAACATAAAAGTGTGTAAGGAATTGACTGAGCAATATGGCTTATTTATCGCAAGAGGAAAAGAGGCCATCAAAGAAAGAAGACTTCGCTCAATGGATGCCATCCGTTATCAGATGTTGCATCGAGTAAGCGAATCGTTGCAAGTCTCTCGAAGTTGGAAAGAATTTGAGAATGAATTGTCAAAAGCAGGAATCCGTTTGCGCTTCCGATATAATACTAAGACAAACGGTATAGAAGGAATATCTTTCACTCTTGCCAAGGAAAATATCAGCAGCAAGATGAAACATGACATCTCTTATAGTGGCAAGCAATTGGATTCATCACTCACTCTTGCATGTATTTGCAAGAAGCTTGGCAACCCTATAGCTATCGTTCATGAACAGGCAAGAGATATGTATGACGATGCTCGGCAAGAATGGTACTATTCGCATAATGCCTATGAGGTAAGAGATATAGATAGAGTATTTCCCGATTTCGATTTGCGTTTTCCTTGGCAAGCCCAAGCAAGAATGTATGATGCCCCGCAGATGTGTGGCAACGAACAGACTTTGGAACAAGACTTCTTTGATGAATTGTACCAAGCAGCAGATGACGTTTCCAATATAGGCAAAGGAGCGATTCAAGTAGGACTCACTTCCCTTGGAGCCATTCTCTTTCCTCCATATCAACCTGCCATATCTGCAGGTGGTGGAGGCACTTCTTCTAAACTTGGTTGGGGAGATAATGACAAATACAAGAAAAAATATAGCAATAGAAGTCGCAGCTTCGGAAGAGGCAGACGATAATAAAAAATTTAAAATATCACTATAATATGGCTAAAGCAAACGAACAATTAGAGGATATACTTGATGACTTGTCTGTCATCAAAAACAATAATGTCGCAATAGAACAAAGACTTGGTAATATCGAAAATATATTGGCGAAGTTGGCGACGAAAGAGAAGGTCGCACCAATAAAGCCTGTTGCAAGCACCTCAGCAGCCTCCTTTCCTTATGACGAGATAAAAAGTGCTGTTCACGAAGAAATGGATAGTTACTTTAACGCTATGTCTGATTCTGCAGAACTTCTATCGGATAAGACCCTCAAACGCCTGGGGACTATCTTCATTGAACTGTATGTTGAAGAAATTGAAAAATACTTGGAAAAAGACGAAAAGGAAAGAGAGTGCAAACGCAACGTGTATCTGCAAAAGCGAAAAGCGCAAGGCTTAATGACCATTGAGCAAGTAGCAGAATGGGCTCCACAATATTCGTTAGAAATCCAACGGACAATCCGTTACATCGGTATGAAAATCATTGATGAGAATGAATCTGTAGAAAAAGCACATGCGATTTTGAAGATATGGGGCGATGCTTTGCAAACCATCACAAGTCCCAAACCATCTCCTCCACCAACACTGAAATCGTGGTGGCTCTACAGATGGAACAGATTCAAACGAAGGACTGCCAAATGGGGATTACTCCAATGGTATCTTCTCATTCTCGGCATTATCGCCTGTGTTCTCTTTTCATCTCTATATCAAAATCGGGTTATGGATCTCGACCGAACCAACCGCATCTTTTACAAGGAGGTCATCATGGATGAGAAGAGAAAGGAACGTTACCATGAGCTGGATTCGTTGATTCACTCGGATTCATTTTTCAGAACGTATTGGAGTTTGGAACATTGAAGCTTTACAAAATAACAAGACGATAGGGGTGTCCAAACAGAACACGCCTATCGCCTTGTTAATAAGAACTGATATAACCTTTATATGTCAGCCTTTGTCAATTCGTGTTTTGCTACTTCAATAGCACGAAACTGCAATTCTTTTTCGCCTTCTATGGCATCCAATATTCTGTCTGCTAGCCACAAGATGAGCAGCTCTTTCTCATCCACATGAAAGTATTCAGCCAGTTGGGGCACCTGGCTTCTCTTCGCTCGCCTATCCCCACGCTCTATCTTACTGAACATTGGAGTATCAATTTCTAAGTATGCCGCCACTTGGCGTTGCAGTATTCCTTGTTCGTCTCTAAGAGACTTTATTTTGTTTCCTAATAACATTATGAATTCAATTTTGAGTTTGCCTAAAAGCATTGAAATAAAATCATTCAACCACCTTCCACTCGCCTCCATTGCGTGGACCTCCGATTCTAATCAACCGTCCTCTTTGCTTTAATTTTTTGATATGGTAAGCAACTCCATCTTCTGTTATACCACATACGGATGCTATTTCTTTTGCCGTAACCTTAGGATTTTTGCTGATTATTTTTAGAATAGTTTCCGTAGTATCGGCAGGAGTTTCCGTAGTCGTTTCCGTAGTATCGGTAGGAGTTTCCGTAGTTGATGAAGGAGTTTCCGTAGTTGTTTCCGTAGTTCCATTAATGCTTCCCTCCAGTTTTAGGCAAGTTTCTATTCTATCAGGATTACTCTTTTCTTCAACTGTTGGTATGCTCCAACCATTATCCTTCCATCCTTTCGCAATAATATCAGCGCCAGTTCCTCCTTTCTCACCAATTCCCAAGAATACAAACATTTTTTGGATTACAGGGTTTCTGCATACACTATGTCCTCCTTCGTAGTATTCTTCCATGCTGATAAGCATTGTACCAGGATTTGACAAAACAATACGGTCGAAGTATCTGTCAATCACAATATTGCCCCTTACCGTATATGCTGCATGAATCAAACTGTTGGCAAAAGCCTCACGCAAAGCTACGTGAGCTGTGGTTGTATTATTCCTCATCTGATTGTTGTCAAGAATGAAAGGCACAGGCAAAGCGTGTTGCAATAAAGGTAAGACACGAGTGAAAAACTGATAAAGGTTGGCTTCCCATGTCCCATCGGGATATATGCGATTTGTCCAACGTACCTGAAGGTCGTCACTCAAATGCTCACGATAGTCTGGGAAAAACTCTTGGCAGCACTCTGGGTCTGTAATACTGTTAGTCTTGCCAAACATCAGCATGCCAGCAACAGTGAATCCTTCCGTTGATGTGGCTCTATCTTTGCGATAGGCACCTATGATTTCCAAAAACTTTTTGTCATCAAGCTCTGTCCAAGGATGGTTTTCATGCTTAATATCGTACGCACGACGATATTGGTGCAGAGTAGGTATGTCAATGTCATCAAAGGAATAGCCTCTTAAGATTCGGGAGTCTGCAGATGCTCTCATGTTGTTGGCATCCGAGTACATCTGCTTTATTTCATCATCACTACAGAGATAGTCACCCTCATCCCTGCGCTTATAAGTATGTCCAAACGGGGTAAGTGTAAGGTGGATGGGGCGCAAATCATATTGTGCACGAGGAATTCTGAAGGCAAGTAGATATTGCCCTCCGTCAGTCTTTATTTCTTCGATGTCACTCTCTACCAACAATGGAATGTTCACACACGACCTATTGTGTGCGTCATCCCAAAACTGTTTTCTGTATTTTGCTACAAGTTCTTCAGAAAGACCATCTGGTGTGAACTTATGATTTTTTTCTTTCACTCCCAGCACAATCGTTCCACCATTGGTATTGGCCAAGGCTGAAAAAGAACGCCAAAATTCAGCTTTAGGGAAACCACCCGCTGCTGATTTAAATTCCACTTCGGAGTTCTCCTTCAGTTGGAGTTTTAAACGTATTTGTTCTGCTATGTTCATGTTAATTTGATTTTATTATCAATGATTACAATATTGACTTTTGATTATATTTTTCCTTTTAAATTTGTCAAATACCAGTATATAGTTTTTTTGAGTCCATCTTCAAATGTACAAACTGGGTTATAGCCGAGTAGTTCTTTTGCCTTTGATATGCTTGCCTTAGAGTGCTTTATATCTCCGATTCTATTTGGACCAAATATTGGTGCAATGCAACCTATACAATTATCATATGCTGATAGTTTTTTTGTTATCAGTTGTTCCAACTCTAAAACTGAAGTATTTTCACCTCCTGCACCATTGTAAATTTGGTTAAAGGCTTTTGGTGATAGCGTCTCCAATGCCAACATGTTGATATGAATTATATTGTCTATGTAAGTAAAATCCCGGCTATTACTTCCGTCTCCATTTATTATCGGCTGTTCATGCTTTAATAATTTTTTTATGAACAAAGGTATAACGGCGGCATATGCATTGTTAGGATTCTGACGGCGTCCAAACACATTAAAGTATCTTATGCCTATATACTTTAACCCATAAGTAATTGAGAAAACGTGCGCATACAATTCATCAACATATTTTGTAAGTGCATATGGAGAAAGAGGTTTGCCTATATTGTCTTCTACTTTCGGAATGGTTTCGTTGTCGCCATATGTAGAACTACTTGCAGCAAATATAAACCTGTCTATTTTTGCGTTTTTCGCTGCTACAAGCATATTCAAGAAGCCACTAATATTTACTGCATTAGTGGTAATAGGATCATCGATACTTCGTGGTATGCTCCCCAAAGCTGCTTCATGAAATACAACATCTACTCCATTTACTGCATTTAGGCAAGTATCAAGATTTCTAATATCTCCTACTATTAACTTAAATCTATCACTATTATTGTCTATTAAACCTTGTATATTTTCAATGCGCCCCGTCGAAAAATTGTCGAGGCAAATTACATAATCTCCCTTCTTGACAAGCTCTTCACAAAGATTTGATCCTATGAACCCAGCTCCTCCACTTACCAATATTTTTCTCATTTATCTTCTAATAATATATTTTCTATAAAAATAAACTTCTTATTTAAAGAAATACAACTAAAGCCCTCTTGGCCTTGTTTGATTTCATATTTAGGGAGTTCTGTAGAGAAAGCAAATCCTGTACTTGATGCTGTACTATAAAGAATGTTCTCATTTTTCTTTACAGAGAAAGTGTGAGCATGCCCCGAAAGGACTAATTTGACATTCTTGTGATGACAAAGCAACTCTCTAAATGTTTCACGTTCTTTGAGTATCTTATTATCTTGCCATCCTCCGATTTCTAACGGAGGATGGTGTAATACGATAATTGACGGCTCTGGATTCTTCGACAGCTGTCCATCCAGTTCATTTCTTATATTCATCGTCACAATACCTTTGGAACGATTAGAGTTTGGCTTGTCATTATCCTTTGCAACAGAGTTTACTAAGTAAAGTCTCCAACCACCTATTAGCACTTGATTACTCAAATAGCAAAATTTTGGTCTAAACGTAGTAAACATTACATTGAGATTATCATGATTTCCTGCACACCAATAGGTTGGTATATTTAACTCTGCGAATATTCGATCTGCAAAATAATATGAATCCAGGCTACCATCATTAGATACATCTCCAGATACGATTATAGCATCAATATCTCGCATCATTTTTATTTGCCTTATTGCAGTGAGAAATCTTCTTCTACAATCCTCTTTCCATACAAGTGCACCATCTGCGGAGAGATGTAAATCTGACATGTGTATAATTTTCATTTTGCTATAATTTTAGGTTGATGAAAATGTTCTAAATCCTCAATTATCAGACGTTTTGCATTTTCAATACCATTTAGATTAAGTCTTATATTATCATTAGATTGAACCCTTAACGTTTTACTAAAGATTAAATCTGCCATAGAGTTAAGAGATGGAATTTCTGTTATTGGATAGTATTTTCCGAAGTTTCTAATATTATGAACCTGTTCTTCTTCAATGGCAAAGTCCATGACAGAATAAGCAAATATGTATTTGTCTTTCCCTTGCATAGATTCTATCAAGGAATTATAGCCTCCTGCACATATTACACAGTCTGCAGAAGCATGAAGCAAATATAGATTTTTCAGTTTCCTATGAATTGTTATATTCCCTATGCTGAATGTTTCAGTTTGACCATATGGCCATGGAAGTTGGGAATAATTACCTAGAATAATATCTATCTTCCAATCTGCGAATCTTTTATCTTTAGCCATTTCAATACATTTCTTAGAGAAATCTTGACTTATTCTTCCTCCTCCTGCTGAACACACCATCCATTTTTGTGTATGTCCTGTTAGATATGCCAAACGTGTATCAATTATTTGTTTAGTTGATACAGGATACGTAACACAACCAATATATACAATCATGTCAAGAATGTCTGTAGGAAGCCAGGAGTACACTTCTAATGAAGTAACTATGGGGTCGCTAGCTAATAGTATTCTATGATAGTATCTCTTGAGAATTGCTATGTTTCTATTTGAAAATACATCCTCATGTGTAAGTCTGTCCCCACCAATATCACTTCTAAGTACAAAATATTTAAGGCAGTTATAGCTTGTAATTATTCTTGCGAGTTCGCAACGTTTCCCAAGAGGTAGATAATCCGTAACGAATACATCTGGCATAAAATCTTTGATCAAATTTTCAAGAATCTTTATTCTGACTTTGTTAGTTTGCTCATTGGTATAGCGCTTTTCTTCTCGTAACTCGCTGAAATTTGGTAGAAGATAGTATTGAATTTCTTCTGGTATAATATCAGGCATAGCCTTATGACCGGACACAACCATCACTTGACATTCTTCTGATAGTCCCCATGCAATCTTTACTAATCTCATAAGATGTCCAAGTCCAGTTCCGTCATATGCGAATAGCATCACCTTCCTCATATTCATAACTATAAATTCAGAATTTCTTGTATTGCTTGTTGATTTCCAGGAACAAAAAATTCTCTATGGCATTTAGCACTCATCATATCTTTGATTTGATTAGCCAATTCTTTTGGCTGAATGCTGAGAGAAACTGGTTTGACATTGTGTACTCCTAAGGCTTCCAGATTCTGTTTCTGTTCAGCTTTTCTATATTGGCAGCCAGACAGAAAGGATAATGCAGGTATACCCAAATATGCCAATTCACTTAAAGTATTCCTTCCAGATCTTGTAATAATGAGTCCTGCTTTTGAATAATACTCTTGTATATCAAGTATTTTATCATAGAGTATAATGTTTTTCCCATGTTTGAATTCATTGAGAGCATCATAGATATTTTTCGATGAGCAAACGATATGCATCTTGTATTCTTTTAGATACTCAGACGCATCCATGCTCAATTTAGCTATCTGAATTGTTGATTCAGAAAAAGAATATCCTACATTAACAGTGCCTCCACCCAACAAGCAAAATATATTGTTTGTTCTATTGGTGTTGACTTTTAGTATTTCCTTTCTCAGAATTGTGTTCACCGATACTATTTTTTTATAGCTCCCGATTTTTGAAACACTTCTTAATCCATGAACTATTGCCAAGTCGGAAAGTGAATACATAGCATTAAAATAGCGCATAGCATCCTTATCATTCTGCTCATTTTCTATGTCTGCAGGGTTAAGCAATGCTACAATCTTCAGTTTAGGATATGAGATTCTTAATGCCTGAATTATCAATGGCTCACCATCTATTATTACAACGTCAGGTAGGAAACATCGTATTTTTTCATGGATATAAGTTCCAATAACATTCGTGGGAAGTAACCCAATAGAGCAATAGTCCATAGGAACCACTTCATGCAAATTTTTATATCCTTTTAGTTCAAGATAGCGATTACCTTGGAGATAGGAAATAATTTCAATGCTATAGCCATACTCGTCTCGCAACGTTTCAAGAAGCGAAACACCAGAAACGACACGCCCTAATCCCGGAAATCCTCTAAATATTCCCAATATTTTTTTCATTTTTTTTTAGCATTTTATAAATTTCCGTAATAGAATATCTTTTTAGTTGATGTTTGTCAACAACCATTGATGTTCCACCTTTGTCAACAGCGAATGCGTACTTATAATATTTCTCAACACAGCGGCGAATAAATTTGTTATAAGCACCATAAGGATAGGCATATGTATCACAATATCCTACTAACTGATTCAGTGATTGCTTTGATTCTAATAGCTCATATTCAATTTCAACATCATTTAGTTTGAGAAGATTTTTGTGGAAAACACCATGTGATGCCACCTCCCATCCTTCTTTTACAAGCAGGTTAATATCCTTTATGTCAAGATGTTCTCGTAAAGTTGCATCCTTGTTATTCCAGGAATTATCCTTTCCGATGAGACCTGTGCAAACAAAGACCGTTGCAGTAAATCCTTGTTTTTTTAATATCTCTAACGCATCATGTGTTAGGCTTTTATAGCCATCATCAAATGTACATACTATCCACTTTTTTCTTTCTTCTTTACTCTTTGACAAATACTCATGCATGGAACATATACCATATCCCTTTTCTGCTATATATCCAACGAAATCTCGAAAAACATTTGTTGGAGTAGTTATACTATCATGTATGTCTCCCATGACATCATGAAGACCTACACACACAATGCTCTCGACTTCCATATCATTTTTAGGAGTTTTGCTATACGACAACATCCCAAGCCACTTTTGTGCTATCTTTTCCTTAGCGCAGCCATTTTTGAGAACACCTATTGCCTTTTGGTAACGCTCTACCAAGTTTGGCATACAACACAATGCTTTCAAATTGTTTGCCATAACATCAGGAGTGAAGTCCTCAAAAAAGAACTCAGGAAATTGCTTCTGTAGCGTTTCCGCAATAAATCCGGTTTTACTACTGATAAATCCTGTACCACATTGAAGACTTTCACTAATCGCGTTGGGATGCCCTTCGCACACAGAAGCCTGAATGTAGAAATCCCAATTTCTCATAGTATCTCTTAGAATCTCACGTGGTTGATAACCAAGAAATCTTATATTATTTTCAAGATTATATGTTCTAACTTCATTCTGATAATTTTCAAGCAAGTCATTGTCGATTTCTCCAACTAAATCCAAGTATATCTCAGTTTTAGAAATATCCTTAAACTTTTTAAGCATAATGATAAGATTACCTATACCTTTTTTCTCATTCAAATGAGAGGCGGCTGTTCCTATGACAATTTTGTCACTTAAATTGTGAAAATTGATTTTTACACAATTACCTTCATACTCATTTGGGATAATAATTGTCTTTCCATTCGACTCAGGACAAAGACTTATAACATTACGAATCATTTCATTAGAAAGACATACAATCTTACTCGCCCTATTTGTGGCCTCTCTAAGGTACCAAGTGTCATCAATAGACCATTTGACAATATTAATATCACTACCACGAAGAGCTAATATAAACCGTTTACCTAACTTCTCCGCAAGCATTGCACCGTAATACCCATTGAATCTTCCACCAAAAGCAATAACAACATCAGCATGTTTATATACTAAACTATCATGCTTGAGTTTGTATTCCTTTCGAATGCCATTCTCTGTATTCGGGTTCATCCCTCCTTTTACGGTATATATAGGATTTTCTGTGGAAGACAAAACTATCACATTATGTTCCTTCCTTAGAATATCCACAACTCGCTTGCAAGCTAATGCCATACCGCCTCCATCGAGTCCTATTTCTGATGTAACAATAAGTATGTTCATTTCTTTTCTATCAAATATAATGTTTTACTTTTCTTATTTTGAGGATATTTATATGTCTGCCATGATTTAATTTGAAAGTTTGGAAACATTTCATCTACATCTTTATGGGACAAGCGAAGGTACTTTGGAAATACTTCATCTTCAATTGTATACGAACTATCTATAACTTCCATTATAAAGTATTGGGGATTACCAGCATGTTTATAAAAATCCTTCAATATTTTTTTATAGCCAACTTTACTATCTACAAGTTCATCGTACACACAATTAACCAATACAAGCACATCACATTCTATATGGCATTTCGCAGGATATTCTCCCAAAGTAACAATATTTTCTCTTCCAAACAAATCATTTAATCGACGTTTGGCATTTACTGCTAGTAATGGGTCTTTTTCATAAGATGAAACTCTTGAAAATCCAAGTTGACAAAATATTGCAGTCACATCACCTTGTCCGCAGCCTATTTCAACTACTCTCTTATTAGAGGGTATTCTACTCATTATTTGATATGTAATTTGCCAATATTTAGGGAATGGTGTAATACAATACTGCTCACTCCATGGAGAAACAATAAGATCATCTAGATGATCAAGATTGTATTTTTTTAGCAGTTCTTCAAGCTCTTCCATGCTTCTCTGAATTGTTGTTTGATACTTTCTTCTCCTTTTGACAAATCCAATATCTTTGTTCCAGAAGAACGCAGAATACATGGTTGCAGACTCATGTCTGGTAGTATTCTAATCTCTGAGTAATTTCGGCAGCTATCTATATCTTGAGTAAAACATGGTGAGTCGATGTAGAGTACAGAAGTTTGCTTATCTCCTTTTTTCAGCAGCCATCTAATAGCTCCAGTTCCTTTATCTATACAACTAACGACATATTCTTTAAGTATTGGAAATACAAATGTCTTAAAATCCTTGCTTCCTGTGAGACCTATTTGTGGTAAAAGTTTGAGTGGAAGTTCTTCTTGAAGAGCAAATTCTACCATATCCCTAACATCTGCCTCAATATCATTTTGGATAACACAGTTTAATCCAACTTCCAATCCGGCATTACGAACCATTCGTATATTTGTTATGATTTTATCTATAAAACCATTACCAGTGCTTTGATGAAACTTCTTAGCTTTTGTATAGGGAAACTGGATGTTAAATTTTAAAGGAATATCCGCTAATTGCTGAACTTGTTCTTTAGTTATCAGAGACAGATTGGAGGCACAGCATACTTCCCATTCTGCATTTCTATATGCATATCTAATCATCTCAATGAGGTTTTTTTCAAGGAAGGGTTCACCTCCACTAAAGCAAATTTCAGAAATCCCCTCATCCTTTACAGCATCTATGAGGATTTTGAATTTGTCAAAATCCATTGTTTTGATGGTTTTACGAGAAACCTGTCCTTCATTATGACAAAAAGGGCATCGATAGTTGCAGCTATTGGTGACCAATATTCTTAATTTATCCCAATATATTGTATTGCTCATGTCAAATAAATCTTTGCGTTATAGTATTGCTCTAATACTTCCATCTTTTCACCTTTCAGGTCTCTTCCTTCTGAGTTGTACATTTCTTCAGGAAGGAACATAACGTCATTCCTCTTAGGATGGAATTGTTCTATGATGTCGCCATGATTCAGAAGCCCTGCAACTGTAACAGAGCCACCATAGAGATGGTTCTTCACAAGGTTTGTTTGAACATTAGGGTAATCTTTGAATGCTTTAGTAAAATAATCATATCCAGAGACTGGACTTATTAGATTAATAAATACATCCTTAGGTAATTGCGAAATAATTTTCTTCTGTCTTGCTATATGCTCTTCTGCCTCTATAAAATACTCATTATTTCCTCCTCTGAAACAGTCTTTCAATTCAGGCACAGTAAACACTACTTTAGGATAATTTACACTTAACCACTCAATGCACTTTTCGTATCCATCAATGCTGGATTGTGACAACCCTTTAAGTCGTTGTTGTGATGTAGAAGTATGCTCTATACGGCGAACCAGAATCTGCTTAGCTTTTTGGTCAATACCTAGGCTATAAAGCAGGTCCAAATCTCTTTTTAATTCATCTATATTACCTGTGAACATTAATGTACATTTGTTAACAGGTCCATATCTTAATAAGAACATAGTTCGCTCACGTGCTGACCTTGGTATAATGGCTTCTCTCTGCTCCTGCATCGTAATTAGAGACAAGTCAATTCCATAATTAGGGATACTGTTCAAAAAATCCACTTTATCTTCATTTATATAGGCACCAGTTGTTACAGTTGTTATTTTCTTTTCTGGAAAATACTCTGATGCCATTTTTATGAATTTATATATTTTGGGATGAAGAAAGGGATCTGTGTGTGGTGCAACTAACACACCTGCTCCAAGACGAACATAATTTACCTTTGGATTGATATACTCAAATCCTTTCAGTAAATCATCTTCATCAATTTGCGGAATCCGCGGATAATGTCCTAAATATGAATCTGTATGAACTTTACAGAAAACACAGCCAATACCGCAATATTGACTACTAATTGGTATATTCCCGAATGTTGCTATCTCCATAGAGAAAGCATCAAACTGTTCTTTATTTAATATCATAATAATCTAATAAATATCATAATCTTGGAAATCATTGCAACGAGCGCATATTGAGATACGTTTCCCATCAAGAAGAGATAATTTTATCTTTTCCATTTCCGAATTATTCCAACAATCTAAAAGATTATCAGTCATGACATTCCCAAAACAAGTATCATACAAAAAGTCATCGCAACATAGTAAAATATTTCCTGAGTACCCTATAGTAATCTTGCGGAATGGATAATTGCAAAAACCGAAGTCACCAGGATTAAACTCTTGCGGTATGTTACCGGCATAGTTTGGTAAAACCTCATCCGTTCTTCTTTTTTGAAAAGATACCTTAGGATTGTTCCAATATGCAGAGTAGATAGGTTCAATATACTTTGAACATTTTTCAGGATATTTGTCCCTATCACCTCGATAATCATTGATGTTAATATTATCCAAACCAAGTTTGAAGAATTTGTCGAGTCTATCAACTGTTAATAAAGTACCATTTGTTGTCATGTCAAGAAAGAAACGAGGTGATTTTTGACGTGCATAAACAATCATGTCTTCCATCCTATCTTCTAATAATGGCTCGTTTGAAAGCATGAGTGCTATTCTTCCATTATAATTTATATCAGAGAGTTGATCTATAATTTTTTTGTAGCACTCCCATGACATAATTCCTAAAGTCTTTTTATTGAAAGCATGCGGACAGAACTTACAATGATTATTACAGTCTGTACGCGTTTCTATCAATACTTGGCGAAAGATGGGAAAATGACCATGTACTTCATAGTAATCTTTGATTTTGACAACATCAGTTTCATGACTAATTGTTGCTCTTACAGATTTGTTATCTTTTTGTTGAATCATAACAGCTGCTCAATTTTAAGAATTAATTTTGATACCGAATCATCGAAATGAAGATTTAGAAATGCATCATGGTGTACTGCTTCCAAAATACCTCTATATTGATGATGTGTAAATTCTTCCTTTGTTACTAAGTGAATATTATACATATTTTCTGCTGCAAGTCTGTTTACCAGAGGGTCATATACGTCCACTTTATAGCCATGGTTTTCAAGTCCTTTTACGAGATTTGCAACTTTTGTATTTCTTATATCAGCACAGTTCTTTTTGTATGAGAATCCGATTATAAGTATTTTATTATTTTCATTTGGTACATCAGCTTCACGAAGTTTGTCAACAAATCTGTTAACGACTTTGGAAACCTTGTTTTCATTTACTATTCTTGCTGTTGAGACCAAAGGCAATTGAAGACCTATATCGAAAGCTTTTTGTAACAAGTAATATGGATCTACACTTATACAATGCCCACCTACAAGCCCTGGATATACCTGTGAGAAGTTCCATTTTGTAGATGCAGCTACAATAACATCGTTTATGTTAATGCCAATTTGTGTGCAAAACTCAGAATATTCATTTGCAAATGCAATAAGTAAGTCTCGTTGCGAATTCTCCATTAACTTTGCAGCTTCCGCAACCTTAATGCTTGCGACTGTTTTGACCTTTATTCCAGGTATTGATTTGTAAATTTCTGCAATCTTTATAGTTGTCTGTTTATCACACCCTGCAACGATTTTAATAGAGTTTCTAATGGTATGCTCTGGGTCACCAATATTGATACGCTCAGGAGAAAAACCGTACAAGAAGTCTTTACCTGCTTGTAATTTTGTCTTACTTTCTATTATTGGGATACAATAATCCTCTGTCATAGTAGGATATACTGTAGATTCAAATATAATTATATCGTTTTTCTTAACTAAAGAACCAAGCATAGAACACGCTTCAGACAAACAAATTAAATTAGGCTTATTGTTTTTATCAATTGGAGTTGGAACTGTAACTACATAAACATTTGAAGATGCTATATCGTCAACATTTGAAGTCAAAAGTAATTGTATGCCAGAATCAACAAATTTATGACGGATGTCATTAATTCTTTCCTCTGAAATATCATATCCTATAACTTCATTATGTTTATTAATGCTAAAAGCTTCTAATAATGGTAATCCTACATATCCGACTCCAATTATAGCAATTTTATGTTCATACATGTTTTTATGAGATTTTATATTTTTGAGAATGACAAAGCTGATGTCGGAACATACGCTGTTGCCACCAAACATCCATCAAAGAGTTCTACTAAGACCCTCTGCTGTCCAGCAATTCTTGCCACTCTACCACGTATATCCTTAAACTCTCCTTTTGTAATAACGACTTCATCCCCTAACTTATATTTGATGTTCTCCGAAGTAACTGGGATGATATGAGGATTATGTATGGAGGTTAAGCGAATGAAATTGTCCATAGCTGCATAAGAGATGACAAGAGGTGGATTTTTGGTTGGCGAATTTTCACAATGTGAGGTATGGTCATAATAGTAACTCAACAAAGCTCTATTTTCAAGAGGCTTGATGCTCTTGTCTTGCAAAAGATAGTCTACTCGTTCTGCTGAGGCATGAACAAAGAGAAATGAGGAGAGAAGAGACTCTGTGATGATTCGCTTCTTTCCTTTCTTTCTTACCTCTTTATATTGTAAAGGAACATAACATTCGAGTCCTTTAGCTTCTACCAATGCTTTTGCCTTAATAATACGCCCATACGAAACGCGCAGAACAAACCATTGCTTGTTTTCAAATGGCACATTCTCTACCGACACCCCACCTCTGTTCTTTGAGATGGAGGGCGTACAAGAGGTAAGTCTTGCACTTGGACACGATGAACCTGTGTCAGTCGGTTGCCCATTATACAATGAAGCGTCAGCCGTTGGAGGCTGTTTGGTGTTATCTTCCAATGTTATTGATCAGAGGTTAGATTAAACCAATAGACTTTTTCTTGATAGAATTGTCAAATATTGACTACAAAAATAAAGAAAGTTGTTGAGATTAAAGAACTATATCTTGGAAATCTTTGCATTTGGGCGATTTTTAACATTTAGAGAGTGCATTGCCCAATTATAAATAAAAAGCTATTGCCATTGCCCAGTTAGTGTCACTACAAGCTACATATATTTTTACCGATAGTTATCCATTTTTACTGAAAACGAATTATGTGGAGCTATGAGCATCTATATTTGACTTGTTTTTGCTTGTTTCAATCCCATAATTTAGCACCCATATTTGTACCAACAAAAACTAAATCACTGATTATCAGTATGGTTTATTTTCGAGGAGGTCAAGTAATGCCGAAAGGTAAACACATAATAAACAATAAGCAAAAGCGTGCAGCTCAATGAGTTGCACGCTTTTTGCGTTTATGGGGGTCTTGTTTCTTATGCCTTTGTTATGCGCTTGTTTATCGCTTATTTGCAGCACATTTGCAACACAACAAAAAAGTAGATAATGTGGGACTTGTTCCTACCAATACATACTAATGCATACTTAAAAGTAGAAAACATGCCAGCAATAGGATTTGAAATCAAACGCAAGTGTAAGGTCTGTGGTGAAGTGTTCCTTGCCAAGACTCTTGACAGCCAGTATTGTTCGCCTAAGTGCAGCAAGGTGGCTTGGAAACGAAAGAAGGACGCAAAGGAGAGGAACGAGAAACTGGATCGTATGGCACAGCACATTCCTGACATTAGGGAATATGTGTCGGTGAAGGAAGCGGTGGCGATGTTCGGAGTGGAACGTACTACACTCTATCGGCTGATAAAGAACGGTACTGTTCCTGCCATCAACGTCGGTAAGCGACTCACCCGAATTAAACGCTCAGCCTTGGAAACCATGTTCCTTACCAGAAAAGAAAGTCTTGCAGAAAGAGAGAAACCTGTGCCTAGAAGATACAGTATGGAACCAGAGGACTGTTATACCATCGGTGAGATATGCAACCTCTACCACATCAACGACAGCTTGGTATGGGCGCATATCCGCAAATATTCCATTCCGTCACGGCAGATAGGCAATTATGTGTATGTGCCGAAAGAAGAAATAGACAATTTGTATAAATCAGAAGTAGAATAAACCGAATATGAAGAAAGCATTATCGAACACCAAGGTGACCGTGAAGCTGCGCAAGTCCGTTCACCATGACAACGAGTGGTATCTTTTCATCGAATCGTATCCTGTGTATAAGAAAGGAGACAACAAGCCAAGCCGTGTGGTTGAGTCTGTAAACCGAACCATCTCCACACCACAATGGGATATGTCGTCCATTGCCCGTGTATTGCCTGACGGCTCGTTCAACTACAAGCCGAAGCGTGACGTAAATGGCATTATCCAATGCAAGTCGCGCATAGACCAAGAGGCTTGCATCTATGCTGACAACGTGCGCAAACTTCGGCAGCATGAATATGACAATGCCGCCCTGTATTCCGACCGTGAGGAAGAAATCATTGAACAGAATGAACGTAGCGCACAAGACTTCATTAAATATTTCATTGACATCATAGACAAACGCCATCCCAATAGTTCCAATGCCATCATTGTGAATTGGAATCGGGTGGGTGAATTGTTGAAGATGTATTCAGAAGGAAAACCAATACCTTTCAAGAGCGTAACGATGAAACTGTTGGAGGACATCAAGATGTTTCTGCTTCGCGCTCCTTTGGGAGGGAACAAGAAAGGGACGGTGTCACGCAATACCGCCTCTACCTATTTCGCCATCGTCAAGGCAGGAGTGAAGCAAGCTTTCGTTGACGAATATCTCACAGTGGATGTGAGTGCCAAGGTGAAAGGTATTCCATCAGAGGACAAGTTGCGAGCATCGCTCACTCTTGACGAAGTGAAGCGATTGGCTGATACCCCTTGCGAGAGTGATGTACTTAGACGCGCTTCTTTCTTCTCTATCTTGACTGGTTTACGCCATATAGATATCAAGAACTTGAAGTGGAAGCAAATATCACAGACAAGCAACGGCAGTTGGCGCATAGACATCTCACAGATAAAGACAAAGGTGGGTGCATATCTTCCAATCTCCGACCAGGCGTATGCCATGTGCGGTACTCGTCCTGAAGACGAGGAGCTTCTTGTATTTGCAGGGTTGCAGAACGCTGCTTGGATTTCGAAGCCATTGAAGAAATGGATAGAGGCTGCTGGCATCAAGAAACATATAACCTTCCACTGCTTCCGACATTCGTATGCAACGCTCCAGTTGGAACTTGGCACGGACATCTATACAATTAAGTCGATGCTTGGACATACCAATGTCAAGACCACCCAAATATACTCCCACATCGTTGACTCAGCAAAGGAAAAGGCTGCCAACACCATACATATTGACAATTTACAAAGTCAGCAACCAATAATATAGATTTTACACTACCCAAATTGACTGAGCTTATATCTCAAGCCATAGATGTGGCTTTGCAGTCTCGCCTTTAAGACAATAAAGCAGCCATCCATACCGCAAACCATGAAAGCCTTGCCACGATTTATATTCATGACATACCCCTGGTATTGGATAAAGAGAATGTATCGAAGCGAGCACTTTTGCACATTTCTCATAATCTGCATGGCTTGCCTCCTTGCCATATCTCTATTCTTGACGATATTCTTGGCGTATGATAATGCGCAGTTGAGGAGATTTTAGTTGTCACATAATATTTATTTTTCAAAATGGACAGGCCCTTGATACACAATTTTGTATAACCAAGAGTCTGTCAATGCTAAAACTCAAAAACTATTTCCAACTCCTTATAAATTATATCACGTTCTTTTATTGAGTTTGGCCAAGCGTATAATACACGCAAAGGGTCATATTCTAACAATACTTGGCTTTCTCTGTTTGAACTTGTTACATGTTCTGGTGTATATCTATTTCTTATAACATACCCATTTTTATCATATTTTGTTTCTACAACAATGACAGATGCATATTGCTCTCCACCTCCTAAACTAAATTGGTCACAAGAGAAATCCATGTTGAAACCATTCCAATACAGCCAGACATGACTTCCGTCTCTATCTGGTAGAAACGGATCGTGAATGCGAAATTCTATGTTTGTATAACCTTTTGATGTCAAGTAGTCATATGCCCAGATACAGATATGGTCACAATAGCCATGAGGAAAATTGACAAACAAATCTTGATGTTCGCAAACACATTTATCAATCTTTTCTCTAAATTCTTTACATACCGCATAAAGCTTTTGAAAATTGGAATTATTACTATCCATAATTTATAGTTATATGTGTTTTAATACTCTACTTACTAAGTTCCGTTTTCCTTTTTCAAACAACACTTTGTAGGAATCTCTTTCTGGTGTAGCCTCTATAATTTCTCCTATACCAAAAACCTTATGTTCAACCTTGTCACCTACAGCAAATTTTGTGATATTTGTGTGCAAGGTTATTTCTTCTTCTATTTGTTTCACAAGACTTTTTGTCCCCTCGAGTAAAGTAGGATCTATATTTCCTTCAACTTTCAGTAGACTATCACCAATTTCCATAAGGAATCTTGATGGATATTTATTTGATTTTGTAGCACGATTAAAGCCCTCTGATTCTGTTAGGAATAGGGCTTTTTCTGCCCGCGTTACTGCTACATACATAAGGCGACGTTCTTCCTCTTCTCCATTTTTCCTACGTTCACGAATGGAGCGATGATTTGGGAAAATACCTTCACTCAAGCCACACACAAATACATATGGGAACTCTAAACCTTTTGACTGGTGGATAGTCATTAGTTTAATCGAAGTTCCTTCTTTCCTGTAATCTGCATTAGTGTATAACGCAATATCTTGAAGATATGTTTCTAAAGTTACATCGTCTTCATTTTCATTCAACTCCTCATAATATTTAATTGAAGATGCTAACTCTGTGATGTTCTCTAGTCTTTCCTCATCAGCAGTAAATCGAAGTTCTTCTTTTAAACCGCTTTCTGTTAGCATATAATCAAAGAGGTCCGATATGGAAATCTTATTACAAAACTCCTTAGCTTTTTTAAAGAGAGACAGGAAATTTCTCAATGGCTCTTTGTTGAACTCAGGTTTTTCTATGTTCTGACGCAATGCATCCATCAATGAGCATTGTTTTTCTTCGGCTATTGCTTGAAGCTTTTCCATAGAGGCTTTACCAAATGCACGCTTCGGGAGGTTGATAATCCTAATGAAAGACAAATCATCTTCAAAAGCCAAGAGTTTGAGGTATGCTAATGAGTCTTTTATCTCCTTTCTCTCAAAGAAACGTATTCCACCCCATATTGTATATTTCAAATCTTTTTTCACAAGAGCTTGCTCTATAGAACGTGACAAATAAGAGGCACGATAAAGTATAGCAAAGTCTTTAGAAGTAGCCCCAGCATCAATCAAGTTTATTATCTGTTCTGCAATCCAATCGCTCTCGTTTTTTTCATCTTTGCCATGATAGTGCAACACTATCTTCCCTTCTGTAAGATTTGTTATCAAATTCTTTTCGATACGCATCTTGTTGTGTACAATTATTGAATTGGCAACATTGAGTATATTGGGCGTTGAGCGATAATTCTCATCCAAAATTATTTGTGTGTCAGCCTTAAATTCAACAAAATAGTTTGGAGTTGCACCTCTCCATTCATATATACATTGGTCTGGGTCTCCAACAATGAAAAGATTTTGATAAGTTGCTGCTAAAGTTTCTATAATAGACCATTCTTTGCTATTACAATCTTGTGCTTCATCTATCATTATGTAATTCAATTTATCTTGCCAATAAAGACGTGCTTCTTCAAAATTGGACAATATGTAGATTACAAGATATATTAAGTCATTGAAATCTAAACTAAACGATTTCATTTGTTTCATTACATATTTATAAAAAGCATCTGAATAGGAAGATACATTTTTAGGCTTGCCTATCCATAAATCTGAAATATATGGAGACATTGCCTTGCCCATTCTAATAGTTCTTATAAAATTAGTCGTCGTTTCCTCACTTCGCTTTATCCCACACTCGTCCATAACTTGGATAGCAAGCAATTTTTCGTCTTCTTCATCCAAAATGGAAAAGTTTTTAGGAAAGCCAATACGGAAACCTTCCTTACGTATAAACTTTACTGAAAAGCCATGAATCGTACAAACAAAATCATTGACATTAGACGAGGCTGTCATTTTTCCGATACGATTTTTCATTTCGGCAGCGGCTTTATTTGTAAAGGTCATGCATAAAATATTGTTAGGATCAATACCAAGTTCGTTTACAAGATACACATAACGATGTACCAGCACAGAGGTTTTCCCAGACCCTGCGCCAGCAACGATTTTTATTCTCCCTTCTGTAGTTTCTACAGCTTCCTGTTGTTTCTTATTTAATCTGTTGTCTAACATAATCATTTAATGTTATAACGGTAAGTTACATAACCTACTTTATCTTTACAATTCTCCCAAAATTCTTTTTCTGAACATGGGCTAAAGCCTTTTCTTTCGATTTGACTTATACCAATGTAAGAAGTAGTACATTTACCTCTTTCTACGGAAACTCCATAAAAACAGAGATTGCTAGCAAAAGTCCTAAAACCATTAAAATAGAAATACTTATTTTTGCTTTTATAGAACATGTTAGCATATGGTCTGGCAATAATCTCTAAGGACGTTGTTTCAGAAAAAACGAACTCCTTGTTAGTAGATAACTTTTTGCAATAAATCTTACCTTTTTCCAACGTAAGAAAAGAAAAATATCTATTACCGATTTTAATAATATCCCCTTTTAAAATGGCGTCTGATTTTAATAAAGGATTATTAATTATTTCATCGGATGCCTTTACAATCCGTTTTTCTTCATCAGAGATTTTTGCATATATGGCTTTTAAAACAGATACATTCTGTTTTAGTATCGTGTATTTCGATTTACAAAAGTCTTCGGCAGTAAGAATCATTTTTTCGCCATTCACATTTTCTCCGACAAATAAAATACCATTAGAATCTCTTGTCGTTTCTTTGTAAGCAAAAAGATTCAGCACGTTGTTGTCTTTATGCCAATATATACAATCTTTAACAGGACTCATAATCAATCGAATTGCACATTCTGACTTTTGCATGAGTCCATCATGTTTAGGATTATCATCAACATGATATTTCATCCCCTCCTTGCAACTTTCATACACCTCAATGTATGTGTTATTGTATTTAACGACATCTCCTTTCTTAAACCTCTTACTATTCTTAGACAAATCATTGATATTTACTTTAGATAAGCCATATTTGGGGACATAGTATTCTTGACCATTAGATCGAATAATGCAAGACAAAGCATCAACATCTCTAATGAACATGCCTCTTCCGTATTTATCATCCTCAACCCATTGGCCTTCTACAAAATTGTAATTGGCTTTGTTTATTTTGAATAGATGATAGACTATAACATCCATCGGTTTGTCATTCTGAATGATTATACATCTGTTGTCATCAATATATCTGTCAAAAATACAGACACCATATTTATAATGTCGAACGACATCACCTTTGTCATATGGTCCAAAAATACTATTGGTCAATATATCTTGTCCTACTTTTTTATGAGCACAACTTTCGTTTTTTGTAGACTCATTATCTGCGTAAATTGTCAAATGTTCTTGTCTAATTTCACTTATAAATCGAGATTGTCTGTTTTCTCCATAGTAAGAATATCCTCTGGAAGCTGTAAGATATAGCTTTTCCCTTGCACGTGTCAATGCCACATACATCAATCTACGTTCTTCCTCTAATCCCATTTCTCCAGATTCTTCCAATGTCCTTCTACTCGGCAATATACATTCTGTCAATCCACATACAAATACACAAGAAAATTCCAATCCTTTTGACTGATGAATCGTCATCAATCGAACTGCATCATTAGTAAAATCTTGATCAATATTCGTATACAAAGAAACGTCTTGCAAAAAGCTATTTAGACTATATGGCTTATTTTGCTTTTTCATTTCGTCTACATATAGTTTTGCAGAGTGCTTTAACTCGTCAATATTATCAAGACGTTCTTTTTCATTTCCATACCATTCATTTAAATGAAATTTTTCAACAATCAATCCTATCAATTCTGTAACAGATATTTTATTAGCGCATTCTATCAAATCATTTATATTCTTTTGAAATTCAACCAAGTTTTTTTGCCGTTCTCCACTGAGGTTGACAAATTATATTGCATCAAAAAGATTGGTATTATGCTCTTTTGCTACTTTATTGATAACATCAAAACTAACTGGACCAATGTGTCTTGACGGCACATTAACAATGCGATTGAATGCCAAATTTTCTTTAGAAGTAATCAACCTTAAATAGCACAAGATGTCTTTTATTTCCTTCCTTTCATAGAAACGCACTCCACCCCATATTGTGTATGGAATTTTTGCGTTAATTAATGCACGTTCTATCTTATGAGAAACTGAAGAATTTCTATAGAGAACAGCCATCTGTCCATATTCTATATTCTTATGTTCTTCTAAAATGGTGCTTGCTATTTTTTTACCTTCCTTTATGTCATCTTGTAAATAAAAGTAAGTCGGAATCGGACTATTTCCTATGGTTGAATATAAATTCTTTGGTACCCTCATCTTGTTGCAAGCAATAATATCGTTTGCAACATCCAAAATGCTTTGCGTAGAACGATAGTTCTCATTAAGCACAATGTCTGTATTTGGTTTGAAATCGACCAAATACTTAGGAGCTGCACCTCGCCATTGATATATACATTGGTCAGGGTCTCCAACAACAAAAAGGTTGCCTGATGCAGATGAAATATGATTAATAATGGCCCAGTCTATAAAACTACAATCTTGAGCTTCATCTACCATTATATAATCAAATTTTTCAGCCCATTTACATTCAATTTCTTTATTACTTCTAAGAATGGAATATGTATAGAGAATCAGATCATCGTAGTCCAACATATTTAGCTCTTGCTGTCTACTGACAAACTGACATATTGGATTTGAGAAAGAATTGTCTTTCCCCTGTTTCCTTGCATTGTTGATAATTGAAAGATATTCATTATAAATTGAGTATTTCCATTCAGATACTTCATAAACAAAACCTTTTGCGCCACGTTTGCCTTTAATGATGTCTTTGGCTAAAGATATGCAATCTTCTCTGTCCATAACCAAAAAATGGGGAGATAATCCAGCTTCGGCATAATTTTCCCTTAGAAATTTCAAACAAAAGCCATGTAATGTTCCCATGTAACTGTCTTTTATATTTATTCTGAACTTATCAGCAAGGCGAATACGCATTTCTTTTGCTGCCTTATTTGTAAATGTAAGGCACAATACATGATTAGGGTCTACGCCCAGTTCATTTACAATATAAGCATAGCGGTTTACAAGTACAAGAGTTTTACCAGTACCGGCACCAGCTATCACTCGTACTTTTCCTTCTGTTGAGCAGACGGCTAATTGTTGTTGTTTATTCAAATGAGAAATATCCATAATAAATGTCTTCTTAGAGAATTGATATATGTGATATCAACTTTCTTATTTTACACTGTCTTTCGCCCTTGGCATCTTCTTAAACACGAATCCTTCATCACCAGGGAAGTAAGCTTCGAATTCAATGCAGAGAAACCGGGCTACGCTCTTACGCTTCTTGCCAATCTTGAAGAATGCGGAACGGCATACTTGCCATGACGAAGCAATAGCAACACACAACGACGATGAACACAAGCACGGCTTGATAGCGTAGCTCGTCCACAATATTGTTCAGTCCTGCAATATAATGGCTCATCATTGGCACTGCCATCAACGACAGCGCAGCACCAACATACATAAACCTAATCTTTGCCTTGTCGCTTATGGGAGATATGCCCATAAACAAGGCAAGGATGAGCGACAACGCGCAGAAGCAGAGTGCCAGTAATGCTGTTCCCATATTCTATTATTATTTTGTTTTATGTTCTTTGTCAAACAATTCATCATCCTCATGAAGCAGATATTCATATTCGGTACCGATAAGACTTTCACGGTCATATTCTTTTCTGTACTCCATGATGTAATAACTTATGGTTTCGGGATAATCATAGACGAATCTTCGGCAAACTTTCTTGTACATAAACAATATGCGTTCGTCGTCGGCAAACTCAAACAGATAGTCAAGCATCCGGCCTACTTCATTTGCAGTTGCGTGTTTCCTCGCACAGGACTCCTCCACAATGGGAGCATACTCTATGGCTGCTCTCTCACGAATTTGCATAAGTCCCTTTGCCAATTCTTTTATTCCTGCAAAGAATTCCTGATAATCCTTGTCCTTACTGATATCATTCATGACATGTCTTTTTTAATCTTTCAAACAAGCAAGCGGTATGACTTTGACTCCGTCTGGGCGTGTGTAAGCCATGCTGCCACCTGTCATGACAATCATCAAGTCGGGTTCGCGCAACGGCACCTGCTTTTCTGTCTTATTATGCACTTGAATAAGTCGTTTAATTTCCAAAAGATGTTTGGCTCCTTCTTCTATTTCACGGCTGCCAAGTTTGCACTCTATCAGAGCATAGCGTCCATCGTCAAGATGAAGCACCAAGTCGGCTTCCAGTCCGTAGCGGTCGCGATAGTATGACAGGCGGCTATCGTGAGAGGCTGAATACACCCTAAGATCTCGTGCGCACATTTGCTCAAAAATAAAGCCAAATGTCTTTAATTGAGTCATTAAGGATTCTGGTGACAGGTTGAGTAATGCTACTGCAACCGATGGATCACAGAACGCTCGTTTGGGTCTGCTTTGGATTGTTGTCTTGCTCCTTATGGAAGGGCACCAAGCCTCTATGTCCTGAATGACAAACAGTTTTTCCAATGCCTCGATGTAGCTTTCAAGCGTAGGCCTGGTACATTCTACATCATCAGAAGCAGTAACGTCTGCCAATATGGATGTGGTTTTTGCCAATGTAGAGATGTTGCGTGCGTATGATTTCATTATCAGGTGCGCCAACTTCTGATTTCTCTTTACTCCATCTATGCGTGATATGTCATTCTTATATACAGACTTTACATACTCTTTGGCAACAAGTAATTTTGACTTGTCGTCACCTAAATTCAATGTTGCTGGCCAACCTCCTCTGCATGCAGCAAATATGATTTCTTCCATTTTTAGTTCCGAGGTAGCGAAGATTTCTTCTTGAGGATTGTCGAACATCTCCATCAATGATACGCTGCCGTTAGATTCACCATATTCCCACAGGCTCATGGGCAGCATCTCCATCCGGGAAATACGCCCTGTTCCACTATGATGGATTTTACTGTCGTCAATAGCGTTAGACCCTGTCAATATGAATTGACCAGGCAAGCCACGCTCATCAACCTTTGTGCGCACTGCATCCCATAGCATTGGGGCATCTTGCCATTCATCTATCAAGCGAGGCACTTCCCCTTCTAATAAGAATGAGGGCTTGGTAATGGCTGTAGCCAAATATTCTTCACGATGGTCAGTATCTTGTAAACTAATAACACTATTGGCCAATTGCTTGGCAGTGGTGGTCTTGCCACACCATTTGGGTCCTTCAATGAGCACTGCTCCCATTGCTTTAAGATGCGCTTTAAGTCGCACGTCAAAGACTCTATTTAGATATGCCATATTCGATTTTGTTTTATGCTGCAAAGGTACTCATTTTAATTTGATTACCAAACGTATTTTAAGTTTTTGATGTGTTTTATTTTAAGTTTTTGCTGTAATCCATTTGTAATTTTTGAGGTATTTCATTTGTAGTTTTTGGGGCATTTTATCATGTGTCTTTGTGGTAAAGCACTACCTTTTATCCCAATTCGGTCATTCGGACTTGTTGTGTGTTTTTTAGGAGAGCAGATTTTGCTTGTCTTTGTTAGTGAATAATAGCGGGCTATTCTGGGCTAAAAACAAGCACGAGGTGCCTTATAAAAACAAAAGGCAACAAGAAGTAATAAAAAAGATACCTTTTGCGACCTAATGTCCTCTAAGTTTGCAGAAGAAAGCAATTAGGCTAAATAATCAAGGTAAAAACTATGATTGCTAAAGACAGTTTCGTACCTTTGTTGTAAAAAGGTAGAATCGGTCTGTCGAAGAGG